>Ga0068868_100000372_pt1 | contig 30581 bp, 31 predicted proteins | sample KBSMisM42_FD_64660 | JGI IMG/M metagenome (GOLD analysis project Ga0068868, IMG submission 64660) | Miscanthus rhizosphere microbial communities from Kellogg Biological Station, Michigan, USA - KBS Miscanthus M4-2 | ecosystem: Host-associated > Plants > Roots > Rhizosphere > Soil ...
CTGTCCCTCTTTATCGACATGCCGTTCGGCGTCGGCCCAACCTCCCCCGCGCCACAGGCCATCGAAACGGCGGGAACAAAGCCCCCTCGCCGCCCCTTGGTAATCGGACTGCGCTCGCCGCCCGTCGCTGCGCGCGCTTTCATTCCCAAGGAGAGGATTTGGCTATGTTCAGGAACAAATCTCGCCGCCGCGGCCTGGCGGCCCTCGGGGGCGTTTTGATGCTCGCCGGCGCCGGTACGGCGCTCGCCGCAACGCCGCATTTCCGGGCCGTGCTCAATGGCGACAACGTGCCGGGCGGCGCCGCCGACAGCGACGGCTGGGGCCGGGCGAGGATCGGCATCCACCAGGCCAGTCACGAATTGTGCACCGATCTCGAGGTGCGCAGCATCGGTCGGGTGACCTCGGCGCAGATCTATCGCGGCCGCGCCGGCGAGGCCGGCGAGCCGGTGTCGCGGATCGAGCTGCCCGACGACAATGACAGCTGGGATTGCAAGGCGGTCGGCGAGGCGCTCGCCCAGGAGATCGAATCGAACCCCTCCGCCTTCTACGTCGAGATCCGCACCGACGAATTCCCCAACGGCGCGATCCGCGGCCAGCTCGGCCCCGGCTAAAGGGCCGGCGCCAGAAAGAGGGACAGTCCCTCTTTTTCGGGCCGCCCGCCGATAAATAGGGACAGTCCCTCTTTTTGGGGGACTGTCCCTGTCGTTTCGGCCGGCGCTCGCGCAGCGGCGGCGAAAATAGGGACTGTCCCTATTTATCGCAGCGGCGGCGAAAATAGGGACTGTCCCTATTTATCGCGGCTAGGCGGGGACGGCCGCCGCCGCTAACGGCTCGGCCATGGCCGATTCTGCGCTTCCCCCCGAAATCGTCGCCGCGCACGGCCTCGGCGCCGAGGACTATGACCGCGTCCTGCGCGCGCTCGGCCGGGCGCCGAACCTCACCGAGCTCGGCATCTTCTCGGTGATGTGGTCGGAGCATTGCTCCTACAAGAGCTCGCGCGTCCATCTGAAGAAGCTGCCGACCGAGGCGCCCTGGGTGATCTGCGGCCCGGGCGAGAATGCCGGCATCGTCGACATCGGCCCGGGACCCAATGGGGAAGCCCAGGCGGCGATCTTCAAGATGGAGAGCCACAACCACCCCTCCTACATCGAGCCCTATCAGGGCGCGGCGACCGGCGTCGGCGGCATCTTGCGCGACGTCTTCACGATGGGCGCCCGCCCGGTCGCCAATCTCAACGCCCTGCGCTTCGGCCGCCCCGATCACCCCCGGATGCGCCACCTGATCGCCGGGGTCGTCGCCGGGATCGGCGGCTACGGCAATTGCGTCGGCGTGCCGACGGTCGGCGGCGAGGTGAACTTCCACCCCGCTTATGACGGCAACATCCTGGTCAACGCGATGACCGTCGGCGTCGCCGACACCGCGAAGATCTTCTATTCGGCCGCGTCGGGAATCGGCAATCCGATCGTCTATGTCGGCTCGAAGACCGGCCGCGACGGCATCCACGGCGCGACCATGGCCAGCGCCGGTTTCTCCGCGGACAATGAGGAGAAGCGTCCCACCGTCCAGGTCGGCGACCCGTTCACCGAGAAATTGCTGATCGAGGCCTGCCTCGAGCTGATGGCGTCGGACGCGATCGTCGCCATCCAGGACATGGGCGCCGCCGGCCTCACCTCCTCCTCGGTCGAGATGGCGTCCAAGGGCGGCGTCGGCATCGAGCTCGACATGAACGCAATCCCCTGCCGCGAGCAGGGGATGACGCCCTACGAGATGATGCTCTCGGAAAGCCAGGAGCGGATGCTGATGGTGCTGAAGCCCGGCCGCGAGGCCGAGGCCGAAGCGATCTTCCTGAAGTGGGAGCTCGATTTCGCGGTGATCGGCAAGGTCACCGACACCGGCCATATGGTGCTCCGCTGGAACGGCGAGATCGCCGCCGACATCCCGCTCGCCCCGCTCGCCGACGAAGCGCCGCGCTACGAGCGGCCGTGGGTGAAGACGGCGCCCCCCGCGCCGCTCGCCGACCCGCCCGAATGCACCGACATCGCCGCCGACCTCTTGCGGCTGATGGCCTCGCCCGATCTGGCCTCGCGCGCCTGGATCTGGCGGCAATACGACCAGAAGGTCGGCGCCGACACGGTCCAGCCGCCGGGCGGCGATGCCGCCCTGGTCCGGGTCCACGGCACGAAAAAGGCGCTGGCGATCACCACCGATTGCACGCCGCGCTACTGCAGGGCCGATCCGCACGAGGGCGGCAAGCAGGCGATCGCCGAAGCCTGGCGCAATCTCTGCGCGGTCGGCGCCCGGCCGCTGGCGGCGACCGACTGCCTCAATTTCGGCAATCCCGAGCGGCCCGAGATCATGGGCCAGCTGGTCGGCTGTATCGAGGGCATGGCCGAGGCCTGCCGGGCGCTCGACTTCCCGATCGTCTCGGGCAACGTCTCGCTCTACAACGAGACCAGGACGGAGGATGGATCGAGCCGGGCGATCCTCCCCACCCCGGCGATCGGCGGCGTCGGCCTGATCGCCGATTGGCAAAAGGCGGTGACGATCGCCTTCAAGGGCGTCGGCGACGTCATCGTCACGATCGGCGACCGCCACGGCCATCTCGGCCAGTCGCTCTGGCTGCGCGAGATCCACGGCCGCGAGGACGGCCCGCCGCCCCCCGTCGACCTCCACGAGGAGCGCACCGCCGGCGCCTTCGTCCGCGCCGCCATCGCCGGCGGCGCGATCACCGCCTGCCACGACATCTCCGACGGCGGCCTCGCCGTGGCGCTCGCCGAGATGGCGCTCGCCGGCGATATCGGCGCGCTGATCAACGGTCCGGCGCGGTTCGGCCATGCCGGCTATTTCGCCGAGGATCAGGGCGTCTACGTCGCCACCGTCGCCGACGATTGCCTGCTCACTTTCCTCACCCGCGCCCACGCCGCCGGGGTCGAGGTCGAGGCGATCGGCCGGACCCGGGCCGGCCGGCTGATCTTCGAGCTCCCCGACGGCGATTATCCCGTCCCGCTCGCCGATCTGCGCGCCGCGCACGAGGGCTTTTTCCCTGCCCTGATGGGTGATAGCGTCCCCCGATCATAGCCTTGGGCTCGGGCCTTCCGCCAAGGAGACGCGCATGCTCAGGCCCATCGCCCTCGCCACCCTCGTCGCCGGCACGCTCGACATCCTCGCCGCGACCGGGCTGACCCTGTTCTACGGCCGGCGCAGCGTCGCCGGCATGCTGCAGGGCGTCGCCTCCGGCCCGTTTCCGGCGGCGACCGACTGGGGCGCACAGGGCGCGGCGCTCGGCCTCGCCGTCCATTTCACGCTGATGGCGATCATGGTCGCGGTCTATTTCTTCGCCGCCGCGCGCTGGCGGCCGCTCTGGCGGAAGCCCTTGCTCTGGGGCCTGCTCTATGGCCTCGCCACCTATGTCGTGATGAACCTGATCGTCGTGCCGCTGCGCTTCGAAGGCGCTTTCCCGCCGAGCCCGCGCTCGGTCTTCACCCAGCTCTTCTGCCACATCGTCCTGGTCGGCCTGCCCGTCGCGCTGATCGCCGCCCGCCATTTCCGCCGCCGCAGCGCCTTCGCGTGAGCCTCGTCCTTCCGGCGAGAGCCGCAATTCACTCCTGCCCTTCTTCGCGTTCTTCGCGTCCCTTCGCGCCTTCGCGTGAAACCGGGGCCGATTTCTCACGCGAAGGACGCGAAGGACCGCGACGGCGCGAAGGAGAAGAAAAGGGTTCCAGCTTTCCCTGCAATGACGGAAGATGGCGGCGATGACCGCCGGCTATTCAGGCACCCCGCTCGCCCGCAAGCTGTCGCTGAAGGACGGCATGCGGGTCTGGTGGGAGGACATGCCCGCCTCGGTCCGCGCCGAGATCGGGCGCGAGGGCCTCGCCCTCGACCTGCTCGCCGCCCCGGTCGCCCCGCTCGACGCCGCCCATATCTTCGTCACCTCCCGCGCCGCCATGGAGGCGCGCCTCGCGGCGCTGCGGCCGCTGCTCGCCCCCGCCGGCTTCCTCTGGGTGAGCTGGCCGAAAAAGGCGTCGAAGCTGCCGACCGACATCACCGAGGACGGCATCCGCGAAGCGTGCGGGATCGGTCGTGCCCCCGGCCCGACCTTGGACTGCCGGGGGCAGTCCAACCCGGCACGCCTCCCCGACACCGACCTCGTCGACGTCAAGGTCTGCGCGGTCGACGAGACCTGGTCGGGATTGAAGCTGATGATCCGCCGGGACCGGCGCTAGCGATTATTCCACGTCATCCCGACGAAAGTCGGGACCCATGAACGCCGAGGTGCCCGGCACGCGGCGTCCGTGTTCATGGATTCCGGATCAAGTCCGGGATGACGAAAACAGGGACAGTCCCTCTTTTCCCGTTGACGAAAACAGGGACAGTCCCTCTTTTCCCGTAATCCCTATTGCGAACGTGTCGCATTATCGATAAATCCGATTTCCATGATCGTCTGCGTCTGCAATGCGATTCGGGAGAGCGAGGTCCGCGCCGCGGCGCGCGCCGGCGCGTCCTGCCCGACCAGCGCCTACCGGACCCGCGGCGCCAAGCCCCGCTGCGGCCAATGCTTCGCCTTCGCCCGCGAGATCATCGCCGCCGAAGCCGCGGCCGCCTAGTCCCTCTGCCCTCATCCCGGAAAAATGGGGACAGTCCCCTATTTCGCTTGGCCGCCTGGTCCCTCTGCCGTCATCCCGGCGCAGGCCGGGATCCAGCCCTCTTCCGCCGCCCCGAAAAAATAGGGACTGTCCCTATTTATCGCTCCTGCCTCGCTCGGCCGCCCGGTCCCTCTGCCGTCATCCCGGAAAAAGAGGGACAGTCCCCTGTTTCGCTCGACCGCCTGGTCCCTCTGCCGTCATCCCGGCGCAGGCCGGGATCCAGCCCTCTTCCGCCGCCCCGAAAAAATAGGGACAGTCCCTATTTATCGCTCCTGCCGTCATCCCGGCGGCGCTTTGAAAAAATAGGGACTGTCCCTATTTATCGCGGCGCTCGCTGCCGGCCGAGCCCGGCCGGGCGCCGCAGCGATTGCGTCTCATTCGCGCACCGGCGCACCGTCCCGTTCTGCGACTGCCTGGCAGGAGCGGTCGATTTTCCGCAGTTTTCCGCCATTTTTCGCTGCCTTTTGGTGCGTCTCTCGTGTATGAGCGCGGCTGCAAACAGGAGGCTCCGATGAAGGGCGACGCCAGGGTAATCGAGCTGCTCAACGAGACGCTGAAGAACGAGCTCACCGCGATCAACCAATATTGGCTCCATTACCGGATGCTCGACAATTGGGGCGTCAAGCGGCTCGCCGAATATGAGCGCCACGAATCGATCGACGAGATGAAGCACGCCGATCGCCTCTCGACCCGAATCCTGTTTCTCGAAGGCCTGCCCAATTTCCAGATGCTCGGGCGGCTGCGCGTCGGCGAGAATGTCGAGGAGATCCTCCGCGCCGACCTCGACCTCGAGCGCGAGGCGGCCGCCCAGCTCCGCGGCGCCATCGCCGATTGCGAAAAGGTCGCCGACTATGTCAGCCGCGAATTGTTCGAATCGATCCTGGCGAGCGAGGAATCCCACATCGACTTCCTCGAAACCCAGTTCGAGATGATCGAGCGGATGGGCCTGCAGAACTACATCCAGCTGCAGTCGAAGCCCGCGGAAGAGTGACCGGACGGAGCATCGCCGCCGCCCTGCGGGATAAATGGGGACAGTATATATTTTTCGCGCCCGCCCCCCAAGGCCGCCGCCCTGGCGGGAGAAAAATATATACTGTCCCCATTTTATTCTTGCCTGGCAGGACGATTTTTGTTCTACCTCAGAAGTGGAACAGAGCAAGAACATAGTGCCCGCCGAGTCGCGCGCGCTCGATCCTCCCGCCCAGCGCAGCGCGGCCGAGGAGGCGGCTTACTGGCAGGGCTATCACGCCGCCCTCGGCGCCGCCGCCGAGGCGGCCTCAGCTGCGCCGCCGCCGCGGCGGCTGCGCGTCGACGGCTTCACCGGCGCCAGGCAGGCGATCTTCCTCGAAGCGGTCGCGGCGGGCTTCACCACCACCGAGGCCGCGGCGAAGGCCGAAATCAGCCTCACCGCGATCTACAATTTCCGCAACCGCCGCGCCGGCCGCGCCTTCAACATCGCCTGGGAAGCGGCCGACCGCCGCGCCCGCCGCCCGCTCGCCGACCATCTCCGCAACCGCGCGCTCGAGGGCCAGGCCGAGACGCTGCGCGATCCGGACGGCGCCGTCGTCGGCACCCGCCACCGCCACGACAACCGCCTCGCCATGGCGATCCTCACCCGGCTCGACAGGAAGGCCGAGGCCTCGCAGCAGGACGAGCGGCTGGTCGGCGCGGTCGCCGAGGAGTTCGAAGAGCTGCTCGCCCTCATCGAGACGGGCGGCGACGCCGAGGCGTTCATCGAGGAGCGCCGCCCGCCCGAGCGGCCGCTCACCGAGGCGGAGCAGCTCGAACGGCGTTATGCCGGCATCGCGCCGGCCGACATCCCCGTCTCCGATCTCACCTTCGCCGGCCGCCGCGACTGGACCGCCGACCAGCTTTACCGCGCCCGCAAGGCGAGGTTCTTCGAGCGCTACTGGGAAGAGCATTGGAAGCCCGGCATCGAGCCCGACGAGGACGACCGGCCGCTCCCCGAAGCGTATCTCCGCCAGCTCAGGGGCTGATAAATGGGGACAGTATATATTTTTCGCGCGATCGCACCCCGGGCCGCCGCCCTCGCCGGGGGGAAATATATGCTGTCCCCATTTTCCCCCATTCTCCCCGCCCTCGCCGCCAGGCTGCACATCCTGCCCCTGCATATCCTCAACTTCGTTCAACTTAACCGCCGCGGCGGCGGCAGCCTTGAACCCTCGCGCCGATCCTCTATCGTCCGGCGATCCATCCGGGAGGGGGGAGCCCGATGACCGACATCGCCGTTGACGCCGCGCCCGACGCCGCGGCCGCCGCCGCGCCGATCTCCGCCGAGGCCGCGGTGCCGCGCATCGCCACCCTCGACATCGTCCGCGGCGTCGCGATCATGGGCATATTGGCGATGAACATCGTCGCCTTCGCAATGCCCTTCCAGGCCTATATGAACCCCACCGCCTACGGCATGGAAAGCGGGGCCGATCTCGCCTCCTGGGTGTTCAGCTTCATCTTCATCGACGGCAAGATGCGCGGCCTCTTCTCCTTCCTGTTCGGGGCGAGCACCCTCTTGGTGATCGAGCGCGCCAAAGCGGGCGGCCTGTCGCCGGCCCGGGTCCATTATGCGCGGATGCTCTGGCTGCTCGTCTTCGGCCTGATCCACTTCTATTTCATCTGGTTCGGCGACATCCTCGCCCTCTACGCGCAGACCGGGCTGATCCTGTTCTTCTTCCGCAAGCTCTCGGTGCGCGCGCTGGTCCGCTGGGGCGTCGGCCTGGTGCTCGTCCAGACCGCTTTGTTCGCCGCGGCCGCGGCCTGGGCCTATTATCTGAGCCATGCGGCGAGCCTGCCGCCCGACCAGGCCGAGGCCTGGCGCTCGATGCAGGAAGGCTTCGTGCCGCTGACCGGCCGGGCGCTCGCCCAGGAGCTGGCCTTGTACCAGGGCCCCTATGCGGGTCTCATCCACGAGCGGCTGATCGACAATCTCGGCAAGCCGTTCACCGGCACGCCGCTCTTCCTCGCCGAGACGCTGGGCTACATGCTGCTCGGCATGGCGGCGCTCAAGTCCGGCTTCTTCGGCGGCGGCTGGGCGATGGCGCGCTACCGCAAATGGGCGCTGGTCTGCCTCGGCATCGGCCTTCCGGTCTACGCCGCGCTCGCCTTCCTGCTCGTCCGCCAGGGCTTCGCGACCGAGAACATCTTCCTTTATTCGATCGCCGCGACGACGCCGGTCCGGCCGGTCATGGTCGTCGGCATCGCCGCCCTGGTCATCCTCCTGACCCGCGGGGGCGGGCCGCTGGTCGACCGGATCGCCGCCGCCGGCCGCGCCGCCTTCACCAATTATCTCGGCACCTCGATCCTGATGACCACCCTGTTCTACGGCTACGGCATCGGCCTTCACGGCACGATGAGCCGGATCGAGCTGTGGCTGCCGGTGATCGCGATGTGGGCGCTGATGCTGCTCTGGTCGAAGCCGTGGCTGGAGCGCTTCCGCTACGGCCCGTTCGAATGGCTCTGGCGCAGCCTCGCCCGCTGGCGGCTCGAGCCGATGCGAAAATAGGGACAGTCCCTATTTATTGAGGAGGGAAACGATCGCTTGGAAAAGAGGGACTGTCCCTGTTTTTCAGAGCCGGCCGAAATCCTGGTTGCTCGGCTTCCTGCCCGGGGCGCGGCGCTGGGCGAGCGGGTTGGTCTCCTCCTCGAGCAGGCCGATGGTGCGGGCGTAGAGCGGCCTCAGCCGCGCCACCTGGGGGATGATCTCGTCGGGGAAGAGGTGCGATTCGAGCGCCCGCCGGCCAGCGAACTCGATCTGCTCGGCAAGGTCGGCGAGCGGCTCGGCGCCGAACTGGCGCGCTTCCGATTTCATGGTGTGGGCGGGGAGCACGATCGCGGCGATGTCGTGGCGGTGCATCGCCTCCTCGATCCGGGTCACCGCCTTCTCGCCGTCCTCGAGGAAATAGCCGAGGATGCGCACGAAGTTGGCGCCGAGCTCGGTCCGCATCTGCGAGAATTTGCTCCAGTCGACGATGGCGGCGGCTTCGTCCAAGCGCGGGTCCCTTTCCTGGCGGGCCAAGTCTAAGCGGAGAGGGTAAACAGGGCATTGACGCGAGACGCGAAGAACACGGTAAACGCGGCGTTAGCCGTTAATCCTTTCGCCGCCCGCCGAACCGGCACGGAAAAGAGGGACTGTCCCTCTTTTTCAGGATCGGCCGGCGCGGAAAAGAGGGACTGTCCCTCTTTTTCAGGATCGGCCGGCGCCCTCGAACGGGTTCTTCGAGGCGCGCGCCTGGAGGCGCACCGGCACCGTGCCGAAGCCGAGCTCGCGGCGGATGCCGTTGACCAGGTAGCGCAGGTAGGAATCGGGCAATTGGTCGACCCGGGTGCCGAACAGGACGAAGCTCGGCGGCCGGGTATTGACCTGGGTGATGTACCTGAGCTTGATCCTCTTGCCGCCCGGCGCCGGCGGCGGGTTCTTCTCGACCGCCGCCTCGAACCAGCGGTTCAGCTGGCCCGTCGTGACCCGCTGCGACCAGGCTTCCCGCACCTCGAACGCGGCGGCGAGCAGCTGGTCCAGCCCCTTGCCGGTCTTGCCCGAGACGGTCAGCAGCGGCACCCCGCGGGCCTGGCTCAGCCCCTCCTCCAGCGCCGCCCTGATGCCGTTGAACAGGGCCGACGGGCCTTCGGCGACGTCCCACTTGCTGACCGCGATCACCAGCGCCCGGCCTTCCTGCAGGACATGGTCGGCGATCCGCAGATCCTGCGCCTCGAGCCCGCGGGTGCCGTCGAGGAGAAGCACCACCACCTCGGCGAAATCGACCGCCCGGCGGGCGTCGGCGACCGAGAGCTTCTCGAGCTTGTCCTCGACCTTGGCCCGCTTGCGCATCCCGGCGGTGTCGATCAGCCGCACCGGGCGCCGTTCACCGTCAGGGGCCTGCCACTGCCAGTCGATGGCGATCGAATCGCGGGTGATCCCGGCTTCCGGCCCGGTGATCAGCCGCTCCTGCGCGATCATCCGGTTGATCAGGGTCGACTTGCCGGCATTGGGGCGGCCGACGATGGCGAGCTTCAGCGGGCCCTCCCCGGCCTCGGCCTCGTCGTCGGCCGCCTCCTCGCGCTCGACGTGCGGCCGCAGCTGCTCGAACAGGTCGGCGATTCCCTCGCCATGCTCGGCGCTGATCGCGATCGGCTCGCCGAGGCCGAGCGACCAGGCTTCGATCAGGCCGCTCTCGCCGGCGCGCCCCTCGGCCTTGTTGGCGGCGAGGATCACCGGCGTCTTCTCCGAGCGCAGCCAGCGGCCGATCTCCTCGTCGAGCGGGGTCACGCCGGCGCGGGCGTCGATCAGGAACAAGGCGGCGTCGGCCTCGCGCACCGCCGCCGTGGTCTGCGCCCGCATCCGCCCGGGCAGGGTCTGCGGATCCTCGTCCTCATAGCCGGCGGTGTCGATCACCCGGAAGTCGAGGCCGAGCAGGCTCGCCTCGCCCTCGCGCCGGTCGCGGGTCACGCCCGGCCGGTCGTCGACCAGCGCCAGCTTCCTGCCGACCAGCCGGTTGAACAGGGTCGACTTGCCGACATTGGGCCGGCCGATGATCGCGACGGTGGGGAGGCGGGCCATGAGGCCGCCTCCCCTGCCCGTTCAGCGGTAGGCGGTCAACCGGCCCTCGTCGTCGAGGACGTAGAACATGTTGCCCGCGGCCACCGGCGGCAGCGAGAAGGGCGCGTGGGCCTCGACGATCGACTGGATCGCGCCGTCGGTCGGCGAGACATAGGCGATCTGCCCGGTCGAGCTGAGCAGGATCAGCCGGTTGCCGGCGAGGATCGGGCCGCGCCACAGGATCGGGTCGCGGCCCGGGGTCGATCGGCGGCGGCCGAAGGAATCGGGCTCGCGCTCCCGCGGCGGGTGGCGGAAGCCGGGCAGCTGCGCGATCCAGCGGACCTTGCCGGAGCCGCGCGCGACCGCGAGCAGCTGCGCCCGGTCGGTGACGACGAACACCCAGTCGCCCGCCACCCAGGGCGTCGACAGGCCGGCGACGTTCAGCTCCCAGACCCGCTGGCCGGTGATCAGCTCGACCGCGACCATCCGCCCGCCCTGGCCGATCGCGAACACCCGGCCATTGTCGATCACCGGGTCGGCGTCGATGTCGGAAAGGGTGCCGACGACGGTCGAGATGCCGGTCCGCGCCAGCGCGTCCTGCCAGACGACCTGGCCGTTCTCGTAGCGGTAGGCGGTCAGTTCGCCCGAGGAAAAGCCGGCGACCAGGGTCGATTGGGCGAAGGCGGGCGCGGCGGCGCCGAACACGCCGGAGAGCTCGAACGAACCCGCCGCCTGCCAGCGGGTCTCGCCATTGGCGGCGTTGAGCGCGTAGAGCTGGCTGTCCTGGGAGAGGACGTAGACATTGTCGTTGCCGATCGTCGGCGCGCCGCGCAGCGGGCCGCCCGGCTTCACCATCCAGACCTGGTTGCCGGTGGCGGCGTCGAGCGCGGCGACGTCGCCGGCGCCGTTGGTGACGTAGAGGCGGCCGCCGTCATAGCTGACGCCGCCGCCGAACAGAGTCTCGCTCGGGCTGTTCGCCCCGCGCACCTGATGCTCCCAGACGAGCGCCCCGGTCTGGGCGTTGTGCGCGCGCACCCGCGCCTTGACGTCGATCGTATAGACCCGGCCGTCGGCGACCACCGGCTCGGAGGCGAGGCGGCCGGCGGCGCTGTCGCCCTCGCCGATGCTGACGCTCCACGCCTGCGCCGGCGCGCTGCCGAGCGCGACATGGCCCATCGACTTGGCGGCGTTGCCGCCCGGCTGCGGCCAATCGGCATTGGCGATCGGCGCCGGCACGATGACCGGCACGTCGGCGAGCGTCGGATCGGCCTCGATCGCGGCATCGTTGCCGAGCACCGGAATGCGCTGGCCGACGGTCGGCGTGGTCGGGCCGCGATTGCCGCGGAGAATGCTGCAGCCGCCGAGCATGCTGATCGCGGCCAGAGCGAGGACGAAACGCTTCATTCGGCTTTTTCCCTTGTTGCGGCCGGCGCCGGCACGGCGGGGCCGGCGGGCCGGGCCGCCGCCCCGGCGGGCGCCGCCGGTTCGTCGCTGGCGTCGATACCTAGAGAGCCCGCCATCTGAACGGCTCTTGTACGGAGCGAATCCGGCACGTTGCGATCGCGCCCGATCCGGCCGAAGACCGGGCCGGCGAGGTCGGGGCGGTGCATCTTCAAATAGGCGATTCCGACCATCTCGCCGGCGGTTCCCAGCCAGGGGCTGCCCGGCTGGGCCAGCGGCCCGAGCCGCTGCACCACCTGCTGCGGCGGCAGGCTGTCGAACTCGAGCTGGGTCTGGCGGATGAGGGCGGCTTGGCGGTAGCTCTCGTCGAGCGACTGGTCGGCGGCGATGGTGCGCAGCGTCGCGATCGCGGCGGGGGCGTTGCCGGCGGCGGTCTGGCCGTTGGCGCGGGCGAACAGGGCGGCGGCGCGATAGCCCGGCCGCTTGCTGGCGGCGAGCGCATCGAGCCGGGGCGCGGCGGCGCTGCGATTGCCGGCCTCGAGGCTGTCGAGCGCGGCGATCAGGGAATCGCCCTCGGCCTCGGCCGCCTTGGCCTGATGCGCCTGCCACCAGATCCAGCCGCCGATCGCCCCGAGCACGAGCACCGCCGCGAGGACGATCGCCCAGCCCCAGCGCTTGAGGAAATGGGCCATCTGCTCGCGGCGGAGCTCGTCGTCCACTTCCCTCAGGAAGGTTTCACCGTCGTCCGGCTTGAGCGCCAAAGTCAGTCTCCATAATCGGGATAGCCGCGCCGCGGCCGCCCTTCGAACACAGTCGCTTGGCGCCCGCCGGCGCACGGCGGGCGCGCGCCCCAACGCTCCTTAGCCATGGAGCGGAGCAAACGGAAGGCTACTTCTTGGCGCGGTAAATCTGTTCCTCGGTGGGAAAGGCGCGGCTCTTGACGTCCTCGGCATAAGCGGCGGCGGCGGCGCTGATCTCCGAGGCGAGATCGCCGAAGCGCTTGACGAAGCGGGGGGTGCGCTCGAACATCCCCATCATGTCCTCGGTGACGAGGATCTGGCCGTCGCACGAGGCCGAGGCGCCGATGCCGATCGTCGGGCAGGCGACGGCGCCGGTCGCCGCGGCGGCGATCTCCTCCATCACCCCCTCGATGACGAGCGCGAAGCAGCCCGCCTCGGCGACCGCGCGCGCATCGGCGATGACCTTGGCCGCTTCGGCGTCGTCGCGGCCGCGCGCCCGATAGCCGCCGAGCGCGTTGACCGCCTGCGGGGTCAGGCCGACATGGCCGATCACCGGGATGCCGCGCTGGGCGAGGAAGGCGACCGTTTCGGCCATCGCCTCGCCGCCCTCGAGCTTGACCGCCGCCGCGCCCGTCTCCTTGAGCAGCCGGGCGGCGTTGCGGAACGCCTGCGCGGGGCTTTCCTCATAGGCGCCGAACGGCATGTCGACCGCGACCAGCGCGTGCCACGAGCCGCGCACCACCGCCGCTCCGTGGGCGGACATCATCTCGAGGCTGACCGGGATCGTCGACGGCAGGCCGTAGATCACCTGCCCCAGCGAATCGCCGACCAGCAGCAGATCGCAATGCGGATCGAGCAATTGCGCCATCCGCATCGTGTAGGCGGTCAAGGCGACGATCGGCTCCTTGCCCTTGCGCGCCATGATCGCCGGCGCGGTCAGCCTTTTGCCCGGCGCCGGCGTCGGCGTCGCCCGGCTGGTGGCGGTGTCGATCGTGTAGGTGGACATGGGCCGATGCTTAGTCGATCGGCACCAGCTCCGCAAAGGTCGCCGCCTTCATCGCGGCGACGAAGGCCCGCACATGCTCGCCGCGGGCGACCCGCTCGACGATCGCCGAGCCGCAGATCACCCCTGCCGCGCCCGCCGCCAGCGCCGCCCGGACATGGGCCGGGCGCGAGATGCCGAAGCCGAAAATGGGCGGCGGCGCGCCCGCCTCGCGCAGCACCGCGAGCATCTCGTCATGGTCGAGCCGCACCTCGGCATCGGCGCCGGTGACTCCGGGCCGCGCCACGCAATAGGTATAGCCCTGGCCGAGCCGGGCGATCCGCCGCAGCCTATCCGGCGGCGTGTTGGCGGCGGCGATCAGCACCGGCGCCACCCCCCAGGCCCGCGCCGCGGCGATGAACGGCTCGGCCTCGCCCAGCGGCGCGTCGGCGACGAGGACGCTGTCCGCCCCGGCCTCGCGCGCCGCCCGGTAGAAAGCGTCCCGGCCCCGCGCCAGCACCAGATTCGCATAAGTGAGAATGCCGACCGGTATTTCCGGATGACGGTCGCGAAAGCCGCGGATCAGCGCGAAGCAATCGGCGGGACGCACCCCGGCCGCGAGCGCCCGCGCCGCCGCCGCCTGGATCACCGGGCCGTCGGCGATCGGATCCGAGAAGGGAATGCCGACCTCGATCATGTCCGCGCCGCCCGCGACCAGCGCGTCGAGGATCGCCGCGCTGGCTTCGAGCCCCGGGTCGCCGAGCATGACGAAGGCGCCGAACGCGCCGCCGTTGCGGGCGAACAAGGCCGCGTAGCGGCTCATAGCAGCGCCTGCGCCTGCGCCATGTCCTTGTCGCCCCGCCCCGACAGGCCGACCAGCAGCACGCCGCCCTCCTCCGCGATCTTCAGCGCATGAGCGAGTGCGTGCGCCGATTCGAAGGCGCAGACGATGCCCTCGGCGCGCGCGAGCAGGGCGAAGGCGGCGAGCGCCTCCGCATCGGTCGCGCCGACATAGCTCGCGCGGCCGCTGTCCTTCAAAAAGGCGTGCTCCGGCCCGACCGCGGGATAATCGAGCCCGGCCGAGACCGACCAGCTTTCCGCGATCTGGCCGTCCGAATCCTGCAGCACATAGGTCTCGGCGCCGTGCAGCACGCCGGGCCGGCCGCGCAGCAGGGTGGCGCCATGCTCGGTGCCGTCGAGCCCCTTGCCCGCCGCCTCGACCCCGATCAGCTTCACCTCCGCGTCTTCGATGAAATCCGCGAACAGGCCGATCGCGTTGGAGCCGCCGCCGACGCAGGCGATCGCCGCGTCGGGCAGCCGCCCCTCGGCGGCGAGGATCTGGGCGCGCGCTTCGCGGCCGATCACCCGCTGATATTCGCGCACCATCAGCGGATAGGGGTGCGGCCCGGCGACGGTGCCGAGCAGGTAATGGGTGGTCTCGAAGCTCGCCGTCCAGTCGCGCAGCGCCTCGTTGATCGCCTCCTTGAGGCCGCCCGTAACGGCCACCACCTCGGCGCCCATCAGCTCCATCCGGAAGACGTTCAGCTGCTGCCGCGCGACGTCGCGCGCGCCCATGTAGATGCGCGTCTCCAGCCCAAACAACGCTCCCGCCATGGCGGTGGCGACGCCGTGCTGGCCGGCGCCGGTTTCGGCGATCAGCCGGGTCTTGCCCATTCGTTTCGCCAGCAGCGCCTGGCCGAGCACCTGGTTGGTCTTGTGGGCGCCGCCGTGGAGCAGATCCTCGCGCTTCAGATAGATCCGCCCGGGCCCCAGGTTGCGGCACAAGGTCAGCGGCGTCGGCCTTCCCGCATAATCGGCGAGCAGCGCGCCAAGCTCCGCCTGGAAGCCGGCATCCTCCTGCGCGGCGAGGAAGGCCGCCTCCAGCGCCTCGAGCGCCGGCATCAGGATCTCGGGCACGAAGGCGCCGCCATAGGCGCCGAAGCGGCCGCCGCTCAGCATGGCCGCGCCGGCAGCCTGAGCGCCTCGAAAAAGGCGGCGGTGCGGTGCGAATCCTTCCAGCCCGGAACCGCCTCGAGCCCGGAGCCGACGTCGAGCGCATAGGCGCCGAGCCGCGCCGCGGCGGCGGCGTTGGCGGGATCGAGGCCGCCGGCGACGAGGCCGCGCTTGAGCTCGGGCCGGCCGGCGACCCGCGACCAGTCGAACGTCCGCCCGGTGCCGCCCGGACCGGAATCGAACAGCACTCGGTCGGCGCCGGCCCGGGGGCCGATGGCGCCGGCGCCGACCGTCGCGGCGGCCCAGATCTCGGTCTCCGCGGGGAGCAGGACGCGACAGGCGTCCACCTCCTCGCCGCCGTGAAGCTGGACGGCATGGAGGCCGAGCCTCCGGGCCGCAGCGTTGACCTCGCCCGGATCGGCATCGCGGAAGATGCCGACGATCCGGGGCGTCGATTTGGCCGCGGCGAGGATCGCCTCGGCCTTGGCGGGCGTCACCGCCCGCGGCGTGCCCGCAACCATGACGAAGCCGGCATGGGTCGCGCCGGCCCGCGCCGCCATGTCGAGATCGGCGGCGTTGGTGAGGCCGCAGACCTTGACCCGGCCGAAGGCGAGCGCGCGCGCCGCCTCGGCCGGCCGCGCCGCCCGCATCAGCGCGGTGCCGACCAGGAAGGCGTCGGCGAACGGCGCCAGCCGGCAGACGTCGGCGCGGTTCGATATCCCCGATTCGGCGACGATGAGGCGATCGCGCGGAACCAGCGGCGCCAGCCGCTCGGTGACCGCGAGATCGACCTCGAGCGTGCGCAAGTTTCGATTGTTGATGCCGATCAGCGGCGCGCCGAGGGCGATCGCGCGGCGCAGCTCGCCTTCGTCATGCGCCTCGACGAGCACGTCCATGGCGAGCGCCCCGGCTGCGGCGATCACCGCCCGCGCCTCCTCGTCGCCGAGCACCGACAGCATCGCCAGCACCGCGTCGGCGCCGGCGGCCCGCGCCTCCGCCACCTGGCGTGGATCGACGATGAAATCCTTGGCGAGGATCGGCCCGTCATAGACCGCGCGCACCTTGCGAAGATCGTCGAGCGAGCCGCCGAAGAACGGCCCGTCGGTGAGCACGCTGATCGCATCGGCGGCGCCCGCATAGGCCCGCGCCTGCGCGTCGGCCTCGACCCCGCTGAGCGTTCCCGCCGAGGGCGAGGCCTTCTTGACCTCCATGATGAAGCGCGCCCCCGGCCTCGCCAGCGCCGCGCGCAGGCTCCGCCGCGTCGGTATCGCCGTCGGGGTGACGCCGGCGAGTCGAGCAGCGACGTCGGCCCGCTTTCGCGCCAGGATGGCGTCAAGCATTGCCGATCTCGACCAGCGCCTGGAGCAGCCGGTAGCCGGCGCCGGTGCCGAGGATCTGAAGCGCGGTCTCGACGCCCTCCCTGAGCGTCCCGGCCTTGCCTGCGGTGAACAGCAGGGCGCCGGCGTTGAGCGCCACCGCCTGCCGCTCCGCCGGCGCGCCGTAGCCGTAAAGCAGCGCCTTGAGCCGCTCGCCATTCTCCTCCGGCCCGCCGCCCTGGATCCGGGCCAGCGGAGTCCGCGCCAGGCCGACATCCTCGGGCGCGATGGTCAGCGCCTCCAGCCTGCCGCCGGCGAGCAGCACGGCTTGCGTTTCGCCGTGAAGCGCCACCTCGTCGAGCCCGGAGCCGTGGACCACCATCGCCCGCTCGACGCCGAGCGCGGCAAGGGTCCGCGCCACCGGCTCGATCAGCCGCGCCTCCGCGACTCCGAGCAATTGCACGGGCGGTTCGGCCGGGTTCACGCAGGGGCCGAGGATGTTCATGATCGTTCGGATGCCGAGCGCGCGCCGCACCGGCCCGGCATGTTTGAGCCCGGGATGGTAAGCGGGCGCGAACAGGAAGCAGAGGCCGATCTCGTCCAGCGCCCGCCGCGACACCGCCGCCGGCATGTCGAGCCTGACGCCGAGATGCTCGAGCACGTCGGCCGAGCCGCAGCGCGAAGTGACCGAGCGGTTGCCGTGCTTGGCGACCGGAAGCCCCGCCGCCGCCGCGACGAAGGCGACCGCGGTCGACAGGTTGATCGTGCCGGCGCTGTCGCCGCCGGTGCCGCAGCTGTCGGCGAACAGATAATCGGGCCGGTCGAACGGCGCATCGGCGGCGCGCAGCGCCCGGGCGGCGCCGATCAGCTCGTCGGTGGTCTCGCCGCGGATGCGCAGCGCGACCAGCATCGCGGCGATCGCGGGCTCGTCGAGCCGGCCCTCAACGAGCGCTTCGAACAGGCTTTGCGCCTGGTCGCGGGTGAGGGCTTCGCCGGCGTAGAGGAGCGCCAGCGCATCCTCTTTGGGCTCGGGCGCCGCGGCGTTGGCGGCGAGGTTGGTCATGTACATGGCTGAAAGTCCTGCAGCGAAGGGACAAAGAAAAAGCCCGCCGGGAGCGGCGGGCCTTGGCGTCGTCAGGATCGGATCGGGAGGATCGTCACCATCGCTGCAGGCGAGCCGCGTCGGCCGGGTGTCCCCGCCACCAAAGACGAACGAAGGTGGGCCGCTGGCTCATCGGCGCTAGCATCCCGATTTGCGGGCGTCCCGTCAAGCGGCTCGTGCGTTTGCCCGCTCATGACGCGCGATCAGCTGAGCTTCCTCGCCCCGACGGGCATGCCGGAGGGCCTGCTTTATGCGCCCGGCTTCCTGTCCGAAGGCGAGGAGGCCACGCTCGCCCGGCGGATGGCCAGGCTGCCGTTCCGGCCGTTCGAGTTTCACGGCTTCACCGGCAAGCGCGAGACGGTCTCGTTCGGCTGGTCCTACCGGTTCGACGGCAGCGGCCTCGCCGTGGCGGCGCCGATCCCGGCCTGGCTGCTGGCGGTGCGCGGGCGCGCCGCCGCCTTCGCCGGGCTCGCCGCCGAGGCGCTCGAACATGCGCTGCTGATCCGCTATCGCGAAGGCGCCGGCCTCGGCTGGCATCGCGACCGGCCGGTGTTCGGCGAGGTGATCGGCATCTCGCTGCTGTCGCCGGCGCCGCTGCGCTTCCGCCGCAAGGCCGGCGCCAAATGGCAGCGCTTCACGCTGCCGGCCGAGCCGCGCTCGATCTACCTCTTGCGGGGCCCGGCGCGGACCGAATGGGAGCACAGCCTGACGCCGGTCGAGGCGCTGCGCTACTCGATCACCTTCCGGACCCTGAAAAAATAGGGACTGTCCCTCTTTTCGGTGAAAAAATAGGGACTGTCCCTCTTTTCGGGGATCAGCTGTAGAAGATGTGCAGCCCGATCCGCGCGTTCCGGGCGAGGCGGCGGCCCCAGCTCGGCGAGACGTAGCTGGCGTGATACCAGAGGCAGGATTGGGGGAGCACCCGCGGCATGATCCGGCCCTTGGCGATCCGCGCCACCGCGACCGCGCGCCGCCAGGCGTCCGAGGCGCGGTCGGCCTGCGGAATGCGGCCGCGGCGGACGAAGGAGAATTGCGCCGGCTGGACGACGACTCCGCACAGCGTCGCCGGGTAGCGGCCGGAGGCGGCGCGGTTGAGCACCACTTCGGCAACCGCGAGCTGGCCCTGGAGCGGCTCGCCGCGGGCTTCGAAATAGACCGCATTGGCAAGGCAGTCCTGCTCGGCGCCCTCGGTCTCGGCGGCCGCATAATCGACGACCAGCTCGTCGAGCGAGCGCGGCGCCTGCGGCGGCGCGGCGACCTCGTCGGCAAGGCCGAGATCGCGGGTGAAAGCGGCGACGCTGGCCGAGCTCGCCTGGGCGAGGACCGGGGCGCCCGAAAGCGGCGCGCCGAAGAAAGCGAAAGCAGCCACGGCAATGGCCGCGGCGCGAACCGTGCGAATCATCGAAAACTTGCTTCTATGCGGCGCAGCCCTCGGCCCGATGCGTCACGCATCGGCGGCGTCCCACTGCTCCGTCTTGCTCCGGCCGCGGGCCTTCAAAAAGGCTCAAGCGGCGCCCGCTCGTTAAACTCGATGGCCGGCATCTGGCGGCGAAAGGTTAACGGCGCAAGGGTTATGCTGCAGCGCAGCGACGAGTTGCGCGGACGGCGGGACGAATGGCGGAACCCGTGGCAAATCAGCGGTGAGGCGAGGGCAGCGCGGGCGGCACGCCCGAGATCAGCCTGACCCGCGCCGAGGCGACCCAGCCCGCCGCGCACGGCCCCAGATAGTCGCGCCGCGCCGCCACCGGCCCGGCGACCCCGCAGCGTTCGGCCGCCCGTCCGCCGGCGTCATAGACGATGCCGAACCAGCGCTCGTCCTGGCTTCGCGTGCAGATGAAGAAGTCGGCATCGGGCCCGAGCCGGTCGATCTCGGCGGCTGCGTCGAACGGCGCCGCGCGGACCGGCATCGGCGCCGCCGTGCCTCGCTCCCGCACGGCGCCGCGGGCGTTGCAGGCGGCGAAATGGGGCCCGAGCTCGCCGATCCGGACCGGAGTCACGGTCTCGCCGAGCACGGTCGGGTCGCTCTCGTCGCGGACATAAGGCGGCGTCGTCGAGCCGCCGACCGCCTGCCTGTTCTCCCCCCGCCCGCCGCAGCCGGCGAGCAGGGCCGGCACCAGGAGGAGCGCGGCACGGGCTTTCACGGATCGGGATTTAGCCCTAGCCTTGCCGCTTTGGAAGGACCCGCGCCTTATGGCCCGATGGCTGATGAAATCCGAGCCCCACGTCTATGGCTGGAACGACCTCGTCCGCGACCGCGCCACCGACTGGGACGGCGTCCGCAACAACGCCGCCCGCCTCCACCTTCGGGCGATGAAGGCCGGCGACGAGGCCTTCTTCTACCATAGCGGCGAGGAGCGCGCGGTGGTCGGCATCATGCGGATCGCCGGCGAAGGGAAGCCCGACGGCGAGGACGGCAGCTGGGTCAAGGTGGCGGTCGAGCCGGTGCGGGCGCTGGCCCGGCCGGTGACGCTCGCCGCGATCAAGGCCGAGCCGGCGCTGGCGAAGATGGAGCTGGTCCGCCAGTCGCGCCTCTCGGTGAGCCCGGTGCGCGAGGAGGAATGGGCGGCCATCCTCAGGCTGGCGGGTTAGCCGCCCGCCGGAACAGCCAGGCCGCGAGCAGCCAGAGCCCGGCGAAAGCGGTGCTGAAGGCGGCGCCGAGCGGATCGGCGGCGAGCCCGGCGAGGCCCGCCGCGGCCTGGACGACCGCGGCGGCAAGCATGGCGCGGGCCATCCCCGCCGCCCGGAAGCGCGCGATCGCGGCGCCGGCGAGGGCGAGCAGGATCACCCCGTAGAAGAGCAAATTGTAGCGATCGCCCTCGTCGCCGATCATGCCGACGGCGCCGTTCGCCCAGCAGATCAGGAAGGCGGCGGCGAGCGCGGCCGCGGCGCCGGCCCGGTAGGTGGGGCTGGGCGTCAGCCTTACCGCCAGCTCGAAGACGAGGCCGACGCCGCCGATCAGCACCGCGGCGAAGACGAAATCGCCCGCGCTCCACTGCACCTCGTCGGTGAACCGCATCGCCACCGCCGGCAGCGCCAGCAGCGCCGCCGCGAGCCCCCACAGCGCGACCCGCCACATATTGCCGCGGCCGCCGCCGCCATGCGCGATCTCCGCCATTGCCTTGCCTCCCTCAGCCGAACGATCCGGCCTCATCGCAGACCCTGTTGCAGCCCTGATGCGGAGGGCAAGGAGAAATCGTGCAGAGCGCGGCGCGGCCGCGACGCGGCGCCGGTCCGGCGCCCCCGCGGGAGGGGGGAATGGATTCCGGATCTCGTCCGGAGTTCGGCGCGATGCGGGCGCGGAAGGTTCGAAACGTTCATTACGTTCAGCTTCCCTGGAGGAAGAAATTTCCGCTCCTTCCGCGAGCGACGGCACGAGCGGCGCGATGCGGGCGCGGAAGGTTCGAAACGTTCATTACGTTCAGCTTCCCTGGAGGAAAAAAATTCCGCTCCTTCCGCGGGCGACGGCACGACCGGCGCGAATGGAACGAATGGCGCAAGAGGCACACGGATTCGCAGGGGGTGCTCCCCCGCGGGGGCGCGGCGCGGAAGCGGGGAGTGGAAGCGGCGGCCATCTGGGGCGGAGCGTGGGGCGCAGTGACGCATGGCGGCTCTCCTCCCTCCTTCCAGCCCGCTCCTCCCGAGCGGGAGCCTGCCCCGGACTCGATCCGGGGAAGGACCGGATTATGCCTCAGGAGAGGGGGTGGAGGAAAGAGTTTTGTTCTTGGTTTGTTTCCGCACGTGCGACGGCGCAGTCGAAATCTAATTTAACAAGAAATTAGGTCCCCAGCCCCCCGGAGCCCACTGCTTACCGTGCCAAGCGAACCCTGAGGCGGCGCGCCCGTTCACGAAACGCATGCTCACCGCCTTCGAGAATGTTGCAGACCGCCTTCCGAATCTCGATATCCTCGAGTCCGCCTGACGCGTAGGTGATTGGCGGCAGCCCTCCGCTTTCATGAGCGCCTGCATGGGCAAGAATGATCTGGTCGGCATCGGTGTTGATCACCAGATTGGCGTTGTGGGTGACCATGATCACCTGGCGCTTTGACTTCGCCTGGATGAACAGATCGACCAGTTCGTCAAAGACGGACTTAGGGTCGAGATTCTCCTCAGGCTGATCAATGATCAGCGGGCGGTCGTCGGCGTCGTCGAGCGCCAAATAGAGCAAGAGCAGCACAATGCCCCGGGTTCCCGGCGAGAGCTTCCGGATGTCGACGCCGTCATAGGCGATCTCATAGCGCACCGAGATGTGGTCAGTGCTGAACAGCCAATGGGCAAAGCGTTTTGACCAAGCCCTAAACTCGGCCTGCTGAGTGGGAACATACGGAGCATGGCCAAAGAGGGCGGCGGTGTAGTTCGCTATGAAGCTGGTCATGGCAGCTTGCACATCGGCGGCGCTGCCGCTCGTCCAGGCCGGCGTGAGTTCCGCATTGGCGACCCTAATCAGGGACCCGCGGCCGAAAAACGGGCCGCTCCTGCGGCAGTCGATCAGCGCGTCCTCGGCAACATTGCCCCATGCGTCGGTGTCGACCACTCGCGAAACAGAAAAGCTCAGCTTGCTGAGCGTCCCCGATGCCAGTGCGAGCCGTGCCATGAGAGGCGCATATAACGCTGCTAACGCATTTTGTTCGCTGACGATCGCGTCGAACACGCGGCCGTAAGCGGCATCGCGTTCGGCTTGGAGTATCTTGCGACGCGCAGCGGCCCCCTGCGCATCAAGCAAGCGGGCATCGACCGTCTGTAGCGCGCTGTTCTCCTGCGCGATTCTGTTAGAGAGCGCGGCATATTGGTTGCGCACAAGTTGATCCGCGCTGATCAGCGTCGCGAGCCGATCCATCTCGGCTCTCAAGGTGGAGAGCTTGATTGCGGAAAGGTCCACACCGTCGGCGATGAGGGGCGTATCCGGCGCACCTGGCGGTGGCGGCACGCCATTGATCTCGGCGATCTTCTGATCGACCCAGACAACATACTCGGCTAGCGCTTTGTCGACGTCGCCCTTGTAGATGAGCAGGAACTCGTCCCATTGCTCTGGTGAAAGACCGCTCGCCCCATGGCGGGCCTGCGCCTCACGGAGCATTTCCGGCGCTTTAGTGGCGCGCATGCTCTTCACCTCATCCTGCATGGCCAGAAACGTGCGGCGCTGATTGCCGAAATTACGGATCTGGATCTCCAGCGCTTGCGCCGCCTGGCTCAGCTCGGTGTGGCGCGTCGCCTGCGCTTCGCTCCCCTTCACCACCATTTTGGCGAGGTCGGCATTGTAGCCCGCGAGGAGGTTGCGTTTCTGAGCCGCTTGGTTGGCGAGGGCAGCAACCATGCCCTCTTTCTCGAACTCTTCGGCAATCCGATCCGAGATCGCGGCGATAGCCTCGACTTCGCGGTTTCGCGCCTGCTGATGGCGCAACGTCCGACGCTCTCTCAGCTCTGCGAAGTTCATCGCGCCATCGCGACCATCGTAGGGATGAGCGTCGAAGATGACCCGCTCAATCTCGCGGATCAGTCCTTCGGAGGCGCCCTTCGAAGAGCACAGATCTTCAACGAACTGCTGGGACAAATATCGAGCGCGCGGAAACGAGAGTGGATCGTTCGCGTCGCGGCCGTCAAGCGCCCGCGTCACCGCGCCACCACCGCCCCACGTTAGTGTTGCCTTGGCCTGACCGATCAGGCCGCGCGCGCGCACTAAAAAGGAGGGGCTGATATTCTCGTCAGCTTTCCACGTCTCCTTCGGAATCGCGTCGCATCCCGCCGCTATGACGTCCGCGAGCGCGGTTTTTCCCGATCCACGGGCGCCGATGATGGCCACCAGTCCCGCGTTCAACGGGACAACTGGAGTCCCTGCCCAGCTTGCGTCCGTGATCGCAACCTGGGTGATGACCTGGGAGGGCATCGCGGTTTGCGGCGGTTCGTGCCCAATCCAGGCGCGTCCGCCGGGATCAATACAGGCTTGGCGAAGCGCGTCGAACGTGAGTGATCCTTTGATCCACGAATAGCGCTCCTCGGCCGGTTGGCCGACCGCCGACTGATCATGCGCATCACTGCCGTGGAGGCATGGCTTGCGGCCGGCATAGTCCCTGACGAGCTCCGCGACACTAACCCCTCGCTGGCCGAGCCAGAACTCGCGTTGTGCTACGCTGCTAGCAAAGATGATATGCGCGAACTTTTCGATCTCTTTGCGGGTCGTCGCGTCCGCAGCCTGGCGCAGGCCGGATGTACCGTCATTTGGGCCACCGGCAACGGCGACGAGAATGTTATTCCTAGCCCACTCAATTTCTTTGAAAAGTGAACGCAGCCCGTTGAAGTCCACTTTGAACTGGGTGGCCCCGTGACGGAGCGCGGCGCGATCGTCAGTCAGCGTGGGGTCGGCGCGGCGACCCAACCGGATGAGACCTTCTTCGGTGCAATCGAAATGGTCCTCATAGGCGTGGAACTGAAGCCGCGTCAGAAGCCGGCGTATCTCGTCAAGATGGTCCGGGTCATCGGGGCTGACCAACAGATGCATGTTCACAAAGCCTGATTTGGCCGCGACGTTCAGGCGGATTTCGATGTTGGGAAAGATGAGTTGGACGCGCGGCAATCGGCCCATCGCTTTATAGCCCAGCAATTCCTCGTAGGTGTTGGTGAGGTAATAATCGGTGACTGCGATCGCCTCGATCGTTGGCGTCGAATTTTCGAGGGCGGTCAGATATGAACTCCAGGGGTCGGGACCACCGAACTGATTGTTGAGCACAGTGCCCGGCGCGTGGATATGCGGCTCCCATCGCCGCCATTCGCTTCCCCTATTCACTGCGTCTCGCTCCGTAGCGGTTTCTTTGTCCGGAGTTTCATAGCGCGCCTTCTCGTGCCGAGAAATCCATTCGCTCCGTCATGGCCAAGCGCCGTTCGATGCCCGGCGGCCTTTTCGCTCTAGCAGCCCAAGGCCACAGGAGGCGCTGCCTCGACGGCGCGTTCAGCGGCGGGTCGCTGCGTTCGGCAGCTTGACGGACCCTTAAGCCGCGTCGGCCTTGCGGCTCTGCCTTTTCCGCTCTTGCGGGTCCAAATAGCGTTCTGGATTCACACCACCCGCGGCGTCACCCCTTGACTGCTAACCCATTAGGAGAGTGCTAACTGATTAGCACTCGACGTTAACCTGAAACAGAGCCCGCCCCCCTACACACGCCCGGAACATCAGGAGACCCGATCATGAAGTTCGTTTTGTTGAAGTCGCACGGCGGCGATTATCTGGTGGTCGCGGCCAATGTCGCCTGGCTGCGCGCGCATGAGAACGGCCAGACCAAGGTCGGCGTCGTCGGCGGGGATTCGCTGCTCGTCGCCGGCAGCATCCAGGAAACCGCCGCCACCATCCTGGCGGGCTAGCGGGCAGCGCGCGGCGGCGGCCCGGAAGGCGGCCTCGCCGCGCTCAGCGATTGCCCCGCATGACCGCATAGGCGTTCATCGCCGGCCGGCGGCGTCCGGGAATCGGCAGCGGCTCCATCGCGGCGATCTCCTTGATCCGGCCGCCTTCGAACCAGATGGTGAGCGACAATTCCGGGCTCTGGCGGAAGGTGAGGATGCGCGCCAGCGGCCCGACATTGTCGACCCGGCAGATCCAGGACAGCTGCACCCAATCCGATCCCTCGTCATAGGCATAGGGGCCGAGGCAGCTTTCGGCCGCGGCGCGGATCGTCGCGGCGGTGAAGGGCGTCCGCTGCATCCCGGCTTCCGAAAAGGAGGTCAGCTGGGTGTCGGCGCCCGGCGCCAGGAAAGCGGCATAGGCGCGGTCGCTCCGGCGCGCGGCGGCGAACGCGGCCCGGGCGCGGGCGAACAGCGGTCCGTCGATCCTGTTTCCGGCCGCGCGCTCGGCGATCGAGAAGCCCAGGCGCGGCCGGGCGCCGGCCTCCTGCGCGCTCGCGGCGGTTGCTGGAACAAGGCCGAGCAGAGCAAGCAGCGCGGTTACGAAGAGGGGATTGTGCGTGGCCATCATTTTTCCTGCGAAGCCTGCGCGCGGTAGCGGGAAGCCGGGCCCCGGATCAAGCCCGGGGCGACGCGCGGGAGGAGACTCGGCGGCCTCCGCCCTGCGGCTTTGCCGCTTGCGCTCATGCGGCTCGAGCCAGCGCTTCCAAGTCCGCACCACTGTCAGCTCCTGGACTCGTTTTGCCCAAACTCGTCGAACCTGTTCGTCGTTGGCGATCTTCGCATGCGGCAATAAAAAAGAACTATGGGCTGTTGCAAAAATCCGGGCCAACGTTGGTCGCGCCGGCGAATGGCCTACGCTGCTTGGGGAATCTGCCACCGAAGTCATTGAGGATTCCCAACGAGTCAACGTTCCCACGCAACATGCCCTAGGTGGTGATGAGAACGAAGCGTAGGAAAGACTGGAGGCCGGTGGCGGAGACGTTACCGGCCTCCCGGCGATACGTTTTCACCCAAATGGCTGCCCGTTGACTGCTAACCTATTAGCATAGTGCTAACTGGTTAGCATCGAAAGGCTTTCCCGGCATGGCTGCAGCTCGCGCCTTCGCGTGAGCCAGGGGGCTGGCGCAGCGGACTCCGCTTGGGAACGGACAAACGGGTCGAAGTGGGTGCGGTGTGAGCCGTCACGGGAGTGAATCCCGTGACGTCGATCCGGTCGCTGACGCGCCGGTCGGCCGGCCTTCGCCGTCTCTCGCGGAAGCCTCGGCGGCGCTTCGCGCCGGCGGTCTTCCGCTCGGCGGCTCGCCGCAGCAGCTTAGGCTGCTTCGGCCTTTCGGCTTTGTCTTTTCCGCTCGTGCGGATCGAGATAGCGCTTGCGGATCCGCACCACCCTGGGCGTCACCTCGACCAGCTCGTCGTCCTGGATGTAGGCGATCGCCTGCTCCAGCGTCATCCGCTTCGGCGGGGTGAGGCGGATCGCCTCGTCCTTGCCGCCCGAGGCGCGGAAGTTGGTCAGCTGCTTCGACTTGAGCGGGTTGACCTCGAGGTCCTGGGGCTTGGCGTTCTCGCCGATCACCATGCCTTCGTAGAGCTTCTCGCCGGGCGCGATGAACAATATGCCGCGCTCCTCGAGCGCGTTCAGCGCGTAGGCGACGGCGTCGCCCTGCTCCATCGAGATGAGGACGCCGTTCTGGCGGCCCTGGATCGGGCCTTTGTAGGGCCCGTAACGCTCGAACAGGCGGTTCATGATGCCGGTGCCGCGGGTGTCGGAGAGGAACTCGCCATGATAGCCGATCAGGCCGCGCGACGGCGCCGAGAAAGTGAGCCGGGTCTTGCCGCCGCCCGAGGGGCGCATGTCGGTCATCTCGCCCTTCCTTTGCGCCATCTTCTCGACGACGGTGCCGGCATGCTCGTCGTCGACGTCGATGACGACCGTCTCATAGGGCTCCTCGCGCCCCTTCGGCCCGTCGCGGAAGAGGACGCGCGGCCGGCTGATCGACAGCTCGAAGCCCTCGCGCCGCATCGTCTCGATCAGCACGCCCAACTGGAGCTCGCCGCGGCCGGCGACCTCGAACGCGTCCTTCTCCGCGCTTTCGGTCAGCCGGATCGCGACATTGCCTTCCGCCTCGCGCTCCAGGCGGTCGCGGATCACCCGGCTCTGCACCTTGTCGCCGTCGCGGCCCGCATAGGGGCTGTCGTTGACCGAAAAGCTCATCGCCAGCGTCGGCGGATCGATCGGCCGGGCACGCAGGGGCTGGGTGAGGCCCGGGTCGGCGATGGTGTTGGAGACGGTCGCCTTGGTCAGGCCGGCGATGGCGACGATGTCGCCCGCCTGGGCGCTCTCGACCGGCACCCGCTCGAGCCCGCGGAAGGCGAACACCTTGGTCGCCCGCCCCTCCTCGACCGCATTGCCGTCGACGTCGATCGCCTTGATCGGCATGTTGACGTTGAGCGTGCCGCTCTCGATCCGGCCGGTGAGGATGCGGCCGACGAAGGGATCGCGGTCGAGCAGGGTCACCAGCATCTTGAACGGCTCGTCGACCTCCCGTCCGGGCGCCGGGACATGGTTGACGATGGTCTCGAACATCGGCGTCAGATCGCCCGCGCGGACGTCGTCGGTGAGGCCCGCATAGCCGGCGCGGCCCGAGGCGTAGAGGGTCGGGAAATCGAGCTGCTCGTCATTGGCCTCGAGCGTCAGGAACAGTTCGAACACCTCGTCGAGCACCTCGGCCGGGCGGGCGTCGGGGCGGTCGATCTTGTTGACGACGACGATCGGCTTGAGGCCGAGCGCGAGCGCCTTGCCGGTGACGAACTTGGTCTGCGGCATCGGCCCCTCGGCCGCGTCGACGAGCAGGATGACGCCGTCGACCATGGAGAGGATGCGCTCGACCTCGGCGCCGAAATCGGCGTGGCCGGGCGTGTCGACGATGTTGATGTGGGTGCCGTTCCACTCGACCGAGGTGCATTTGGCGAGGATGGTGATCCCGCGCTCCTTCTCGAGGTCGTTCGAATCCATCGCCCGCTCCTCCACGCGCTGGTTGTCGCGGAAGGTGCCGGACTGGCGGAACAGCTGGTCGACAAGGGTCGTCTTGCCGTGATCGACGTGGGCGATGATCGCCACGTTGCGAAGGCTCATCTCGGGGTAACTCTCGGGTCGGAGAAATGTTCGCCGGCGATATAGCGCTTATGCTGCACTGCAACAAGAGTGGAGACTACGCTAATCGTCGCCTTTGGTCACTCTCTCCTGATAGCGCGCCCGCAATTGGCTGGCGATCGCTTCCGCGCGAATCAGCAGCGCGGACAATTCGCGCCGGCATGCTTCGAGCTGCTGCTCCAGATCGTCGATTTCGTAGGCAAGCCGTCGCGGCGGCCGGTCCGCAACGACGGCCTCGATCACCGCAACCCGTCGCTCCACCTCTGCCGCCGCATGCTCGGGCGTCATTCCGTCCCGGCGCTGAAATACCTGGAGGGGTGCCATCGGGGCCCGGCTCCCCATCCAGGCGCCAAAGGGTCGGCTTCCTCGCGATTGGTTGCATTTGCCGCAAGCGGGAATGAGGTTGTCGACTTCCGTGAAATAGCCGGTCCAGCCCGATTGCTCGACCATCGGAAACAGATGATCCCATTCGGTCTGCGGCGCGCCGCAATAGGCGCAGCTCGGCCTCGCGGGATCGAGCCCGAACTTTCGATAGCGCGCCGCGAGCTCGGCGGGGCCAGGCTTGCAGTAAGGCGCTCGGGCGCGCGCGAATTGCGAGGCCATCGTGCTCGATCGATTGCTGATTGTCGCCTTGCCCGGAATCTTCATTGAGCGAGCCGCTCCTCGGTAAGCCGTCGCGCAGGATTCAGCGCGCCACCCGCTCCAATATCTCGACGCCGCGGGCCAGCGCCCGGCGCTCCGAATCGGCGAGCTTGCGCAGCCGCGTGACCAAAGCGCCGACGCGGCGCTCGCGGCCGGCTTCGAGCAAGTGGATGCCCTCGTTCGTGGCCGCGATCTCGACGCTCCGGCGGTCGCCCGGCTTGGCGATGCGGGTGACGAGGCCGCGCTCGACCAGGGCGTCGACGATCCGGCTCATCGTCGGCGGCTTGACCTGCTCGGCCGAAGCGAGCTCGGCGAGCGACATCGGCCCGCCGAACACGATCACCGATAAGGCCGACAGCCGCGGCGCCGAAAGGCCGCTGCCGTCGTCCTCGCGGCGAAGCGTCCGAAGCAGGCGGATCGCGGTCGAATGCACCCGCGCGGCGACGTCCCTGATTTCTCCCTCGCCCATCTTGACTCCTAACACTTAGCTATGCTAACGATTGTGCGTCTTAAACTGTTAGCATGAGACGGAGGATAAATCCATGCCCGTAAATCCCTCTCGCATAATGCAGATCGCAGTCGTCGTGCGCGACCTCGATCGGGCGAAAGCCTTTTATGCCGACCTGCTCGGCCTTCGGCATTTGTTCGACGCGCCGCCCGGCCTCTCCTTCTTCCAGTGCGGCGAGGTCAGGCTGATGCTGACCCCGCCGGAGGGACCCGAGACCGCCGGCATTTCGATCGTCTATTACGACGTCGCCGATATCGAGGCCGCGCACCGGTCGCTCGTCGAGGGCGGCGTGGCCTTCGAAAGCGACCCCCATGTCGTCGCCAGGGTGGGCGACAGCGACCTCTGGCTCGCGCTGTGCCGCGATCCCGACGGCAACATGGTCGGGCTGATGAGCGAACGGCCGGCGTCCGCCTGAACCATTGCCTCCGCCGCGGCCCCGCCCTAGGCGTCCTCCACCCCGATTGATGGAGGATGAATTGCTCGACCGCCGCGCCTTTCTCGCCAGCTCCACCGCGCTCGGCTTCGTCGGCCTGACCGGCCTCGCCGGCCTCGGCCTGCCCGCCTTCGCCGAGGAGACGAACCCGCGCGACCAGGCACTCGATGCGCTGCTCACCGCCTGGTTCAACGAGGATTTGCGCGACAATCCCGGCTTCGCGACCGCGCTCGGGCTCGATACCGGCGCCCTCGCCGCGCTGCGCGGCCAGCTCGGCGACAATTCGCAGGCCAGGGCCGATGCCGACCGCGCCAAGGCGGTGCGCCGGGCGCGGGAGCTCGCCGCCTTCGGCCGCACCGGGCTGAGCCCGGCCGGCGCGCTCAACTACGACATCGCCCTGTTCCGCGGCGAGGTCGGGACGATCGGCGCGCGCTTCCATTACGGCAGCGCCGGCGGCCGCCCGGCGCCCTACGTGGTCAGCCAGTTGGGCGGCGCTTATTATCAGGTGCCCGATTTCCTCGACACCCAGCACCCGGTCCGCACCGCCCAGGACGCGGACTATTATCTCGCCCGGCTCGAGGCGTTCGCAACCAGCCTCGACCAGGAGACCGACCGCATCCGCCACGACGCGGCGCTCCGCGTCACCCCGCCCGACTTCGTCCTCGACAAGGCGATCGGCAATCTCGAGCGGCTGCGCGCCACTCCGGCGGCCGAAACGACCCTGGTCCGCTCGCTCGTCCGCCGCGCCGGCGAGGCCCATATCGAGGGGGATTACG
>Ga0068868_100000388_pt1 | contig 29915 bp, 27 predicted proteins | sample KBSMisM42_FD_64660 | JGI IMG/M metagenome (GOLD analysis project Ga0068868, IMG submission 64660) | Miscanthus rhizosphere microbial communities from Kellogg Biological Station, Michigan, USA - KBS Miscanthus M4-2 | ecosystem: Host-associated > Plants > Roots > Rhizosphere > Soil ...
CGTTCAAGGTCCTGAAACTGGTCTCCTGACGGCCCGATGCTGAGGCTCCGCTCCTCCGTCGCCCACCACCAGGCCGACGAGTTCGGAGCGCTGCTGCGCGAGCTCGAAGGCGTGCGCCGGGTCGTACAGACCGCCGAAGAGAGCAGCCCCACCCCGTCCTACGTCTTCGTCGCCGACGTCGATCCGGCAATCGCCGACCGCCTGCTCGAGGAGATCGCCGCCCTCGGGCTCGACGTCGACGACTACGTGCTCAGCAAGGTCGAGGTGATCGCGCCCCAGCACCACCACCATCGCGGCGACGGCGGCGTCGACGGCTTCGCCTGGGTCGAGGTGATGGGACAGGCGCGCGCCAACTCGCGGCCGCTGGCCCGCTACCTGGCGCTGATCAACGTCGCCGCGGTGATCGCCGCCCTCGGCGTGATCACCAACAGCTCGATCCTGATCGTCGGCGCGATGGCGGTCAGCCCCGATCTGCTGCCGATCTGCGCCACCGCGGTCGGCCTCGTCGGCGGCCGCTACGCTCTCGCCCGCCGCGCCTTCTTGACGCTCGTCCTCGGGCTCGGGCTGGTCGTCGTCACCGCGATGGTCCTCAGCGCGCTGCTGAAATGGACCGGCCTCCTCCCCGACGGCTTCCAGGTCGAGGAAAGCAGCCTCGCCACCCTCGCCCACACCGACTACTCGACGGTGCTGATCGCCCTCGCCGCCGGCATCGCCGCGATGCTCTCCTTCGAGACCCGGGCCAGCACCGCGGTCGGGGTCGCGATCTCGGTGACGACGATCCCGGCCTCGGCCTACCTCGGCGTCGCCCTCGGCGGCGGCGGCATCGAGCACGCGCTCGGGGCCGCGGTGGTGCTGGCGATCAACGTCTCGCTGCTGATCGTCTCCGCCACGCTCACGCTGGCGGTGCAGCGATGGCTTCCGAATCGCTCGGGCGCTCCGGTATAGCTGCGTCCGGCGGCTGCGACCAGGGCGCCGGCTCGGGCCGCCGCTCGTCGTAGAGGACCTCACTGCCGGAGAAGCGGTCTTCCCAGGCGCGGCGGTTCTCCCTGAAGACGACGCCGAGGAAGCCGATCCCGAAGGTGAGGACGCTGAGGCCGAGGCCGACCAGGCGCCTGAAGCTGCGCCGCGGCGAGAGGCGGTCCTCGCTGAGGCGGATGCCGAGAAAGCGCATCCCCGGCGTCTCGCCGACGAGGGACCAGAAGCCGACCAGGTAGATCGCGCCGAAGGAGAGCCAGGCGGTCGAGCCGACGGCGATCGCCAGTCCCGTCCCGCCTTCGCCGTTACCGCCGAAAGTGTTCGCGACCAGGGTGACGAGGGCGACGAAGGCGGTAAACGCGAGGTTGACGAAGACCCCATCGACGACCATCGCCAGACCGCGGCTGACGACTCCGGCCCGGTCGGTCGGCAGCAGCCGCTGCGGGCGGAAGAAGATGCGGCGGACGATCCGCTCGAAGCGGTTGTCGAGGCGGCGGGCGAGGTTGCCGATCGTCCGCCCGATGTCCTCCAGGAGCCCCGCCCCCTGGGCGCTGATCGCCGCCCGTACCTCGGGCGCCTCGGCGATCCGCTCGACCAGCTGCTGCACCTCCTCGCTGGCCAACAGCCGCCGCCAGACCTCGTCGACCAGCTCGGAGTCCATCGCCTCCAGCAGCGCCCGCTTGACCCGCTCGCTCTCAAGTGCGCCCTCGACCGCCTCTTCGACGACCGGGCCTTCGAGCACCCGCGCCATCGCCCGCTCGACCGCTTTGCTCTCGACCGCAGCGACGATCGCCTCCTCGGCGGCGACTTCCACCGCCCGGTCGATCCCCGTCGCCTTGGTTACCGAGCGGGCGCCGCGCACCCCGACGCCGAGCAGACGCGCCGGAATCGGGGCCCTACCGTTTCGGGACGCCCCGTTCTCCATGGTCCGACTCTAACCGCTCCAGCAAGCGATCCAAAAGCTCCGCCTGAGCGGGGAGGATCTTCTCCTTCGCCGCCCCGAGCCCGAGCCACTCAGCCCGGTCGACCTCGGGGAACTCGGCTTCGCGACCGCTGCGCGGCGGCCATTCCATGCTGAAGGTGTTGCTGGCCAGCGCCGCGGGGTCGAAATCGGCCTCCGCCGCCCAGGCTTCGACCACTTTCCCCGCCCGCTGCCGGATCGAGCCCAGCTCGATCAGCTCCTCGGGGTCGAGCGCGGGCGCCGCCCCGAGCTCCTCTTCCAGCTCGCGGATCGCGCAGGCGCGGGGCTCCTCGGCCTCCTCGATCTGGCCCTTCGGGATCGTCCAGGCGCCGGCGTCTTTCTTTGTCCAGAACGGGCCGCCGGGATGGACGAGCAGGAACTCGGTCCCGCCGCCGCCCCGGCGGAAGAGGAGTATCCCTGCGCTTCGCGGCGGCGGCATCGACCCGAGTCTTACCGACTCGGGTCGATGACTGAGCCCCGGCCCGCCCCTAGCCGCCGAGCCGGTAGGCGAGGAGTTCGGGCTGCTGGCCTTCCGCACTCGCGATTCCGGCCGGGACGACGAGGGTGTCTTCGCTCACCATCACGCCGCTGTTCGAGCCCGCCGGCAGGCTTGCCGACCAGACTTCGCCACCCGTTTTCGCGTCGACCCCGTGGATCGTGCCGTCGAAGGTGGTGAAGAAGACGACGTCGTTGCTCACCACCGGCGATCCGAATGCGGCCGTCGGGTATTCCTGTTCCCACTGGACCTTGCCGGTGGCCACGTCGAGGGCGACCATCCCGCCTTCGAGTTCGGCGGTGTTGCTGAGTTCCTGGTTCGGCGTCACTTCGATCGGCCCGTTGACCACCGGCACGAACACCGATTCCGGGTTCGCCGCCGGGGGCGCGATCACGCCGCCGAGGTTCCCCGGCAGGATTTCGCCTTTCTTGATCTTCGAGGATTGCCCTCGCATCGCCAGCAGGCCGTCGTCGTCGTGCCCGTTGTGTTTGCCGACCGGCGTGCTCCAGACCGGCTTCCCGGTTTTCGTGTCGACGGCGGTAACGATCCCGTTCTTGCCCGAACCGATTGCCAGCTCTCCGTTGCCGCCGGTCCCGATCAGGATCGGCGGGTTCTGGAAGTCCCAGTCGTAGAGGTCGTGGGGCGTCTGCTGGTAGTACCAGTCGAGCTTGCCGGTCTTCGCGTTCAATTTGACGATCGAGTTGGTGTAGAGGTTCGGCCCCGGCCGGCTCGCTCCCCAGGGCTCTTTCGGGGTGCCCGGGTACGGCACCGGGTTGCCGGTCCCGAAGTACATCGAGCCGGCACCGTCGAACGAGGGCGTGTACCAGAGGCCGCCGCCCGCATTTTCTTTCTTGTCGCCCCAGAGGCTTTTCGGGACGGTGTCCCAGGTCCACTTCTTCTTCCCGGTTTCGGCGTCGAGGGCGTAGAGCGTGCCGACGCCGCCGCCCTGGTATTCGGAGTTGACGTTGACCGGGACGGTCGAGATGTAGACGAGGCCGTCCTCATAGCCCGGCGCCATGTCGATCGCCAGCGGGCTTTCGGCAATCGGCACCGACCACAGTTCCTTGCCGGTTTCCTGATCGAGGGCGAAGGCTTCGCTGGCGGTGGCTCCGAAGACCTTGCCGTCGCCGACCGAGACCCCGTTCGGCCCCTGGGTCGCCGATTCGGAACTGTAGGTCCAGATCACGTCGCCGCTTTCCAGGTCGATCGCCTGGACCGCCGATTCGAGGTCCTGGATGTAGACGACTCCGTCGGCGATCACCGGGCTGGTCGCATAGGCGCCGTAGGTGCTCTGCGCTTTCGAGGGCAGGCTCCAGGCGACGTCGAGTTCACCGGCGTTTTTCTTGTTGATTTTGGTGTCGACCCAGCGGGTGCTGCCCTTGCTCCCGTTCGGCCAACCTTCCCCGGTCAGCTTCGCGTCGCTCGACGAGCTGGAGGAGTCCGATGAGGATCCGCATCCGACCAACATGACCAGCGCCGCTGACAAGAGCAGCGCAGCCCAAGCGTTCCTTGACTTCATCCCTGACATCCTCTGGTCCTCCCTAGTCGAGTAATAGAGATTTATCCTGCATCTTCGCCGATTTCGGCACGATAGGTACGTCGAGTTCTTCGAGCAGTGGCTGCAGGACCCGATTGGCCAGCAGGCCGAGGCTGCCGAGGTTGGCGAAGCCGGGTCCCTGGCGGAGGCCGCCGAGGCCGGGGATGTGCAGCCGCGGCCGCACCCCCTCGAGTTCCAGGCCCCGACCGATCGGGACCTCGGATTTCGGCGGGCTGTCCCAGAGCGGGCCGCACTGTTCTTCAACTTCGTCGCGGACCGCGTCGGGAAAGAGGCCGCGGAGCTGGCGCAGGAGGTCGAAGCCGGTGCAGTTGATGACGAAGTCGTAGCGCTGGCTCGAGAGCCCCTCCGAGGGGCTGTCGAATTCCAGCAGGGCGCCCTCGCCGTCGTCGGTGAGGGCGACGTGGAGGGCACGGCCGGTGACGAAGGAGAGGTGGTCGTCGTCGGCGATCCGCTCGAGCACGGTCTGGTCGAAGACGCCGCGGTCGCAGTGCTTGACGAAGTCGCGGCGGGTCTCGACGTCGAGGTGTTCCCAGCCGACGTTGTCGGGGTCGGCGAAGACGCGGTTCTCGAGGAAGCTCTCGCCGCGGCTCAGCGGCAGGGTCGGAGTGAAGATCGTCAGGCGGGCGTGCGGGCGCAGGTCGCGGAGGAAGACGAGGGCGCTGAGCGCACTCTCGCCGCCGCCGACGATCGCGATCTCCGCCGCCTCCTCCTGCGGCACCCGGGCGAACTCCTCGCGGCGGCTGTCGCAGTGGAAGACCCGCGACTCGACCTCCGGGTCATGTGGGAAGTGGCGGTGGACGCCGGGGCCGGTGAGGACGAGGTTGCGGCCGCAATGCCGCTCGGGGTCCTCGGGCCGGCCGCGCTCGGCGACCTCGACCTGCCAGCGGTCGTTGCCGTCGGAGAGCGAGACCTCGGTCACCCGGCCGTCGTAGACGGTCACCCCCTCGGTCGCCCGCTCCAATACCCAGGCCAGGTACTCGCCGTAGTCCTGGTGCAGGACCGAGGGCGACCCCGAGTTGACCCAGGCCGCGTATTCGTGGCGCTCCATCGCGAAGCGCTGCCAGGTGAACGGCAGCAGGGCCGCGTCGATCTCGTCGCCGAGCTCACCGAACTGGCGCGAGCTCTGGTACGGGAAGCCGACGTCCTTGATCGGCGGGATCGCCAGCGGCTCCTCGCCCGAGGTCATCCCGTTGCGCCCCTTCCAGGATGCGGCGGGCTCGGTTTTCTCGATCACCGTCATCGAGATCTCGGCCAGGCCGAGGGTGTTCAGCACGTGGACCTTGGCGCCGATCGCGGCCGCCTTGGCGCCGGCGCCGACGATGAGGATGTCGCTGTCGCTCACGATTCCCCCTAGACCGGCGCCAGGGCGCGCGGCCCGGCCGCCTCGGTTTCCCTCGGTTCGGCGATGACCAGCCCCTTCTGGTCGGGGGCGAAGGAGATCGCGCTTTTGCGCGCCCGCTCGCCGCCGGTCTCGACCGTGCGCAGGTCGGTCGTCTCGAGGACGATCCGCAGCACCCGCTTCATCTCCATTTCCGCGTAGCTGGCGGCGAGGCAGCGGCGGACGCCGCCGCCGAACGGGATCCAGGTGTAGGTGCCGGGCTGTTTGCCGACGAAGCGCTCGGGCAGGAAGCGGTGGGCATCGGGGTAGTGGCGCTCGTCGCGGTGGATCAGGTGGATGCAGGGAGCGACCGTGGTCCCGGCCGGGATCTCGTAGCCGCCCAGCCGCAGCGGCTCCAGCAGGTTGCGGACGACCACCGGCACCGGCGGCCGCAGCCGCAGGGTCTCCTTGACGACCGCGTCCAGGTAGCTCCCGTCGCCGCCGAGGATGTCCTCGCGCAGCTTCTCCAGCTTGTCCGGATTGCGCAGCAGCCGCTCGAAGGTCCAGGCCAGGGTGCTCGAGGTCGGCCCGTCGGAGAGCAGGGTCACCAGTTCGTCGCGCAGATCCTGGTCGGAGAGCGGCGAGCCGTCCTCGTAGCGCGCCTGGACCAGCATCGAGACGACCCCCATCTCGCCCCCGTCCGGCTCCGCCTTGCGGCGCCGGACCTCCTCCATCACCGCCGCCTCGACCGCGCCCATCGCCCCGCGGTAGCCACGGCTGCGGGTCACCCAGCCGGGCCCGAAGGCGGCCAGCATCGCCAGGTTGCGCGGTTCGTTCATCCAGGTGGTCAGCTCGCGCAGCCGTTCGCGCAGCGGCTGCAGGCGCGGCATTTCCGAATCCGGGCCGAAGACCGCCCGCATGACCACGTCGAGGGTGATGTCCTGCATCCGCGGCCAGAGCGCGAACGGCTCGCCGACCGGCCAGCGGCCGATCTCCTGCTGCGCCACCGCCGCCATCATCTCCGAGTCGGCCTGGACCGCCTGGCCGTGGAAGGAGGGCAGCATCAGTTTGCGGCGGGTCATGTGTTCGGGTTCTTCCAGCAGCATCACCGAGCGCGGCCCGAGCAGCGGCCCCAGCAGCGGGTTGGCGGTGTCGACGCCGACCGCCTTCCCCGCCGTGAAGACCGTTTTGACGTCGTCGGGGTCGGCGAGGATCACCCAGTCGCCGTAGTGGCGGATGCGCAGGGTGAAGGTGTCGCCGTAGCGGCGCTGGCACTTCTCCAGCCAGGGCAGCGGGCGCTGGGTCCAGCCCCACGCCTGCAGGGCGCGCGGCATCCGCGGCCCGGGCGGCAGCGGGCTCACGCGGCGTCCCTTCCCCCGTTGCCGGCCGCGAGCTCGTCCATCAGCTCGTCCTCGAGCCGGCAGGTGGTCGAGATCAGCAGGTCGAAGAGATCGGAGGAGAACTCCTGCGGCAGCTCGTGCTCGGCGCCGCGGGCAAGGTAACGCTCGCGGACGACCTTGACCCGCTCGGGCTGCATCATCGGGATCCCGTGCTCGCTCTTGTAAGCGGCGACTTCGCGGCAGATCTGCAGGCGCTCGCCGAGCAGCTTCGCGATCTCGTCGTCGATCACGTCGAGGCGGCGGCGAAAGGGCTCGAGGCCGGCGTCGCTCATCGCTCCCCGCCTCCCAGCAGCCCGGTGGCGAAAGCGTGGCTGCAGTCGGCGAGCTCGTCGAGGGCGTAGCCGCCCTCCTGGATCACGCAGACCGGCAGGCCCGAGCCCGCCAGCAGGCTGCCGATCTCGGCGAAGATCTCCGGCTTGAAGCTCCAGCCCCCGTGCGGGTCGCCGGCGACGGTGTCGTAGCCGAGCGAGACGACCAGGGCGCGGGCGATCTCCGAGAGGTCGTGGATCGAGTGCGCGACCTCGGCCAGGTAGGTCCCTTCGTCGGGGCTCTCGGGGAAGGAGACGGCGCGTTCGCCGGCCAGCCGCGGCAGCGCCGTCCCCGGCGGCAGGTTCGTCACCGGCGAGGCGTGCAGTGAGTGCAGGGCGGCGACCGGCCCCATCCGCTCGATCAGGGCCGAGGTGCCGTTCGGATAGTGGAGGTCGAGGTCGATCACCCCGACCGGCTTCAGCCCGCCCTCGCTGAGGCGGCGGACCGCCGCGACGGCGTTGTTGAGGTAGCAGTAGCCGGCGTGGAAGGCGGGGCCGGCGTGGTGTCCCGGCGGCCGGCAGACGGCGTAGGTGAAGCGGGCGCCTTCCAGCAGCCGCTCGGCGGCGGTGATCGAGGTGCGGATTCCCTCCAGCGCCGCGGCGACGAGCGCTTTGTTGACCGGGATGTCGGGCTCGAGGCCGGGCGGGGCGAAGTCGGGCATCACCACCGGCTCCTCGCTGGAGAGCGCGGCCAGCGCCTGCAGGTAGTCGGCCTCGTGCAGCGACTCGAGGGTGAGCCGCACGTCCTCGTCGAGGGCGTCGGCCTCGACCGGGCGGACGCCGGCGTGGCGGACCAGGCCCGCCCGCAGCTCGACCAGGCGCTGGTTGGAGTCGCGGCCTTCGATCAGCCGTTCCCCTTCGCGCACCCAGAAGGCGGCGTCGCCGCTGCCCTGGCGCTGCTCGATCATCAGCAGCTCAGTCATCCAGCAGCCTTCGCATCCGCGGCCCGAGGGGCTCGAACCCGTTGCGCTCGTAGAAGGACTCGGTCGAGGCAATCGCCGCGAAGGTCTCGCGCGGCAGGCCGACCTCCAGCCGGCTCACCCCGCGAGCTCGCGCCTGGGACGCGACTGCCTCGACCAGTTCCGCCCCGACGCCGCGACTGCGCCAAGCCCCATCGACCCAGAGGTCCTGGATCGTCGCGTACACGCCGGGAACGTGGATTGCCCGCTGCCAGCTGGCGCTGAGGACGCCGACGATCTCCCCGTCGGCCTCCGCGATCAGCACCGAGCCCCCCGCTGGATCGTCCAGCAGGGCGCGGACCTCGGTTTCAAGAACGGAGCGCTCGGGACGGCGGCCGCCGAGCTCGAGCAGGAGGCTCTCGACGGCAGCGGCGACCGCCGCGACGTCGTCGGCCCCCGCCTCGCGAACCGTTGCCTCGGTCGCCAGCGGCTCGCTCACGCCGCCTCCGCCTGCCGGGCAACCGGCTCCAGCTCGACGCTCCAGGCCTCGCCGGGCTCGTCCGAGCCGGTCACCGCCCGGGCGATCGCCGCCATCGGCGCCCGCGCCTTGAGCAGGATCTCGTCGAACTCCTCCTCGGGGTCCGACTGCATGACGATTGCGCCGCCGGCCCCGATCGTCGTCCGCCCCGGGCGCATCACGATCGTGCGGATGACGATGTTGAGGTCGGTGTGGCCGTCGGCGCCGAAGTAGCCGATCGAGCCCGAGTAGACGCCCCGCGCCTCCTCCTCGAGACCGTCGATGATCTCCATCGTCCGCTCCTTCGGGGCGCCGGTCATCGAGCCACCGGGGAAGGTGGCGCGGACGCAGTCGACGGCGCTGCGGCCGTCCTCGAGCCGGCCGACGATCGTCGAGACCATCTGGTGGACGGTCGCGTAGGGCTCGATCACCATCAGGTCGGGGACGGTCACGCTCTCGAGGTCACAGACGACACCGAGGTCGTTGCGCAGCAGGTCGACGATCATCAGGTGCTCGGCGTAGGTCTTCTCGTCCTCCCCCAGCTCTTTCACCCGCGCCGCGTCCTCGGCCGGGTCGTCGACCCGCGAGATCGTCCCCTTGATCGGCCGCGCCATCACCTGGCGCTGGCGGTCGACCGAGATGAATCGCTCGGGCGAGGAGCTGACGATCGCGTTCTCGCCGAGGCGCAGGAAGGTGGAGAACGGCGAGGGGTTGGCGCGGCGCAGCTGCCGGTAGAGCTCGAAGGGCTCCGGGCTGGCGTCGGTCGAGAACTGGTCGGTCAGGCAGACCTCGTAGGACTCGCCGGCCAGCAGTTCGGCCTGGGATTTGGCGATGTCGGCGAGGTAGCGCTCGCGGCCGCGGCCGGAGTGGAAGGTGACGTGGGAGCCCGGCTCGGACGGCGGCGCCAGCGGGCGCTCCGCCGGCGGCTCGGCGATCGCCTCGCGGACCAGCTCTTCGGCCGCGTCCAGCCACAGGTCCGCCTCCGGGTCCTCGCCGCGGCAGAGGGCGAAGAGGTAGGTCACGCCCTTGGTGTGGTCGACGGCGACGACGCGGTTGGCGAGCATCATCGCCGCGTCGGGCATGTCGGAGCTGTGGACGTTGGTCGCGCCGCAGTCGGCCTTCAACTCGTAGCCGAGGTAGCCGACGTAGCCGCCGACGAGGCCGCGGTCGACGCCCTCGGGAGGATCGACCGCGATCCGGCCCAGCTCCCGGTGCAGGTAGTCGAAGATCGACTTGTGCTCGACCGTCTCGACGCCGCCGCGATTGACCGCGACCTCGCCGCTGTCGACGTCGTAGGTGACGAAGCAGCGGTCGGCGCCGGCCGTCGTCCCCATGTAGGAGCACTGGGCGAGCCAGGTCGGGGCGTCGGCGCTGTCGAGCCAGAAGGAGGGGTCGTGCTCGGCGAAGAGCCGTTCGTAGACCTGCTCGGTCGGCGCTTCGCCCTCCAGCGTCCGCATCCGCAGCTCCATCTCGCCGGCCTCCGCCTGCGGGGAGGTCCGCGGCGCCGGCTTCGTCGGCCGCGGCGCGATCGTCGCCCGACCGGCCGGCCGCTGCGGGCGCTTGTAGGTCGCCGCCAGGTCGAAGAAGTTCTGGGCGATCTTCAGCCCGTACTCGGTCGAGATCGACTCGGGGTGGAACTGGACGCCCCAGATCGGCCGCTTCGTATGCTCGACGCCCATGACGACGCCGTCCTCCGCCCAGGCGACGACGTGCCCTTCGGGCCCCGGCGGCGTGGTGATCGCGAGCGAGTGGTAGCGGACGACCGAGAAGCCCTGCGGCACGTCCTTGAAGAGGCCCTTGCCTTCGTGCATGACCCGGCTGAGCCGGCCGTGCATCGCCATCGGCGCCCGGTTGACCGTCCCCTCGAGCAGGTTGCCGATCCCCTGGTGGCCGAGGCAGATCCCGAAGACGGGGACTTCGCTGTGGCGGAGGATGTCGCTGCAGACGCCGAAGTCGTGCCAGCGAGACGGGTGCCCGGGGCCGGGCGAGAGCACGATCGCGTCGAAGTCCATCCTTGTCAGCACGCGCCAGCTGACCGCGTCGTTGTTGACCACCATCGGTTCCTCTCCCGAGGCCGCGGCGAGCAGGTGGAAGACGTTGTAGGTGTAGGAATCGTGGTTGTCGACCAAAAGCGTTTTCACGTCAGGCTCCCTCTAGTCCCAGGCCGCGCAGGCCCTGCTCGAGCACCGGCTGCACGACCGCCTCGACCTCCGGTGCGCGCTCGTCTTCCCGGTACCAGCGCGCGAAGTGGGAGAGGTACTTGGAAAGCGGGGCGACGTCGAACTCCTCGACGGCGCTCGCCAGGTGCACCGGGTAGTGCTCCGACTGGACCACGGCGAAGCGGTAGTCCGGGTCGGCGGCCGGACGCTCGCCCTGGATCTCGGCGGAGGCGTGGTGGGCCTGGGCGCGCGCCAGGTCCCAGCCGAGGCTCCCTTTTCCTTCCACCAGCAGCTTCTCCCTGCCGAACCTGACCTGCTTGGTCGTCGGCTGCAGGAGGAAGTAGCCGAGCGCGACCTGGGCCGGCACCGTCTCGGGGTGCGGGTGGCGCGCCATCTCCGCCGCGAACTCCGGGTTCTGACCCAGCTCCTCCTCCAGCCACTCGACGAGGTCGTCGATCAGCAGCGCCCCTTTCTTCGAGGAGCTGATCGATTCGTTCTCCCGCGCGACCATGCCGTGGAAGATGTCGTGGGTCGGCGGGCCGCCGCCGCGGTCGGAGCCGTTGCCGTTGCCGTTCTGCAGCCCCATCTCGTCGATCAGCTTGCGGCGGCAGGTGACGTGGGCGACCCACTCGTTGCCGCAGACCTGCATCGAGACGACGTCGTCGAGTTCGTCGGCCGCGGCCCAGTAGGCGAGCGCCCGCATGTGCTGGGTCGGAAGGCCGTCGGAGCGGACCAGCGGCATCTCTTCCAGCTCCTCGCGTTCGGTCTCGTACATGACCATGTCGTCGCCCCAGCGTTTGGTCAGGGTGCCGGCGGCGAGGCCCTGGTTCATGTACTCGGCGACCTCGGGCAGGTAGTCGGACTCGTAGATCACCTTGTCGAAGGTGATGCCGAGGCTGGCGAGCGTCTTGCGCTGGCCCGAGACCACCCAGGAGCGCGTCCGCGACCACAGTTCGAGCGCCTTCTGGTCACCGGCGAGGACCCGCATCATCATCTCGTCGGCTTTGTCGTCGTACTGGGTCGACTCGCGGGCGACCGAGTCCTCGGCGCCGTCGTCGCCGCCACCGCCGTTGCGGCTGGCGGTAACGTAGTCGGCGTAACAGAAGCCGACGAAGTGGTCTGACTTCTCGTCGGCGTCGGGGCCTGCATCTTCGCCGGCCCGGGTCGCGACTCCGGCCATCGCCTCGCCCATGCTGCGGCCGACGTCGCAGATCAGGCTGCGGTTCTCGACCCGGGCTCCGGCCTGCTTGAGGGCGCCGGCGATCGCGTTGCCGACGGCGAGGTTGCGGAGGTGGCCGATGTGCAGCGCCTTGGTCGTGTTCGCGCCCCAGAAGTAGACGGCATAGCGGTCCCCGGCTGCCATCGCGGCGAGATCGGGGTCGCCGGCGGTCGCGGCGCGGATCGCCTCGCCCTGGGCTTCGATCCACTCGTCGGCGATCTTCAGGGTCGGCTGCCTGCCCTCGCGGTCGACCGCCGCGACCCAGTCCTCGGCCTCGATCCGGTCGAGCGCCGCCTTCGCCTCCTCGTCCTCGTGCCAGTCGGCGCCCTTCGGCAGCCGCGGGATCAGCATCAGGTCGAACGCCGGCTCCGGCCGGTAGGGCGCCCGCGCGGCCCACAGCACCCGGCCGTCCTCGCCTGCCGCCGCCTGTTCGAATCTGTTGAAGATGTTCTCGCCCATAGCTGTGATTTCGAACGCTTCTGCCTCGAATTGGTTGTTCGAAATGCACCCGCCGGGGCTCGAACCCGGATCTTCGGCTTACAACGCCGACCCTTTAACCGATTAAGGCACAGGTGCTAGCTATGTTTCCCCACCCCCGAGCGACTTCCCTGAATGCTCAGGCGGGCGGCAGCATAACCGCATCTTCTGCGCGCGTCAAATGTTTTGACTAATTCGCCTGGATCCGGCGCAGGAACCGGCGGGTCTCCTCGGCGCGGGGCGCCGAGAGAACCTGGTCGGGCGGCCCCTGCTCGAGGATCCGGCCCTCGTGGAGAAAGGCGACCCGATCGGCTACCTCGCGGGCGAAGCTCATCTCGTGGGTGGCGATCAGCATCGTCATCCCCTCCCGCTTGAGGGCACGCACCGCCTCCAGGACCTCGCCGACCAGCTCCGGGTCGAGGGCGCTGGTGACCTCGTCGAGGAGCAGCACCCGGGGGCTGCCGCCGAAAGCGCGGGCGATCGCCACCCGCTGCTGCTGGCCGCCGGAGAGGTTGTCGGGCCGGTCGTCCTCGCGCCCGGCGAGCCCGAAGCGCGCCAGCAGCGCCCTCCCCCGCTCCTCGGCCTCGGCGCGGGAGATCCCGTGCGCCCGCCGCTCACCGAGGACGACGTTCTCGAGCGCGCTCAGGTGCGGGAAGAGGTTGTAGGCCTGGAAGACGAGGCCGAGGCGGCGGCGGACCGGAACCGGGTCGACCGCCGGGTCGGTGATCACCTCGCCGTCGAGGAAGACGTCGCCGTCGTCGACCTCCTCGAGTAGGTCGATGCAGCGCAGCAGCGTCGACTTGCCCGAGCCCGAGGCGCCGATCAGGGCGACCGCTTCGTGCTCGCGGACGCCGAGGTCGATCCCCCGCAGCACCTCGCGCTCGCCGAAGGACTTGGTGACGCCGCGGGCCTCGAGCACCAGGTCGCCGGGCGCGCTCACCTGACCGCCCCCTCCGGGCCGCCCATGCGGTCGACGATCCGCGCCGTCGGCACCGTCACCGCCAGGTAGAGCAGCGCCGCCGCGACCAGTGGCGTGAAGTTGAAGGTCAGCGACTCGATGATCTGGGCTTCGCGGAAGGCCTCCAGCGGACCGAGGATCGAGATCAGGGCGACGTCCTTCTGCAGGGCGACGAAGTCGTTGAGGAGCGGCGGCGCCACCCGCCGCACCGCCTGGGGCAGGATCACGTGGCGCAGCGCCTGGGCCTCGGTCAGGCCGACCGCCAGCGCCGCATCGCGCTGGCCGCGGTGGACGGAGTTGATGCCGGCGCGGTAGACCTCGGCGACGTAGGCGCTGTAGGAGAGGACGAGGGCGATCGCGCCGAGGATGACCGGGTCGCTGGGCGTCCCGCTCAGCTGCAGAGCCGGAACGCCGAAGCCGATCAGGAAAACGAGCAGGATCGTCGGGATGCCGCGGAAGAGGTCGACGAAGACGACGGACAGGAGGCGCAGCGGGAACATCGCCGGCGCCCGGGCGATCCGCACCAGGGCGACGAAGAGGCCGACGACGAGGATCGCCAGCTCGGCGACGAGGAAGATCTTGACGTCGAGCCAGAAGGCCTTCAGCACATCAGGGAACGATTCCTTGAAGACCTCCCAGTTGAAGAAGGTCTCGCGCACTTCCGGCCAGCCGGGGCTGGTCAGGATCAGCGCCGCGAGGCCGCCGAGGATGACGATGCTGGAGAGCGCCGCGATCGCCTGGCCGCGGCGGTGGCGGCGGCGCTTCGCCGCCTCCCGTTCGAGGCGACGGTCACTCGGCATCAGTGCAGTTCAGGTGCACCGGCCGCTTGGCTCATCCAGCGGTCGGTGATCTTCTGCAGTTCGCCCGAGCTTTCCAGCTCTTCGATCGCTTCCGAGATGCAGCTGGTGAGCGACGAGTCTTTCTGCAGCAATGCCCCCCACTGGTCGCCCCCGGGAGCGCTGAACTGGCCGACCACGGTCGCCTCGGGGACCTGGACGGCGGTCAGGTAGAGCGCCGTCGGCAGATCGACGACGACGGCGTCGATCTGTTCGTTCTTCAGCGCCTGGACGACGTCGTTGGAGCTGTTGAAGACTTCCGGCCGGCTGCTCGGCTCGATTTCCGCTTCGGCGGCTTCGAGGCTGGTGGTGCCGACCTGGACGCCCAGCTGCGCGTCCTGCAGTTCTTCCAGCGACTCGGCGCTCGCCGCGTCGGAGCTCTTCAGCGCCACCACCGCCTGGTTGGCGGTGTAGTAGGGGGCGGAGAAGTCGACCGCTTTTTCGCGCACCGGCGTGATCGAGATCTGGTTGACGTCGAAGTCGAAGTCTTTCGGCCCCGGCGCAAATGAGGAGTTGAACGACTCCGTCGTCCACTTCACCTTCGGGGCGGGATAGCCGAGCTGCTTGGCGATCGCGTAGGCGACCGCGCTCTCGAAGCCTTCGCCGTTGGTCGGATCGTTGTCTTCGAAGTAAGGCGGGTAGGCCGGGTTGTCGGTCGCAACCGTCAGCACCCCCTGCTCCGTCGTCGGCAACTTGCCCGGATCGCAGCTGCTCGCGGTCGTGCTGCCGGTGTCGTCAGAGCTGCTGCCGCAGCCGCCGACCAGGAGGGCGAGAAGAACGAGCGGGAAAAAGAGCTTCTTCATGGCTTCGGGGACGGCGAGAGGATGCGGAACCCTACCGTCTTGGCGGCCGAACGCCCGCCGGCTTTATCGGTGGCTACAACGGTCGCCCGATAAGAACCCGCAGGTAGCGGCTTTCCCTTCCGCCGGCCGTTCCATTTCATCTTGTTCACGCCGGCTTTCGCTTTCTGAGTGCGGATGCTGACCGCCTTGAAGCGGAAGGTGGCGCACTTCTTCGGTGGCGTGCACTTGGGGCGAGAGACTTTCCGTTCAATCTTGAAGCGAGCCGTCGCGACCTCGTTGACGGTGTATCGGAAGGTGGTGCCGAACTTCCCTTTCGCCTTCCCCTTCGGCTTCGGGATGAACTTCTTCGGCGTCGCCTTCAGCCTGCTCAGGGCCGGCAGGGTGTCGACGCTGCCGGCGGCGATCGTCGTCGAGCCGCCCGGACAGACGGTGCTGTGCCCCTCGTAGTAGTGGCGGGCGGCGCAGCCGTTGCGGTCGATGACCGAGAGGGTGACGGTGTACACGCCGGGCTGGGCGTACGCGTGGGTCGGGCTCGGCCCGCCGTCCACGAGGTTGGTCCCGTCGCCGAAGTCCCAGTCATAGCGGGCAGCGCCGGTGGAGGCAGCCGCGTCGAAGCGGGTCTGATCACCAGGCGCGGCCGCGTGGGCGATGAATCGCGCGACGGGCGTCGGCTGCGGCTGGAAGCTCATCCGCGGGGCCTCGTTGTCCCCGAAGGGGGTCGTGAGCGGAAGCTTGGTGAGGCTGCCGTCGGCGCCGATCGCAGCCACGTCGAGCACGAATCCGCCGCCCAGTTCCTCGTGGTAGTAGACGAGGTGGCGACCGTCGGGCGCGACGATCAGCGACTGCCCTTCGTAGACGCTCAACTCTCCCGGCAGCAGCGTCGGCGACCCGTCCTCGGCGATTGCCAACGTGACGATCCTGCCGCCGCTGTTGTGATCGATGAGATAGGCGTGCCGGCCGTCGGGGGCGACGGTCAAGCCGCTCCCCGATGAGCCTGCCCCGAGTTCGGCCGTGGTTCCCCGCTGCGAGAGCCCGCCTTCGCTGCCGATTTCGTACACCGCGAGGCCGGGAGGGCCGCCGTTCTCGATGTACACGTAGAGAAAGCGCTCGTCCATCGAGGTCGCAAGCTCGAACGCACCCGGCACCGGCGTCGCTCCGAGGGGCGTCAACTCACCATCAGCCCCGATCGCGAAGCGGGCGATTTTTCCGCCTTCCGGCGCGAAGAGAAAGCGCCCGTCCGGTGAGACCACGACGTCGTAGGAGCTCGAGCCGAGAGGGGTCGGGGGACCCAGCGAAATCAGCGAGCCGGCTTCGCCGACCGCGTAGCGGCGGATCCCTTCGGCGGGGTTGCCGCCGAATTCGCGGGTCGAGGCGTAGGCGTAGCGGCCGTCGGGGGTGATGGCGACCGCGGTGACCGAAGCAGTCGGGGAGTCGCCCGCTCCCAGGGCGAAGATCCCGCTCGGCGGGACGCTGTATCCCTGCACGCCGCCACCAGAGAGGAAGAAGCCGGTGGCCGCGCGGGTGCCGTCCGGGGTGAAGGCCACGTTGCGCAGGCCCAGGATGCCGGCCGTGACCGCTGGGAAGGGCGAGCCGGAGAGGGGGGTCAGCGACCCGTTCGGGGCGAGGTCGAAGGCGCCGATCCGCTCCGGCGGCCCGGAGCCGTACTCGGGAAGGTAGAGACGCGCCGCAAGCGCGGTGCCGCCGACACAGCAGCTCCCGACGAGGGCAACCAGAAAGACGAGCAGCGAAATGCGACGGGACACGGGCGCGAGGGTATCGAAGGGCCTGGTCGACATGCGCGAGTTCTTCTAGGAACGCGCGGGTATAGAGTTAGGCACAGCCACCCCGAGGATGTTTTCTACCGCCCCCCACCGCCTTCGGCTTGGGGGGCGGTTCCGTATTTGGCCTCGAGGTCCTCGGCCAGGGCGGCGAGTTCGGATAGCTGTACCCGCAGGCCGATCGCGATCCGCCGCACGTTCCCCCAGGTCGGATTGACCCGGCCGGACTCGATGTGCGAGATCCAGGTCGGGTGGATGCCGGCGATCAGCCCCAGCGCTTCCTGGCTCAGGTGGATCTCCAAGCGGAGCTGCCGGATGGCCTTGCTGAGGCCTACCTGTGGTTCTTCTCGCCGCGGCATCTACGGAAGGGAATTTGCCTCCCGCCCCCGCGTCCATAGAGGTGAGCGCAAAGATGGTCCTGAAGAACGCATACGCGGCTTTCTTCCGGTACGCGTTGTTTCGAGGGTCTGCTGCAGGCGAGGACCATGTTCAAGGGGGCAGTCTCTCGCCGAGGTGGACACGAACATATGTTCGCATACCTCGCAAGTCAACGATAGGGCAGATAGGCACCGCCTTCGGGACTGCGCCTCAGCCAGCTTCGGCTTGTGCGGCTCTCAGCTCTTCTTCCACGGTTGCGGTCTGGTTGGGAATTTCGAGGCGGCGTTCGAGGACGGGTATCGCCTCCTCGGGCCGGCCGCTCAGCCGCAGGGCGTTGCCGAGGTTGAAGAGCGCGTAGGCGTAGGCGAGGTCTTCGGTTCCTTCCGGGAACGAGTCGACCGCTTCTTCGAGGACCGGGACTGCGGCCTCGTAATCGCCCGCCTGGATCAGTTCGAAGCCCTGTTCGTTGAGGGAGCTCCCCCCGGCCGGGTCGCCCCCTTCCGCCGCCGGTTCAGGGGTCGCGGCGGTGGTGCTTTCGGCGGCAGCGCCTTCCGTGGTGGTCGAAGGTTCTTGCGCCTGCGCCTGTTCCCGTTCCTGCCCCTGCGACTGCTGCTGTGGCTGCGGCTTCGCGCCGCTCGCCTCCTGCCCCCGCCGAGCGGGCTTCTGGTCGTCCCCACCGCCGAGGGCGACCAAGGCGACCACCAGCAGAGCGACGAGGAAGGCGACGAGCGCGGCGACCGCGCCCCAGCGACCGTGGCGCGAGCTGCGATGCGGTGGCGGCAACGGAGGCGCCGCCCCATCCCGATCGGGCGCCGGCTCCGGCTCCGGCTCGAAGGCCTGGGTGGTCGGCTCGAAAGCGGGTTCGGCGCGGTCGAGCGCCGTCAGCGCCTGCCGAGCTGAGCTCGGGCGGCTACCTGGATCCGCCTCCGTCAGCCATCCGATCAAGCCCTCGAGCTCGCGCGAGATCGGCCCGCCGCACGAGCGCAGGACGACACCGCAGGAGTAGAGGTCGGACTGCTCGGTGGCGGCCTCGCCCCGCATCACCTCGGGGGCGGCGAAGCGCTCGGTGCCGAGGATCAGGCCGGTTTTCGTCAGCGCGGTTGCGTCCCGCGGCTGGGCGATGCCGAAATCGATCAGCTTCGCCGTCCCGTCGGGTTCGACGACGATGTTGCCGGGCTTGATGTCGCGATGGAGGATGCCGGCCCCATGGATGTGGGCGACCGCCTCGAGCAGTTCCCGCGCCAGCCGCTCGCGGTCCACCTCCACCCCGCGCTCCAGCCGCGTCGCCAGGTTCTCTCCCGGCACGAACTGCATCACCAGATAAGGCCGTTCCCCCTCTTCGGAGAAGTCGTAGACGCCGACCAGGTTGGGATGCGAGAGCCCGGCCGCGGTCTGCGCCTCGCGCCGGAACCGCGCCACGAAGCCGGGGTCGCCGGCGATCGTGTCGGAGAGCACCTTCACCGCAACCGGCCTCTCCAGCACCTCGTCCTCGCCCAGCCAGACCGCGGCCATGCCGCCGCGCCCGAGCGTTCGCCCGAGCCGGTAGCGGCCCTTCAAGAGCTCCCCGGTGCCGATCGCAGCAGCCACGGGTTTCCCCTACCCGTCTAGCCGTCTTCGAATTGGAAGCTGGTCAGCTCGGCGCCGAACACGGGGTTGAAAAGGACCTTGTCGAAGTCGACCGCCCGGGAGACGAAGGTGGTGAGAATGCGGGTGCCGTAGGGGACCCAGGGGGCGAGCTTCATATAGCTGCGGTCGAGCGAGGCGTAGGCGCGTTCGGTCGCCGGCCCAAGCGGCTTCCGGCTCAAGGCGGCGATCTTCGCGTCGAGCCCCGGCACGGCGATCTTCGCGAAGTTGCCGTTGAAGAACGGAAGAATCGAGCCGCCGTAGAGCAGTGGCCGGAGGAAGTCGTCGGGATGGGGATAGTCCATGAACCAGTTGCTCCAGCCGGCATCGAGGTTCGGCGTCCTGCGGCTGCCGATCACGTTGAAGTAGGAGTCGGCAGAGACAATTTTCAGGTGGACGCGAAAACCGATCTTGCGCAGCTGCCCGGCGAAATAGATCCCGGCTTCGGTGTTGGGGGATTCGGTGTCGGTCCAGACCGTGATCCTGCGATCCCGCGGGTGCGCCGCCGCGGCCAGACGCCGCGCCTTGCGCATGTCGTAGGGATAGAGGTTGAACCTCTCGAAGCCAGGGAGATCCGGCGGCAGGATCTGGTGGGTGGGACTCAGCTGACCACCGTAGATCCGCCTTAGCGCCCGCGGACTGACGGCGAAATTTGCGGCCCGGCGGATGCGGACGTCGTCGAACGGGGGGCGCTTCGTGTTCATCCAGAAGTAGTAGGTGCTGGGGGCGCGATCTGAACGCAGCCGCGTCCCCCCAAAGCGGTGACGGAGATTCGCCGCAAGCCGGGGCGGCGGCGGGTTCTGCATCCAATCGGCCTTGCCGGCGATCACCCGCCGGACCTCGGCTTCGGGATTGCGGACCACGTCGACGTCTATCCGATCGACTGATCCGCCGGGGAGATCCGGCAACGCTGCGGCATTGCCCGCGCCCCAGGCCGGGTTCCGCGCGTAGTCCCAGCCCTGCGGATCCGAGCTGACTATCTCGTACGGGCCGGTGGCGGGCGGTGGGTCGAAGGACAGATCCCGGTTCGGGGTGCCGCGGGGAACGAGGGCTGCAAACGGCAACGCCAACAGGGCGGGGAAATAGGAGGTCGGCTCGACCAGGTGGATGACGATCTTGCCGCTGGCATTGTCGCTGACGATGCCGCTGATCCCGCCCCTCCCGGTTGCTTCGAACCTTTCCCCTCCGGCGATGGTCGCGGTGTAGAAGTACAGCCCGCCCGAGTAGAGCTTCACCATCCGTTCGACGGTGTACTCGAAGTCCGAGGCGCGAACGGGCGTGCCGTCGGAATACCTCAGCCCAGGCCGGAGGAAGAGCGTGTAAGTGCGACCGCCGTCGGTGATCATGGGCAGACTCTGTGCCAGTCCCGGAACCACTTCGGTCCCGGCCTTGCCTTCGGCGTGACGGAAGGTGAGCAGCGGCACGTAGACATCCCGCATCGCGGTCCACCCTTCGCCGGTGTAGGAAAGCTGTGGATCCATGTAGTCGGGAAAGGACGCGAAGACCGCCCGCAGGGTCGTCCTCGACGGCGGGGGCGGATCGCCCGAGGCGCTCGTACCGCCGACCGCTCCCACCACGCAGAGACCCACTACCAGCGCGGTTCCCAGTCGAGTCCAGCTGCGTTTTCTTTCCCGACCCATGGACGCTGACGATATCCGTCTACCGGTCGCCGCCGATCGACTAGGCTCGTCCTTCGCTGGGCAGGGTGTCCACCAGGAGGGGGAGGCGGGATGGATCGGTCGATTTCGAAGCTCATGAAGAGTCGCCGGCTGCCGGGGCTGGCGGCGTTGGTTGCCTCGCTGCTCCTGCTCTGCGCCGGCACCGCCGCCGCTGACGAAGAACCGGGGGCCGACACGACGCCGCCGGTGATCACCAACAGCCTCCTCTCCCCCGGCATCCTCCCCTACACCGGCGGCAACTCGCAGATCAGCGTCGAAATCATCGACGAAACCGAACTCCACATGACCACCGCCCAGGTCTACGGGTCCGACGGGACCTACCAGGCGATCACCCTCTACCAGGGGGACGGGAACACCTACTACGGCACCCTGGAAGCACCGGCCAACTTCTCCGACGGTACGGTCAGCTACTCGGTCGAAGTGCAGGCGTACGACGCCTTCCACAACTACAACGCGGCCGTGATCGGCGAGGTCCAGGTCGGGCCGGCGCCGCAGTTCGACGAAACGCCCTACGTCAGTGAAGCGACGCTGAACCCGCAGTTCCTGCCGGCCGAAGGCGGCACCGTGACGATCAACGCCGCGGCCGGGGACGACCACGGGCTCTCCGCCGCCTTCGCGACGGTGACGCCGGTGAGCGGCGGCGCCAGTACCGAAGTCGGCCTCAACTGGGTGGAATCGAACCGCTTCGAAGGCACCTATCAGGCACCGGTGAACCTCGGACCGACCGCGGCTGAATACATCGTCGAAGTCGTCGTCCGCGACGACATCGGCCAGGAGGGACGCACGCTCGCCGGAACGATCACCGTCGAAGCCCCGGTGGTGACTCCCCCGACTTCGACCTGCCGGGGCCGGCCGCACCGGCCCGCCTCCCTTCCCCAGGGCCCCAAGGGCTGTGGGGTTGGCGGGAAGAAAACCCACTAAACGAAGAGGTTTCCTGTTAGGTTCCGCCCATGGCCGGGCGGGCGTCGACGCTGCACGTGTACCAGGACCTCGGGCCCGCGGACTCGCAGCCGCAGAACATGCCCGGGACCGAGTGGGAGACCCGGAACCTCAACAGCTTCCTCTGGGGCCTCGTCCGCCAAGACCTGCCGGTCACCAACTGCCGGCTCAGCAACGGGCAGCGCCTCGGCATCGAGGAGGTCCGAATCGGGCGCACGCGGGGGCAGATGCTGGTGACCATCCTCACCCTCGGCTTCTGGGCGCCGCTGCAGATCAGCTGGCGCTGCTGCCGGCCGCCGTCGCAGTCGGGCAGGCTGGACTAGGTCGATGCTGCACCCGGAGGAGCAGGGCCCCCAGGAGTGGAACGGGGTCCACGTCACCCACAAGACGACGGTCGCGGAGATCTTCAACGTCGACAACGTCGGGCCCGACGGCAAGCTGCTGACCGGGTTCGAGATGTTCCTCCGGGCGGGCGAGAACCTCGACCAGGTGATCAGCCAGGCGCAGGCGGCGGGCCAGCGGGTGCTGGCGATCGGCTCCGGCTGGGGGCTCTCGAAGATCAACATCACCGACGGCTGGATGGTCAACACGAAGCTGTTGAACGGCTGCTACGACGTCGACGAGCGCTACTTCGATGCCGGCTATCCCGCGGCGGAGCGGCGCAACGTGACCCTGGCCCAGGCGGGGATGCAGATCGCCGAGCTGAACGCGCAGCTGGAGATCGCCCCTCCCGAGATCGCCGACAAGCGGGCGCTGAAGGCCGCCGGGATCGGCAACGGGCAGACGATCGCCGGCTCGGTCTCCGGCAACACCCACGGCTCGCAGCTCGACTTCGGGGCGATGCCCGACTTCGTCGTCGGAATCCACCTCGCGACGGGTAGCGGGCAGACGCTGTGGATCGAGAAGGCCTCGAAGCCGGTGTTCAACGAGGAGTTCGCCGCCCGGATCGGGGCCACGCTCCTCCGCGACGACGACGTCTTCAACGCCGCCGTCGTCAGCTTCGGGACCTTCGGGATCGTCGCCGCGATGGCGGTGGAGACGGCGCCCGCCTACCAGCTCGAGTTCGGGCCGATCGAGGACATCCACCACGACGACCTCAAGGACCAGCTGCGCGAGTTCGCCAAGCCCGACCCCACCGACGTCTACCACTACGAGTTCATCTTCGACCCCCACGCCCGCAAGGAAATGGCGATGGTCGCGAAAGCGCCGAAAGTGCCCTACGAGCCCGGCCACCCGACGCCCGAACCGCGCTGGATCGTCCGCGACAAACTCGGATACGCCCCCGGCGACAACCTCCTGCGGACCGTCGTCGGGCTGCTGCGGCTGCTGCCGGCGCGCTTCGTCACCGGCATCTCCTTCAAGGAGTACCGCCGGCGGGCGCTGCTGAACAACGTCCGCGGCACCCCCGGCCAGCTCTACACCTCTTCGATCTACTACCTCGAGGGCTACACCGAGAGCGCCTTCGCGGTGGCGATGAAAGACACGCCGGCGACGATCGACATCGTCTCCGAGGTGGCGCGCAGGACCCACCTGCCCTCGATCAGCCAGGTGCGCTTGACGAAGGCCTCGGGCGCCACCCTCGGCTTCACCCAGCACCAGCCGCGGACGGCGGTCTTCGAGGTCGCCCAGATCAACGACGACAGCTTCCCGGAGTTCGAGGCCCACCTCGACGCGGCCTTCAAAGAGGCGGGCATCCGCTACACGATGCACTGGTCGAAGAACTCGGGGATCGACCGCGAGAAACTCGAGTACATGTACGAGCCGGAGAAGATCGCGAGCTGGCGGAAAGCGCGCGAGACGGTCTTCGGCGGCGACGAGGCGCTGATGGCGACCTTCGCCTCCGACGCCCTGGTCGAAGCCGGGCTCGCGTAGCGCTCAGCGAGCCGCGGGATGGAGCCGGACCACGTCCGGCCAGAAGCGGACGCCGACCCGCAGCTGCAGCAGGGCGGAGCGGAGCAGGGCCTCGCGCGCCGGGTCCCAGGAGAACCCGAAGAGGGTGCGGACCTCCGCCGGCAGCAGGCCGACAGAGATCAACTTGATCGTCTCGCTCAGGGGCGTGATCGCGAGGCGCAGCCAGCCCGAATAGGGCGGCTCGAGGATCATCGCGACGGCCTGCTCGCGGCGCTCGTCGGAGATCCAGAGGCTGCCGTCGCCGAGGCGACCGTCGACGTAGCGCCGCAGGTCCTCGAAGGTCGCGGGCATCGAGGCCGGCGGCAGGCCGAGCAGCTCGCCGACCAGGCGGTACTCGGCCCAGTACTGCTCGCGGTCGGCGGAGTCGAGGGCGCCGAAGATGCGCTCGTAATAGAGGACCGCGGAGTCCGCCAGGGTCGCGAGGACCCAGAGGCCGAGCTCGGGATCGGAGGCGGCGTAGGGCGTCCCCTTCGCGATCGGCCCGTATCTCGCCGGCGTCTTCCCCTTCACCCGGTCGTGCATTCCCCGCACGATTCGGCCCGTCTCCTCGGCCTCCGCCGTGCTGCCGAAGTAGATGCTGGACATCCGTTCGTCGGTCCGCTGCAGCCGCGCCTGGGGGTCGTCGAAGATGATCGAGTGGCGCTGGAAGCCGACGACCCCGAGCGGGTCGCAGGACTGCATCAGCAGCGCCCGCACCCCCGAGAAGAGGACGAGGCGCTCCCGGTGCAGCCGCCGCACCATCGAGTCGGGGCCGAAGAACCCCTCCAGCTCGACGGCCTCGGTGGCCTGCCCCTGCGGCAGCCCGGGGATCAGCGACAGCATGTCGAGCGGTCGAAACACCTCTCGAACGGTAGCCGTCCCCCCAAGCGGGCAAGTGCCGTCCGCCTCGAACCCTCGGCCGGGGTTGCGAAGATGGTCGGGTGGCGACGGCGAAGGAGCGGATGCGGGCCGGGGAGCTCTACCCCGGCGACGACCCGGAGCTGAACCGGGAGCTCGACCGGCGCCAGGCGCTGGTCACCGCCCTCAACGCGATCCCCTACGAGCGGGGCGAGGAGCGGCAGGCAGCGCTCGAGAACCTCCTCGCCGGGATCGGCGAGGAGACCTTTATAAGGACGCCGTTCTACTGCGACTACGGCGACGGGATCACGATCGGCGCCCGGACCTTCGTCAACTTCAACTGCACGATGCTCGACGGCGCGCGGATCTCGGTCGGCAGCGAGTGCCTGATCGCCTCCGGGGTGCAGCTGGTCACGGCCACCCATCCGATCGACCCGACCCCGCGCCGCGCCGCCTGGGAGCAGGCGCTGCCGGTGACGATCGCGGACGGGGTCTGGCTGGGCGCCGGCGCGATCGTCTGCCCGGGCGTCTCGATCGGCGAGAACACGATCGTCGGCGCCGGCTCGATCGTCACCCACGACCTCCCCGCCGGCGTCGTCGCCTACGGCAACCCCGCCCGGGTCGCCCGCGAGATCGACGAGCGGGACCGCGTGGAGGTGCCGTCGCGGCGCTAGCCCCGGCGCTCGTTGCCGCGCTTGTAGTTGCCGGTGACCCGCGCCATCAGCTGTTGCGGGTCGCGGCTCTCGACCTGGCGCAGGAAGCGCGCGGCGGCGGCCCCGCGCAGGGTGGTGGCGCGCTTCCCGTGCTGGGTGATGACTACCTCGGAGCCGCGAACCTCGTATCTGAATCCTTCGGGAGCGGGCATCGCGCCTTGGGGGTCAGATGCCGCGCGGTGACTCGGCGTCGAGCGCCGGCTCGGGCTGGTCGCGGGCCTTCTCGGCCGTGAGCAGCTCGTGGACGAGCCGGATCGCGATCGAACCCTCGCCGACCGCGGAGGCGACGCGGCTCATCGACCCGTGGCGGACATCGCCGGCGGCGAAGACGCCAGGCATCCCGGTCTCCAGCGAGAGCGGGCTGCGCTCGAGCGGCCAGTCCGCGTGGGTCGCCGCGTCCGCTCCCGTGTAGATGAAGCCGCCGTCGTCCCGCGCCAGCTCGGTCGGCAGCCAGTCCGTGTTCGGGTGAGCGCCGATCAGCAGGAAGAGCCCCTCCGAGGGCACGGTCTCCGCCTCGCCGCCGTCCGAGCGCAGGACCAGGCGCTCCAGCCACCCGTCGGCGCCGGCGCTACCGCCGACCACCTCGGCCCCGAGGCGGATCTCGACGTTCGGCGTCGCTTCAACCTGGCGCACCAGGTAGTGGGACATGCCCTGGTCGAGCGAGTCGGCGCGGACGACGAGCGTCACCTTGCGGGCGTATTCGGCCAGGTGCAGCGCCGCCTGGCCGGCCGAGTTGGCGCCGCCGACGACGTGCACTTCCTCGTCAACCGTCGTCGCCGCCTCCGAGGCGGGGCCGCCGTAGAAGACGCCCGCCCCGACCAGCGCCTCGAGCTCGGCGACGCCGAGGCGGCGATAGGTGGCGCCGGTGGCGAGGATCACCGCCCGGGCGCTGACCTCGCCGCCGTCGGAAAGGCTGAGGTGAAGGCGGTCGCCGTCGCGGCGGATCGCGGTCGCGTCGTGCATGAAGGCGAACTTGGCGCCGAAGACCCAGGCCTGCTCGTAGGCGTTCTCGGCCAGGCGGCGGCCGCTGACGCCGCGCGGGAAGCCGAGGTAGTTGCGGATCAGCGAGCTCGAGGTCGCCTGCCCGCCGATGCCGCCGTCGTCGACGACCAGCGTCCGGAACCCCTCGGAGGCGCCGTAGACCGCGGCCGAGAGCCCGGCCGGCCCGCCGCCGACGATGATGACGTCGAATTCGCGTCGCGCCGGGTCGATGGTGGCGCCGACGGCACTCGCCAGCTCCAGCTTGGTGGGATCGGAGAGGACTTTCCCGTCCGGGAAGATCACCAGGGGCATCGACTCCTCGCCTGTCGTCTCCGCGACCAGCTCCCGCCCGTCCGGGGAGTCGGCGAGGAGGAAGGCGTGCGGAACCGCACAGCGGCCAAGTACCTCTTTCAACTCCTGGGCCCGGCCGATCCACGAGTCGCTGACGATGCGGACGGTGTGCGGCGAGACCCGCCGCGCGTTCGCCCACTCGAGCAGAAACGTCGAGACCGACTGGTGAAACAGCTCGTCGGGCGTCTGCGAGGGGCGGACCACGTAGTACTCGATCTGCCGCCGCGCCATCGCTTCAAAAATCTCCTCGGCCGTCCCCACCTCGCCCCAGCTGCCCCACTCGATCAGCAGCCCCCGCTGGGCATGGCCATGAAGATCCCGCACCCGGCCCAGGAGTTCGGTCCCACTCATCTCCCCGCACCCCTGCGCGGCAAGGACAAGCGCCACGTCCTCCCCCGCCTCCTTCAGCGCCAGCAACTCCACCATCGCCTCCCCGGCCGAAGAGGCGCAGACGATCCGGTAGCTGCGCGAGTAGCGCCCCACGAGCTCCCGCTCGATGTCGCGCAACAGCCGCTCGTCTTCGTCAACCGCGAAAAGAACCGGATCAGCCACGGGACGAAATTATCTCCGATGCCGACAGCGCGCCAGATCCTCAGCGTCTAAGCGAGGTGGGCGCAGATGCTCGCGACGTGGCGCTGGTCGGTGCCGCAGCATCCGCCGACCACGCGCAGGTCCGGGAGGCGCGGCTCGAGCGCGGCGTATTCAGCGCCGAGCTCTTCCGGGGCGCCGCTGTCGAGCTCCTCGGCTTCGTCGAGTTCCGCGTGGCTGCGGCGCGAGGCGTTGGCGCGGATGCCGCCGATCCGGCCGAGCCACGCCCCATCGCCCTCCAGCTCGGCGGTGAAGTGGGTCGGGTGGGCGCAGTTGATCATCTGGAAGAGAGCCGCTCCGCCGGTCTCGGCATCGAGGCGTTCGACCGCCTCGCGCAGCGGTTCGCCGCTCGGCAGCCGTCCGTCGGTCTCGACCGTGAAGGAAACCGAGACCGGCAGCCCGGCCGCGCCGGCGGCGCGAACGATGCCGACCGCCTCCTCCACATAGGTCATCGTCAGGCCGCTGATCATGTCGACCCCCTCCGCGGCGAAAACGCCGACCTGCTCGGCGTGGTACTCCTCGGCTTCGGCGTCCGAGAGCTGTGACTCAGGGCTGTAGCCGTCTCCCTCGGGACCGTTCATGCCGGTCACCGCCACCGGCACATCCCCAGCCGCCCGCTCGCAGACTTCACGAGCGAAAGCGACCGCCTCGCGGTTGAGGTCACCGATTTCGGCCGACGAGTACCCGAGAGCGGCACCCCATTTCTCACTCGCCCGCCAGGTCGGCGGGTCGAAGATGAAGCCGGTGCCGTGCTCGGCGGCGATCGCCAGGAAGTCTTCGTAGTAGCGGCGCAGGGCGGCACGACCGGCCTCATCGCGCAGCAGCGTGAAGGAGGCGAATTCGGGCAACTCGAGACCCTCCTCGAAGATCATCACGGTCTCCAGGCCGCCGTCGCCGATGAACAGTTGCGAGACTTCGGGGAGCGCCATCGGTGCCCCATGGTCCGCGACCCCGCATCCCCTGTCAATAACCGCCATGCCGGCGGGCCGATTCGGTCCCGAAATCTGCGGAGCTGGGCGGGCTGATGCGGGGCTATGCGAGTTCTGAAGTCGGGGAGACAGGATTTGAACCTGCGACCGCTCGGCCCCCAGCCGAGTGCGCTACCAGACTGCGCCACTCCCCGTGGGGCCTTCATTCTGACGAATCGGCGGGATCGCGGCTACCCTCCCCTGGGCACGCGGCGGTAGCTCAACGGTAGAGCCTCAGCCTTCCAAGCTGATGACGCGGGTTCGATTCCCGTCCGCCGCTTAAAGCTTGCCGCGGGGCGCTGCCGATCAGGTCATCAATGCGCGCTTCGCACTTGGGTCATGTCGAGTTTGTTCGGCTATGCCGTGCAAAGTCGACACTGGGAATCTTGATCGCTGGATTGGCGATCGTTTTCGCCCTGGCCGGCTGCGGCGACTCCGGCGACGACTCGGCCTCGGGCGCGGGTGGATCCGCCGCCACCGGCGGCTCCTTCGTCGACTGGCCGATGTTCGGGCGGGTGCCGGCGCGGACGCACTACCTGCCCGCCGAGGAGAAGGCGCTCGACCCGCCGCTGAAGCAGGCGTGGTCGGTCAACACGCACGCGCTGATCGAGTTTCCGCCGGCGGTCCACGACGGGGTCGCCTACGTGATCAACAAGTACGGCAACGGGAAAGCGGTGCGGCTGCGGGACCGCAAGGTGCTCTGGGAAATCAACATCCGCCCCAGCGACAAGGGCAAGCCGAACTTCGTCACCGCCCCCGTCTACTACCGCGGCGCCGTCTACGGCGCCTTCCTCACCGGCCACCTCGCCGCCGGTGACGCGAAGACCGGGAAGAAGCTGTGGGTCCGCAAGCTCGACGCCCACCTCGAATCCTCACCGCTGGCGATCAACGGCACCCTCTACCTCGGCACCGACACCACCAACCTGGTCGCGCTGCGGGCCTCCGACGGCAGGACGCGCTGGCAGTTCAACGCGCCGGGCGCGATCAAAGCCAGCCCCAGCTATGACGACGGCAAGGTCTTCTTCGCCGACTACCAGAGCTCGATGTTCGCCCTCGACGCCGACAGCGGCAAGCTCGCCTGGCGCAGCAACACGAGCAAGGTGCCGCCCTACGGCCGCGGCGGCTTCTTCTCCTCCCCCGCCGTCGCCTTCGGCAATGTCTACGCCGCCCGCGACGACGGCACCGTCTACGCCTTCGACGAGAAGACCGGCAAGGTCGAGTGGCATTTCGAGACCGGCGACTACGTCTACGGCTCCCCCGCCGTCGCCGAAGTCCCCGGCACCCCACCCACCGTCTACATCGGCGCCGAAAACGGCCGCTTCTATGCCCTCGACGCCCGCACCGGCAAGCTGCGCTGGCAGAAGGACATCGGCGGCCCGATACCCGGCACCGCGACCGTGATCGGCCACACCGTCTACACCTCGAGCTTCAAGACCCAGGAGACGAGCGGCTTCGACGTCCACACCCACAAGCGCACCTTCCACCTCAAGGAGGCGGGTTACACGCCGATGGTCTCCGACGGCGAGCGCCTCTTCCTGGTCGGCTACTACGACCTGGTCGGCCTCGAACCCCGTTAGGGGATCGGGCTGTGGGTGCGGCTCGCGTCGAGCTCGAAGATCCTGAAGTCGGTCCCGAGGACCGGCTGGGAGACGTTGTGAACCGGCGTCTCCCCGATCGTCCCGTCGGGTGAACCGGCGTGGGCGTGGCCGTGGAGGACGAGGTCGGGACCGTGCTCGAGGATCGGTGCCGCCAGCCGGTCGGAGCCGAGGAAGACCCAGATCTCGCGCGGCTCCCCCTCCAGCGTTGCTTCGGCAGGCGAGTAGTGGAGGAGGACGATCCGCACCGGACAGGTCGCGACCTCGCGCAGCCCCTCGTCGAGCGCTTCCACTTCGGCGGTCGCCTCGGCGTAGACCGCCCGCAGCGAGGGCTCGCCGAAGTCGGGCAGGTGGCGCGGCGCGAAGCCGCCGACGAAGCCCTTGACGCCGACAATCCCGACCTCGACCTCGCCCACCTGGCAGACGGCGGCGCGGCGGTCGAGCATGTGGACGCCCCCGGCCTCCAGGCGCTCGAGGATCGCCCCGGCTTCGTCGGCGTGCCAGTCGTGGTTGCCGAGCACCGCGTAGACGGGCGCCGCGGTCGCCGCGGCGGCCTCGCAGAGTATTTCCGCCTCGTCGAGGCGGCCGTGGCTGGTCAGGTCCCCGGCGACGAGCACGAGGTCGACGTCGTCGCCGAGCTGGGTGAAGCCGGCGACGATCGCCTCCCGGTTCGAGTCGCGACAGTGGATG
>Ga0068868_100000391_pt1 | contig 29761 bp, 46 predicted proteins | sample KBSMisM42_FD_64660 | JGI IMG/M metagenome (GOLD analysis project Ga0068868, IMG submission 64660) | Miscanthus rhizosphere microbial communities from Kellogg Biological Station, Michigan, USA - KBS Miscanthus M4-2 | ecosystem: Host-associated > Plants > Roots > Rhizosphere > Soil ...
GGCGGAGGTGTTGCGGGCGGCGGCGGCGGCGGCGGTTCAGCCTCTATTTCGGAGCCCGTAATCGCTCCGTGCGAATGGCTCTCATCTGTTTCCGGGACGAACACAATAGTCGCGGTGACAGCCACGCCATATCAGGCTCTGGCGGCTGGTTTTCTGGTTCGGTTCATACCCGCGAATACGAACAGCGGAGCCGTCACGCTTAACGTGAATTCTATCGGCGCGAAAGCGGTAACGAAGAACGGGACAACGGCTCTCGCTGGCGGGGAACTTCTCGCCGGCAAGGAATATGTTGCTCTTTACGATGGAACTCGGTTCCAGGTCATCGGCAGCATTGCCCCTGCAAACTCCAACGTATTAGCTTCAGATGCGAACGGAGTGCCTGTTCTTGCTGCGTTGCCAGATACAAATATCTGGATCGGAAACGTCTCGAACGCACCCGCATCTCACGCGGTTTCTGGTGATGCGACATTGGCGGATACGGGCGTCCTGACTGTCACAGGGGCTAATGGCGCGGCTATCCCTACAGGCCAGAGCGTTGTCGGAACAAATGTAAACGGGCAGTTCGTTGCTGGAACGGCAGGCACCACGTTTACCAGTTCGTCGTTCACTCCGGTTCTGAATTTCGGCGGCGCCGCAACCGGGATAACGTATACCACTCAATCGGGATACTATACCAGCGGCGGCGGTCTGGTGATTTGCTGGATATATCTGGTGCTCACGTCCAAAGGAAGCGCAACGGGAGCGGCGACGATTACCGGACTGCCCTTTGCTGTTGGTGCCCCAACGCTGGCGGCTGGCGGCTACGTGAATTATGCGCTGAATCTTACTGGCCTGACTTCGATCCCTACTGTTCTCACAGCGGGCGGAGGGTCGGTGGCCAGTTTGTATCAGTGGGGTGCGGCCGGTGTCACGGCACTGGCGGACACAGCGTTTACGAACACTACCAATATCGCCATAACTGTCGAGTACCATACATAAGGGCTAAAATGAAAAACATGCGACACGTACTGATTTTGCTGGCACTCCTGATCGCTCCCGTTGCGCTCCACGCCCAGGCTGTGCGCTTCGACTCGAACAGCTACACCACGAATTCGTCGTGCGTGGCAGGGAATTTGTGCCCGGTACTTGCCATTCCAGGAACCCGCGTGAATTTCTGCTCGGGTACGCAATCGACATTAGCGCTGTGCCTCTCGAATCCGGCTACAACATATACGAGCTTTACGGCCGGAACTGCGTGCTCGACGACCGCGCAAGTGACTCCCGCGACCGGAAGCAATACCTGCACTTCCACGTCAAACAATCAGGGAGACTTCGGTGCGTGGTTTCTTCCCGGCCAGTATGCCTTCTACCTTAGACCTCCAACAAGCGCAGGCGGCGGTACTTATGGTCCGTATCCGATCAATGTCGGGGCGGGCGCCGTGTGCGGGCCAGCTACTTGCGACGTGAATTACCAAACCCTTGCGGCAGCCTGCACTGCTGCGGGAACAGGCACTCTTTTTATTACACGAACGTGGAGTGCACTGACAACACAGACTTTGGCCTGCAATATAGAAACTCTCGCGAACGGAATTATAAAACCAGCTTCAGGCCAGACGGTAACGCTTTCAGGTTCGTTTGACGGCTCACTAACGCAGCACTTCGATCTGAGCGCGGGAGGGGCAATCCTCGTTACCAATGCCGTAACGAAAGCACTGGAGGCTCAGTGGTTCGGGGTGGTAGGCGACAACACGACCAACAACACGACAAAACTAAGCGCGGGCCTAACTACCGCGATGAACTCATCAAAGCCATTTCATTTCCCGGAAGCTCCCGGCTATCTCGCGTGCGGGTCCACTGTCGCCGGAACCGGGCCAATGACAATCTACGGGGATGGGGAGTTTCTGTCTACCATTAAGCCATTCGGCGGTGCCGCAGCGTGTACTACGGCCCTCACGATCACCACGACGGGAAACGTGAACCTGCATGATTTCGGATGCCAATACGGATTTACCGGACACACTCTGACCGGAAGCTCTTGTATCAACATCACAGGGCCGGGAACAACAAACAACCTCACGGCTCCCAATAGCGTCACGGTTGAGCACATGTACTTTTCTCAGGCAAAGAGCGTCGGCCTTCAGTGTCAGCCCTGCCAGAACGTAAGCCTCACCAATAGCATTTTTTACCAGAACTACTGGTTCGGAGCATCTTTCGCGAGTAGCGGAACCGTGCTTTCACACACGACGCTGCGGAACTTTAATATTCACGGCAACACCTTTATAGACACAGGGATTGGCGTGGGCCTGAGTTTTTTCCTGTCAAATATTTCGGTGACTGGAAACGTGTTCGACAAAAGCAATCTATCGCTCGTCCAAATTCCGCACGCCTATGCGACTATCGAAGGGAACACGTTTGACGGCGTGCCTGACACTGGATGCTACATAGATTCACAATGCGGGAGCCTGTCAGGTGCCTATAACGCAATATTTCTGGAGGGAGTCTCCGACTGGAGCGTAGGGGTGAATTACATAAGCGGAATCGACGGAGCCGCTGGTGTGCTTGGGGCGGCAGGGTCTAATCTAACCATCGGAACACAGATGGAATTGCCAACCAGCCATGGCCATGTCGATGGGCTGGTGATAGAGGACAGCACGGCTGGATTTCCGCTTTTGATCGGCGGAACGTCTAATGGTCCAAATCCGATTGTGGGAGTTGACATCACTGTCAAGAATACGAAATTGTCCAATGTGAACGAGTGCCCGAACGTCGGTGGGGCTATCGGAGTCGAAGTAAGTAACAACTACTGCAACGGGGCGGTTAATGGCGGGTTTATTCTCGGTAACATCCAGAACGGGACGTTCAAAAACAACACCTGCCGAAACTGCAACACGGCAGGGGGTACTACCTATACAACAGGGACGCTGAGCGCCACAAATGGCAGCGCAACGCTGACTGGCTCGGGAACAGTATGGAGCAGCGGTATGGTTGGTGGAGGTATCACCATTGCCGGAACTACGTACCAGATACTCTCAAGAGCCAGTAACACGTCAATCGATCTCACCGTCCCCTATGCAGGCACAAGCGGCAGCGGATTGTCATATTCCATCCATTACGGTGGTGGCCTCACCTACCCAGGGGTGAATGTGAATGGGACCGGAACCCACCTTGTCCAGGTTAGCGGCAACACTTTCCAGAACGACAGCGGCAACGGTATTCTGTCTGGCATCAATGACGCAACGGGCCTAAGTCCGGCAGTCAGCCTCATCACCTACGACACCACAAACACCTGTACCGGAAGTTGTGGGTATGGAATCATCCTGCCGGTGCCTACTCTTGGGCCAACTTTTACCAGTTGTGGTACCAGTCCTATTCCCGCAACGTACAATAATAATGCACAGGGGCTAGTCGTGATAGGAGGCGGTGGGGCGGTGAGTTCTTGCACCATGGTTTTCGCCAACAGTGGCTTTAACCAAGCTCCGGCCTGCAATTTTATAAGCTCAAACGCTGCGCTGACATTTGGCAGAGCGGCTGGAACTTCAGGGCTGCAATTTGTGTTTGCCACTGGCGGAGCCGCTGACATGCAGGGAGTTTCGGTGCAATATTCCTGTTCATCTGCTGCTGGCAGCGTGTCCGCTGGTTGGTATCCGTACGCAACTCCATACTAAACATGACATTCCTGCTGCGCTCGTATAAATGAGAGTTCGCCAACTCAATCATGACGACATCCCGAAACTGCAAGCAATCTATCGCCAGCAGGGATTTTCATACGATTTTCCTGACTTGAACAGTCCCCATATCGAATCGATTCATGTCGTCGCGGACGACAACGACGAACCGCTCTGCGCCGTCATTGTCCAGCGCATTCCACAACTGTATTTTATCGCCAGCAACTTCAGGCCTCTACACGCCAGAATAGCCGCAATCCGGATGCTCCATGAATCCGTCTCTGCGGAGTTGAAAGCAAAAGGATATAATGAGGCCAATGCGTTCCTTCCACCACAAATTTCAAAGGCTTTTGGGCAATGGCTCACACGTCGATTCGGGTGGGTTCGCAATTGGGATTCCTGGTGTAAGCGGATCTGAGGGGGTGCAATAGTGGGGCGCGGATCACAGGTGGCAGATACAGCTAGCCAGACGGCGCAGAAAAACTCCGACGCCCTCACAGGAAAGTCGAACGGAATCTTTTCCTCGCTCGTCCCTCAACTCCAGGCTGAAGCATCTCATCCTACCGGATTTTCGCCAACCGATCTCGCGACAATGAACACGCACGCGATGGAAACGGCCGGCGGGGCTACGGCTGGCGCTACCGGGCGCGGCGCTTTACTCGCGGGACGCACTCGCAATGCAGGCACCCCAGCAGCCGCAATTGCCGATGCCGCGCGGTCCAGCACTGAGGCTATGGCGCGAACGGGTCAGGAGATCGACGCGCAGAATGCGGAACTGAAGGCGAAACAGCAACAGGCTGGACTGTCCGGGCTTCAGGGAATTTACGGTACGGATGTTGGCGCGGCGAATGACTCGCTTGAGACAGTCGCGCCACTTGTGAACGCCGATACCAACGCGGAGAACGCTTCGTGGGGGGCATTTAACAACATCACCGGAGCGCTGACCGGAGCGGGTCAATCCGCTGCCGCATTCAAAAAGAAATGACCACCTACCCCACGCAGACCGGAAACCCCGTCGCCGATGAACTGACCCGGCTGACCCCGCACGCGAAAACCGCGCTGATGGACGGCGTGGATCGCCACATCGCGACAACGGGTACGCTACGTCTAGGCGACACTTCCGCTCCGCCGTCTGATGGTCCGGTTCAGGGTGCCATTCCGCTACAGGGTGGCCCATCTCCAGCGCCTGACAACGGCGCAATACCGCTTCCGCAACGGCAGTCCGCGCCGATGGGAATGCCTGAAGGAATCACGGCTCCCGGTGCGATTCCAGTTCCGCAGGCGGCAGCGAAGCCAGCGGTTGCTGGCGCTATCCCGGTTCCCGCGAAGTTTCAACCCGCGCCGACGCCGATGTATGACGAATTGTCGCGGGTGACGAAGGCTCCGTTACAGGGCGACCAGGCGCACACGAAAGCCGACACGGGCCGAAGCGGTATCGGGCAGATTCATAATCCGTGGGCGCGCATTCCGGTGCAGATTCTCGACGCGGTTGGCAGGTTCGCAACTCCCGGACTTGAGGCTGCGATACCGGGGACAGAAGGTTATCACCAGGGCGTTGTGGCTGACGCGCAAGACGCTGCGAAGACCGAGCAGAGCGCGAATGAATCAGTAGAGCGTCAGCGGCATGAGTCGGCACAGACGGAGCACGAGCAGGCGGAAACTGCTGGACTGCCAGACAAGGCTGCGAACGAAGCGGCTGAAGCGAAGTATCACACCGCGCAAGCCGAAGCGCTGAAGAATCCCGACATGGACGAGATTTCTGAGGGAGCGATTGACCCATCTGATCCGACAAAAACAACCCGCATCGCCTGGACCAATAAACGTGGCACACCGGGGAATATCACCTATGGACCTGCCATTGGAGCGAAGCCGACCGCGCCTCACATCCAGACGGACCCTAAAGAGATTTACACCGAAGCCGTAGCGGATGCGTTTAAGCGCGGAGTGGACCCGGCAAAAGATCCAAAGGTTCAACAGGCAGCGAAAGCGGTTACGGAAATCCAGAAACAGCCTGCCGAGAAAGAACCGCAGCGCGACGACAAATACATTTCGATTCAGGCCAAACCAGCAGCGCAGCGCACTGAAGAAGAAAACGCCTACGTCAAGGGCTATGAAAAGTACGTTCAGGAAACCAAGGTTCAGCCTGGCGTGGTCCGCATGGAAACGATGGGCGGCCTCCGGGAAATGCCTGTTCTCGACACAAAGAACGGGAATACTCCGATGTTCCTGAGCGCTGCGGATATCAACGAAGCCAACCGCAAGGAACCTGGCCGATACATGCCTCCGGGCGTTGGGGCTCCGGCGCTCACGAAAACAGCACTGATCGAAGACATTCGAGGAAATGTGCAGCAGGTTCGTGAATCTCTGAACGCAATGCCGGAGTTGAGTGGTGGAGATCGCGCCAAGATCGCTATCGCGATGCGGTCGCGAGATCCGAAGTCGGCCATCTCTGCCCTGATTTCCAGTGCAGCAATACCGGACGATCCACATCTTCAGGACTATCTGATTAACCTGACGAATCTGCATGAGAACGCGATGGCCATGCGTTCAGTGTTGGGCGCAGGCCAAGGGTCCGAGGATTTGCGGTCTGCTATTTTGGCCGTCGTTCCGGGGCCGCAAACGCCTAATAAGAAGTTCGCACTGAAACAGCTTGACACGTTTGAAAAGACTTTGGATCGTTTGTCGAAGGGTATTCCGCAAGTCAAACTTTCAGGCCAGCAACAACAGAATGGCGGAAACTCCGGCGGCGACCAAGCCAAGCTGAAAGCATTCGCGGATGAGTACTTTGGAGGCGATCTCGTTAAAGCTCAGGCCGAGATCGACCATCAACGGCAAGGGGCGAAAAAGTAATGCCAGCCCCGAAGGCAATCCCAAATTTCGACCAGTGGCAACCGACAGCAGGGGTACCGAAGTTCGACGAATGGAACGGCCGCGAACAGAAGCCTGCCAGTGCGTCCCCCAGTAAGCCCGCGCCGTCGCCATCCGACAGGCTGCCAAAGAATCTTGGCCACATAGACACACCGCCATTGCAGGCTTCCGGTTTTTTCAGCGGGAACGGATTCGGACCTGGCACCTTCGGTAAGGGAATGGGCGAGGTAATTCAACCCGGCAAGCACATGGCTGGTTTACACGACATGGCAACCGGCGCTGGAGAAATGGCTCTTCCGTTACTGCCGGGGGCGATCTGGGCAAAGCCAGCGCAAACAATCGCTGGCCTGATAACTGGTGCCGGAACTGGCGCGGCGGGAAAGTTCGGATCTGCGGCGTTAGGGGTAGACGAGGACACTTCAGATGTAATTGGAGACGCAACGGGACTGGCAGGCGGATTACTGGGCGGAAAATTTGTGCCGAGCCTGTTCCGCGCCGATCCACGTATCGGCATGACCCGAGGACTTCGGCCGCCACCGTCTGATTTCGGATTTGAGGACCGCATCCCTGAGACGATCTCTCTCATCAAGGCCGCGAATCCGGGATACAAACCGGGAGTCGAGAACGGAAAGTTCAACCTCGTTCCAGCCGCGAACAAAACTATCAACGCGCTTCAGGGCCAACTGGAACCGTGGCTGCAACGCGCCGAAGGTCAGACAATATCTGGCGAGCCGATTATTCGCGCTACGGAAGAGGGCATCAATAAGTTACTCCCGAGCGAACAGACGACAGCGCGAAAGCCGTTCACTGCGACAGGAAATTCAGTCTTGGAACGCGCGAAACAAGACTACGCAGAGTTCACCCCGCAGCAATTGCGCGATAGGCTGGCACTTCTCAACGAACGATTGAGCCCGTTTTTCAATAAGAACCAGGCAGGGCAGAGTACAGCACTTGCCGACATCCCGGAAGCCGTTCTGAAGATGCAGCGGGACGCGGTGGCTGATTTGCTGTATCAGACATTGGACCCTGAGAACGCGGGCGCTGGGCCTCGCCAAATTCAGTCACGGACCGGCGATGTAATCCACATGCGAGACGCTGCCGCACGACGCAACAACGCGATTGTCGCCGAACAGCCGTTAACTCCGTTCGGAAAATTCGCAGACCCGCTGAAGGGTTTCATTCGCACGCTTATGCCAGGTAAAGCGACGGGCGCAGGTATCGCTTTCGCGGAAGGGTCAGAGGGAAGGTCGCTCCCACTGGTTCGACGATCTTTCAACGCTGTTCCTGATGTAAACGGCATCAACGAACTCGGCAGTTTCCCGCGTCCCGGCCCGCGCATGATCGGGGCACCTACCGATACCAGCGGTCCCGTCGGACCAGCAGCAACCGCATTCCGCAACACGGACTTCATTGATCCGCGCGTGCGTGGATTGCTTGGCCCTAACACTGCTCCTAATATGGGAAGCGGAGGACGCGGCGGGGTCAACGTGCCCGATATTATCGGCAGTTCGTCGCGTGGCGAAGGAACACCACAAAGATTACTCGCAGCGCCCTCGGAAGGTTCGATTACTCGCGAAAGTATCGATTTGACCGATCCACGCTCTCGTGAGATTCTGGCCCCCAGCAATCGCGGATGGATTCCGTCCGCGCCAGGGCAACCGCCAACGGAAGCACAGATTATCAGCAAGCGCGGCAAGGCGGTTCCGAATACGCCAAAAGGAATCAAGATTCCGCTGCAAGATACTGGCCACAAAAAGATTCGGGTTCGCAACCCATAGGAGAAAAAGTAATGCTCTACGGCACTCCCCAGGCAGGCTCAAACACAGGAGGCGCTGGCCTCAATATCACCAGCCTCGAAGCAGGGCAGAATCTCACGCTCCTCGACGGCACGGAAACAGTCGTCAGCGGTTCCGCGTCAATTTCGTTCTCGAAGGGATTCCACGACGCAGGGCAGTATCCGATCACGTTCAATATCTCAGGATGCTCGAACGGCTCCGTCGTGGAAGTTCAGGTAGCGGGCGCGGATGTAGCGGCAAAATACCTGACCATCGCTACACCCGGAATTACTTCCGGCAACGGCGCTTACACTGATTCCGGCGCATCCCCTTTCCGCCGCATCCTGATCTCAACTTTCGCCGCGGGAGACGTTCCTGTCGTGGTGGCAACGCGATGAAGCGCTTGATTATTGTTCTCGCCCTCATGGCTTTTGGCTCCGTTCTCGCGATGGCGCAGAATCCGGGGCCATGCGAGAGCGTGACTAACTCCGCGACCACTGGGCAGACTATCAGGGCGAATTCAGCCGGGAGTGCGCCGCCATGTTCCTGGACTACGCCGGCGACAGGCTCCGGCAACAGCACAATCTGCATAGCCACAGCAAGCGCCACAGTCCCGACGTGTCCCGGCAGCCCGGTGCCAACAAGCCTCACTGGTTTGACCGGAACGCTGGTTATCCAAACGCAGACCAGCGGAGCACCCACAACGCTGAATATCGCATCTCTTGGGGCGAAGAATATCTATGTCAACGGGGCGGTTAGCAGCGTATCAAATATTCTTGCGGTCGGTACGTACCAGTTCTACTATGACGGAACGCAGATTCAGGTAACGGTTCCCGGTGGCAGCGTCTTTACTGGGAGCACGGCGGTAACTCAGGCGTTCTCAGCCACTCCAACATTTTCACTGGCCGACGTATCAGTCAAGAGTCCGGTGCGCATCGAAGCAGGAGCGATGACTGCGAACGTAACGGCGGTGACATTCACAAACAAAACAGCAGGGGCTAAATTCTCCATCGTCTGGCTTCAGGACGGCACGGGTGGCAGAACTCTGACGCATGGAGCCAGCGCGACTGGCACCTGTGAGTTAGCTATTGCCAGCGCAGCGAACGCCACAACAGAACAATTCTACGAAGTGTCGGCAGACGGAAGCACTGTTACGGGTGCTGGGTGCCAGTCTACTTCGCAGTCCTACAGCAACTTCCCACTGACAACGGTTCCCCCGACCCCAGTAGCCGGGATTATTAGTTGCGGCGGCGTGACCGCAAATAACAATTATCAGTGTACGGCCCCAGGTGCTATTGGAATTGGGATGGTCCAACCCAAGACCGCCACGACGAATCAGTTCGTGACAGCAATTGCTGCCGATGGGACTGTCTCACAAGCCACGTACTCAAATCCCGGCATGGTCGGGTATGCGGTCAGCGACCTGACAGGACAGACTGCGGCACTGACCACCACGGCGCTTGCAACGCCAGCTTCAACGGGCGCGTACAGGGTTTCGTACTACGCGAAAGTCACAACCGCAGGGACAACCAGTATCCTCGGCGGTACAACTGGATTCGTTCTCAACTACACAGACGGAACGGACTCGGTGGCCCAGAATCTAACACTGACGGAAGCCAATCAATCGGGGACTATCTTGTCCATCGGCACCGGAAATGTGACCAACACAACTGCTGCCGTCATCTACGGATCGGCAGTTGTGTACGCCAAAACAGGGGTGGCGATGACCTACAACCTGGGTTATACGAGTACCGGGACGGCGATGCAGTATGAAATCCATGTCCGACTTGAAGCGCTTTAATCCGATGAGACCCATATCTCTTCTTCTGGTTGCCGCTGGTTTATGCCATGGCGCGTATACATCGCTGGCCACGGTCAATTTCGCGGGCGCAACTAGTTCGACGCAAACCAACATCACATTGCTGTTCACTTTCAGCGATAACAAACTGAGGACAGTGGCTAATGGCGGTCAGATTCAGAACACTGTTAGCCGTAATGGTTATACAGTGCCCGCCGATTTTGTTTTCACGGATGACACTACATGTCAGACCGTAACCGGGTCTTATACTTGGGGATTTGAGGGCGACTATTCGCCTACAGCAGGGACTGGCCTTGGTTGGGTAAAGATTCCTTCTTATACAACCGGCGGTGTGACGCCGACCGTCTGCATAGGCAACTCAGCGGTGAGCACGTATCAGGGCGGCGCGGTAGGCGCAGAGTATGACAGCAACACGACCGGCGTGTGGAACTTTCCTGACGGCAGTAGCCTCAGCTTGACAGACGCATCCAGCGGTGCCCATGCCCTTACTGGAACCAACACACCAACGGCAACGGCTGGTAAGATCGATGGCGGTATGGCCGTGGCATCGGCCAGCGGCCAGTATGCCAGCAACTCGACAAATCTGGTATCTGGGGCTATGACAGTGGAAGCGTGGATCAACGGGACATCGTTTCCTGGTGCCTACAACACGGTAACTGGTGCAGATTCGGTTTCATCGTATTTCGATATCCATGTAAAAAGTAACGGCAAACTCGCCATGTACCTGACGGCGGGAGCGCCAGTGTCCTATGACGGCACAGGCTCCACGCTATCGACCGCAACCTGGTATCACGTTGCCATGGTTTACGATGCCACAAACGGACTGAAGGGATATCTTAACGGATCTCTTGACGGCTCGAATGCGGGGGGCGGAAACGCGGTCAGCGGAACTGCAACCGTGTTTGCGGTCGGGAATAACCCGCCCAACGACCCAACGCGGTACTTCAACGGAAAAATTGATGCAGTCAGGGTTTCCAGTGTGGCTCGATCCGCCAACTGGATTGCGACAGAGTACGGGAACCAAAACAGCCCGCCTGCGGTAGGAGCGTTTTCACCTGTTCCGGTTCCTGACTTCTCATTGAGTGGGCCGACGAGCGGGAAACTGGGCGTTGCGTCAACGAACTTCACGGTGACGAAAACGACAGGCACGTTTAATGGATCAAATACGATCACATTCACGGCCAGCGCATCGGCTACTTTCACCCCCTCAGTAGGATCGCCTTCAGCGTCTCCCATCACCGTAACACCGACGAATGGCTCATCGAGTTTCACGTTCACGATTCAGGCCGCAGCAATTGGAACCATCACAATCACACCGACCAACAATTTCAGCGGTCTGAATCCTGACCCAGTGAATTACACAACCGGGTTCTCCTGCTTATCAGCGGCAGCAGGCAACGGGAACGCATCGGGTAGCTGGACTTCGTGCGGCACCGGAGGCGTCCCACAGAACGGCGACACTGCGGCGATATCCCATGCAATCACGTTCACGGCGAATCAAACTATCGGCACCAGTCCGGCATCCGGAGGCACCGCGGCGATAACAACATCCGGCACAGGCAGCGTGATTGTGTCCGAAGGCATCACCCTCACAGTGCGGGGCGATATCAAAATAGCAGCGCCAGGAAGCCTAACATACGTTCTGGATCTTCAGGGGGGCAACCTAACGATGGACCCCACAGCATCAGCATCCCCCACTACGACCGCTTACACAATAGGTCCGAGTGCCGATATCGAGCCGAACGCCTACATCAGAACCCGCATCGGCGGGGGCAGCAGCACGCGCCCGACAGTCAAGACGCTCAGAACGAACGGGAACGAAGCGCAGTCACGTTTTGACCTTAACGGGCACAATACCAACGTCGGCTTATTCGATTTTCAGGATACCGATTTCACAGACATGGGGGACGCCTCAAATGCGATGGCGACAACCTACATGGGGGCTGGCGGAACCCTCAACCTTCGGCGTAACGCCTTCACTCGCTGCGGTCTTTTCGACTCCTCTACCGCATGGCCAGCGGCATCCTCCGTGGTGATCCGAGACAACACCTGGACCAGCACTACTGCATCAGAGACAATCACTGCGTATTCATTATCCGCTCCTTCCGCTGACAGAACCTTCACCGGGAATTACCTGGACAAGCCTGTCCACTTCGGATTCTGGCTGGGTGCCACGGTGCAATACAACATCATCCTGGGAACGTGGGTTGAGGCTGCGGCTTCAGGGCCGACCGTGTTCCAGTACAACGTAATAGACAAAACGGTTCAGCCGTCCATCACCCTGTACGGCACCATGTATCAGGACTTCTTCCTAATCACCACCTATCAGGGGAGCAATCCGCAAGGTATCGCGCTTGGAAATACTTCGGCGAATCAAACTGTTGATGGGATGATCGGGCAGTTGACCTACACGACGCCAAGCGACATCGAAGTTGTCATAGGCGGCGGCGTCACACCAGCACGCACGATGACGGTAAAAAACTCCATTACGCTCCCGGCGTCAGATCCATCGACAGGTGTGGCCACTACGTATCCATCCGGTAATTTGTATGTCGGAATTTCCACGGTGCCGTCGAAAATGGAGTACTACCACAACACGATGAAAGGTGGGCTTCCGGCGAATCTCATGCAGCCGATCTGGCTTAACCACCCCGGCATAAGCGTTCCGGCCAATTCGATCACGGCCTATAAATCCAACCTATACTGGGACACTTCGGCGCAGGGCAATCACGTTTCGTACACTCAAACTCCGGTGAACAATGACATCCTCACCCCGTCTGCTGTGACAAACAACGCGGCGTATAACTTCACGGCTTCTGCGGAAACCGGCAGCACCGGAACCGCCTACAGCTACCCGACGACGACAGCACCGGGGAATCACGACCTGAATAGCCAGAACCCCGGATTTTTAGATACGACAAGAAACTTTGAGGGCTTCGCAACTCAGTACAGCCTGTCCCGAAGCGTGGCCAACACGTTAGCAGTCCTAGCCGTAGATCCTACAACCCGAATACCTTTGCTTATGCAGTGGGTACGTGCGGGATTTGCTCCCAGCAACGCCCTGTATTTTACTTCCGCACATGACGGTACAACGATCGGAGCGGTTCAGGTTACCCCTGTTCCGCTCGGCGGGCTGAAGTCCAGTAAAGCGTTGTTCAGCGGGAAGGCACTAAATCAGTAGCGTCCCTCGGCGTGGTGCGGGGTTCGTGTTCTAGGCGGTCAGTTGTTAGTGTGGCGGTTCTCTGCTTTCGTGGCCACTTCGTTAAGGCAGCGCTCCAGTTCCATCAGGCACCTGTCGCACGAGAAATTACCCGACTCGTCAGGATCTCCGAACGCGGCACATCGTGCGCCTGTAGATCGGTCCAAGAATACGCACTGTTTCATTCGTCCCCTCGCTTGATCACTTCGGCGGTAGCGGCCCACTCAAACCATTCCTGGAATGTACATCGCATCGGAGAATTCAGCCACTGATCTCCAACCCGGACAGAGTAGGTAATCCACCTTCCGAAAACACATTGCACGTGCCTGAATGTTCCCGTTACCTCCAGCACATCCCCCGCAACCGGATCTTTGCGCGGATCACGTTCGATTCTATCGTGCTCTAAGCGGGCGATTGTGTTTGTCATGTTCTGTGTCCTGCTACTTGCGGTCGGAGGGAGTTATCACGAAACCCGCATCCTTCAAAGTGTCCCGCAACCAACTAAACCCTACCGGAGATCCCAGCCACTGAACGACTGTAGCGGCTACAGTGGCCTCTTCCTGCGTGCATGGCTCCTTTACATGCCCATCACCATTGGAGTGCATGGAGAGTTCTAGAACGCCATTCCGTCGCCCGTTGCCCCGTGCGTTCTCGGTTTCCCATCGGGCCGCAAAGATAGATTCAAGCGCGTTGCTCTCCAGTCGATGCCGGAACCGTCCGTGGTGTTTTACTGTTTTCTCTCTCGGCATCTCTTCTCTCCTATCTCACCTTGCGGGTCACTTCAGTTTCGCCAGTTTCTTAACGACCGCGTCTGAGATGTGCCGACGACCGTTAACGATATCTGACAGGTACGGGGCCGAAATTCCCATCTGTTTGGCTGTGGACCGGAGGCTACCGGTCTGAAGTTCGCAGGAAGCCATCGGGCAGGCGCGCAAGGAACTGGTGGACCCGATTTTGGAAGAACTGAAAGCGTGGCGGGAAATGCTGCGCGGCGGCTTCGAGGGCAAGGTCAACGGGAATATTCCGTTCGAGATCAAGGCGAAATCGTAGTAGAATTTCATTAGCCAGTCAGCCGACGTACCTGCCGGAATCGATCTCGTTCAGCGTGCGTACCGGGTGGCCACGTTGGCGGGCTGGTGAATCGCTGAACAAGGAAAATAAAAAATGCTTAAATTTCTGAAACTCATCCCCCACGCGCTCGATATCGCAAAAACAATCGAAGAGGCGATCCCGATTTCCGGCCAAGGCAAGGCCAAGCTCGACGCGGGCCTCGCAATCGGACAGGTTGTATACGACACGGAGCAGGACATCCAGAAGTCATGGGGCAATCCGGCTGCGTTTCTGGCGGCGCTGACGAAGGCTATCGGGATTGCGGTGACTTTGCTGAACGCTGCGGGCGTGTTCAAGAAGGGGCAGTAAGGTGCCTTACGGAAAGATGGAGGTCAGTTTTCCTCCAGATCCGCTTTGGGGAGCAGCAGCAGGCATATGCTATGCCGCGTATACCGTATTTCGCTGGATCTTCAGCTAGTCTCATCCGCCAGACTCAGGCCGGGGGCTCAGCAATGGGCTCCCGGCTTGCGTGCGGTTGCGGTACACTTAAATCGTGATCAGCTTTCGACGGTAGAATCCTTTACGAGAGGTATCCCGTATCCATCGGGAAAGTGCCGAAGACGGTATCGGCAACACAATCGCCTGGAGCCTTAAACTGGTTTCAGGCGAACGTGTTTTCGGGCTTTTTGCTTGCAATCGAATCGGTAATCGGATAATCTGAGATTTCGTAGCGCGGTAGAGAAGTCTGGTATCTCGGTTGGCTCATAACCAACAGATCGGGGGTTCAAATCCCTCCTGCGCCACCAAGACAACCCATAAAGAAAGCGGAGAAGCCGAAAGGTCAAGAATCCGCCGCAGGCGAACTGACGGCTCAGTAGCGGGGCCGGAATCCGAAAGGGTTTCGGCCCTTTGTGTTTTGGATTACAATAAATCCATGCAACTTCCATTGGGGTTCGGCAGACTCGATTTTGAAGACTGGTTTCGCGGACTGATCGCGGCCTTCGTTAGCGGCGGTGCCTCTGCTGTAACTTCCGGCCTTGTGGTGAGTCTGAACGACCCAAAAGACTACGCGATAGGCACCACGAAATTCTATAACCTTGTGTGGTCTGTATTTGTCATGGCGGGCCTGATCGGCGCGATTGCGTTCCTGCGGACGAAGCCCCTCCCCGACCTGAAGACCGTCACCACGGCGGTAGCTACAACCACGCAGCCAGGTCAGCCTCCGAAGGTCGTCACAACCGTGCAGGAAACCCATGTCGAGCCTGCGGCCCCAGTAAAGGAGAATGCGTGAAGGTTTTATCTGGTCCAGAAAACGTCTGCCGATGTGGGCATGTGAAGAATTTCCACGCTTACATCCGCACCAAAGATTCCCCTCCTGGTTCCCCGCTTGTAGTGTTTGACGCTTGCGGGGCTACCGGATGCACCTGTGAAATGTACGTGGAGGAACCGTCTCTTGCGCTGGCATACTGAGCCGCAAGCCGGGAAACTCAAAGAGCCCGTTGCATTCCATAGATCGGGGATGACCTCGATTGCAGACGATCCGAATATGGACGGTGGATCGCAGTGAGACTGTCTCTACAGCGTGAACACTCCGTAAATGACGCCACCATCGGGGCACTGTACGTCAACGGAACCTTTCAGTGCTTCACTCTTGAGGATCAGGTACGGGAGCTTCCCGGCGTCCCTGTGGCCGAATGGAAGGTGCCAGGCAAAACTGCGATCCCGGCCGGGGAGTACAAAGTCACAGTGGACTTCTCGAATCGGTTCCAGCGCAACATGCTCCACGTCCTGAACGTGCCGGGTTTTCAGGGAATCAGGATTCACGCTGGCAACACATCCGCGGATACGGAAGGCTGCATTTTGGTGGGGAATACGAAATCTGGCGCCAACTCAATCGGGAACAGCCGGGACGCCCTGAAGGAATTGCAACCGATCGTGGAGGCGGCAATATCGGCCGGCGAAGATGTGTTTCTCCAGGTGCTTCCCGCTGTGGTTAGCTAGTCAGGAAGTAGATCCAACATTTCGGGTGCCAGTGCCACCCATCGCATTTACGGGAGTTTTTGTGATTTGGTACTGGCTTGCCACATAGGCCGCATCTACAGTGCGCCTGTATCTTTGCCCCACGAAGCAGCCACATTTTCACTCTGCCTTCCGCGCCAGCCAGTGGCAAAGAGCCAGCCAAACACCGGCTACCGGAAGTCCGGGCCAGACTGGAAGCGCGGTGACGATCTTGTAGGCTCCGGCAACTGCTGACAGGAGGATTGCAAACGTCGCCACCAGTGCAAGCCAATCAACCGGCTCGTGCGGCGTCCACTTCATCGATCCTTTCGCGGCAAGTGCGGCCCGCATCTCCGCGTCTGACCACGGCGTTTCATGGTTGTAATCTTCGTCCCGCTGGGGGTCTGTTTCTCGTTTGTAGTCGTTCATGTTGTTAACCTTTCGCTTGCTTTACTTTCGATTCATCGATTCGGCTCCACTGCGCAATCGGCGGCGACAACTGGCCCTGAGATCGGAACCAGATGTACCAGCCGTCCTTTTCGAGTTGATTCCTCGGTCCAACCCAATTCCAGCCAGCATCGCTGAAATCGAGCACAGCCTTGCAGATCGAAGCTGCCGGGTCTGGTTCTTCGACCGGTTCCTCATCGAACAGATTGGATGGGGAGTCTCGCCAGACCCATTCGATGCAGTCCGCGTTCCTGTGGCCGGCTGCTATTTCCCGCTCGACGCGATCAACGAATGCTTTACCGGAATCCACCATCACGCCACCTTCCGTTTAATCTGTCCAGCCCGAATGGAGTCGTAGAGCCTCCGCACCCGCATAGCCTTGGCCGCACTCACGTGCGTTAATCCGATGTATACGCGCCGCCCGGCATACCCCAGCATTGGAGCAAGAGCAGCCTCAGACCAACCACCCCGCAACATGCGTCTGAGAATATCCCATGTCGGACCCGAATCAACCAGCGCGGCATCGCCCACTAGCACGCGGGCGCTTTCATCCACGGCCATGATTCGATTGATAACTTCGCGCGTCACGCGGGTTTGTGAGCGCTTGCGGATTTTGTAGATCGTGCGCTGACTGCATTGTGCCGATTCTGCGATGGCTCCCGGCCCTATCCCGAGACGCCGGTCTTTGCACTTCTTACGGCGTTCCGGGCTGCAAATGTACGTAACCGTGGAGTGATGGACTCCGAATTTCCTGCCGATGGCCTCGATCTTCCAGCCATCCCGTCTGAGTTGCTGGATTGCGTCGTTCCTGGATTCTCGTGTCATGGTTTACCGCCAGTACCTAACTCAATACCGATGCAGGCGATAAGCGTGTCTTCGTTGGCCCTTGGAAAACAGGCGCGGATTGCGATGCGAAGCAAGCCGCCATCTATGCGACGGAGTTTGACGGTTTGGAACGACTTGACGGTTCCAGTCATCCTTTCCTGTTTGCCGTACCCATTCGACAGCGTGACAGCACGGCCAACGGTGCAGGTTTTCGTCTTCAGTGGGATAAATAGCGGCTTCATTTGCCAGTACCCCCGGAACAGTCATTCCACGGTCCTGCCGTGGTGCGCCACTGTTTTATCCAGTTGCCAGAGCCAAGGGCCGACAGGTCAGGCTCTTTGACTCCGGCTCCATATTCAACAACCTTCCCGCTACGGCTCGTATACACAAGCCGCCACTCCCGCTCCTGAACCTTTGGCGCTTCAGGCTGTAACGCGGCGATCACTAATTTCAGTTGGTCAACGGTGCAGCATAGAATATTCAGTGCTTCCCGCAGCCTCCGTATCTCCCCCTCTTTAGCGGTGAGATCGGATTCGGCGGCGATGAGTTCTTGTGAGATTAGTGAGAAGGTACCATATCCCGTTTTGGAGGCTTCGGCCTCTTTCAGTACCTGTTGGCGTTTAGGTGTCACGGCTTCCCTCCCTTGGCACAGTCCGGGCGATAGGTCACATCGAAACCAGACGACTTCATGCCGTTGCTGTCTTCGTACCACGGCTCTCCACTCTGCGTCCCGCGTTCCGCAAGCAAACGCCCGCGCTCTTTGTAGTTCCCGCCATAGAGCCATCCAGTGTAGCCGTCGTTTGGATGAACAACCCCGCACGTACCGCACGGCTCCGCTGGAACGGCCTGAAATTCGACTATGGCTCTGTGTAGACCCAATGATTCCAATGCGGCTATTGCCTCAAACACTCGGCGGTGAGCCTCGCATAATTCCCGGTAATCATCCATTGGAAATATGACTGCGACCGCCACTCCCATCGGACCAAGTTCCGTTACCAGTAATTGCGGCTCAGGAAGGTCCAGAATCTCTCGCGGGGTCCGGTTGTGGAGTTGTTCGATTGATATCCGGTTGAGAAGTTCCGGCCATTCCACCAATAAGCGCATGGTTTCTTTTGTCATTTTGGCTCCACTGACTGCACAGGGGCCCTGACCTTTTTCGTGGCATCACGAATATGGTCCCCATTCCCATATTTCCCATGTATCCCAGGGGCGCTGCGGGGCGGCAGCAACCGAGTCATTTCGTCCACTGCCATGGACAGAGCTATACGGATAGCCATGGACTCCATAGTCTTATGGTCTTTAGCTGGAACCGCATCACATTTTCGTTTTGCATCCGCCAATTTCTGAGCCGCTTCCAGCACGGCGTCTCCGGGGCGATGGTTCCACAGGTCAATAGCATCCAGGCTCCTCTCCTTGAGTTCAGACGCGCTCCATCCACAAGCACGGCACAGGACCACATAGCCAGCGCGTGGCTTATTGTGCAGTAGTCGCGGATCAGACTTACAGCAGACGTTTGGGCACGGCTTCAGTTCAGGCATCGGCTTTCTCCTTGGACTGCATGGCTGCGACTTCCCTGCACATGCGATGCAGGACCGGGATATCGGTAGATAGGAAGGCTACCGGCCGAGCGTTGCCGAACTCCGCAAACTTATTCAGGTCGGCGGTGAGGCGCTGGACCTCGGACCGGAGGGCGGCGTCGTGGCGCACCAGCGCGGGTCGCATCGGATTATCGTGCAGGAATAGACTAAACTCCTGCTGGCTCATGATTGCCGGGTCAGGATCGTTTTTGGTTGGGTGCTGAGCGTACCCATTGCCAAGCATGTTTGTGTCGCTCACGGTTTTGTCTCCTCGTATCGGCGGATAGCCGCATCTGCAATATTTCTCATTTCAGTTCCGGTCCAGCCCCACACTCGGTTATGCGTTTGCCTCTCTCCGTCTCGTATGGATTTCAGCGCTGCCAGCAGTTCTCCGTCCCTCTCTCGCCGGGTCCGAAGTTCCAGGAGGGCTTTCAGTTGTTCTTCTGCTGCCTCACGCGCTGCCGCCACCTTGCCGAACTTCACGATGTAATCTCGCTTGTGCCGGATTTGCGCTTCCAGCCTTGCGTCTGATATTGGCGTCACAGTAGTCCGTCCTCTTTGTCGCCGTTTCGATTGCACACCCGGCACGGCGTTGGCGGGTCACCCTGCCATGTGGATGGCTAAACTACGCATTTTCGTCAGAACTAACTGTTATGCAGGGGAACGGCTCACCCATCTGCCACCAGAATTCAGCATCACACCAAGCCTCCCAGCACGTCTGACACAGTTCGTCGTCTCCTCCGTCGCCGGGCCATCCGTCCGAAGGCGCACCGCATTTGCATATTTTCATCTCGCCGCCTTCACCGCGACCGTTACAATTGCCTTGCGGACCCTTGTCGGGTCGAATCCGCGCTCGTTAGCCCATTCCCGTGCCTCTTTCCGGGTCGCAAATAGAGGCAACTGGTACTGAGCGCCATTTCCGTGGAAGTTAACACCGCTGTGCGGTGTAAGGTAAACCCATGCTTTCATCTTTCCCCCTACTCTTCGTTAGGCCGCATTGGGCGTCTGGTTGGCTCTGGCGGCTCATACCTTCAGCATCCGCGCATAAAACTGAGCCAGGGACTCGACAGTGTAGTGCCCAAATATCGGCACCCCAACGCGCGAGCGAACCATCTTATAGCCCTGCTGGTCGAACACGGCCAATACCTTGGCGGATCGGATCTCGCCTGCGAAGGTGATCCAGTAGCGGCTACCTTTCGCAATTCGAATTCGGTTGATTGTGGCGTCGTTCATCGCATCACCAAAGCAATGACAGCAATGCCCCAACCAGCAGCAGCCGCCAACCTCCAGTGATTGCGCGAGAACCACATTTCCCGCCACGCGGTAATGTCGTCGTCCAGCAGGCGCCGGAGGGCCACGTTGTCCAGTCGCGCACACTCAGCTTCGTGCTTTGCCCAATCGTGGAGTACCTGCCAACTGTCTTTCGGCGCTTCGAGCGCGTGTATGCGTTCCAGTTCCTGGATGTCTGGGTGTTGGTCGGTCATATATACCTCAGTGTTTTTGAAATTGGCCGTGGCGTAAAGTCCCACGGCCTGCCAGTGGATTACCAGGCCCACTGGAACTATCTGACCCCGAAAGCCGTTTGCACGGAAAAAGGGCCGGATACCTAAAGTGCGTCGATCATCGCCTGAATTTCTTCGGCAGACTTTGAGTCCAGATCCTTATCCTGCTTCTCGGCCAACTTCGCCAGCAGTTTTTGTTTGGTGGCAGACTTCGCTTCCGCCACGTCACGCGCGTCCCGCTCGGCCATCTTAGTGTCGATGACGAACTTTACGACATCGAACTTGGCCTGAAGTTCGACCGTTGTTTTCACGGCTGGCTTGACGAAAGAGATATCTCCGTCTGCATCCTTCAGGCCCTTATGCAGTGTGCGGGCGATGTCGTCGAGGTTGGCCCCGCGACCGGATAGCGGAAGATCCCACAGATCCTCCGCTGACAACTGACCGGCATTTGAGGGAAAGCGGAACTTACCCCGCGCCGCGATGAGAAATAAAGTACTGGCGTCCATTTCAGGCTCCTTAAAAATTCACTTTCAGAACTCTGGTGAAACTGCCCTTCACCTGGCATACTACCGAATTTCGCATCGTGGAAGAGAACCCCAACCCCGACAACTGCTCGGCTGGGCCTTCCACTGCCATGCGGCTCCCGACTATTTCCAGCACCTTGCGGTGTTTGGTGAGGTCGTCTTTCAGGAACTCGTTGAAGAATCCCCGCGCGTTACCTTCGTTCACGCATCCGTCGATCATGAAGAAATAATGCTTGTTGCCCACTGGCCTGTTGTCCCAGTGGTTCGGCGATAGCATCAGTAGGTTGACGGGGCGGAAAGTCTGAGTCGTGAGGCCCCACACTTGGCGCGAAGTCTGCGAACTGGGCAGGGACTCCAGAATCGAGAAACCAGTTTTCCGCGAGTATTGGATCTTCGCCACGATGGAGGTGTCGCCTGTCTTCAGAACCTTGTCGTGCTCGATGCGGAATACCTGGCCATCGAACTCGATCTCAACGATGAAACCGCGCCCGGCACTGCGTCGATTGTAGTTATTCACCGCCAGTATGTAAACGCCTTCCTTCATGCGGTTTCTGTCCGCATAGAAGATATTCTCAGCGGGCTCCGCGCGGATTCCGTCGCCGCCGTTCGCGTCGAGATCCAGCATCCCGCCGCTGGGTGACAACTCCCGTTTGTTCGGGTAGTAGATGCGGGCCTTATCCGGCTCCTGCATGTGAAAGTCGAGGTCGTCGGTATAGTCCCACGCCAGACGGCAGCACAGATCCCCGGTGACAGATCCACCCGCCGCCTTGACGCGCTCTTTGATTGAGTCGGCCATCTCGCCGTTGTACGACCAACTAAAACGATTCGACCATTTGAACATCTCGCCTGCCGTCGCGTCTTCCGGCGCAATCAGGCTGACAAGGTTCGGCGTGTGGCGGTTCTCCACCATGATTTCAACGGAGTCCACGCGGGGCAGCACATCAGCAATGAACTTGTCGATTGCAATCTCTTCGATGCGGTCCAGTTTCTTCGGGCTGGAGTTCGTCGCAAGATTATCGAACACGTCCGCGTTAATCGCCCGCCGTGCGCTCCGATTCGCGAACAGGATGTTATTCACGGTGATGTCGTGAACGGTCGCGTAGCGACGCTTCAAGGCCGAAGTGAGTCCCAATTCTTCGACTGTCTTCTTAGCACTCTCGACCATCGCCTTAGTCACGAGTGCCGTTGGCCGCTTGTAGTTCGCCGGGGCTACTTTCGACTCGAACGACTTCACGGCGTCTTCGAGATCCACCCCATTAGACAGATCGACCAGCAGAGTTCCGATGACCGTATTGCGAATGCGGGCTACTGATCCAGCCGCGCCGATGATAGCGGTCCACGCGAAAGCGTCCCGTTCGGAGTCTGCCAATCTGGCGAAGTTCCGTTTCATTGTATGGAAGGACTCGACCGCGAATTTATGCTCATCGCCACGATAAAGAGAGTTTTGGGCAATCAACTCCAGAACCGCGCTCACTGCGTCGTCGTCAATCTCTGTAAGGCTCCGCAGTAATACGTTCTTTGATTCGCGCGGCTCGGCCAGAAAGGTAGAAATATCAGACTTTTTCTTGACGATATGCGCGGGGACGTTGACGTGAAAATGCTCCCACGTTTGCACGCCATTGGTCAGTTGCTCAAAGTTTTTGTCGGTTCCGACGTGATTTTCGTAGTGCAGGAAAACATCTTTGATGGCAGCGCTGTGAATCAATTCCGCAAGTGCGCCGGTTACGATCTGGTATGTATCGTCGCCGATCTCCGCATCCCACAGCGAGACGAATTTCCCGTCGATAACGGCCACCACATCGCCAACCGACCGAACGAAGTTTTTACAGCAGGAGCAATCGTGCTCCGCGCGTTCACGAAAAATTGGATTCGATCCAGCCGGGAAACTGTTGATATACGTCGCCCATAACTGATCTTTGTCTACCCCTACTCGGAAGAGTGGGTGTTGCTGCATCTTCTGGAATTGCTTTTGTACTGCCGTTTTGAAGGTTTTGAAGTTTGACATTTTCTTTCCTTTGGTTAGGAAACCCATTTAACGCTGGTCAGGCGCATCTTAAAAACCCCGCCGCGTACTGCCCTCAGTTCCACGGCGGGTCATCCTCAGTGTCGGACTGAGAAACTATTCAGCCGGCGTTTCTGCTGGCGTGTCGGTTGCTGGTGTTTCTGCCGGTACTTCGGCTTCGGGAATGTTCGTTTCTTCGCTCATGGTTTTCTCCTTTCGTTGGGATGGTATTGCCGCTCGATAGTCAGATGTCCGGGAAAACTGGATCTTTCCATCGACTGTGATTACAAAAATCCTTCGTTCTGCCTGCCACGCCAAGTGACGGATTCTCTCCGTTGAAAGATGGAGTACTTCTCCGATTTCCCGCAGATTCATTCCGTCGCAACGCATAGCCATTACTGCCGCGAGTCTCAACTTGGCCCTCCGCGTCACGCACAGGCAGCAGAGATGCCCGACCCCTAAATCTCCGCAGCCAGCGCATGGACGCAACATACTTTTATTTTCCGCCCGGTTTTGGTATTTTCGTAACGGCGGCAGGCTTTGCGACCTTTGGCTTGCGTGCCTTTGCGGGGGCCTCATTCACGCTGACCCATGCCAGTTGGCCCTTGTGCTCCACCGAGAACCGAACGCCTTCCTTGACACCGGAAAGCCCGCTGCGCACAGCGTTGACCAGCTTCGCCAGATCGTCCTTCACTGGCGGAACGAAAGCCGGGTCAGGTTTCCCGTCCACTTCCGGCACCTCGTACAGTTGAACCGGAACCGACTTTTTCGGCTCCATCTCGTTGCCTTCGATTGCTTTTTTGGCGATCTGGCGGTACAGTTCGCGACCATCATAAGGCACAGCTAATTCCAACATCTTCATTCGTTTTCTCCTTGGGTTACTGCTGAATTATTCCGCGCTTCACGAGATCCGCGGCTGACTCTTCGAGGTCGCGGCTGAACTCGCTGACGGCTTGCGCGAGAGTCTGAATGAACGCCTCATCGCGATTGATCCTTACCAGGACAGGAGGCAACCCCTCCGGACTGTAAGACATGATGTCGGCCCATTTTCGCTCGGTCACCCAAAGCTGGCCGGTCGTCTGAATCTTGTATTCTTTAGCTATGCTGTTAGCGACCGCTTCGTCGTAGCGTTCCTGAAGTTTGGCGTCAACCAGAACCAGGGCCGCTCCCACAGACCGCTTCATCAGGTCTTCCAGATCCGCTCCGTACTTGCCGATTGCTTCTTGCGCGATCCAGTAGGAAAAGTGCGTGTGGATCGCTGGAACCTTCATCTCCACTTGTCCGTCAGCGCTAGACCATCGGTCCGGGCTAGCTCCGATTGTCCCGGCGTCGTTCGTTACGAATCCAATCCGCGTCGTCTTGTTGCCGCTAACGATGCTGTAGAAATCGCAAGCCTCGGCCTCGTACTCAGTTCCGCGATCCATAAACGAAGTCTTCACCGTTGGTATCGGAGCTTTCATTACGCGCTCAGCCAAGAGCCACGCCTTGTAATCGCGAGACTGTTTACTGAGTTTCCCTGTCGGCGTAATAATCTTGTCGAACGCGCTGGCCGTGGGAATACCGGCCCGGAGCATATCCCACTCAGGCGTGTTCTGCTGGCAGGCGTGCTCGATCACTTCATACTCACAATCGCCTTGGTCAGAGCCGCACTCAGGCGCACGTCCGTCAAGGCGTCGTGCGCGCCAGTGGTATCCACCCCGAAAAACTGGCAGAGCGTTGACAGTTGGAAGTTTTCCGGCTTCTTCTCCATGAACTGAAATTTCCAGAGCGCGAGTTGCAGAGTGTCTAACGGGATCGGATGGAACGGCATGAAGCAGCCTTCCGTGTCGAACATACGGCGTAGCCGTGGCGCGTCAAAAGTGGCCGCGTTGTGTCCTGCCAGACGGCCAACATTGTACGGCTTCCCGGTACGTTTGCTGACCATCTCGACCGACTTGTAACGCTCACAGAACGCGGCGAACTTGCGCACCACATCCATCGCGTGCGGAGCATTGACCCACGCCTCATCGGTGTAGTGGTTCATCTCCAGTGCCTTCGGGTCTGCCTTCGTTTTATCGAATGCGATCTTAGTCTCGAAGTGTGCGACCTCGACGAATTGCGGATCGACAACAACGGACGCCAGTTGAATTTCCGGCTTTGTCGGCTCCAGACCACCAGTCTCGAAGTCAAAGAAAATCAGATATCCGCTCACTTTTTCTCGCTCTCTTTCTTGGCAGCTTTCGCCCGCAACGCGGCCATAGCCTTCGGAACATCACGGCGCTGTATTTCCTCGAAGGTCTTGACCTTCATGTATTCAAGGAAAAGAGGCACGTCTGTTTCAGTCGCGGCGATTTGCTCCTTGACGGTCGCCAGATCCTTCGCGGTGATCAGTTCGATATTGCCCTGACCATCGTTGTCTTCGTCGCGCATCACCAGATTTAGGTGCATCCGTAGCAGCGTGCGGATTGCGTAGGACAAGGTGCTCCCACGCTTTTGCACCTTGGTCATCATCAACTTTCCGCTCGATGAAAGTTCGTTTTCAATCGGTAGGTCAATGGTCTTTTCTTCCCAGTGCCCGGCTGAATGCGTCATGCGTCCGATGTAGCGAACCTCTTCGGGGATTGGCGACGGCTGCGTCTCCCAAGAAAACGAGAATCCCCACTTAGCCAGGAACGGTCTTATCTGGACATCGATATCCTCGACGCGGGCGTATCGGCTGCGCGTCTGACCTCCGACCTCGATACGGCCTTTCTTGTCGATCTGCGGAAGTTCCGCCTGGAGGCTGGCGAGTGCAGAGGCGAACGCCTGTTTTCGCGCCTGCTCATCACTGCGTTCCTTCAATGCGACCAGACGTTCCAGCATCGCCACGCGGTCGAGCCCTTCCCCTGCCGGCATCTGCACAATCTGCTGAATTACTTCGACCAGCGATGGTTCGCGCTGCGTTTGGAGTTCCTTGCTCACAGTAACCCCAATCGCTTCAGGTTCTCGCGCAGGACTTTCAAGTCCACGTCACCGTCAGCCGGGATCACGCCAAGAACAGAGTTGTACCGCGCCTGAAGTTCGGTCCAGACTTCCGGGAAAACGGATTTCAACTTAACCAGGTTGTCCGTGTCTGCCTTGGTCATCGCCGCCATAATCAGAGAGTAGAAAGGCGGGTCGTCAACCATGAGCTTTCGGTTAACGTGGTAGGCGTGCAGGCTCATTTTGTACCTGCCTTTCCTTTCCCATCAAACGGCGTCGGAGCTTCAATGCATTCCCGGACCAAAGAAACCATCAACGCCGGGACTGTCTGCTTCCCGGACTTAGCTATGGACTTCAAGGGTTTCTGGTACTTGCGAGGGCACTCGAAGTTAACTTGCCAGCCCTTGCCACATTTTGGGGTGTTGATATTAAATAAATCGCAACCGCTTGCAGAAAACGCCGATATCCAGAATGCCTCCCTTGTCTTTCTGGAAGAGGTAACCGTTCCGGACTCGATGATACTGATTGTCGGATTCCGTTTTTGAGATAGGAGCGACTTTACCCACTTGTCCTTCAACGTCAGACCGCTCCGTCTACGTGCGGATGTAAGGTGCCCGGACAGTCTGGAGTTTGGCTCCACAGTACTGCCGACATAACGGACTTTACCGTCCCTGGGGTCAGACAGGGAGTATATGAACCAAGTCATTTCCGCCCCATCCCAACAGACTCCGCAATCAACTCGCGAACTACCTGTAAAAGCGGGCGATCTTCCTGTTTTGCTTTCCTTTTAAGCGCGGAGCCCATGCGATCGGTCAGCGTCATTACGAACCGGAAAGGGTATTTTTTAGTCGGCGTGTTTGCCATCGGATTCAATCCTAGCAGAATATTTTAGAGATATGCAAGAGATATCTTTGCAAATCTTTCTTTGTCGTGATAATCTCACCACATGCCAATCAAGTACCCGCCCGGTTTTATATCCACATTAGGCAACCGCAGCGAAGATGAAATACTCGCGGAGCTTGACCGCCGCTGCGGATACCTGCAAGGCGAAGTCCGAAGCATCCCGCTCGATCAGGCTGCTCCAGCGCCAGACGGCAAAGATTCCAAACCGTCATATGATATCCACGTACCCCGTGCAATGCGTGCTGGACTCAAGGGCGGATGCGGGAAGAATGCGAAGGCCAAATGAGACTGAGTGAAAAGGCCGCAATAAACCGGGAAATGGCTGATGAATGGGCGCGGACCATTGAACGCGGGGACGTAGTTCGGTCGCCCAGTGGGCTGCTTCGTGTGGTGCGAGGCGTCCACCGCACAGGGACTCGACGCCGACAAAGAGGAACCGTATACTCGCGCGGTGTATATATTACCTTCGTTATCCGGCATTGCTCATGGACGCATCGCCCATATACTCACCTGAACGTGGGCGAAATGGTGCAGATTGGATACAGGCCGACAGAGGCCAAATATACCTTTGGTCCGGTTGACGCCATCCTGGATTCTGAAGTGTCCCGCGCTGACGAAGAAAAGCGCAAGCCAGTTTTTAGCTGCTGCGATGTGGATGCCATGCCGTGAAACCACTAACCCACGCACGGCGCCTAATGTGGGTAGACGGAGATCCGCATCTACGCCGCTGGTGGAAGTCTTCCGGCCTCCAGGTGGACAAATTCATCCGCAAGAATAAGGCGGAACTCGATTTGATGATTGAGAAACTGGAAGTGGAACTACTCGACGACTAGGGTTTCCGGTTTGGGCTTTTTGGTTCCGCGCCCAGCCCTCGATCTTCCGTTGAATCGGTTGAAGTTACCACAGATAGAGCATCCGGCCTTAAAGTCGAACGTAAGTATCAAGTCAATCTTCTCCAGAATCTTGGCCGTGTGACTTCCACCAGACCCGCTGCGCCCTAAATGGAAATCGTTGCAGAACACGCAGTAATAAAACCGGAGCGGTTCATTGTCGATCAATAATTCCAACCTTCCCATCGCATCCTCAGCGTCTTGGCTGGTGTCGTATCGCAGTTTTACGCAGCAAGAGCGGTGACGAATGGATTCCAGGAGTGTTGGGTTGTCGTTCGTCCTGATGATTCGAGACGCGCGTTCCTCGATAGTATGCTGTGCCAGTTTCATTCCACGACCCCCATACATAAACAGACCGTTGGCAACTTCCCGTACTCGCGGATTTGCTCATCAACTTCCCGGCGAATCAGCCCATGCTTCCGGAGCCAGGTAACGCCGTCTTCCGTAATACGGTAGACCTGTTTGCAACGGCAGGCTGACGGGTAGTTAGTTCGCGGCTCCGGGTCCGACACTTCCACAGTGAAGGGTAGCGCGGACCATAGGCTGCTGGATATACCTCCGGATTTGTATGTACGGCCTGGTGTTGCGCGTTTGACGGTGAAGGTCATTGAGTCACCCACTCCACCAGCCAGATAACCAGCGGAGCCACGCAGCCGGCCAGCGCGATCAGCACCAGCCAGCCGTAGATGGTGGGCTTGCGGGGTTTCATCGCCCAAACTCCCAAGCCACCCAATACCCCAACAGCACCAAAACAAACAGCACGATTCCCGACTTCCGCACATGACACCGCCACCAATGGCCGATAGTCCAGCGTGCGGCTCGTCCGTGGAATTTCCAGCAGGTTTGGCAGTGGCTCATAGATCACCGTGCCCACGCGCGAACAACTCGCGATCCTGCAATCGTTCTTCCCGTCCCGCTTCCCACGCTTCCGCCTCGTCCAGGCACTTCTGGCAGGGATTACCGCGCTCGTCACATTCGCATTTGGGCAAGATATCCGCCACATCGTCCCGCACACTGCCTCCGTCCTGCGACAGCCGGATAGCCAGCAACTGCGCGGCTGCGAAGTCGGACACTAGCTGGTTTAGGTTTGTCATCGAGGCGCCCCACCAGGCAGCATACTGGAAACTGCTATTGCGTCAGCATACGCCTCTCGGAACGGCTTCGTGGCCTCATTGACAAACGCGCCGATAACGCGATTCAGTTCCTGCTCAAAATAGCGGAGTGATTCGTATTCGTCGATCATCTCACGCAATTCCGCAGACGGTCCTTCGTCACGACGCGCATAGAGAGCATCGCTAAGTTCGCGTGATCGACGTTCAGCAATCGTCACGAACTTCTTGCGAAACTCCGTCAGTAGATCGAGAGCCGACGGCCCCTCGAATCCGCGCATTGCTTCTATTGCGTTCATCGTTCGGCCCTCCGAATAATATCGGCCACATCTGATGACCACGCGGAGTCTTGCAGTATCTTCCTCGCCCACGCCTGAGCCGTCTCGACATTGCCAGAATTGATAATGTGCGTTGCGTGGTCAGAAACTGACCTCAACGACTCCCGCGCAATCTTCAGAGCCTCCAGCATCTCCACCCGCAGGTCAGGCTCGATCTCACCCTGCACGATTGCCCGCTGGATGATCTGCTTCGTCTCCAGCGCGTCGGATATCTCCCGCTGGTCCTCGGGCGTGGGGTTCGGCAGGTAGGACGCCTCGCGGTTTTCAAGCTCTGCGATTACGAATCTTTCGGCTGATTTGAGTGCCGACAACTGGAGGGACTTCATGCGGTCACCCCCGCAAGTTTCCGTG
>Ga0068868_100000406_pt1 | contig 29103 bp, 32 predicted proteins | sample KBSMisM42_FD_64660 | JGI IMG/M metagenome (GOLD analysis project Ga0068868, IMG submission 64660) | Miscanthus rhizosphere microbial communities from Kellogg Biological Station, Michigan, USA - KBS Miscanthus M4-2 | ecosystem: Host-associated > Plants > Roots > Rhizosphere > Soil ...
ACGGTGGGGCTGGTGTCGCGAAGTCAGCCTCAGCTCAGCTCGATGATTGTGACAGCTCCGCTCAAATTGCTGATCGGGGTGACGGCGCTTGGCGCGTCGCTTTCGTTTCTGCCGCGAGTGTTTGAAGCGGCAATGAACATGCAGATCCTGCATAAATAACGATGGCTTCAGATAAGACCGAGAAGGCGACATCACGGCGCCGGCAGCGGGCGAAGGATGAAGGCCAGTTTGCCTATTCCCAGGAGGTGACGGGAGCACTGACGCTGTTTGCGGCCATCGGGATTCTCTCGTACCTGTATGTGAATCCATTGGGTTTTCGCGCGTTCTTTGAACGCATGCTCCAGACCGCGATTACGGCGAATTCCGAAACAGCATTCAACGCGACGATCCGACAAGCCGGGATCTACTTTTTGATGCTGATCGCTCCGGTGTTTGCCACGATTGTTGGCGCTGCACTCATTGGAAATTTTGCCCAGGGACTGCCGGTCTTCGCAAAGGATGGAGCCGGACTGAAATTCGAACGGTTGAATCCGATGCAGGGACTGTCGCGGCTGAAAACAAAATTCTCTCCATTGGAATGGGGAAAGATGATGGTGCTGGTCCTTATTTCGGGTACCGTTCTCTGGAAAACGTATCTTCTTTACTGGCCACAGATCATCTCCGCAACAGGTCTTACTGCACAGTCGTCCATCAGCCTCATGCGATCCATGCTCCTGCACATGGTGACGTACGTGGGATTGACTGTCGGGATATTGGCAGTAGGAGACTTCTTTCTTCAACGCCTGCGTTTTGAGAAGAGCATCCGGCAGACAAAGCCTGAAGTGAAAGAAGACATGAAGGCCACGGAGGGCAATCCCGCAATCAAAGGAAAGATTCGTGCGATTCAGCGGGATCGGGCACGCCAGCGCATGATGGCGCGAGTGAAGGAAGCCGATGTCATCGTGACGAACCCCACGCATTACGCTGTCGCTCTTCAATACAAACCCGAAATGGGTGCGCCGCGCGTTCTCGCCAAAGGTGTGGAGTGGCTGGCGCAAAGAATTAAGGAAGAGGGACGGTTGCATGACATCCCCACCGTCGAGAATGTGCCTCTGGCACGGGCGTTGTACGGGAGTGTCGAGGTCGATCAGGAGATTCCCAGCGAACTTTACAAGGCTGTCGCCGAGGTTCTGGCCTTCGTCTACAAGGCCCGTAAAGCCTATTAAATCAGCACACCAACTCGGGAAATGAGGGGACAGTCCCCTCGTTCCCCAATTTCCTGGAAATGAGGGAACGAGGGGACTGTCCCCTCATTTCCCTGTTGGTACGAGGCTTGCTTAAACAGAGACCGTCATGAAGGGTCACCTTACAGTACCGATTGCCATCGTCATCATTATCGGGGCCATCCTGATCCCGCTGCCGACGATCGTTCTCGATCTACTGATATCGACAAACATTGCATTGTCTGTAGTGATTCTTTTGTCGGCGGTCTACATTCTGAAGCCCGTTCAGTTTTCCGTCTTTCCCCAGGTGCTTCTCATCAGCACCTTATTCCGTCTGTCGCTGAATATCGCGTCCACCCGTTTGATCCTCCTCAACGGGCATTCCGGAATGCGGGCCGCTGGAGACGTCATCAAGGCTTTCGGGCAGTTCGTGGTGGGCGGCAACTTCGCCGTCGGCATCGTGATCTTCCTGGTCTTGATCGTGATTCAGTATGTAGTGATCAACCATGGTGCTGTTCGTATTTCGGAGGTAACGGCGCGATTCACTCTGGATGCATTGCCAGGAAAACAGCTTTCCATCGATGCCGACATGAACGCGGGAATCATCGATCCTCAGCAGGCTCGCGAACGGCGGCTGGAAGTCAGCCGGGAAGCGGAATTCTACGGAACGATGGACGGAGCCATCCGCTTCACACAGCGCGATGCGATGGCGTCCGTACTGATCACGCTGATCAACATCATCGGAGGATTGTTCATCGGAGTCTTTCAGCACGGCATGGAAGTCACCTCTGCCCTGTCAACTTTCACGATCCTGACGATCGGAGATGGCCTGGTCACCGCTATTCCGTCTCTGCTGATTTCCATCGCCGGTGGTCTTGTCACAACACGTGCAGCCTCCGACAAGAACATGGGCGAGCAGGTTTCCATCCAGCTCTTTTCGAATCCCAAGCCTGTGTACTTTGGCGCTGGTATTGTGGCGGGTCTCGGATTGATTCCAGGATTCCCGAAATTCTCCTTTCTGCTGCTGGCCGTGACGCTGGGGTTCATTGGCTACGCCATGTCGCTTGCAGCCAGGGAGCGCAGTCGCACCGCAGTGCGCGACGCCGCTACTCCGAAAAAAGAAGATGGCGTGACGCCCGATAAGGCGACATCGTTTCTTCGAATAGACAGCCTTGCAGTTGAAATCGGCTATGGCCTCATCAGCATTGTCGACGTGCAACAGGGAGGCGACTTTCTCAATCGCATCCGGTCGATTCGAAAACAGACTGCGCAGGAACTGGGCATCATCGTTCCGCCGGTCAATGTCTCTGACAATCTGAAGCTTGGTCCAAAGGAATACGCGATTCTGCTCAAAGGCGTGGAAATGTCCCGCGGCGAATTGCAAGTGGATCGTCTGCTCGCCATCAACCCCGGCAACGTCTCCGGCAATATCGAAGGCCAGCAGGCAATCGACCCGACGTTTGGATTGCCGGCCGTGTGGATTACGAAAGACAAGCGCGAGCGGGCGCAGTTGATGAACTACACGGTCGTGGATCCGGCTACAGTTCTCGCGACACATCTGACGGAAACCATACGCAGTCACGCCTATGAGCTTGTTGGACGGCAGGACGTGAAGGCACTGATCGATTTTGTTGCGGAAACACACCCGAAGTTGACCGAGGAGCTTGTCCCTAAAACGCTTTCCGTCGGAGAAATTCAGAAAGTCCTGCAGAACCTGCTGCGCGAGCGCGTTTCCATTCGCGATCTCATCACCGTGTTCGAAACGTTGGCCGATTACGGATCCCAGACCAAAGATCCGGTAACGCTGACCGAAATGACCCGCGCCGCGCTTTGCCGCTCCATAACCAAGGGTCTGGTGAACGAAAAAGGCGAGTTGCCCGTGATTACGCTTTCGCCGGAATGGGAGTCGCAGCTTTCCGCGTCGCTGACGCGCAGTGATGCCGGAACGTATCTGGGAATTGATGCAAAGGCTTTCGAACGTCTGGTTCAATCGCTGACCGACACATGCCAGAAACTTTCGACGTCCAGCGCAACACTGTTGTGCTCGAGCACTCTTCGGTTTCATGTACGAAAACTGATTGAGCGGTTTATTCCGCAGTTGACCGTAATTTCTCCGAATGACATCCCGCCCAATCTGCAGATCGTTTCGATTGGAGTCGTTTCACAATGAACGTCAAAACTTATCAGTCCAAATCTCTCCAGGAAGCCCTCAACCACATCAAGCGCGATCTTGGAAGCGACGCCCTGATCCTGAGTACGCGTGAAGTCCGGCCTGCGCGATTTCTTCGAAAGCCGAGATGGGAAGTTGCAGCAACTGCACCGTCGACTCGACCGGTTTCGATGGCAGCAACAGCGGCCGCCGCGGCAGGGGCGGGAGCTCCAGCCACTGCGACACCAAAGGCACGACTCGGATCGCAGAATGCGGGAATGAATCCGCTCACGATTCTCACTCCACCTCAACAGCCCGCGCCGAAAGCGGAACCGATGAACCTGGATGAGGATCTCGTAAGGGATAAAGCGCGGCGCGGCGGAATGCCGGATCGGCGAATCGACATGCTGCTGCAAGAGATGGACGAACTGAAGCGTTCGATACGCAGCCTGGGAAAGGCGATTCCGTCGAAGGCAGATCCGAGCGGCGGGCTTTATGGCGAACTCGTCAGCCAGGGCATTGATCCTGAAACGGCGGATCACCTGATCGTGACGGCATCCGATGGCGATCCGTCTCCGAGTGAAGCTCGTAACCGTGTGCGGCGCCTGCTCGCGGACATGATTGTTATCGATCCACCCGCAGAGTTGCAGGCAAAGGCTCGGATGGTCAGCGTATTTGTCGGACCGACCGGAGTTGGCAAGACCACGACTATTGCGAAAATTGCAGGCCAGGCGGTGGCCCGCTACAACAAGAAAGTGGCTCTGATTACCACGGATATGCGGAGAGTCGGCAGTCAGGATCAACTGTCTCGATTCGGGGCGCTGTTGAATGTGCCGGCCTACACGTGCTCCGACGTATCGACATTAACGAATTTGATTCAGAGCCTGGACGATCGTGACCTCATCCTCATCGATACGCCCGGGGCCAGCCCCTCGGATCTTGCGCTGCTGGGAAGGCTCGAAGAAGTATTGAAATTGCCGGAGGCGCGCGTCAACCTCGTCATTGCCGCAACCACTCGTTCAGAGGATGTCGGCCGCATCGTGACCCGTTTCCAGCGGCTCTCTCCGCAGCGCGTCATATTCACGAAGATGGATGAGACCGATTCCCGCAGTGCAGTCGTTGGTGACCTTCTGCGAAGTGAAATCCGAATCACGTTCCTCACGAATGGTCAGCGAGTGCCCGAGGATCTGCTGAGCCCGTCGGCGAGCGAAATGGCAAAGTGGGTGCTTCCCGTTGACTAACGATAAAGAAAAGGCCGCTGTGATGACAGCGGAAGAACGAGAAGAACTCATTGTCAGCACGCTCCCTCTCATCAAGCACATCGCCCACAAGGTGATGATGCGGCTTCCAGCAACGATCGAGATGCACGACCTGATCAACGCCGGAGTTCTGGGATTGCTGGACGCCGTCGACAAGTTTGAACCGGAGCGTGGTGTCAAGTTCAAGACGTATGCCGAAGTCCGCATTCGAGGCACCATCCTCGACAGCCTCCGGGATCTCGATTGGGCGCCTCGATCGCTTCGCAAGAAAAGCAAGGATCTCGAACGGGTATATGCAGATCTTGGTCAGAAACTCGGAAGGCCAGCCACTGACGAAGAGGCCTCTGCCGCCCTGGGCGGCAATCTCGAAGAATTTTATGCTCTGGTCGACCAGCTGCATGGCCTTACCGTAGGTTCGTTTGAATCCGGCGGAGAGCCCGACGAAAAGGGTGAAGGCAAAATCAATTACTACCCCGATGACGGGACGAACGATCCCTACGTCCGGTTCGAAACCAACGAACTCACTTCGATCCTCGGTGAGGCCATCGACAATCTGCCCGAACGCGAGCGACTGGTTTTGTCTTTGTACTACTACGAAGAATTCACCATGAAGGAGATTGGGACGCTTCTTGGCGTCAATGAATCCCGCGTGTCGCAGATTCATACGAAAGCCACAATCCGATTACGAACCAAGCTGGCCCGCTTGGGTTCAAATCTCGACAGAGCTGCGGAGATGACAAACAGGTAATGGAAAAGAAAGTTCAGTCGTATAACTTCAGGCGCCCGGACCGCATTTCGACGAATCAGATCCGTTCGCTGCATTTCGTGCACGATCGGTTTGCCCGCAACGCATCGTCTTCGATCTCTGCCTATCTGCGTACGATTGTGGAAATTTCACTGGAGAGCATCGAACAGGTCACGTACACCGAATTTCTCTCGCATGCGGCGGACCCAACCTGTTATGCCGCTCTCTCATTGAAGCCGCTGGATGGGTTGGCCGCGTTGGAGCTTCGTCCGGATACGGTTTTCCCCATGATCGATCGGATGCTCGGCGGTTCCGGAGAAAGCATCGCCAACATTCGACCCATGACTGAAATCGAACAAAGGGTCATTCAGGCGATCCTGAAAATCATCGTCGAGAACCTGAAGGAAAGCTGGCGCCCCATCTACCCCATCGAGTTCGCGACGACGTCGATGGAAACACGCCCGCACATGGTGAACGTTGTGGGTCCCAACGAAATGGTCGTTCATTTCAAATTCAAATTGCGGATGAAGGGGCTGACATCAAAGGTAAATCTGGCCTTTCCGACTCTGGTGCTTGAACCCATCATCCACATCTTTGACCAGGACTGGAACAGCAGGAAGAAAGTGACGCACGACGCGTCTCTGCTGACTCAGTTGTGCAGGGTTCCCCTGGACATCAGCATCGAAACGGGAGAAACCCAGTTCCCGGCGGAATCCCTGTTGTCGCTCGAAGTGGGCGACACGATCGTGCTGGACCAGCGCACAGAATGGGCGATGCAGATCAAAGTTGCGGGCCGCAAGAAGCTTCTGGCGCGCGCGAAGTTCGACGCATCTCGGAAGACTTTTTCGGTAACCAGCACGGCGAACAAGGAGGAGCTCAGTGGACACATCGCTCGTTAAGCCGGATGAGCCCGGCGACAACATGGCAAACCTCGCGGCGCTGCTGGACGTGCAGCTTGCAGTTTCCATTCGATTCGGAGAAACGGAAATGCTTCTGGAAGACGTCATCAAGCTGGGCATCGGATCCGTCATCGAACTGAATTCTGCAGTGGATGAACCTGTGAAGCTGATCGTTAACGGCCGCTGCTTTGCACGAGGCGAAGTGGTTACGGTCGATGCATTTTACGGAATCAAAATAACGGAGATTACCAGTGTTGGCGAACGCATCAAGTCTGTTCACCCTTAATCCGATTATCGTCAACCTGGAGTTAGGGCTTTATGGCCTTCTATTCGTGGGGATCTTTATTTACGTACACATGAAGTTCCGGAAGGCGGACCGCCTGTTGAGAGGGCTCAAGAATGAATGGGAAGGCGCCGAGTCGAAGCATGCGGGACTCCTTCAAGTCGCGCAACATCGGATTTCACGGCTTGGCGCAAAGTCTGAAGTCTCCGTGCCAGGATCGGCAGTTCCCTCGGTGCCTCAGGCTGTTCCTCCCGACACCCGTAACCAGATTACTGCCATGGGACGGCGCGGAATCCCGGTTTCTGAAATTGCGCGGTCGTGTGGTCTGCCCGAAGGCGAAGTCGATGTACTGCTGAGCATGGCACGCATGCAACGAACGGAGGCCTGAAGAGGATGAGTGACGCATTTACAGACGCATACGTTGGTCTCGATTCGCGAATGAAGATCATCGAGATCGTGACGAACAATCTTGCAAATGCCCAGACCACGGGATTCAAGCGGGATTTTGGCCGTGTCCTGGAGTCGCAGCAGCTGCTCGACGTTGGAACCACGCTGGACACTTCGGTAGGAGATATTACCTCCACCCAGAATCCTCTCGACGTGGCCATCGATGGGGAAGGCTTCTTTGCCATTCAGACTCCCGCCGGCATTCGATTCACGCGCAATGGCAGTTTCTCATTGAACGAATCTGGAGACCTGGTGACCAAACAAGGCATGAAGGTGTTATCGAGTTCCGGATCCCCGATAAACGCCATCGGCAACAACGTCGGCGTTCAGGATGGAGGCATGGTGACGGTGGACGGGAACGAGGTTGCAACCCTCAAGATTGTGACGTTTCGGAATCCCAATCTGCTCCAGAAGGAAGGATCCAATCAGCTCGCGTGGATCGGGCCCACCGACGGAGTACAGGACGTCGATCAGCCGCGAGTCAAGAGCGGTGCCCTGGAACGGTCGAACGTGAATTCGATGAACGAAATTATTCAGCTGATGGGTGCCTACCGTGAATTCGAATCGGTTCAAAAGACACTGAAGACGCTGGATGGCGACATGAACGCAAAGTTGATTGAGGAACTGGGAAGAATCTAGTCAGCAAAAAAGGAGCAAGCATGCTAAGAGCACTCTATACGGCCGCAACCGGAATGCAGGCCCAACAGATCAATATCGATACGATTGCAAATAACATCGCGAACGTCAACACAACGGGGTTCAAGCAAGGCCGGGCCGAATTCCAGGACCTGCTCTACCAGACGATCCGTCCCGCCGGAACTGCTTCGTCAACAGCCACCACATATCCTGTGGGTCTTCAGCTGGGACTCGGAACCAGACCAGTCGCAACGGATCGCATCTATACGCAGGGCGATTTCCGAACGACGGGGAACGCCTATGACCTTGTCATTGAGGGCAAGGGTTTCTTCCAGGTGAAGCTGCCCAACGGCGATACCGGCTACACGCGGGATGGCGCATTCAAAATGAGTGCGGACGGTACTCTAGTCACTTCTTCCGGAGACCCCCTTGAGCCTCAAGTGCAGATTCCCACCAACGCCGACTCGGTCACGATAGGCAAAGACGGAACTGTCACCGCTTCGGTTGCCGGCGTCGCTCAGCAGGTCGGCACCATCGAACTTGCTAATTTTGCAAACCCTGCGGGACTGGATCCGATCGGCAGCAACATGTTCCGGTTAACGACCGCATCAGGCGACGCCATTACGGGAGCTCCCGGCGAAGACGGCATTGGCACAGTCCGTCAGGGATTTCTCGAGAATTCGAATGTCAGTGTTGTCGAAGAAATGGTCAACATGATCATCGCGCAGCGCGCATACGAAGTGAATTCACGTGCCGTCAAGGTGGCAGACGACATGTTGTCGCAAATCAACAATCTGATGAGGTAACTGTGATCATTGCCCTCTTGCTCGCGTGTTGTTTGTCTGCTCCGACGGAAGTCACGATCGATTCGGATACAGTGACGCTGGGATCCCTCATCCGGTTTCCCGCCGGCGATGCGAGGGCCGCCCTTTTTCTCGGAGCCGCGCCTCAGCCGGGTTTAGGCCGCAGCTATATCCGCCAGGAGTTGATCGCGAAGGTCCGAACCGCCGGACTTGCAATCGACGATCTGCAATTGCCGGAAACCGTAATCGTACGCAGAAAATCCCAGGGCATTGACCCCGCTCTGGTGTCGCAGCTGGTCCGCGAAGCCTTCGCAAAGCAGTGGCCGGATGCGGATATCACCATCGTTTCTTTCGACAACCCGGACGTGGAACTGGCGACGGGCCAACTGGAAATAACGGCTTCGCTTCCGGACAAAACAGATCCATCGGCGCCCGTCTTCGTAAAGCTGGACATTCGGTCGGGAGCGTACTCGCGAAAAGTATTCGTAAAGACGGTAGCGGAAGTTCGAAAGCCGCAGCCCACACTTCGTAACGATATTGCCGCGAATTCGGAAATACATCCGGACGATATCGATTGGAAAGTCATGCCACTGCGGGGACATGGTGACCCTGTTCTTTCCATGGACAGCCTTACCGGAATGCTCGCGAAGCGTGGCATTCCTGCGGGCGAAGTGATTACCGGCGATCTTCTCTATGCCCCGTTGCTTGTGCACAAAGGTGAAACCGTGACGGTAAAAGCCTCCAACGGTGGAATTTCCGTTACCGCCATGATGCGCGCACGAGCGTCGGCGCACCTGGGCGAAACAATTTCCGTCGAACATCTTTCCGGTGTCGGCTCCACTTCCGCCCGCGTGATCGGACCACGATTGCTCGAGGCCTCTCAAGGTACAAAATGAACACATGGATATTGAGTCTGATGCTGCTGCAGAATCCGGCCCCGGCGTCGCAGGCTCCGTCGCTGTTTTCAGCCAACGCGCCGGATCTTTTTCTATACCGCGACGTCAAGGCGAGAAATGTGGGAGACATTCTGACCATACAGGTCATTGAAAACGCCTCCGCCACGAATTCGGCCACAACAGCCACGCAGAAAAAAGGAGACGTAAGTTTGAGTGCGCCGGCAATCGCCGGGCTCGAACATGGAAACTCGGCGCTGAATTTCTCAAACATCCTGCAGGCAGCTGGAGGATTGAATTTTAACGGGACGGGTTCGACAACGCGTTCCGGCCAGTTGCAGGCGGAAATCTCGGCGCGCGTGGTACAGGTGTTTCCAAACGGTGATCTGCGAATTGAAGGAACCAAGGTGGTCACGATCAATGGTGAACGCCAAACCTTGACCATCGGCGGCATGGTGAGAAACCACGATGTATCGCCCGCGAACATCATTTCGTCCACAGCCATTGCAAACATGGATGTGAAATTTGATGGCAAGGGCATCGTTGCCGATTCCAACAAGCCGGGATGGTTTTACAAGTTTTACCAGATCATCAATCCCTTTTAGGCCTTTCCAGGACTCACCATGAACACAATGAAACACATTTCTGCGGTAGCGCTGATTCTGGCTCTTTCAATTCCAGCTCATGCCCAGACCCGGATCAAGGATATCGCACACATTTCCGGAGTTCGCGGGAACACTCTGGTGGGATACGGTCTCGTCATGGGTCTCAATAAGACCGGAGACAAGAAGCAGACGCTTTTTCCCCAGCAGACCCTGGTGAACATGCTGGCGCAATTTGGACTAACGTTGAATGGCAATATCCGGGTTGAAAACATCGCAGGAGTCATCGTAACTGCGGACTTGCCGGCCTTCGCACGTCCTGGATCTCCGATTGATGTCACGGTTTCGTCGATTGGCGATGCAACGAGTCTTCAGGGCGGTGTCCTGCTGCGAACACCTTTAAACGGTCCCGATGGACAGACATACGCACTCGCAGGCGGATCGTTGGTGCTTGGCGGATATTCGGCCGGCAATGCAGCGACTGGAATTACCGTCAATCATCCGACAGTCGGAAGAATTCCCAACGGCGGAACGGTGGAACGAGCCGTTACGGTGGGAGCTCCTCAAGTTGTTGAAACCTTGGATCTGATTCTAGATCAGCTTGATTTCACCAACGTCGGTCGCGTTGTTTCGGCCGTCAATGGATCCTTTGGTGGACCGATTGCTTCTCCTGTGGATGGTAGATCGGTGCGGATGAATTTGCCTCCGGATTATCAAAAGAGGTGGGTCGACTTCATTGGAGTTGTTGAAAACGTGATGGTGCAGGTTGACGCGAAAGCAAGAATCGTCGTAGACGAAAGAACCGGAACCGTGGTGATTGGAAACGATGTCACTCTCGCACCGGTTTCCATTTCGCACGGCAACCTGAGCATTCAAATCGATACGCAATTCAATGTTTCACAGCCTCTGCCATACAGCCTGGGTCAAACGACAGTCGTACCGCAGCAATCGGTCAAGGCCGAAGAACAGCACGGGAATTTTGTAACGCTGAAACAGGGAGCAACCGTGGACGATCTGATCCGGGCATTAAACTCGCTCGGCGTGACTCCTCGCGACACCATTGCGATTCTTCAGGCCATAAAAGCTTCAGGTGCTCTTCAGGCGGAATTACAAATTCTATGATTCCTGCCGTCCATTCAACATCGGGTGCGAAAACGGATCCCCTCGATCCGAAATCCATCGCGTCAAAGGTCCAGGCGATGTTCATGGAAGTCATGATCAAAGCCATGGAAGACAGTGTCGGTGCCGAAGATGGTCTGTTTGGTTCCAGCTCCACTTCGGAAATCTATCGAGGGATGTTCCGCGAACAGCTTGGCGCAACGATGGGCGAAAAAATCGGTGGAAGTTTGAAGGAAGAGTTGGAAAAGGGAATGAAAAATTCCACGAACAAGGTCCTGACGCCGAATGCGGATTTGGAGATGTCGAACCTTGGTGAACTGCAAGGCATGGATACGCGGAGTGGATTCGTTCTCGCAGGAGAGTTGGAGGCGGTTCACCCCCCGGCACCCCGAGTGGTCCAGCCATCGCTTCCGGTTTCCGGAGTTGTGTCTTCAGAAGTGGGGTGGCGCAAGGATCCATTTTCCGGGGCGATGAAATATCACAAGGGAACCGATATCGCTGCCGCCAGCGGCACTTCGATTCGAGCTGTTGCTGCCGGAGTTGTCGTGGAAAGCGGGCCAAAGGGCGAATACGGTAATACAGTCGTAATCAAGACGGACGACGGCCGGCGAATGCTGTACGGCCATAATTCGGAAAATTTTGTTCGAGTTGGGGACCGGGTTGAAATGGGGACGTCGATCGCGGCAGTTGGAGCCACGGGACGAGCAACCGGTCCCCACGTTCATTTCGAAGTGATCGATTAACTAATGTCCGGCGCGATTCTGCCGATAGAGGTAGAAACGGGAAGGATCCCGGCCCCGGCTCCACGGATGGTCCAAAAGGAGCTTTGATGAGTATTGATCGAATCAGTTTAAGCAATGGGGCGATCGACCGGTCTCTTCAGTCCAATGGGACGGAAGAGCTGCGTCCGCCGTCCTTATCCACCCATTCCCGTTCACTCGCCGCAGACGATGCCATCTCTTTGTCCGAAAGTGCCAGGAATGCAGACCGGCTTGCGAATATAGTGAACAGCTCCAGAACCAGCAGACTGGATGTCGTTCGCGAGGCAATTGCCAACGGTACCTATAAGGTTTCCGGGACGGATATCGCTTCGACACTGATCGCATTGAATACACACTAACAACTAAAAAGGGGCGTCCCCATGGATGGGATTTTGGAAGAACTGTTGCGCCTTGAAGGCGTAAAAAACCGCGCATTAATCGATCTGGATCCCGCAACCTACGAAGACTCGGTTCAGAAACAGATCGGTTTGATCAACGAACCCGGAATTTCGGAAGCCGCTCATGCCGGCAGGGAAACTCTGGTCGCCATATCGAAGTTAAGCAATTTCAATACGTCTCTTTACGAAAATCTTGTGGCCACCGCTCCATGGATTCTTGCGGCAAGCCGCAGCTATACCGATCAGGGTCAAATTGCAGACCCCATCGCGACACACGCGTTTTCCGCGGAGGTCTGATCATGTCAGGATTGGGAGCTGCACTCAATACCGCACTCAGGGCGCTTCAAGCCAACCAGATTGGCCTGACGGTTGTATCGAATAATATTGCGAATGTAAACACGCCAGGCTACTCACGTCAGCGAGTTCTGATGCAGGAATCGCCGGGCATCGGGGACTCGATCCGCGTGGGAACCGGTGTCGAAGTTATCGGTACGGAAGCACTGAGAGACCAGATTGTCGAGAGACGTCTCTGGAATGAGACTTCGGCGAAAGCCGGCAGCGACATGACGCAGCAATCTCTTTCCGACATCGAAGGACTATTCAATGAAGCGGGCAACACGGGACTGCTTCCATTGATATCGAATTTCTATAACAGCTTTCAGCACCTCAGCACGAATCCCACGTCTCCCGAATTGCGCCAGCAGGTCGTTTCCACCGCGCAGTCGCTGACCCATTACATCAACACGCGTGCGAACGATCTTCGAGACATGAAGACCGCCACAGACCATGCCATTCAGGACGATGTTGCCAGGGCGAATGTGCTGATCAATCAAATTGCCGACATTTCGCAACGAATTCAGGAAGTGGAGATACAGACTCCGGCAAACGATCTCCGTGATCAGCGCACCTTGTTGATCAAAAAGCTTTCGGAAATCATGACTGTGCGCGAGATGGATACGAATGGAACCTACCAGCTGACGACGGGAAATAACCGCCCGCTTGTTGTCGCGGGAGCCGCAGTACCCCTGAAGATCGGTACAACTTCAGATGGAATGACGATGGTGATGTCGGGCACCACGGACGTCACATCGGAAATTACCGGTGGAACGCTGGCAGCGCGTGTCGCATTTCGAGATCAATCGATTCCGCAATACCAGCAGCAACTGGATCAGATCGCCTACGACATGGCGAACCAGGTCAATCAGGTGCACGCCGTGTCTTACGATCCGGATGGAAACACCGGCGTGAATTTTTTCACGCCGATCGCATCGACGGAAGGCGCTGCGCTCAGTCTGCAGCTCAATTCAGCCATCGCGGCCGATCCGCGAAAGATCGCGGCTGCCGATCAGGCTTCCGGAGACGGCAATGAAGCTGCGATCGCCCTGGGGAATCTCGTGAATGCGGCGAATCCGCCCCGCGGAACGGTCATCGAACAATACCGGTCTCTTGTATTCCAGATCGGCAGCGAAACGGCAAGTGCACGGACGAATTCGGAAGAGCACGCGTCGATGTTGACGCAGCTGGAAAACCTGCGGTCGTCCATCAGTGGAGTTTCCATCAATGAAGAGACGACGAACATCATTCAATTTCAGCGGGCGTTTCAGGCATCGGCGCGAATCATCAGTATTGTCGACGAGTTGCTTCAAACGACCTTGGCAATGGGGACGGGGGCCTGATGAGAATAGCCGACGATAGTGGATACAGAAATCTCTTGCTGGACATCCAGCGCATCGCCGAACGCATGCAGGCGTCGCAGACCCAGATATCCTCCGGAAAAAAGCTCACAAAGCCTTCCGATGATCCTTCCGCTGCAGCGGATATCGTGAACGTGGACTCGGAGCGAGCGACCAGTGCTCAGTATCTTGACAACGCAGGCACCGCGATTTCCCGGCTGCAGATTGCGGATAACGCACTCGATGGTGTTCAGCAGGTAATCGATCGAATTCGAACTCTCGCACTGATGGCACAGAACGGAACGTCCTCGCCTTCACTTTCCGTCGAAGAGATTTCCGGATTGCGCGATCAGCTTCTGTCGTACGCAAACACCGAGTTCGAAGGCCAGTACATGTTTGCCGGCAGCAACACGGACTCGGCGGCATTCGAGAAGGCGAGCAACGGGACCATCACCTATTCGGGCAATTCGGACGAGGTCCGTCTTCAGGTTGGAAAAGCATCGACTCTGCAGTCGCAGATTCCAGGGGATCAGGTGTTTTCCGGCAGCGTCGACATTTTCCAGACACTCACGGATTTGATGGCTGCAATGAGCAGTGGATCCACCAGTGCCATTCAGACTCAGGTGACAAAACTCGAACAGTTTTCGCAGAACGTTTCTTCCACTCGCACCAAACTGGGTGGATTAATGAACGGCGCGACGGCAGCGCAGAACGAATTGACGCAGGCAGACCTGACTTTGGTCGCGCATCTGTCGAAACTGCAGGATGCGGATCTTGCGCAGGCTCTCAGCGAATTTACGCAGAGTCAGAACGCGTTACAGGCGGCGACAGCCGTTGGGGCGAGAGTGGGCTCAATAAGTATTCTGGATTATCTGAAATAGAAAAGGTCAATCAGGGGGAATGTGATGAGAGCAGTTGCGACATTGGATCCGGCAAAACAGAATCTGCCGCTGGTCCAATACTCCGAGAATTCCATAATTCGGTTTGACGAGGGCCTGATCGGGTTCAGCGATTGTAAGAGTTTTGTGCTGCTGGAGAGCGAAGGTATAGCGCCATTTCGCCGACTCCAGAGTACCGAGCGCGACGACGTAGGCTTTCTCGTTCTGGATACGGCATACCTGACGAAGGAATTCCCTTCGCTCATTCCCGAAAGAGACTGGGAGTCCATCGGACTCACGGACCCTGCTGCCAAACTGGCCTTTGTGATCTGCATCATCGGACCGACTCCTGCCCAGAGCACCGCAAACCTTCAGGCGCCGCTGATCATCAATTATGCGAACATGGCGGGCCGTCAGATGATCATCGGCGATACCGAGTTCTCTTCCAGACATCCGTTGGTCTAAAGGACAGCGGACGAGACTCGCTTATTTGTCCCGCTCCAGTCGGGCATACAGGCTGGAAGTATCCCAGCGACGTCCGCCCATGGCCTGGATTTCCGCATAGAACTGGTCGATGATCGCCGCAACTGGCAGTTTCGCGCCGTTCCTTCGTGCTTCCTGCAACGTGATCGCAAGATCTTTTCGCATCCAATCGACTGCGAATCCGAAATCGAATTTACCGGCAGCCATCGTTTTGTAACGATTTTCCATCTGCCACGACTGAGCTGCGCCCTTCGAAATCACGCCAATCACCTTCTCGATATCGAGCCCGGACTTTTTCGCGAAGTGCAGACCTTCCGCCAGTCCCTGAACAAGGCCGGCGATACAAAGCTGGTTTACCATCTTTGTGAGTTGTCCGGAGCCTGCCGGTCCCATCAGTCCCACCATTTTCGCAAATGAATCGATGATGGGTTTGGCGCGTTCGAAAGCGTCGACCTCGCCGCCAACCATGACGGTGAGCTGGCCGTTTTCAGCACCGGCCTGTCCGCCGGAAACAGGGGCATCCAAACTCGCGAATCCTCTGCCTTTGGCCGCCGCGTCCAGTTCCCGCGCGATATCCGCGGAAGCTGTCGTGTTGTCGATGTAGATCGCGCCTCGCTTCATTCGCGCAAACGCACCCTGAGGTGAAACCGTTACGGATCGAAGGTCGTCATCATTTCCAACACACGTAAACACGAAATCCGCCCCTTCCGCTGCCGCCGCGGGGCTTGATGCGGATCGACCACCATACTGGGCCACCCATGCTTCCGCTTTTGCAGCGGTTCGATTGAAAACCGTGACGTCGTGACCACCTTTTTTCGCAAGGTGTCCCGCCATTGGATAACCCATCACTCCCAGACCGATGAATGAAACTTTTGCCATGCCCGCAGGCTCCTTTCTGCGGACTCATCCTAACACGTCAATTTCACAGACTGTTGGACGGGGAAAGTGTTCCAAATTCGGAAAAGAGCCGAGTGCTTCCGTGCGGCACCGCGTGTCATGTCGGACGCAGGATCATCCGTTGAGCATCGGATGTGTGGACTCTCTGTTGATGTTGATGACCATCCTTCAGGGTGCGCTGGATTGCGAGGCTTTGGAATTTCGTTCTGTCCGTAGTCGGCAAATGGCTGCGGGTATCCTCCATTGTGGGGGCTTTATTGAGGTTGGTGCCGGTCCAGTCAGTACAGTTTGTCCGGCGCGGGTGAACTCGCCGCCCGCGTCGTTGACAGACTGTCTGTATCTGCCATTTTCAGTGATGCAATCGAAGATCAAATGACCAGCTGAACGCTGTGTGTGCCCGTTGATAGTGAGGAAACCACGGTTGCCACGGCTCTTCATGAGGTTGCCAGGGCGCTTCGCCTGTGAGCGTGCGTGCTTCGAACTCCAATGGCCCAACCTGAACTTTATTGTGTATTTCAACGCCCGGGGCCACTTCAAGGCGGCGGAAACCGCCGTTGGGGATTGATTTCATTGGCTCGTTCCAGTCTGCGGGGATCCGAACACTCCCGGTATCCACGGCGGCTGTATTGTCGATGACTTGCGCTGAAGAGGGTGGCGCAAACCCTATCATTGCCAGGAAAACTCCGATCGCAATTATTCCAATCAAGTGTCTGAACATCTTGCACCTCCATCACCAATGGAGAGTGCAAGCCTCGTGCCATGTGCTTCGCGGTTATTACTTGTTGTATTGCAAGGACCGTGTGAGTTCCCACAGACAGACAGGACGTCCCTGATCGATCAACTCCACGAGGATGTTTGGTCGCGATTCGCGTACGTCATTCTTTAAGGTCCTCAAAGTCGCTCGGGTTACGGAAACTCCATGCCTGCCGCGGGAACAAAGGGCTTCCGTCCCGCGGCAGGTGCAAATTGCGGACACCTGAGCATCGTAAGAAGGACAGTGGGCGCAGGCTCGCTTCTACTTCTGGCCTGTCCGCCAACCGGGAGGGGCATATGCGATTCGAGCGACTTCGGAGTATGGAACCGGGCTGACAATGGCACGAATCTCGGTCTGAATGTGACGTTCGACGGTCGGCTTGCTGGAGCCGCCACCTTCTTCTCCCCAGACGAACGTGACCTCGACGCCGGACTTCGCATGTTCCGTATCGATCATGGCGAGTGTGAGGTGTTTGCGTTCGTTGGAACTGTAGCCGCACCACGTCGACACGCCGATCGTTTTGCCGTTCAAGGTTACCTTGTCATATGGAAGCGTCGAATACACCGATGAGGGGAAATCGAAATACTTGGCACGGTCACCTTTCTGATATTGAGTACCGATCGCTTTCAGCACATCGTCATCGTTGAGTGCAAGGGTCACTTTCGTTCGGCGGGGAGGCGCTGCCGCAAGTTTCTCGAGCGCCGCTTTTCCGATAAATTCGTGATCGAATTTTACGAAGCCGCCGTAACCGAGATCGTAAGGGGTGAAATAGTAGTCTTCGATGTTATTGGAATAGAAACTTCCGCCCAGTGACGCGATGCCCTCGTAGCTTTTGGCCGGCAGCCATTGGCGGTACGATTTCATCTTATCGCCGGAGTAGATGGCCGGCATGGGTGAAGGAATCCAACCGGACTCCAGCGTATTCGACGAATACGCACGCGCACCGACCAGACGCAGGCCGAACTCCTTGCCCGCTTCGACGATGGCCGCCTTTACTTCCTCGCCATGCTCCCACTGTCCAAAGAGTTCGAACCCGGGCTGTCCAGCCATGCCATGCCGGAGCGCATTAACGCGGTAACCCGCTATTGTGACCTGCGTCATGTTGAAAAACTTAAGATCGGGAGGTGTTTTGCCAAGCACTTTCTCCATGGTCTTCATGGCATTCGGGCCCTGTACCTGATAGCGATAAACTTTGCGCACAATGGGTCCGCTGCGTGCAACCGCACGCTCATCACGCTCGCAGATGACGTTGTAGCCGCCGGTCTCTGCATGGAACTGCACCCAGTTGTGGACCGATGGACGGCCGATGAGATTCAGCCGTTCGCGGCTCAAGTAGCACAGCACCACGTCCCCAATCACATAGCCATCGTAGTTGCATGCGACGTACTGCTTCGCCTTGTTGGGTTCGAAGCCCTTGAAGCTGTTGATGCCGAGATCGTTGAGCAGCCTCAGTGCGTCGGGCCCTTCAACGTACATATCTGTCATGTGATACGACTGGTTGTAGAGGACGCATGTCTCCTGCCAGGCACGCTGCTCGTCTCGCCAGTTTGTGTACTCGGGTGGGACAACCGGATAAACGTATGGTCCGGTTTGCGAATTACGAAGAAGGTCGACCGGGTTACTGACAGTCTTCAGCAGATCTTCCAGGCTTTGAATACTCACGATGTCTCCTGTAATTGAAATAAAACCGCAGGGGTTCTTCTCCAAATACTCGGAGACGGTGTCCCTGCTGCGCTAGAAATAGGTTGGAAGGATACATTATTCCTGCGTGTTTCTGTACTCTGAGTCTGGGTTTGTACTGTAGGCGCGGTCCATGACGGTCCATGACCGCGCCTACAGATGGGAAATCGGAGTACTCAGGTCCAGCGGCTGCTGCTTGCTCCGGTGATCCTGGTCACGATGATGCTGTGTCGCACTGCTGATGATCCTGCGCATTCCATCAGGAAGTTTTGTAGCCATGAGCATGTTCGGTAGGATACGCCGGCTGTCGTGTGGCACGTGCCGCGGGGTGCCGCAGTCGCCACAGTAGTCACGCGGCCTACGCCGCCAGCGTTGGACAACCCTTCACGAGGGAAGAACGCGAGATGGCCGGATGATTTCGCGAACCGAGTTCTTCGCGAATCACAGCGTATGGTCTGCCTTTTCTGCTCCTTTGGACTCTTCCGAATCCGGCTTCAACAGATGCGTGTTGTGATCCAGCGGAGGCAGATCCAATTCGCGACGGAACATCGGACCTCTGGGAATCAGCTTACTCGGCGGCCATCCCAGTACCCGTCGGACGGTCCTGCTATAGCTGGCGGAATTGTCGAAGCCATTATGCAGAGCGATTTCTGAAAAGCTACTGTTCACTTCGAGTGCTTCTTTGATGGATCGGTGAATTCGATATGAAATCAAAAGTTGATAGCACGTGCGCCCTGTGAGGTTTCTCATAATTCGAATGAGATTGCTCACGGTCATTCCGCATTCGCGGCTGATTTCCGTGATGGTCAATCCTGCCTCGGCGTAGCGGGCTTCAAGCACTTGCCGGATGTGCTGAACTCGAGTGTCGTAAGCCATGAGTGTCCATAGTTCTTCCAGTGGTACGCCAAAGAGTCGAGTTTCCAGATCGCGCCATTGTGCTTTGGTCGGAGTTGTAATTAACTGCACAAACTATCCTCTGCAGAGAAACCATGCTTCGCCATTGCGCTTGTACCCCCTTCCACTGGACTCAGTATTGTTTGCGGATAACAAGCATGGACCTGTGATTTGTAGCAGTATTTGTTACCGGTTTCAGTCCCGCATGCGCTTGTCACGTCGCGTAACTCGATCAATACTCGCTGGCGAACCCGATTTCAGGGCGGAACTTCCCTGAATTTCGGCTCAGTGAGACGGATGGCGGATAAGATCCCGGGGAAGAGCTACCCGAAATTCTGAAAGTTTTAATCGATCTTCGCTAGAATGAAAACTTCAACCCAAACAGGGCCGATCAGATCCGGCGGTAGATCCTAAGCGACAGATTTTGGAAGAACGCTTGTGCCGTTTGAAGAGTCTCGACTATGATTCAGCTTCAAATGTGGCCAGCACGGAACGCGGAGGCGTCGGTATGCTCGTTGTAACTCGCAAAAAAGACGAAAAGCTCATTATCGGGAATGAGATTGAGATTCAGGTTTTGCGTATCGGCAGGGACAATGTCCGGCTGGGAATCAAAGCTCCGTCTCATATTTCGATATACCGGTACGAGATCTACGAAGCCATCAAGAAAGAAAACGTTACTGCCACTCAATCCCAGATTCCCGATAAAGACACGATGGATGCTCTAACCCGAGCGTTAAACCCGGAAACAACAAAGACGGCGACGGAGTCGGAGTGACAATGGGGCGGAACCTGGGCCCGCTCTGCGGGCCCAGGTTCCGGTTTAGCTCAGGCGCTTCAGGTCGGGACCAAGCCCGTATCCACGCTCATAACCTTGAAGTGCGCGTGTTCCGTTATTTAAAGTCTGCAATTCCGTTCCTGTTCGAGTTTTGATCAAATCGAGCCGCCAGTGGCTTTGTTCATCGATTTCGACAACCTGATTGGCAAGCTGAACAATATCGTCGTTGATGGAGCGGAGTTCACCCAGGACGGCATTGGAAATTGAGGGGTCCGTTCGAATCTGGTCGATCCACGTGCCGAGTGTGGCTTCAACCGCAGTCAATTCCAGCATCAGGTCCCCCCGCTGATCAAGAAGTTGATTGACGGCGTCCATGTTTTCGCTTTCCAGGAGCCGCAGTTGCTGTTCGGAAAGGCTGCGGAATTCCCGTAGCAGAGTTCTTTCACGTTCCAGCGCGTTCAAAATCTGAGTTGCGTTCACAAATTCTCCTTAATAATCAACTTATGCTTGAATTTCGAATCGTTCGCCGGACGCCTGCTGCCTCAATATTTCCGTCGAGACAGCGGCTTTCTGTTCATTTCGGGCAATCTGTTCCCATCCCGACAGCAGTGTCTCTAGCAGTTTGATTACCTCTTCAATTGGCTGGCAATCGAGTCTGGTCGAGCCTTCGTAGATCCGAACGGTAATGTACTCATAAAGTCTGTTGAGCTCGCGGGCGATGTCCTGGCCTTTTTCCGTATCGAGTGTCGCCTGCAGGTAATGAACGATCGCGGCTGCCCGGTCAATAGATTGGCGTTTGTGAACATAGTCCTGTCGTTTGATGTCATCGACCGATTCACGAAGAAACCGCAAAGCTCCCTGGTAGAGCAAGACGACCAGATTCGTCGGACTGGAAGTACTGATCGAAATTTCTTTGTAAACCGAAGACCCGTTCATGTTGCTGCTTTCTTTAGAATAGTTTTGAAGACCCCAACTGTGACAGTTGTCCAGTCATGGCATTCAACTTGGAAATCGCTTCGTCGGCTGCCGCAAATTGCTGCTGGAGCTGCTTCCTGCGCAAATCGAGACGGGCTTGTGCCGCCGCGATCTGGCTGGCGACCCCAGTCAGGGTCGTGGAAATGGAGTCTCGGCTGGACTTGATCAGTCCGGCAGTGCCATCGAGGCTTTGAAGCTTGTTCTTCAGGGCGCCGAACACCCCCTGGACAGACCCCGATCCCTGCAATAACAGTTGGACATCCGCCAGGTTATCGGTAATGGCATCGGTGTATGCCTTTTCATCGAACTGCAGATTGCCGGTTTGATCGACCGATATCCCAATGTCGGAAAGATATTTGTACTTGCCGCCATTGGCATTGGCGGTCAGGAGAACGTCTCGAAGGTCTCCGAGAGTCTGTCGCAGCACGGAATCATTGGCGAGCGGTCCGCGAACCCCGGTAGAGGAGTTCACGTTGTTCTGGAGCGATGCAAACTGCCGAAGCTGGTTATACGTTGTGATGAAGGACTTCAGGGTTGTTTCAATGGTGCTGTTGTCCGGAGCTACCGCTATTTCGGTGTCGCCAATACCGGATAACTGAATGGACAGTCCTGGAATGGCGTCCGTTGTCATGTTTGTAGCGCTAGTGAAATCGATGCCGTTTACGGTGAAAACGGAGTCCTGTGCGTTCTGGCTGTTGCCGGTCGTTGCAGACTGTCCGACGGCAAAGGCGAGTGCCGTTCCGGTGCTATTGGTGAGTGTGTTGTTGATGGTAAATCCGTTGGTCGCACCGCTCTCCCGGCTCGAAATCACCAATTTTTTCGAAGCCCCGGTATTCACGATCGAAGCCACTACGCCGGAATTCTGAGCATTAATCAAATTTCGCAGGCTGAGGAGTGAAGTTCCCGCAGTGATATCGATTGATATTGTCGTTGTTCCGTTGATGGTAAATGAGAGGGAACCCCCATCTGCCACGATCGCATCCGTCGCAGAAAAGCCCGTCGTCGACGCGGTCACCTGGGCCTTTGCCAGCTTGTCCACGTGAAGAGAGTATGTTCCGCTGATCGCATCGCTACCGGCCGTGGCGCTGCCAACCCCTGTGTTGCTGGAGTTGGCAGTTGCATTCGTGAAAAGTGACCCGGCCATCAGGGCGGTGACCTGCGTTTCCATTGTGGAAATGCCGGCGGAAAGGGTCGACAGAGCCGAATCCCTGCTCTGAATATCCGTCTGGCGCTGTTTCAGCATGTTCAGGGGGATACTTTCGGCGTTGATCGTCGCGTCGATGATCGCACCGAAATCGATCCCATTGAGTCCTGAAAAACTTACAGCTGCCATGGTTAACCTCTAGCTACGTATCGGAAACTGCCGGATCCTCGTTAACGAATTCGTCTCCAACCAAACGGGCGAATCGCCGGCGATCTATCGCAGAAGCATCAACACGGCCTGCGCGGAAGTGTTTGCCTGGCTCAGGGCGGCGAGTCCGCTCTGCGTTAAGATATTGAATTTGGTCAGGTTCGATGATTCTGTCGCGATATCCGCGTCTCGAATTCGGGACTCGGAAGCGGAGACACTCACGTACATGGTCTGGGCCTGGCTGGCAGCGTATTGGAGTCGATTCATCGCGGCGCCCACCCGGCCCTGGACAGTACCGAGATTGTTGACTGCGTTCTGAACCGCAGTAAGAGCGAGGTTGGCATTTGCCCCGGAGGTGATGTTCTGCGCGCTAATACCCAGCCCCTGGGAGTCGACTGCCGTCGTCAACGCGAAACACACAAAGCTGGAACTCACTGCTGTTGACGTTTGGGTGTTGCCGACAAACACAGAGCGGCCATTCAAGTTTACGCTTCCGGTTTCCAGGCCGGCCGCTGCGGCCGTGCGTGTGACTTCAGCGAGGACCGACTGAAATTCGTTATCCAGGGTCATGCGGTTTCCAGTAAATGTACCCGACGCGGATTGTGCGGCCAGCGTGATACAGCGATCGAGCAGCAGCGAAATGTTGTTGAGCGCGCCATCTTCAATCTGAAGGCGGCTGATGGCGTCGTTGGAATTACGCATGCCAACCTGCAGGCCGGCAACGTCCATGCGATCGCGATTGGCGATAGCAAGGCCAGCGGCATCATCTGCGGCGCTGTTGATTCGTAATCCTGAAGAAAGACGACCGAGAGTTTGCTGGAGACCGAAGTTGGTCTTTGTCAATTGAGCGTTTGCATTCAGGCTCGCAAGGTTGGTGACTACTGAGAAGCTCATCGAACTTATCCTCCGTGATTCTGGGAGTCGACATCCGGTCGTCTCGTAACAGAAGGTTTATATGCCGTGTTTCCACCGGCTGGCGTCGCGGTTGACCGCGTACACACCCCCTCATCGGACTCCTCTCGGCACACCTTTAGCGCAGAATGCGAAATCCGGCGACGATCCAGTTGTCGGAAAACTGGCAATCACCGTCAGCGATTTGGATAAGTTTCAAATCCCGTTCTTATCTAATCAATCGTTTAATCCTTTCTAGCGAGTGGTAGCGTGCGTGCCTTACCAATCCCGGAGGCTTGTTATGCTGGAGACGCGAGCGTTAACCACTGCGGAGACTTTTGAACAGCTGTTGCCGGCCTATCGCGACAAGGACGTCATCCTTTTCGAAGAAGGTCTCGTTGGATTTCCCGGTGCCAAACGGTTCATTTTGATTGAAAGTGAATCGTTATCTCCGTTTCGTATTCTCAAATGCGTCGACAATCCTCAAATCGGTTTTCTCGTACTGGATCCCCGGGCGGTCATCAAGACCTATGAGCGCTCAATACCTCTGGAATCCTGGCATTCATTGGAAGTCGTGGATAAATCCGACCAGCTGACCCTGGTGATTTCCATCATTGGCAAGAATCCCCAGGAAAGTACTGCAAACCTCCAGGCCCCGCTTCTCATCAACCATCGAAAGATGCTTGGCAGGCAACTGATCCTGACGACTGTTCGCTATTCCGTCACCCAGAAACTGCTCCCATCTCTGCATCCATCCGCCAGTCGCCACGCCTCTTCAGTCGTCTAGAAAAAAAGCCCGGTCCCTTCCCGCTTCTCGGAAGGAAGGGACCGGGTGCCGTACAAGCTTCCAGCCTGTTAGCGGAGCAGCGCCAGCACTGCGGAGGACGAGTTGTTGGCTTGAGCCAGAGCCGCAAGACCAGACTGTTGAAGCACGTTGTACTTCGTCAGGTTGGCCGCTTCCTGAGCGATATCCGCATCCCGGATTCGAGACTCCGATGCCGAAACGCTGACCGACATTGTTTGAGCCTGAGAGATTGCAAACTGCAGCCGGTTCATTGCCGCACCGACTCGACCTTGAGCCGTGCCGAGAACTCCGACAGCGGACTGAATCGCCGCCAATGCCGTGGCAGCACCCGTCTGATCGGTGAGGTTCTGCGCGCTGATGCCCAATCCCTCGGAATCGACTGCCGTGGTCAGTGCAAACGAAACGTAGCTGACAGCCACGCTCGTGTTTGTTTGCGTGTTGCCGACAAACACCGAACGGCCATTAAGATTGGCGTTGCCAGTGTTCAGACCGGCTGCGGTGGCGGTTCGGGTGATTTCTGCGAGAACGGATTGGAACTCGTTATCCAGAGTGGCACGCGAACCTGCAAACGTGTCCGACGCCGACTGTGCAGCCAGCGTCAACGCGCGATCCAGCAATGAAGAAATGCTGTTCATCGCACCATCTTCAATTTGAAGCTTGCTGATACCGTCGTTTGCAGCCTGGATACCGGCAGCCAGACCAGAACGGTCCAACATATCGCGGTTTGCAATGGCAAGGCCGGCAGCATCGTCCGCCGAACTGTTAATGCGAAGACCTGAACTCAACCGGCCCAGTGTCTTCTGAAGACTATTGCTGGTTAGAGTGAGCGCCGCCTGGGCATTCAAACTTCCAAGATTAGTGACTACTGAAAAACTCAAGGTTTTATCCTCCGTGATTTGTTTGTCGTCGACATCCAGTCGACTTATAGAACGTTCCCGACAACGGGAGAAGATTCACATTGAATCAACCCTTTCCTTATCGGGAAGGATCTGCCCGGCATTAGGCAAAAATTGCCGATGTCAAAAAAACGGTGCCGTCATTCCCGTTTGAAGCCGGTAGGGACAGTCTATGGCCGACCATACCGCAGCGTTTGGCCCCATGAGTGCTTTGTTGCTGGACGTCATGGGAATCTCGCTTTGCATGATCGTTAAGAATGAAGAAGATTGGATTGAGAACGCTCTCGGTAGTGTCAGATCCGTGGTCGATGAAATCATTATTGCCGATACGGGCAGCACCGATCGCACGCTCCACAGAGCTGCTCAATTCTCCCCCAAAGTGCTTCATTTCAAATGGACAGACAGCTTTGCCGACGCGCGGAATTTCACACTGGCAGAAGCCCGACATCCCTGGATCCTTGTTCTTGACGCCGATGAGTGCATCGCGGCCCGGGATCTTCCGTTAATAGAAGAGGCAATTCAGCGGAGGCCCGACGGCTATCACCTGATCCAGCGAAACTACGTTTTAGGCAATCAAATCGTTGGATGGACCCCCAATTCTGACGCCTACGTGGAAGGAAAATCGTACCCGGGCCATCTGGACAACCCTCTTATTCGCCTTTTTCGGAATCAACCGGATATTCGATTTCGGGGAGCGGTTCACGAAATTATCGACCCGACGCGGATGAATCAGAGTCTTCGGTTTGACTCGTTGCCCGTCGTTCTTCATCACTACGGAAAAGTCAGGGACGCCGAGCGGGTTGCTTCCAAGCAGCGGCTCTATCTCGAACTCGGAAAGAAAAAGATTCAGGAAGACGGAACAAACGCCAAAGCGCACTTCGACCTGGGAATTCAATATCAGGAACTTCAACGTCACGGCGAAGCAATCCAATGCTTCGAAAAGACTTTCAAGATGTCGCGTACGCCAATCGCGCTTCTATATGCTGCCATTTCGGAGAAACTGCGTGGCCGATATGAGCGCGCCATCGAACTTCTGGAGAGTGCCCGGAAACTGGGATTCCAATCCTTCGAAGTTCATCTGGAACTCGGCAACGCGTATCTTGCGTTGAATCATCACAAGGAAGCTCTGGGCGAATACGAAATCTGCCTCAAGATGAAGCCGGCAAATCCGATTGCGGCGTTCAACTTCGGATTTGCTCTTTTAAAGATGGGCGACCCGGCTGGTGCGCAGACCTGGTATTGCAGGGCGCTGGAACTCGATCCGACATTTAAGACTGCGGCACTGGAACTTGCCATCCTTTACGCAACCAACGGCAGGCACAACGAAGCCGCTGCGCTCCTTTGTGATTTGCTGGCTGAGAATCAGGAATTTCGTGAAGCGCGCCTGACTCTTGCAAAGACATTCATTCAATCGAACCAGTGCTTAAAAGCGCTCCAGACGCTCGAACCAACATCGACAGAAGATGCTGTCGCCCGTTCGCTGATTGGCGCGGCCCTATTGCAGCAGGGCAACATCGATGAAGCGCAGACCCACCTCGAATGGGCGATACGGCATGACCGGTCACTTGTCGATGCCCGAATCAACCTGTCGCACATCTACGCCCGGAAGGGTGACTTCGGTAAAGCCGAGCGCTTTCGCTTGTCGGCCAGCGCCGCTCAGGTACGGATGCAGGAGAGTGCATCGTGAAGATCGCTATCTATAACCATGGCATTCCATTCGACGGCAGTACGACGGCGAAACAACCTCTTGGCGGAAGCGAGAGCAGCATCATCTACATGGCTCGCGAGCTGGCGCGATGTGGCCACTCTGTCCAGGTCTATGCGAATTGTCCGAACCCTGGAGATTACGACGGAGTCACCTACATTCATTACCATCAGTTCTTTTCGTTATATCCGTCGCACCCGTGGGACGCCGTGATTTCCTTTCGCTCATTCGATCCGATGCTCCTGGGTCGCATTGCACCACGTATGATTTTCTGGTGCGGCGATGCCCCGAACCAGCCGAGTCTGACGCATTTCGAACACCCATCCCTGCAGAAGAATATCGATCGAATCTTCTGCGTCAGCGAATGGCATCGCCGTTCGTTTGTGGAGCAGTTCCATCTGCCTGACGAAAAAGTCATTGCCACCCGCAATGGATTCACGCCTGAACTGGTTGCAGAATATTCGAAAAGGCCCGCCACAGGGACTGCTTACACGAGCACGCCCTTTCGCGGGCTGGACATTCTGCTAAGTGTTTTTCCGGAGATTCGCAGGCGCGTGAAAGCTGCAACGCTCGACGTCTACAGCAGCATGCAGGTTTATGGCTGGAGTAGCGACGACGATCGCAAGGCGTTCGGAGCCGTGTACGGAGCTGCCGATCAGCCCGGAGTGCAGTGGCGAGGAAGCATCCGTCAACCGGAGCTCCTTCAGGCACTCGCCGGCACTGGCTTACTGCTTTATCCAAATACATTCGAAGAAACGTCCTGTATCGCAGCTATTGAAGCGCAGGCTTCCGGCTGCGTTGTGATTACCAGTGACAAGGCCGGCCTGGCCGAAACTGTTGCCCACGGCGAAACGGGGATTTGCATCAAGGGAGATCCACGGTCGGCCCGATATCAGCGGCAATTCGTTGAAGCGAGCTGCGGCCTTATGAGGAACGGAGACTTGTTTCAGGAAATGTCTGCGGCTGCACGCACTCGCGCCTTCCGTCGTTATGCATGGAGCTCCATTGCATTCGAGTGGACCAGCATCCTCGAAAGCATGACTACTGTCCCGGTCTCAGGACGTTTTTCAGGACCACTGTGCCTGCTGGAACGCGCCCACGAATATGTCCGCAGCGGTAATCGTATTGCCGCAAGAAAGATTCTGTCGAATCTGGAGGCGACTCCGTTTCTGGCAGGAGAAGTTGCACGTTTGCAATCGGATCTCAAGGAGGAGGCCAGGACCTATGGACGTGAGAATTGATGAAACAAGAATAATTCCGCCTTCAGGCGTGACCACCTGGGGCGATCTTCTGGACTGGGTCGAGACGAAACAGCTGAAGCCCGGAAAGTGCATCACACGAGTGATGTTTCAAGGAGAAGAGGAAATTCAGTACCGGCTGCCTGCGCTTTGCAATCGCGGGATTCAAGACGTTGGAGACGTGCAGATTGAGGTCGGCGAGTTCGACACGGTCATCAAAGAAACCATGTCGGAACTTCAAACGGAAATTGACGGTGCACTCGAAAATACGCGCGACATCATCAAGCTGTTTGAAGACCGATGTGAGGAACGCGCGCACACTCAGCTGGCACATCTCCTGGATTCGATCCGGATATTCTTTTCGGTCTTTTCAGAGGATCTGGGCTGGGTTGACGCCCCGGACAATTCAGCCCACCTGGAGAGCGCAATTCGTCAGTTGATCGCAGCCCAGGAAAACCGGTTCTGGGTATCCATTTGCGATGTCCTCGAATATGAGATCGTGCCGATATTGGAATCCTGGCGCGAAACGACGGAAAGAACCCGTGCCCATCTCAACTAATCCATCAATGGAAAGATTTCAGATCGGACTGGCGGTGAATGCGAGTCTTTCGCTGGGTTTCGGGCATGCCGTCCGATGCCGGCGGATCGCACGTGCATTTGACGGTCATGCCGCAATCTATCCACTGTCCGAGGCCTGCCGCCGATTCTTCGAAGCTTCCGGATTTGGTTCAGAGATTCTGGACTGGAGATCCGACGCGCTCCCCGCGGTCATGGTCACGGACCTTCGCGAAGCGCACCCGATAACGCATGCGATTCGCAGTCAGGGTTCGGTTCACATCAGCATTCACGATATGGGGTTGGCTCAGTGTCTATCCGACATCGCAATTGACGGCAGCGTCGCTAACGTCGTGCCATACGCGCACCATCAGGACCAGAAACTGTTTCTCGGCCCAAGCTATATGATCACGCGTCCTGTTACTCGAGCCGCCGCGGCAGACATTGAAGACACCGT
>Ga0068868_100000417_pt1 | contig 28862 bp, 24 predicted proteins | sample KBSMisM42_FD_64660 | JGI IMG/M metagenome (GOLD analysis project Ga0068868, IMG submission 64660) | Miscanthus rhizosphere microbial communities from Kellogg Biological Station, Michigan, USA - KBS Miscanthus M4-2 | ecosystem: Host-associated > Plants > Roots > Rhizosphere > Soil ...
GAACCGAACCGCCAATATTCATCACTTCACTTCCCAGGGCAGGAACCACGATCTTGCTCGAAGCGCTGAACGCACTGCCGTCGGTTGCCACGCATCTCTATCGTGATATGCCATTTGTCATGGCGCCGGTGCTGTGGTCGCGTCTGAGTGGCAGGTTCAGAAAAGGAAGTCAGCTGAACGAGCGAGCGCACGGCGATGGAATTTACGTCGGCTATGACAGTCCCGAAGCATTCGAGGAAGTCATATGGCGAGCATTTTGGCCGGAGAAGTTTCACGGCCACGCCATCGATCTTTGGAGCAGGAGTGACACAAAAGCCGATGCGTCGACATTTCTCGATCGGCATTTTCGAAAGATCGTCCTCCTGCGCTCAAATGGGAACGGTAGGTATGTATCGAAGAACAACAACAATATCGCTCGACTGGATCTGTTGCCCCACCTGTTTCCGGGGGCCGAGATCATCGTGCCGTTGCGCGAGCCGGCGGAGCATGCTGCGTCTCTCTTGCGTCAGCACGAGAATTTCCTGAGACAGCATGCGGTGGATCCGTTCGTCGAACGTTATATGAGGGACATCGGTCACCTGGAGTTCGGTAACCTTCATGTGCCTTTTTCGTTTCCTGGATTTGACGCTTCTCGGCACACGCCCCTTGAGCCTTCCTATTGGTTGGAGTACTGGATCGCGGCCTACCAAATGATATTGGAGCGAGCCGATGAACTGCATTTCGTGACTCAGGAGCGAGTCTGCGGACAACCAAAGGTGGTGATGGGTACGCTTTGCGAGCGAATTGGATTGATATCTACCGGCTTTGACCTCACTCGACTGTTCCACTCCATTCCGCACAGGGTCGAAGGAGAATTGTTTGATGCGCGGCGGATCGCCGTCGCAACGGACATCTATCGCGCCCTTCGCCACCATGAAATATGAGGCAATGATCCGAAGCGCGATTGCACGCCACCCGTAGGCGGACGAGGCGGCGCATCCGCGAACTAGTCTTAGTGCTTCACGCGAATTTGCCTGCTGGAGAAGAGGAATTCTCCGGCAACTGGTCTATGCGCCCGGCGCCGCGCGCGCCGCGACGTGCCTGCATGCGGCTGCGATTAACGTGAACGCAACGCGGGTGCGTCCTGTTTGGCCGACGGCCAGGGTGTCTGGCCGTTTTGAGAATCCGTCCGGCACGGCAGACACCTTCTTTCGACAAGGCGGCTCACGCCCCGAAGGCGCAGGTCGCTCGAAAGAGAACATAACTCTTGAAGAGATTCCCGGTGGATCTGCACGGTGCTCAGCACCGCCATCCTGAGCGCCTGCCGGTCGACCCACCGGCCGGCCTCAGGTCGCGCCGTGCGCCTCCACGTAGAGGGCGTAGATCGAATGGCACGCGGTCATGTAGAGCCGGTTGTTCTTCGGTCCGCCGAAGCACAGGTTGGCGCAGCGTTCCGGCAGGCGGATGTGCGCCAGCGGCTTGCCCTCGGGGCTGAACACCATGACCCCGTCCAGGTCCTCGGAGCGGCCGCGGAGCTGGAACACCTTGCGCCCGCCGACGTCGCTGGGCTCGGCCTGCAGGGCGCCGTTGCTGCCCCAGCCGCACCAGAGGTTGCCGTCGCGGTCGACGCGGAAGCCGTCGAGCGCGCCTTGATCGGCGGCGTCGATGAGCTTGGCCTTGTTGCCCAGCGACACGCCATCGGCACCGACGTCGTAGCTCCAGATGCTGCGGTTCGGCGTGCCTTTCCACTCGACCACGTAGAGCTTCTTCTCGTCGGGGGAGAACGCCAGGCCGTTCGGGTTGACGAGGTCGGTGAGCACCGCGCTGACCTTGCCGTCGCTGCCGATCCTGAGCACGTTGGTGTTCGCCTGCTCCGGCTTGGCGCGCGCGCCTTCCCACTCGCCGTTGATGCCGAAGAGCGGGTCGGTGAACCAGATGCTGTCGTCGGACTTGACGACGATGTCGTTCGGGGCGTTGAGCCGCTTGCCCTCGAAGCTGTCGGCCAGCACCGTCACCTTGCCGTCCTTCTCGGTCCGGGTGATGCGTCGAGTGACCGAGTGCTCGCAGGTGACGAGCCGGCCCTGGCGATCGCGGGTGTTGCCGTTGGCGTAGTTGGCGGGGCTGCGAAAGACGCTGAAGCTGCCGTCCTTCTCGTTGTATTTCATGATCCGGTTGTTCGGGATGTCGCTGACCAGCAGGTAGCCGCCCTCGGGGAAGTAGACCGGGCCCTCGGCCCAGCGCATGCCGGTCGCGACCTGCTCGAGGGTGCTGCTGTAGATGCGATAGCGAGCGAACGCCGGGTCGAGGATCTGCACCGCCGGGTCGGGGTAGCGCTGATTCGGCTTGAACTCGAACGACTGGGCCGCTGCCACGCCGGAGAGCGCGGCCAGGCCGGTGCCGGCGGCGCTCATCAAGAAGGCGCGGCGGTCGGCCTTGGGGGGATTCTTCATGGTCTCGTCTCCCGGTTGTTGTCGGATTCGATGGCACGCCCGGTCCGGACGGTAGCCATGCCCGCATCGGGCGCAGAGAGGCTTATCCCTAGGCGAGGGTGTGCGTCCGGCGCGACGCACGGCGCGTCGCGGCGCCATGCCGCCGCGACATCCTTCACGGGAGTGCAACGGCCGTGCGTCCTCTCAACCGTTTGGCCGATGGCCCGGGTCTCCGGCCGTTTCGAGAATCCGCCCAGCACGGCAGACACCTCTTTTCGACGGGTCGGCGTGCACGCCTCCCGAAGGCGCAGGTCGCTCGAAAAAGGAACAACACTTGAAGAATTTCCTCTGGGTCTCCACGGTACTCAGCACCGCCATCCTCGCCGCCTGCGGCGGCGGCGGCTCCTCCGACGGGCCGGCTGCCGGCCCGACTCCGCTCGCCCTGACGGGCGTGGCGGCCACCGGCGCGCCGATCGCCGGCCAACTGGTCGAGGCGAAGTGCAGCAGCGGCACCGGCACGGCGACCTCGAACGCCGACGGCAGCTACACCATCAGCGTCACGGGGGGCGTGCTGCCCTGCGTCCTGAAGATCACGCCGGCCACCGGACCGGCCCTCTACTCGGTGGCCTCCGGCACCGGGAGCAGCGCCACCGTCAACATCAGCCCGGTGACGCATCTGGTCGTCGCCAACCTGACCGGCGGCGATCCGGCGGCCTATTTCACCGCCTTCGACGCCACGGCCGCGGCCAGCGTCACCGACGCCAACGTCACGGCCGCCGTGACCGCGGTGAAGACGACGCTGCTGGCCGCCGGCGTCGACCTCGGCACGATCGACGTGCTCGCCGGAACGCTCACGCCGGCGACCGGCACCACCGCCGGCAATGCCTACGACAAGGCGCTGGACCAACTCGCGACCCAGCTCACGACCGCTGGCACCACGCTGAACACGCTGACGACCACGGTCGCTGCGGCCTCGCCGGCGGCGCCGGCCAGCGCCCCGGCCGCCACCACCGGCGTCGCCTCCCTGCCGGCCGACATGCTGCTCAAGCCCGCGGCGAGCACCTGCACGGCGCTGCGCAGCGGCAGCTATCGCATGGTGCTTCCGACGAAGGGCGCCACGCTGGCCGAGCAGACCGGCACGATCACGGTCGACGCGAAGGCGTTGACCCTGACCTATACCGAGGGCAGCTCCGGCACCTGGACCGCCGCCGACGACCCCTGCCACTTCACCGACGACGGCGGCAAGACCGACATGTTCGTGACGCAGGCCGGCGTGATCGTCGCACGCTACACCGATGACGACGGCCTCACGTACGCGGTCGGCATCGGCCTGCCGGTGCAGAGCCACACCCTGGCCTCGCTGGCCGGAACCTGGAACGCGATCGGCGTGTCGGCGAACGAGGCTGCCACCGGCTACACCGCGGTCACGGGAACGGTCACTGTGGACAGCGCGGGCGTGCTCAGCGGTGCGACCTGGTGCCAGAACGACGCGACCTGGGGCTTGACGGGCAACGACTGCGCAGCGGTCACGGGCGCCGTGGGCACGCTGAAGGCGAACGCCGACGGCGGATTCGACTCCTTCGACCCGGGCAGCGCCACGCCGAGCGGGCGGGCCTTCGCGTATCGGGCCGGCAACGGCGACCTGATGCTGGCCTCGATCGACGGCGACGGCACCGTGCTGTTCTTCACCCAGCAGCGCAGCAACGTGCTGCCGACGGTCGACGTCAAGAACACCACCTGGAACGTGACCCTCAATGGGCAGCTGGCGTCGCCCCTTTCCGTCGGCATCTCGAGCAACACGATCCTGTCGGTCGACGCCGCCGCCGGCAGCTGGGTTCGCCAGCAGCATGTCGCGAGCGGCGCTGACTATCCGGAGACGCTGGTCGCCAACAGCCCGCGGGACGGCTATACCCTCCGCCCGGCGGCGACGACCACCGCGGTCGGTGGCGCAACGGTGGAGATCCGCGAGTTGGACGTCCTCGTCCTGCGCGGCATGGGCTTCAGCGCGGTCGTGATCCCTTCCAACAAGTCGTTCGTCTTCTCGGTGAACCAGCCCTAAGAAAGAGCCCTGACCGAGCCTTGGGCCCGCCTTCGGCGGGCCTTTTTCGTTTTGCAGCTGCCCCGGAGGTCGACCGGGGTTTCCTAGCTTCCGGCGCTGACGGCGGGGCCGAGTTGCAGGCCCATCCGGGCGGCGGCGACTACCGCCTGAGTGCGCGAGGTGGCGCCCAGCCGGCGGAAGATCGACGCGAGGTGGGTCTTCACGGTCGACTCCGAGAGCTCGAGCTCTCGGCAGATCAGCTTGTTGGTCTTGCCCTCGATCAGCAGGCGCAGCACGTCGCACTGCCGTGGCGTCAGGTGGGTCAGGTCGGTCGCCGGCGCCGGCGCGGCTTCGGGACCGGTGTCCCCGGCGGCGGTGCGCCGCGCGAGCGGCGGCGGCAGATAGACGCCGCCGTCGAGAACCCTGCGCAAGGCCTCCCGCATCACGCCCGCCGGCGAGGACTTGGGGATGAAGCCGGCAGCGCCCGCTTCGATCGCGGCGAACACGGCCCCGGAAGGCGCGTCGCCCGACAGGACGATGATCGCCACCTCCGGTGCGCGGGCGCGGATCTGCACCAGCCCGCGCATCCCCTCGGCATCGGGGAGGTCCAGGTCGAGCAGCAGCAGATCCAGGTCGGGATGCCGCTCGAGCTGAGTCAACGCGTCGGCGATGTCGCCGGCCTGCAGCAGCTCCAGCTCCGGGAAGCTTTGAGTGATCAGCAGTGCGAGCCCTTCGCGGTAGAGGGCGTGGGTATCTACCAGCAGTGTCTTCATCCGCGAGAGTCTGCGAGCCGGAGCGAGTGAGGGAGCCCCGATTCTCGCATCGGGCTTTGGGCGATTCGCGCGGGCGGTGCAGGCTCCGGTGGCGCAGATTCGCCAATGAATTGGCGGTCCCTCCGCTCGCCACCGCCACGGGAACGCTTGTCAACGCCGGTTGTCTTGGCGGGCATCGGGCGGCGACGCCTTGGAGTAGATTGAGTGTCTCCGGCCCGATTGCCAGCGCCCATGATCCCGTCCTTCGTCCCCATCCGCGGCCTGCACCACTTCGCCTGGCGCTGCCGCGACTGCGAGGAGACGCGGGTCTTCTACGAGGACCTCCTCGGCCTGCCGCTGGTGCACGTGATCCGCTCCGACGTCGTGCCGAGCACCGGCGAGCACTGCCCCTACGTGCACATCTTCTTCCGCATGGCCGACGGCTCGCACCTGGCGTTCTTCGATCTCGGCGACGACGTCGCCGCGGCGCCTTCGCCGAACACGCCGTCGTGGGTGAACCACATCGCCCTGCGGGTCGATTCGCTCGACGCTCTGCGCGCCGCCAAGGCCCGCCTCGAGGCCGCCGGCATCGAGGTGGTCGGCATCACCGACCATCACATCATCGAGTCGATCTACTTCTTCGACCCGAACGGTATCCGCCTCGAGCTGACCGTGCCGACGGCGAGCGCAGAGACCACCGCGCGCCACGAGCAGGAAGCCCATGCCGCGGTCGAGGCGTGGACGAAGGAGAAGCGCGCCCTGCTCGCGCAGGACGACGACGGCCCGGCGCGCGAGGCCGCGGCGAACCTGTCGAACTACGGCGCGATGGACGCCTGAGCGGCGGTCGCCGGCTCAGGTCGGCAGCGGCGCCACGCCTTCGACCGCGCCGGCGGGCGTGCGCGCGACGTTGAGCACCATCGAGATCGTCGTGAAGTAGCCGACCAGGCCGATCAGGTCGAGCACGCCGTGCTCGCCCAGGCGACCGACGGCGTCGCGGTAGAGCGCATCCGAGACGCCCCTCCTGTCGACGAGCTCGTTGACGAAGTCGTGGAGCAGGGCCTCGTCGTCGCTCATCGTCGCCGGCCGGATGCCGGCGCGCAGGGCATCGATGGTCGCCGGCAGCGTGCCCGCGGCGATCGCCAATGGCACGTGCACCGCCCACTCGAACTGCTGCGTCCAGTGCCTGGCGACGAGCAAGGTGGCGAACTCGGACAGGCGCTGCGGCAGAGCGCTGCCGAAGCGCAGGTACTCGCCCACCTTCTGCAGCCGGGCCATCAACTCGGGGCTGCGCAGCAGGGGAACGAACGGGCCCTTCACGCCCTTGCGCGGGCCGGCGATCAGCTCGTCGGCGGCGGCGCGTTGCGCCTCGGTCATCTGCTCGCGCGGAATCGGCGGCATGCGGTCGGTGGTGTCGGTCATGGGCGTTGCCTTTCGCGGCTAGGCAATGCTACGGCGAGCGCGGCCGCGCTATAACGGCGGCATGAGCGCCGAAACCTGGAAGTTCGCGCCGGCGTACGAGCTGCCGCACTGGCCCTTCGTCGCCCCGCCCGACCTCGGCGCCGGCGAGCGCATCCGTTACCCGGTGGTGATCGCCGGCGGCGGCCTCGCCGGACTCACCCTGGCCTGCGACCTGGCCCTGCGCGGCGTGCGCGCGGTCGTGCTCGACGAGGACGACACCGTCGGCGTCAAGGGCGCGTCGTCGCGCGGCATCTGCTACGCCCAGAAGAGTCTCGAGATCTTCGATCGGCTCGGCATCTACGAGCGGATCCGCGCCAAGGGCATCACCTGGTCGGTCGGCCGGACCTTCTCGGGCAACGACGAGGTCTACACCTTCAACCTGCAGGACGAGAGCGCCTCCCAGCAGCCGCCCTTCATCAACCTGCAGCAGTTCTACCTGGAATGGTTCCTGGTCGACCGCATCAACGAGCTCGATGCGACCGACCTGCGCTGGAAGAGCCGGGTGACGAAGGTGGAGAACGAGGCCGACGCGGTGGTGGTGGAGGTGGAGACGCCCGCCGGCCGCTACGCGCTCGAGGCCGACTGGTTCATCGACGCCACCGGCGCCAACAGCCGCATCCGCGAGGCGATGGGCCTGGAGGTCAACCCTTCGCGCAGCACCGACCGCTGGTGCATCACCGACGTGCGCTTCAAGACGCCGTTCCCGACCCAGCGCTGGACCTGGGTCGACGCGCCCTTCAACGAGGGCCGTGCCGTCTGGCAGCACCTGATGGCCGACGACGTCTGGCGGCTCGACTACCAGATGGCCGAGGACTGCGATCCCGAGGCGATCAGCCGGCCGGAGGTCGCCGGCGAGCGGCTGCGCGCCCAGCTCGGTGCCGACGTCGAGTTCGAATTCGTCTGGATCGGCCCGTACCAGTACCGCGACCACCTGCTCGAGACCTTCCGCGTCGGCCGCACCCTCTTCATCGGCGACTCGGCGCACGTGGTCTCGCCGTTCGGCGCGCGCGGCGGCAACAACGGCATCCAGGACGCCGCCAACCTCGGCTGGAAGCTGGCCCTGGTGCTCGCCGGCGAGGCCGGCGACGACCTGCTCGACAGCTACCATGCCGAGCGCCATCCGGCGGCGGTGGAGAACCTCACGGTCTGTCGTCGCACCGCCCGCTTTCTCGCGCCGCGCAGCCGCGCCGAGCACCGTATCCGCCGCGCCGTCTGCACCCTGGCCCGGCGCCACGAGTTCGCGCGTCGGCTGGCGAACACGGGCCGAATGGCGCAGGCCAATGCCTATCCGCCGTCGCCCTGGGCCAAAGCCGGCGCGCGCTCGGTGCAGAACGTCGCTTTCGACGGCACGACGCTGATGCATTGCCTCGCCGGCGGCACCCGCTTCCTCGGCCTGGCGTTCGGCGCCGATGCTGCCGCCCTGGTGCGCCTCGACGAGCTCGCGGCGCTGTTCCCGATCGACTTCCGCCGGGTCGATGCCGCCGACGCGCTCGCCGCGCACCTCGGCGGCGCGGCGGGCACGGTGGTGATCGTCCGTCCCGATGCCTACGTGGCGGCGACGCTGCCCGAGGCGACTCCCGACGCCGTCGCCGCGGCGATGCGCGATGCGCTCGGCATGGACGAGCGCGCCCGGCTCGCGGCGGTCGCATGAGTGCCGGGAACGGGCCGGTCATGCGCACCGACGCCAACATGGCCGATCCCGACGGCTTCTACGAGGCCTGGGTCGCGGCGCACGAGGGCCTGAGCGACGAGGAAAGCAACGACCTCGATGCCCGGCTGGTCTTGCTGCTCGCCAATCAGGTCGGCGATCCCCGGGTGCTGCTGGCCTGCATCGCGGAGGCGCGCGAGCAGGGGCGTCGTCGCCCGTGAGCGTCGGCGCCGGGGTGCCGGGGTGCCGGGGTGACCGCGCTCTCGATCCTGGTCGTCGGCCTGCTCCTCGGCATGCAGCACGCTACCGAGGTGGACCACCTCGCCGCCGTCGCCACCCTGGCGACGCGGCAGAGCTCGCTGACGCAGACCCTGCGCCAGGGCGTGGCCTGGGGCATCGGCCACACCCTGACGCTGGTGCTCTTCGGCGGCGTCGTGCTCTGGCTGGGCCAGGCGATTTCCCCGCGCCTCGGGCAGGCGCTGGAGACGGCCGTCGGGATCATGCTGGTGCTGCTCGGCGCCGACGTGCTGCGCCGGCTGGTGCGCGACCGCACCCACTTCCATGTCCACCGCCACGGACTGCGCCTCGCGCATGTCCATGCGCACAGCCACCGCGGCGAAGGCGCGCACGCCGGATCGGCGCATCGCCATGCGCATCCGCAGCGCTGGCCGGTGCGCGCCCTGGCGGTCGGCATGATGCATGGCCTCGCCGGCTCGGCCGCGCTTGTCTTGCTGACGATGCAGTCGATCGCGTCGGTCGGCCTGGGCGTCGGCTACATCGCCCCTCTTCGGCCTCGGCTCGATCGCCGGCATGGCGCTGCTGTCCGCGGTGATCGCGGTCCCGCTCAAGCTTTCGTCGGGCCACCTGACCGGGGTGCACCACGTGATGACGGCCGGGGTCGGCGTCTTCAGCTGCGCCCTCGGCGTCGCCATGGTGGTGGAGATCGGCTACCTCAAGGCGCTGCTCGCCTGAACCGCGGCCCGGCGCCGCGGCTCAGGCAGTTGCCCAGGACGCTACTTGCCGCCGCCCAGTCCCATGCGCTTGCCCACCTCGGTGTAGACCCGGGTGCGCGCCTTCATGAACGCGTCCATGCCGTCGCTGCCGACGTTCACCAGCTCGAAGCCGGCCTTGGCCGCCAGCTCCTTCATCTCCGGGTCGGCGTTGAGCGCGGCGAATAGCTCGGCGAGCTTACGGCGCTGCTCGGCCGACGTGGCCTTGGGCACGCCGATGCCGCGATAGGCGCCGTCGACCCAGTCGACGCCGAGCTCCCTGAAGGTGGGCACGTCGGGCAGCAGCGGATGGCGCTGCTCCATCGCCACCGCGAGCGGCCGGACCTTGCCCTTGTTGGCGATGGCGAAGGGCGTATAGGTCATGGCGCCGTCGATGTGGCCGCCGAGCACGGCAAGCGAGAGGTCGCCGGTGCCCTTGTACGGCACGTAGGTCGTCTTGATCGCGAACGCCTGGTCCATGCGCTCGTGGGCCGCGTGGTTGGCCGAGTTCAGGCCCGAGCCGCCGAGGTTGAGCTTGCCCGGGTCGGCCTTGGCCGCCCTGACGAAGTCGGCCCAGGTCTTGATCGGGCTCTGCTCGCCGACGACGAGGATGTCGGGCGTGTAATGGAACCAGAACACCGGCGTCACGTCCTCGGTCTTGTACGAGACGTTGCCTTCCATCGGCTGCAGCACGATGTGCGGCAGGTTGACGCCGACGACGTTCAGCCCGTCCGCCGGCAGCGTGTTCATCTGCGCCCACATCAGGCCGCCGCCGCCGCCGGCCTTGTACTGGATCACGGTCTCGATCGCCGGGCACTTCTTCTTCAGCACCAGTTGCTGGTGGCGGGCCGAGAGGTCGCTCTCGCCGCCGGGCGGGAAGGCCTGCCAGTAGAGCAGGTTGCCGCTGGGGCAGGCCGGGGCGGTCTGGGCCAGCGCGGGGTGCGCGAGGGTCGCGCCGGCGAGGGCCAGCGTGGCGAGCAGGGTGCGGGTCATGGCGTGTTTCCTGGCGTTGCTTCGGCGCAGATCCTGCCGGATGGCGGTGGGCGGCGGCTGCTGCCGACCCACCTCGGGCGCGCGCGGCGAAAGCTAGCACGGCGAGCGCGGACGGGGCAGGGGGCGAACGCCCGGAACGGAGAGAGCGCCGGGGTGCACCGACGGTGGCCCGACAATCGCGCATTCCCTGCCGAGCCGCCCGTCATGCTCCAGCTGCACTACTTCCCCGGCAACGCCAGCCTGATCCCGCACCTCGTGCTCGAAGAGCTCGGCGTGCCGTTCGAGCTGAAGTACGTCGACCGCGCGGTCTCGGCGCACAAGTCGGCCGATTACCTGGTGCTGAATCCGAACGGGCTGATCCCGGTGCTGGTCGATTCGTCCGCGGGCGAGGCGGGCCGGCCGCTGGTGCTGTACGAGACCCCGGCCGTCTGCGTGCACCTGGCCGACACCCACCCCGCCGCCGGACTGATGCCGCCGCTCGGCAGCGGTCAGCGCGCCCAGGCCTACAAGTGGCTCGCCTGGCTGAACAACACCGTGCAGGCGAGCCTGATCCTCTACTTCTACCCCGAGCGCTGGGGCGACGAAGCGGCAGCGGCGCAGGTCAAGGCGCACGCCGAAACCAAGATCGGCACCTTGCTCGACCAGCTCGACGCCGAGTTCGCGCGCCACGGCGGGCCGTGGCTGCTCGGCGAGAGCTTCAGCATCTGCGACCCCTACGCCTTCGTCCTCTGCCGCTGGACCCGCGGCTTCGGCCGGCCGGCGCGCGACCTGCCGCACCTGAAGCCGTTCCTGGCACGGATGCTCGAGCGGCCCGCGGTGCAGCGCGCGATCGCGACCGAAGGGCTGAAACCGCCGCTGGTCTGACTCGGCGGCAGCGCGCCGCATGCCGCACTCGGCGGCGCGGCCTGTCCTCAGGGCGCGCCGCGTGCGTCGAGCGCCTGGGCCCACCACTCCGTGAGCGGCGCGCGGGCCCGGGTACGCTGCCGCTCGGCGAGCAGGGCCCGGCCCGCCGCGGCGCCACCGCCGCGGGCGGCCGCGGCGAGCAGGGTCTGGTCGATCACATCGCGCTGCGCATGGCTGCCGCCGAGGCGCGCGCCGGCGCTGCCGCGCAGCGGCTGGAGCAGCCGGACGGCGTCGGCGAAGCGGTCGTCGGCGAAAGCGACGAGGCCCTGCATCAGCGGCGCGGCGACGATCCGCGACACCTCGCGGTTCCAAGCGCCGCCGCGGGCGGCGTTGCCGAGCGACGTGCTCATCCAGCGTGCCGCAGCGTCGCGCTCGCGGGCGCCGAGCAGGGCGATGAGCGCGTGCACGTCGTTGAAGGCCGAGATCCCGGCGGCGGCCGGATCGGCCAGCGCCCAGCCGGCGAGGAGGCGCTGCCAGCGGTCGCCGACCTCGGCGCCGTGCAGCGCCAGCCGCCAGAGCAGCGAGGCGGCGTCGACGCGCTGCAGCGTGATCTCGTTGGCCTCGGCCTTCAGGTAGAGGTCGAACACCTCGAGTGCCTTGGCGTGGTCGCGGGCCTCGAGCGCGAACAGCGCCTCGTGCCAGCCGAGGTGCGCGGCGAAGCCGTTGCCCACGCCCCAGAACGGCCGCCAGGCCGCCATCCAGACGCTGCCCTCAGCGTGCCGGCCCTGCATCTCCATGACATGGGCGACGGCGTGGATCGCCCACGGCACGCGCGCCGTGCCCGCCACGGCGCGGCGGCCGACCGCCTCGGCCTCGGCATAGCGGCCGGACTCCTCCAGGCCGAAGGCATGGTGGCCGAGCACATAGGGGTACAGCGGGTCGGCCTCGCTCCATGCCGGCAGGACCGCGGCGACGCGCTCGCGCAGGGCCTCGGCGTCGCCGCGGTAGAAGTCGAACAGCAGCGCCCATTGCAGGGCCAGGACGTCGCGCGGCTCGGCCCGCACCAAGGCACCCCAGCCGTCGGACGCGCCCTGCCAGTCGCCGCGCTCGACCCGGCGCAGGGCCGTGAGGTGGCCGCGCTCGCGCTCGTTCGCGTTCGCCGCGAGCGGTTCGGCCGCGTCGAGGAGGGCGACCGCCTCGGCGACGAGCGAGGGCTCGGTGAGGTTGAGGAGAAAGCCCGCCTTCATCAGCCGCGGCAGCAGCCACGCCGGATCGGCGGCGATCGCCGCATCGAGGTCCTCGAGCGGCGTGCCGTAGAACGACAGCATCCGCCAGAGCGCGTTCTCGCTCGCCTCGAGGGCGGCGCGCGAACCGGTGCTGGTCACGTTGCCGTGCCTGTCGGCGAGGCCGCTCACGTTGCGGCGGCGGGCGGCTCGGGCCAGGGCCGCGGCGCGGGCCGTATCGCTTCCCAGGCGGCCGCGACCTGGAGCACGCCGAGGTCGTCGTGGCGCTTGCCGGCGATCTGCAGGCCGATCGGCAGGCCGGCCCGGGTCCAGCCGCAGTTGATGCTCGCGGCCGGCTGCTCGCTCATGTTGTAGGCGACGGTGAAGCAGATGTGCTCGAGCGGCCGCGCCGGATCGTCGGTGGGCGAGGCGAGCTCGGCGGCGAAGGCCGGGATCGGCGCGGTCGGCGAAAGCACGACGTCGAAGCGTCGATGCGCCGCGACCGCGGCTTCGCGCATCGCCCCCATCTGGCTGAAGCCGCGGAACACCTCGGCCCCGTTCAGGTTCGCGCCGCCCTCGACCCAGCGGGCGATGAAGGGCAGCACCTTGGCGCGCCGCTCCGCCGGCAGCGCCTGGAAGTCGAGCCAGGAGCGCATCCGCCAGAACGCGTCCATGCCGTCGAGCATGGCGCGGGTGAAGTAGGCGCCGATCGGCTCGACCTCGGCGCCGGCGGCGGCGAAGCGCCCGGCCGCGGCGCGCACCGCGGCGGCGATCTCGGGATCGACCGGCAGGCCAGCGCCGGGATCGAGCAAGAGGCCGATCTTCAGGCCGCGCAGGTCGCGCTCGAGCCGCGACCAGGCGATGTCCTCGGCCGGCAGGCTCATCGTGTCGCGATCGTCGGGCTGCGCCAGCACGCTCATCAGCAGCGCCGCGTCGGCGACGCTCCGCGTCATCGGCCCGGCGCAGCGGCCGGCGTAGGGCGGGTCGATCGGGATCCGGCCGAGGCTGGGCTTGAGGGTGAAGATGCCGCACCAGGCCGCCGGCAGGCGCAGCGACCCACCGATGTCGGTGCCGACGTGCAGCGGCCCGTAGCCGGCGGCGACCGCCGCCCCCGCGCCGGCGCTGCTGCCGCCCGGCCCCTTGCTCAGGTCCCAGGGGTTGCGCGCCAGCGCATGGAAGCTCGACAGGCCCGACGACAGCATCCCGTAGTCGGGCATCGTCGTCTTGCCGAGGATGACCGCGCCCGACTCGCGCATCCGCGCCGCCGGCGGGGCGTCGTTCGCCGCCGGCACGAGCAGGCTGGCGGCGGTGCCCACCGGCACCGGCGTGCCGCGGGTGGCGATGTTCTCCTTGATCATCGACGGCACGCCGTCGATCGGGCCGAGCGGCTCGCCCTTCAGCCAGCGCGCCTCGGAGGCGCGCGCCGCGGCCAGTGCCGCCTCGGGATCGAGCGCATAGGTCGCCTTGAGGTGCCGCTCCCAGGCGGCGATGCGCGCCAGCACCGCCTTCGTCGCCTCCACCGGCGAGAGCTCGCGCTTGCGGTAGCGCGCGACCAACTCGGTCGCGCCGAGATCGTGCAATGCCCTCATCCGGTCATTGCCAGCTCAGCGCGCCGAGGTCGTTGGCGAAGATCGGCGAGCTGCTCCACATGCCCTTCAGCTTCTTGTTGCCGACGGCGAACTGCGGCAGCTGGAACAGGTAGGCGGCGACGCTGTCGGTGGCGAGCTGGCGCTGGATGTCGCCGAGCAGCTTGAGCCGGCCCTTCGGGTCGGTGGTCGAGTTGTAGGCGACGAGCAGGTCGCGGTAGGCCTTGGAGTCGTAGCCGTAGTAGTAGCTGGGGTCGCCGTAGCGGTCGAAGTCGAGCGGCTCGACGTGGCTGACGATGGTGAGGTCGTAGTTGCCCTTGAACGTGCCCGAGAGCCACTGCGCCCACTCGACGTTCTCGATCTTCGCGACCACGCCGATCTTGGCGAGCTGCGAGGCGATGATCTCGCCGCCCTTCCTCGCGTAGGCGATCGGCGGCAGCGTCAGCGTCACGTTGAGCGGCGGCGCCACTCCGGCTTCCTTGAGCAGCGCCTTGGCCTTGTCCGGGTTGTACGGGTTGACGCCGGTGAGGTCGACGTAGCCGGCATCGCTCGGCACCATGTGGCTGCCGATCGGCACGCCGTAGCCTTCCTGGGCGCCGTCGATGAGCGCCTTGCGGTCGATCGCCGCGGCCAAGGCGCGGCGCACGCGCACGTCGTCGAAGGGCTTCCTCTTGTTGTTGATCGTCATGATCGTCTTGCCCTCGGTGCCGCCGATGGCGACCGAGAAGCGCGGATCGTTCTGGAACTGCTTCAGGCTCTCGAGCGCGCCGTAGCGCGGCATGCCGTCGATGTCGCCGGCGAGCAGGGCGGCGACCTGCGCCGCCGGGTCACCGATGAAGCGGTAGGTGACCTTCTTCATCGCCACCTTGGCGGCATCACGGTACTGCTCGTTCTTCGAGAGCGTGATTGCCGAGCCCTTGGCCCAGGAATCGAACTTGAAGGGACCGGTGCCGATCGGCTTGGTCGCGGTTGTCGCCGCGCTCTTCGGGTCGAGGATCACGGCGGTGTTCTCGCCCATGCGGAACAGGAAGTTGCCGTCGGCGTTGTTGAGGACGACGATCACCGTCGCCGGATCGGGCGCGGTGACGCTGCTGATGTTGTCGAACACCGCCTTCTTCGCCTTGTTGGTCGACTCCTTCGCCTTGGCGCGCTCGAAGCTGAAGACGACGTCGCTCGCGTCGAAGGCCTCGCCGTCGTGGAACTTCACGCCCTTCTTCAGCTTGAAGGTGTAGACCTTGCCGTCGGGGTCGATCGTCCAGCTTTCGGCGAGCAGCGGCGTGATCTTGCCGTCCATGTTGATCTTGGTCAGGCCCTCGAGCACGCTCAGGTGCACCACCTCGCCGATCGCCGCCGCCGGCGCCATCGTCGGGTCGAGGCCGGGCGCCGGCTCGAGCACCATGCCGAGGATGACGCTGTCCTTGCGCGCCTGGGCCGCGGCGTCGGGCGGCAGCAGCGCGGCAGTGAGCGTCAGGGCGAGCAGCCCGGCCGCGGCGGCGAAGCGCGCCGGCATCGAACGGCCGGCGGGGGTGCGCAGGAGAGTCATCGGGGGCTCCGGAACGAGAAGGTCGAAGCCGTGACTTTAAGGACAAGCGGGCACGGTGGTTTCCCGGCCTGGAATCGGGTACCGGCAACGGGCCTCGGCCGGCAGCTGGCGGGCCGCTATCGGGGCAGCGTGAAGGCGTCGAGCGAGACCCGGGGCGTCCGGCCCAGCAGACCGTGCGCCAAGGCTTCGCCGAGCGCCGCCGAATGCTTGAAGCCGTGGCCCGAGCAGGCCGAGACGAAGGTGATCGCCTCCGACTCGGGATGCGGCCGCACCAGGAACGAGGCGTCGGGCGTGCTGGTGTAGAGGCAGGTGGCGGTACGCAGCACGCGGGCGGTGATGCCGCGCAACCGGCCGCGGGCATGGTCTTCGTGGACCGACTTCGCATCGTCCGCCGCGACCTGGCGATCGACCCGGTCGGGGTCGGACTCGGTCGTGTCCTGCTCGCTCGCCACCTTCGGCCCGGCGATGCCGTCGACCATCGGAAAGCCGTACATCGATGCGCGCTGCCCGCCGCGGCCGTGCAGCCAGATGAAGACCGGGCAGCGCTCCGGCGCATAGAGGGCCGGGTCGTCGACGCCGAACCAGTAGAGCACCTGGCGCAGGACGCGCAGCCGGGTGCCGAAGGCCGTGCCGGCGAGCCCGGGCGTCCAGGCGCCGGCGGTGACGACGACGCGCGACGCCGACAGCCGGCCCCGGTCGGTGACCACGTCGACGCCGCTGGCTGCCGGCTCGATCGAGAGCACGCGCTCCTCGAGGCGCAGGTTGGCGCCGTGGCGGCCCGCCTGGGCGAGCTGCGCGGCGACGATCCGCTCGGGAAAGAGCACGCCGGCAGCGTGCTCGAGGTAGCCGCGTTCGCCATCGGCGACGAGGAATGCGGGAAAGCGCTCGCGGATCGCCGCCGCATCGAGCAGCTCGTGGGCGATGCCGAAGCGCTGCGCCAGGGCGATCGTCTGGGCGAGGAAGCCGGGCTGGCCGTGGTACTTCGCGATGTCGGTGGCGTCCGAGCCGATCACCAGGCCGCCGGTGCGGCGTTGGAGCGTCTCGCCGCTCGCCGCCTCGAGCTCGGGCCAGAGCTGGTGCGAGCGCAGTGCCAGCGGCACGAAGGCCGCGCCTTCGCCGACGGCGAGCCGGGTGATGCGGGTCAGGCCGTGGCTCGAGCCCTGGTCGTGCGGCGGCCGGAAGCGGTCGATGCCGACGACCTTGGCGCCGCCCGCGCTCAGGTAGTGGCAGAGCGCGCTGCCGACCGCGCCGAGGCCGACGACGATCGTGTCCGGGGTGGCGACATCCATGCGGCGCGATTGTCCGCATTCGGCACGAATGCCTGGAGACTGGCGCGCAAGGCCTCGACCAGCGGCGTCGCCGTCAGCTGCGGATGGCGCGCGGCGAGCTTCCCGCCGTCGAGCGCGTGCGGCACGCGCCACAGGTACGCCATGCGCGCCAGCTCGCGCGGCATCGGCGCGACCAGTCCGACGGCGCGGATCAGGGCCCACGGCATCGCACCGTAGCGCCAGCCCCGCGCCGGCGCGAGGCCGAGGGCCTCGGCGGCCGCCACGGTGGCGGCGAGGAATTCGCGCCCGGTCGGCGCATGCCCGGCGAAGTGGAAGCGCTCGAACGCCGTGCCGTTGTCGTCGGCGGCGGCGACGAAGGCGCGGGCGAGGTCGGGCAGGTAGGCCCAGGCGTGGACGAGGTCGAGCGGTCCGGGATAGACGAGCTTGCCGACGGCGATCGACTTGACCACCGCCTGGTCGAACCAGCCGCCGGTGCCGCCGCCGAAGAAGTCGCCGGCGGTGATCACGGTCGAGCGCAGCCGCCCGGCGGCGGCGCGGGCTTCGAGCTCGCTTTCCATCATTGCCCGCAGCCGCCCCTTGCTCGTCGTCGGCCGTTGCGGCGTCGCTTCGTCGATCAGGGTCGGCATGCCGGCGCCGAAGTTGTAGACGTTGCCCGGCAGCATGAAGCGTGCGCCCAGGCGTTCGGCCAAGTCCATGCTGGCGCGCGCCAGCGGCAGCGCTTCTTCCTCCCAGCGGGTGTAGAGCGGGTTGAGGCCGTGAACGACGACGCGCGGCGCGTCGCGCCCCGCGAGCGCCGCCGGCAGGTCGGCGAGGGCGGCTTGGACCAGGCGGGCGTCGGCCGGCATGCCCGGCGCCGGATCGCGGCGAACCTGGGCGTGCACGGTCCAGCCGGCCGCGGCGAAGGCCTGTGCGGCGGCGAGGCCGAAGCGGCCGTTGGCGCCGAGTACCAGGACGGCGGGACGGAGAGCGGTGGTCATAACGGTTCCTTCGGGAAAGGGCAGGCGAGCTGCCGATGACAGGCAGTGTGGTCGCGGCACGGGCGCAAATCCATACCGCAATCGGCATGGAAGCTATACATTCCTGCATGGAAACCGATGCGGTCGAGCGCTTCGACTGGGCGCTGGTGAAGAGCTTCCTCGCGGTGCTCGACGCGGGCAGCGTGACCGCCGCCGCGGCGCGCTCGGGCGCGCAGCAGCCGACCCTCAGCCGCCACATCGCAGAGCTGGAGGCACAGCTCGGTGCGCCCCTGTTCGAGCGCACCGGCCGGGGCGTCACACCCACCGCCGCGGCCCTGGCGATCGCCGGCGCGGCCCGGCAGATGGAGGACGGCGCGATGGCGCTGGCCCGCGGCGTCGCCCACGCCAAGTCGGCGGCGCGCGGCACGGTGCGCATCACCACCAGCCAGGTCGCGGCCACCTGGCTGCTGCCGCCCCTCCTCGGCGCGCTGCAGCGCCGCCACCCGCAGATCGAGATCGAGCTGGTCGCCTCCAACGCGCTGACCAACCTGCTGCGCCGCGAGGCCGACATCGCGGTCCGCATGGTTCGCCCGGCCCAGGCTTCGCTGATCGCGAGGAAGCTGGGCGAGATCGAGATCGTCGCCGCGGCAAGCCGGGCCTACCTGACGAAGGCGCCGCCGCTTCGGGTGGCCGCCGATCTGCGCGCGCATCGCCTGATCGGCTTCGACCGCGACGAATCGATCGTGCGCGGCTTCGCCCGTCTCGGCCTGCCGCTGGCGCGCTCGGATTTCGCCTTGCGCACCGACGACCAGGTGGCCTACACGCGCCTGGTCGCCGAGGGCGCCGGCGTCGGCTTCGTCGCGGCCTACGCGATCAGGCAGTGGCCCGGGGTCGTGCGCCTCCTGCCCGAGCTGGCGATCCCGGCCCTGCCGTGCTGGCTGGCGGTGCATCGCGAGATCCGCGCCAACCCGCTGGTGCGCGCGGCCTACGACTTCCTCGCGCGCGAGCTGCCGCCGGCCCTGCAGGCCTGAGTCCGCGCTGTCGCACTACCATCGATGCATGGCTTCATCCATCTCTCGCCGCCGCATGGTCACCTGGACCGGCGCCTCGCCCTTCCTGCTCGCCGGCGCCTGCGCCAGCAAGAAGGCCGCTTCTCCCGAGGTCACGGCGGCGCTGGCGCCGTCCGGACGCCTGCGCGCCTCGATCAACCTCGGCAACCCGATCCTCGCCCGGCGCGAGCCGGCCGGCGGCGAGGCCGTCGGCGTCTCGGTCGACCTGTCCCGCCGCCTCGCCGAAGAGCTCGGTGTCGGCCTGGTGCTGCTGACCTTCGACTCCGCCGCCAAGTCGGTCGAGGCCATCAAGGGCGGGCAGGCCGACATCGGCTTCTTCGCGATCGACCCGATGCGCAGCGACGGCATCCGCTTCACCGCGCCCTACGTCCTGATCGAAGGCGCGTACCTGGTGCGCCAGGCCTCGCCGCTGACCGCCAACGCCGAGGTCGACCGGGCCGGCACGCGCATCATGGTTGGCCGGGGCAGCGCCTACGACCTGTTTCTCACGCGCGAGCTGAAGGCGGCGCAGCTGATGCGCGCCCCGACCTCGCCGAAGGTGGTCGACGAGTTCCTCGCTGCCGGCGCCGACGTCGCCGCCGGCGTCAAGCAGCAGCTCGAGGCCGATGCCGCCCGGCTGCCCGGCCTGCGCCTCCTGCCGGGCCGCTTCATGGTGATCGAGCAGGCGATGGGCCTGCCGGCGTCGCGCCCCGAGGACGCGGCCCGCTACCTCGCCGGCTTCGTCGAATCGGCCAAGAGCAGCGGCTTCGTCGCCGACGCCCTGAAGCGGCACAACATCCAGGGCGCCGCGGTCGCGCCCGCGGCCTAGCCGGCTCAGCGCAGCAGCGACCCCGGCGTCGGGCGAAGGCGCATCTGCTCCATCGGCGCCGCCGAGGCGGCGAGCAGGCGCGGCAGCACGATCTCGCTCCAGCGCGCCGAGCGCGCCAGGTGCTCGCCGGCTCTTGTCGCCGCGTCGGCGTTGGCATGGCGCGAGAGCCAGGCGAACACGTTCTCGCCGCTGCGCACCGGCAGCCGCGGATAGTCGTTCTCCATCACCTCGGTCTCGAGCACGGCGCAGGGCGTCGCACCGCACTCCACCAGGAGCGGCAGGACATCGCGCTCGAAGCCGCGTCGCCAGACGGCGTCGACCGGCGCGCGCAGGGTGCAGATGTCGAGCAGGTACACGGTCGAGGGCGACCCGACGCCGCGTTCCGCGGACGGCCGGGCATGCGCCGGTGTCACCAGCGACCAGGTCGGGCGGGCGTAGCACAGCAACCGGACGTCGCTGGCATCGATCATGGTCGCGTTGGCGGCTTCGCGATGCTTCGCCCAGACCCCGCCGCCGTAGAACGACTCGAGCCCGGCACGGCGCGCCGCCTTGTCGGCGAAGCCGCGCAGCCAGACGAAATGGTCGGGTCGGTCGAGGTCGGTGAACTGGCCGATCACGCGCATGCCCTCGGCCTCCTGCGTCTCGACGAATTCGCGCTCGAAGAGGGTGATCAGCGTGTCGCGCTGACCCGGATGCAGCAGGTAGTCGCGCAGCTCGACGATGCGGCAGTCTTCGAGCGTGGGGGCGCGTAGCGCGGTGGGCGATTCGGCGGTCATGGCGGTGCTCCGGAAGCGGAAATCGCCATCCTCGCGGCCCTTACCTGCCAGGCGCTGTCATGTATTTGCCGGCACACTCCGGCGATGCGCGCCAGCCGCCTGCTCTCGATCCTGCTCACCCTGCAGACCAAGGGCCGGGTCAGCGCCCCGGCCCTCGCCGCCGCGCTCGAGGTCTCGGTGCGCACCGTCTATCGCGACATCGATCACCTCAGCGCCGCTGGCGTGCCGGTCTGGGGCGACCGCGGCCGCCAGGGCGGCTTCGAGCTCAAGGAGGGCTGGCGCACCCAGCTCACCGGCCTGACCGCGGGCGAGGCCCAGGCCCTGTTCATGGCCGGCCTGCCCGGGCCGGCGAAGGACCTGGGGCTGCAGGACGCGGCCGCGTCGGTGCACCTCAAGCTGATCGCCGCCTTGCCGGCCGACTGGCAACGCGATGCGGAGCGCGCCGCGTCGCGCTTCCATCTCGACCCGGTCGACTGGTTCCGTGGCGCGGCGCCGCCGGATCACCTGAAGGCCGTCGCCGCGGCAGTCTGGAACGAGCAGAAGCTGCGCATGCGCTACGAGAGCTGGACGTCGGTGCGCGAGCGCGAGGTCGACCCGCTGGGGCTGGTGCTGAAGGCCGGCGTCTGGTACCTGGTCGCGCGCCAGGGCCGGGAGCTGCGCACCTTCAAGCTCGCGGCGATCCAGACGCTCGAGCGCCTGACCGAGCCGTTCGTCCGGCCGCGCCGCTTCGACCTCGTCGCCTACTGGGCCGAGGCGACACGGCGCTTCGAGGAAAGCGTCTATCGCGGCGTGGCAACGCTGCGCGTCTCGCCGGCCGGACTGGCGCGGCTGCGCCGCTTCGGCCCGCTCGTCGCCGACGCGGCCGACCGCGCCTCCGGTGCGGCCGACGCGCGCGGCTGGCGCCGGGTGACGGTGCCGATCGAATCGGTCGAGCACGCCGCCGACGAGATGCTCAGGCTCGGCGCCGAGGCCGAGGTGATCGAGCCGGAGGCCTTGCGCGAAGCCCTGCGCCTCAAGGCCGAGCGGCTGCTGGCGCTCTACGCCGCCTAGCGCGCGGCGCTCACAGGCCGCCGGTTGCGGTGGCGAGGATGCTGCCGTTGCTGCCGCTGATCCAGCCGGTCTGCTCCTCGAGGAAAAAGACCGCGCCCAGGCCGGCCTTGGCGCCGGTGGGCACGACGCTCCAGGTCGCGCCGCCGTCGCGGGTGAGGAGCAGCGTGCCCTCGTTGCCGACCGCGTGGCCGGTCCGCGCCGAGACGAAGCGGACGCTGTTGAGGGTGCGCGTCGTCGGGCTTGCCACCGGCTGCCAGGTCTGGCCGGCATCGGCCGAGCGGACGATGACGCCGCCTTCGCCGACCGCGACCGCGGTGCTGGCGTCGGCAAAGGCAACGCTGAAGAGCTGGCCGAAGGCGCCGGTGGAGCGCGGCGCCCAGGTCGTGCCGCCGTCTGCGGTGATCATCGCCACGCCGCTCGGGCCGACGGTGACGCCGTGCGCCGCGTCGGCGAAGCGGATCGCGTAGAAGCCCTGCGTGCTTCGCGTCGATGCGACGGCCTGCCAGTTGAGGCCGCCGTCGACGCTGCTGAACACCGTCCCCACGCCGCTGCCGTAGGGCGCGACCGCCCAGCCGTGGAGCGCATCGACGAAGTGGAAGTCGGTGACCCCGGACAGCGAGGCGCTCGTCGCGCTGGGGGGCATGGTCCAGGTGCGGCCCCGGTCGACCGAACGGGCGATCGTGCCGCGCTGCGAGATCAGCCAGCCGACGCTGCCGTCGCCGAGGAACTGGAGGCGGTACCAGGAATAGGTGTCGCTTTCGGCCGCGGCCCAGGTCTTGCCGCCGTCGCTGCTGCGCACCGAACTGCCGTCGTCGGCGATCGCCATGCCTTCGCGGCTGTCGAAGAACCAGATGCTGTTGAGGGTCGCCTGGGCGACGCCGCCGGCGCTGCGCGGATTCCAGCTGGCGCCGCCGTCGGTGCTCAGCCAGGCCTGGCCGAACGCGTCGGCGAGAACGTAGCGCTGGGCGCTGAACGGGCGAAAGCCGGAGAGCGCGTTGACGCCGAGCGGCAGCGGCACCGCCTGCCAGGTGGCGCCGTTGTCCTGGGTGCGCTGCACGGTGTTGCCGGCAACGGCGATGACCGTGGTCGGATCGGCGAGACGGAAGGTGAAGGTGTTGCCGTTGCTCGGCGGCAGCACCGCCTGCCACGAGGCGCCGCCATCGGCGGTGAGGCGCAGCGTCCGGCGGGTCACGAAGACGGTGGGATCGGCGGGATCGAAGCCCGACTCGAAGCCGATCACCAGCGCATGCGCGGGATCGACGAACAGCAAGTCTTCCGAATAGCCGGAGAAGCCGTCCGCGATCGGCGGCAGCATCACCGTCGTCCAGGTCGTGCCGCCGTCGAGCGAATGGCCGAGGCCCGGCTGCGGGTCGTAGAAGTAGGGCAGGGACCAGACGTCGGCGGCGCTGGCGAACGCGGACCGGAAGGTGTCGCCGGGCGCCTGCTGGACCTGGCGCCAGCTCAGGCCGCCGTCGCGGGTGACGAAGCCGGCGCCGAGCGTGGTCGTGACCCAGGCGGTGTCGGCGTCGCTGGCGCCGAGGGCAAGCACGTAGTCGTTGCGGCCGTAGCTGACGCGCCGCCAGCTCGCGCCGCCGTCGGCAGTGCGCAGCAGCTCGCCGAACTCGCTCGTCAGCCAGCCGGCCGTGGCGCTCGGAAAGACCGCCTGGCTGAGGTCGAGCGTCGTCCCGGAAAGCTGCGCGTTCCAGGTGACGCCGCCGTCGGCGGTCGCGAGCACGCTGCCGCCCTGGCCCACGGCCCAGCCGCGGCTGTCGTCGACGAAGGCGTAGTCGAGGATGAAGTTGCCTTGGGGCAGCGGCCGTTGCCAGCACCAGCCGTTGTTGCCGCCGCGATTGCAGCTCTTGCCGGCGACGATCGCGAAGTCGGCGACAGCGACGCTCGAGCTTGCGACGATCGAGCCCGTGCCGTCGCCGAGCGTGAGCCGGACCGCGAACACGCCGGCGCGGGCGTAGACGTGGGTCGGCGCGACCTCGGTGCTGGTGCTGCCGTCGCCGAAGTCCCAGAGGTAGCTCAAGGTCGGGTTGGCGGCATTGGCCGAGAACGAGACCGTGGCGCCGAGCGCCTGCTGCGTGGTGGGCGCGCTGACCACCAGCGTCGCCGGCAACGACCCCGACGAACCGAAGCCGCCCCCGCCACCGCCGCCGCCGCACGCCGCGAGGAGGAGCGAGAGGGTCCAGGCGGGAAACCATCGACGCATCGTCATTGCGCGCGCCTGCGTCGCACCTGCCATCCGCACTCCAGTCCGTGTCCGGTCGATCGTAGCCGCTGCGTCGGGGCGCACCGACGCAGGCAAACGACAACTACTTCTCGCCGCGTCCTTCGTCGGGCGCGGGTGAAGCAACTGGTTACGGTCCGCTGCGGCGCCGCGACAGCCGCGGGTCGAAGATGTCTCTCAGGCCGTCGCCCATCAGGTTCAGGCCGAGCACGGTCAGGGCGATCGCCAGGCCCGGGTAGACCGCGAGCTGCGGTGCCTGGAACAGCTGCTGCTGTGCCTCGTTCAGCATCCGGCCCCACGACGGCGTCGGCGGCTGCGTGCCCAGGCCGAGGTAGCTGAGCGCCGCCTCGGCCAGGATGGCGAGCGCGAACTGGATCGTCGCCTGGACGATCAGGATCGCGGCGATGTTCGGCAGCACGTGCTCGAAGGTGATGCGCCACTCGCCCTTGCCGAGCGCCCGGGCGGCGGTGACGAACTCGCGCGAGCGCACCACCAGCGCGCTGGCCCGGGTGATGCGCGCGAACACCGGCACGTTGAAGATGCCGATGGCGACGATCGAGGTCACCAGCCCCGGCCCGTAGATCGCGGTCAGCATGATGGCCGAAAGCAGCGCCGGGAAGGCGAAGGTGAAGTCAGCCAGGCGCATCACCGCTTCCTCGACCCAGCCGCGCTTGACCGCAGCGAGCAGGCCCAGGGCGACGCCGAAGGCGATGCCGATGCCGACCGCGATCAGGCCGACGGCGATCGACACCCGGCTGCCGACGATCAGCAGCGAGACGATGTCGCGGCCGAGGCTGTCGGTGCCCAGCCAGTGCGACCACGACGGCGGCCGCAGCTTGTGCGGGATGTCGAGCTCGGTCGGCGGATGCGGCGTCCAGACGAAGGAGAGCAGCGCCAGGCCGACGACGGCGGCGACCAGCACCGCGCCGATCGCGAAGTTGGCGCGCTGCCATCGGCGCTTGCGCGCGGCCGTCGGCGGCGGCCCGTTGCTCGCGGGGGCGGCGGGCGGCACGACGGCGCTCATCGGCTCTTCGCCCGCAGGCGCGGATCGATCACCACGTACAGCACATCGACCGCGAAGTTGATGACGACCACGGCCGCGGCCAGCAGCATGACGACGTTGCGCACCACCAGCAGGTCGCGGTTGGCGATCGCCTGGAACACCAGCCGGCCGAGGCCGGGCAGCGAGAACACCTGCTCGATGACGACGGTGCCGGCGAGCAGGTTGGCGAACTGCAGGCCCATCACTGTCACCACCGGCACCATCGCGTTGCGCAGCACGTGGCCCCAGAGCACGCCGCGCGGCGTCTGCCCCTTGGCCCGGGCAGTGCGGACGAAGTCCTCGCGCAGCACCTCGAGCACGGCAGAACGGACGATGCGGGCCAGGATCGCCGCCTGCACCACCGCCAGCGCCACCGCCGGCAGCACCAGCGCACGCAGCGCCGGCCCGACCCCGCCGCCGTCCTCGGCGCTCCAGCCGGGAAAGCCGCCGGCCGAGAACCAGCGCAGCTTCACCGAGAACGCGAGGATCAGCAGGATCGCGAACCAGAAGTTCGGGATGGCGATGCCGACCTGGCTCACCGCCATGATGCCGACGTCGCCGGCGCGGCCGTGTCGGGCCGCCGCGAAGAGACCGAGGCTGAAGGCGAGCGCGGTCGTCAGCGCCATCGCCAAGAGCGCCAGCGGCACGGTGACCCGCAGCCGCTCGCCGATCAACTGGGTGATCGGCGTGTCGTAGGCGGTGCTGATGCCGAGCTCGCCGGTCGCCAGCCCCTTCATCCAGTCGACGTAGCGAACCAGCGGCGGCCGGTCGAGGCCGAGCTTGGCAGTGAGCGCGGCAAGCGATTCCGGCGTCGCGCTCTCGCCGAGCATCACTTCGGCGGCGTTGCCGGGCAGCACGTCGAGCACCGTGAAGATGACGACCGAGGCCGCGAGCAGGGTGAGGACGAAGCTGGCGAAGCGCTTGGCGAGGAAGAAGCTGATGGCCGGGGCCTCGTCGGGGTGCGGGGAGGTTCTTATGATGGCGCAAAGCCGCCCGCGCGGCCGCAGGAGCTCGCCCCATGAACGCCCCGATCGCTGCTTCCCGCCTCGTCATTCCCTTCCCGACCGACGCCGTCCTGATCGGCGGCGAGTGGCGCCCCGCCGACGGCGGCGCGACCCTGGTGCTCGAGGACCCTTCCGACGGCAGCGATCTCGCGCGCATCGCCCGCGGCGGCGCCGCCGACATCGATGCCGCCGTCGCCGCGGCCCGGGCCGCGCTCGAAGGCGCCTGGGGCCGGACGAGCGCGCTCGAGCGTGGCCGGATCCTCTCGGCGATCGGCCGCAAGGTCCTGGACAACGTCGAGCTGCTCGCCGCCCTCGAGGTGCACGACGTCGGCAAGCCGCTCAAGCAGGCGCGCGCCGATGCGGTGGCGCTGGCCCGCTACTTCGAGTTCTACGGCGGCTGCTGCGACAAGGTGCACGGCGAGACCCTGCCCTTCGCCGCCGGCTACACCGCGCTGACCCTGCGCGAGCCGCATGGCGTCACCGGCCACATCGTGCCCTGGAACTATCCGATGCAGATCGTCGGCCGCAGCGTCGGCGCCGCCCTGGCGATGGGCAACGCCTGCGTCCTGAAGCCGGCCGAAGAGGCGTGCCTGACGGTGCTCGCGTTCGCCCGGATCGCGCTCGAGGCCGGCCTGCCGCCGGGCGCGCTCAACGTCGTGCCCGGGCTGGGCGAGGAAGCCGGCGCGGCCTTATCGGCGCATCCGGGCATCGACCACCTGTCGTTCACCGGCTCGGTCGCCACCGGCGCCCGGGTGCAGGCGGCGGCGGCGGCGAACGCGGTGCCGGTGACGCTCGAGCTCGGAGGAAAGAGCCCGCAGGTCGTCTTCGCCGACGCCGATCTCGATGCGGCGCTGCCCTTCCTCGTCAACGCCGGCATCCAGAACGCCGGCCAGACCTGCTCGGCGGCCTCGCGCATCCTGGTCGAGCGGCCGTTGTTCGAGGCGGTGCGCACGCGCATGGCCGAGCGCTACCGGGCGCTGCGCGTCGGCCCGGCGGCGCTCGACCTCGACGTCGGCCCGGTCATCTCGCAACGGCAGAAGGTAGTGATCGAGCACTACCTCGGCCTGGCGCGAGACGACGGCTTGGCCATCGCCGCCGAAGGCCAGATCGTCGACGGTGCGCCGCGCGGCGGCCACTACGTGCGCCCGGCGCTGATCGACGACGTGCCGGCCGACCATCCCCTGGCCCAGGAGGAGATCTTCGGCCCGGTGCAGGTGCTGATCGCCTTCGACGGCGAGGCGGAGGCGATCAAGATCGCCAACGGCACCAAGTACGGCCTGGTCGCCGGCGTCTGGACCCGCGACGGCGCCCGGCAGATGCGGATGGCGCGGGCGCTGCGCTGCGGCCAGGTGTTCGTCAACAACTACGGCGCCGGCGGCGGCATCGAGCTGCCGTTCGGCGGCGTCAAGCACTCCGGCCACGGCCGCGAGAAGGGCTTCGAGGCGCTGTACGGCTTCTCGGCGCTGAAGACGATCGCCATCCACCACGGCTGAACCACAACGAATCGAGGAGACCAGGACATGCGGCTCGCAGGCAGGATCGCAATCGTCACCGGCGCGGCGTCGGGGTTCGGCGAAGGCATCGCGCGCAAGTTCGTCGCCGAAGGCGCGAAGGTCATCGTCGCCGACCGCGACGCCGAGGGCGCGGCGCGGGTCGACGCCTTGCTCGGCGACGCCGCCTTCGGGGTGCGCGCCGACGTCACGCGCGCCGCCGACGTCAAGGCGATGGTCGAGGCGGCGCACCAGCGCTTCGGCGGCCTCGACATCCTGGTCAACAACGCCGGCATGGGGCACCTGCCGCAGCCGCTCGAGGATCTCGCCGAAGAGAGCTTCGACCGCATCCTCGAGCTCAACGTCAAGGCGATCTACCTCGCGGCGAAGGAGGTCGTGCCGCGCTTCAAGGCGCAGAAGCGCGGCGTCATCCTCAACGTCGCCAGCACCGCAGGCGTGAGCCCGCGGCCGCGCCTGTGCTGGTACAACGCCAGCAAGGGCTGGGTCATCACCGCCACCCGGGCGATGGCGGTCGAGCTGGCGCCATTCGGCATCCGCGTCGTCGCCCTGAACCCGGTGGCCGGCGAGACACCGATGCTGAAGACCTTCATGGGCGAGGACACGCCCGAGATGCGCGCCAAGTTCCTCTCGACCATTCCGCTCGGGCGCTTCTCCACCCCCGAGGACCTGGGCAACGCCGCGTGCTTCCTCTGCAGCGACGAGGCCTCGATGATCACCGGCGTGGCGATGGAGGTCGACGGCGGGCGCTGCATCTAGGACGGGGCCGGCCGGCTGCACCTTTGCGACAGGGCCGCTCAGGAGCCCGCAGTCGCCAGCATGAAGGCCACCGCTGCCGCCATCACGCCGGTCGCCGCCCAGCCGAAGAGGCGGTGACGCAGGCTGATGGTGTGCGCGCCCATCAGCCGCTTCGACTGGCCGATCAGCATCAGCACCACCATGATCGGCACCGAGATCACGCCGTTGACGACCGCGCTCCAGACCAGCGCCCGGATCGGATCGACCTCGAAGATGCCCATCGCCGCGCCGATGCCGGTGGCGGCGATGATGATGAAGTAGAAGCCGCGCGCCTGGCGAAAGCCGTGCGAGAGGCCGGCGCGCCAGCCGAACAGCTCGCTCACCGCGTAGGCCGCCGAGCCGGCGAGCACGGGCACGGCGAGCAGGCCGGTGCCGACGATGCCCATTGCGAACACGGCGAAGGCGAACTCGCCGGCGACCGGGCGCAAGGCCTCGGCCGCCTGCGCCGAGGTCTGGATCTGCGTGATGCCGTGCTCGTTCAGCGTCACCGCCGTCGCGACGACGATGCACAGCGCGATCACGTTCGAGAAGGTCATGCCGACCACCGTGTCCTCCTTGATGCGGGACAGGTGCTCGGCCACGTACTCGGGGTGCCTGCGCAGTTCCCGGGCGTTCGGCCGGCGGTGGCCGTCCTCGACTTCCTGCGAGGCCTGCCAGAAGAACAGGTAGGGGCTGATGGTCGTGCCGAGCACGGCGACCACCATTCCCGCGTAGTCCTGCGCCGAGAGGCCCGCCGGCAGGTGCTTCCAGGGCTGCAGCGATTCGGCGATGGCACGCTGCCACGGCACCGAGACGGCCAGGATCACGGCGACGTAGGCGAACAGGGCGAGCGTCAGCCACTTCAGGA
>Ga0068868_100000425_pt1 | contig 28391 bp, 20 predicted proteins | sample KBSMisM42_FD_64660 | JGI IMG/M metagenome (GOLD analysis project Ga0068868, IMG submission 64660) | Miscanthus rhizosphere microbial communities from Kellogg Biological Station, Michigan, USA - KBS Miscanthus M4-2 | ecosystem: Host-associated > Plants > Roots > Rhizosphere > Soil ...
TACGTCCGCCGGACGATTCCAGAGCGCGCTCGATGAGCTGGCGGTCGACCGACGACATCACCTCGTCGTAGACGTCGCTCGTAATCTCCATTCGTCCCACCATCGGATTCAGCACCGAGGTAGGCATCGGCAGCGGTCCGCTGGCGGCAACGGCCACGCCGGCGTCGGCGAAGAGGCTGTAGAAATCGTTGCGGGTGATCGTATCGTCGTTCGCCATCACGATGGCGCGGTGCAGCGTCGCCTCCAGCTCGCGCACGTTGCCCGGCCACTTGTAGCGCATGAAGAGGTCGAGCACGCCCGGCTCCAGGCGCTTCGTCTCCACGCCGAGGTCCTTGCAGATCTTGCGGATGAAATGCTCGGCGAGGAGCGGGATGTCGTCCTTCCGTTCGCGCAGCGGCGGGAGGATCAGCGGGATGATGTTCAGGCGGTAGAAGAGATCCTCGCGGAAGCTCCCCTGCTCGATGGCCTTCTCGATGTCGAGGTTCGTCGCGGCGATGATCTTGACGTCGGTTTTGAGCGTCTGCGTCCCGCCGACGCGCTCGAATTCTTTGTCCTCGACGACACGCAACAGCTTGGCCTGCACCGACATGCTGACCTTGCCGATCTCGTCGAGGAAGATCGTGCCGCCGTTGGCGAGCTCGAATCGCCCGAGCTTGCGGCGGTCGGCTCCGGTGAACGATCCCTTCTCGTGGCCGAACAGCTCCGACTCGGCCAGATTCTCCGGAATGGCCGCGCAGTTGAACATGATGAACGGCCCGTTCCGGCGCGGCGAAACGTTGTGGATGATGCGCGCGATGAGTCCCTTGCCCGTGCCCGACTCGCCGCGAAGAAGCACGGTCGAATGTCCGGCCGACGCCTTGCGGATCGCGAACTGGATCTTCGCCACCGCCTCGGAGTTGCCGACCACGGAGTCGAGATGCTTCTCGACCAGCACCTCGCGCCGCAGCGACTCGTTCTCCAGCGACAACCGCGCCCGCGCTTCCTCGAGCTCTTCGTAAAGCCGCGCGTTTTCGATCGCGATCGCGGCCTGATCGGCGAACGCTTCGATGAACGTCAAATCCTTCTGCGAGAAGAGATGCCGCGCCTCGCGGTGATCGACGTAGATCGCGCCGGCAATGCGGTCGCGGATTACCAGCGGCACGCAGAGGATCGACATGATGTTCTCGGCGATGACCGACTCCGACTCGACGAACCGCGCATCCGCGCGCGCATCCGCGGAGATCACCGACTGTCCGGACTGGATCACTTCCTTGACGATCGACTGCGGCGACCGCCGCGATCCTCCCTCGGTATCTTTAATGTTGCGAACGATGCGCGTGCGGAGCGCGCTGGTGATCGGATCGAGCAGGATGATCATCCCCCGCTCGGCGCGAACACGGCGGATGGCCAGATCGAGGACGCGCGTGAGCACTTCCTCGAGGTTCAGCGTCGAGTTGATGATCTTCACAACCTCGTACAGGCCGACCACGCCGCTGTCCGGCGCCTTGCCGGCCGGCTTGATGCGGAACAGCGCACCGCGGGCGCGCTCGAGATCGTGCGTCGCTTCGAGGCGCTCGAAAATGCGGATGGCGCTGCGGATCGTCTGCGTCGCCTCTTCCGGCTCGTCTTTCAGCAGGCCGACGTCGAACAGCAGCCGCGCCAGCTCGTAGGGCGTCTGCAACTCCTCGAACGTCGTCCGCGCCGCGTCGAACTTGGCGTTGGCCGCTTCGCGGTCGCCTTGCGACGACAGGATCTTTCCCCACATCCAGTCGTTCTTGGCCAGCGTGAAGCGGTCATCGAGCTGGCTCGCGTACTTGCTGCCGAGCTCCGCATGATTGCGCGCGTCGTCGATGCGCTGCTGCGTGAAAGCCATGCTGGCCGCGGCCGTGTGCGCGCGGGCCAGGCCTTGCGTGGTCTGGTGCGATTCGAAAATCGACATGCTGCGCGCGAGGTAGCGCTCGGCCTCGGCGAAGTTCTCGCGCTCGTCCTCGATGTTCGCCAGGACGTAGCACGACTCGGCCACGAGATCCTCGTCGCGCGCGCGTTCCGCGGCGGCGAGCGCCTTCTGGGCGTACGCCATCGCCTTGGCGATGTCGCCTTTCTTGTTCATCAGGCGCGCCAGCGGGATGTAGACCGACGATCGCGACGCGCGCGTCTCATCGAAGCCCTGCAACGCCAGGCAGCGGTTGTACTGGACCAGCGCGTCCTTCCAGTTGCCGAGCATCTCGAAGGCCTCGGCCAGATTCTCGCGCGCCAGCGCTTCGTACTCGACCGCGCCGATTTTTTCGTCGATGCGCACGCTCTTCTGGAAGTAATCGACCGCCGTCACGAAATCGCCGCGGCTGAACTCGATGATGCCGACGTTGTTGTACGCGGTGATGAGGTCCCACAGGTCGCCCTCGGACTCCGAGAGCGCGAGATTCATCTTGTAGTACTGCAGCGCGTTGATCCAATCGCCGAGTTTCCAAAGCGTGTTGCCGAGGTTCGTCGACGCCACTTTGCAAAGCTGCTCGGAACCGACTTTCTCGCCGACCTTGAGCGCCTCCATCAGCAGCTCGCGCGACTTCTGCCAGTTGCCCAGGTTGTACTCGATGACGCCGAGCATGTTCATGACGTAGCCGTAGACAATGTTCGGCTCGTTGCGGTCGAGAAGTTCGAGAGCTCGGCTGGCCGAGGCTAACGCGGCTTCGGGATCGCCCTTCTCGCGATGCAGCCATGCCATCCGATTCAGCAGCTCGGCCACCTCGTTCATCATGTCGAGGCGTTCGAAGTGATCGATGGCATTCTGAAAGTACGACAGCGCCGCTTCCTGATCGCCGCGTTTTCCGAGCACCTTGCCGATCTTCTTCATGACGCGGGCGAGGTCCGCGTTCGGCGCGTCATCATCGCTGCGCGCCTGGATGCTCTTCAGCAGGAACTGATACGCCTGCATGGCCGCGCGGTTGTCGCTGCTGCGGTAGTACGCGTCGGCCAGTTTTTCGCGCACGTCGGCTTTGCGCGCTTCGTCGGCGCCGGCCAGGTCCATCAGTTCCAGCGCGCTGCGATAAAAGTCGGTCGCGCCCTGATGCGCGATCGTGCTCATGGCCATGTCGCCCGCCTGAACGGCGTAGCGGATGCCTTTGTCTTTGTCGGTGGCGCGCGCGTAGTGGAAGGCCACCTGCCCGAGGAGATGCGCGGCCCCGCCGAGCAGCGCCGGCTCGAGCGCATCGGCGACGCGCTGATGCAGCTCCGTGCGGCGCCGTTCCGTCATCGCGTTGTAGATCGCCTCCCGAAGATGAATCTGCGGGAAGGTGATGACTTTGCCGTCGTTCGATTCGTCCAGCAATCCCAGCGCGACGACTTCGCGCAACGCTCGATACGCCTCCTCCTGCGAAGGCGACGCGACGCTCGTGATCAGATCGACGTGCGATGATTCGCCGACCACCGCCGCGGCTTCGATCACTTCGCGAAGCTTCGGATCGAGCGATTCCACGCGCTCCATCAGGATCGACGCGGCACCGCCGGGGATGCGCAGTCCCTGGATGCGGTCCATCTCCGCGACCCAGCCGTTCGCCTCCCATCGCAGATAACCGTGCGCGATGAGGTAGTCGACGACGCGGCGGATGATCAGCGGCGAGCCGGCCGACTCCCACAACGTCCAGCGGACGAGATCCTCGGAGACGTCGTCCTCGCCGAGCAGCGATTGCAGATGCTCGCGAACGAGCGGCTCGCTGAGCGCGTCGACGCGAATGATCGGGAAGTTTCCTTCGCGCGCGCGAAGCTCCCACGCCGCCAGGTGCGCGCCCGGCTCCGTGGCGGCTTCGGTCGACGAATCGATCGTCAGAGTTCCGATGACCAGCAGCCGGTTCTGACGCGCCTCGCCAATTAGAAATGAGAAGAGATCGGCGGTCGACGGATCGGCCCACTGCACATCGTCGATGACCAGGATGAGCGGCGACGCGCTCGACTCTCCCTCGGACGAGCTGGCGCTGAGAAAGCCGTACATGTCCTGCATGGCCTGCACGATGCGATTGAAGAGACGGTATTTCTGACCAGCAGCCGGCGCCGCGTCCTCCCCTTTCGCCGCCAGGACCACGGGACGCAGCAGCCGCCGGATTTCGCCGGAAACGTCGGCGTCGGGATTCACCGCCATCAGCATCTGCTGGAAAATCTCGAAGAACGGCGCGTAGATGGTCTTGCGATTGATCGGGCAGCGTCCGCAGAAAACGCGCGCGCCTTCGAGCTGCGCGCGCAGCGTGGCATCGCGCACGATTCGGCTCTTGCCCATCCCCTCGGCGCCGGCGACGATGACGCCATTGCCGCGTCCTTCGCGCGCTTCGTCGATCATCGCCGCGAGCTGCGCAACCTCGGCCTTCCGTCCGATGAGCGGCGCCGCGAACAGCTCGCCGCGGCCGACCAGCAACTCCCCCGCATCGGCCGGTTTTCCGGCAGCGGCGGCAACGTCCTGCAGAAGTGCCGCGGCCGAGGGATAGCGGTGACGCGGATCTTTTTCGAGCAGCCGCATGATGATCAGCTCGAGCTCCGGCGGCACGCGCGGATTGATCGACGACGGCGGACGGATGTCCTCATCGAGATGCATCCGGATCACTTCGATCGACGGCCTGCCGTAGCCGGGCAGCGCGCCGGTCACCGTCTCGTACAGCGTCATGCCGAGGGCGTAGAGATCGGCGCGCGAATCGACGCGATCCTGCTTCAGCACCTCGGGCGGCATGTAGTGCAGCGATCCGCGAATCTGCCGGTCGAGCACCTGCCGGCTTTCGACGGCAACGCCAAAATCCATGATCTTCGCGTGACCGCGATCGTCTACGAGGATGTTCGACGGCTTCAGATCGAGATGAATGATGCCGAGGTGATGGATGTGGTGAAGCGCGGACGCGATCTGCAGGATCACGTCGTACAACGCGGGCCAACTGTGTCCGTCGAAGTACTCGGAGATCTTCTTTCCCGCGAAGTACTCCATCGTGAAGTACGGGAAGCGGTCGTGCAGCAGTCCGAACTCGCGAACCTTCACGATGCTCTCGTGCTCGAGCGAGGCCAGCGTCGAAAATTCAGTCTTGAATCGGAGGAGTTGCTGAGGCTCGGAAAGCTCGTGGCGCAGGATCTTGATCGCTTCGTCCTGGCGGTCGGCGACGTCGAAGACACGGTAGACACACGTGGCCGCTGTTTCTTTGAGGATCGCGCGAAGCTGGTAGCGGGCGGGAAGCTGCAGCGTTGGTTCGATCGTCGGCTCTGCGGTTGTCGTCATTGGCTCTGATACGTTTCTGTTAACGGGTCAAATATAACCCTGCCTACGAAAACCGTGGTCAGAAAGTTGACCACGACCGCGTCGTACAATGCGCGCGCTCCGTGTCTGATCTCCCGCAAAGCGTTGACCGCTTCGACGTTGTCCGCATTCTCGGCAAGGGCGGGATGGGGACGGTCTACCTCGCACGCGACCAGCGGCTCGACCGACTGGTGGCCATCAAGGTTCTACACGCTGAAGACCTCGCCGCGGAGGATCGCCGCGCCCGATTTCTCAGAGAAGCCAGAACGGCCGCGGCGATACGGCACGCGAACGTCGCCACGATTTACGAAGTCGGCGAGACCGCTGAGGGCGTTCCGTTCATCGTCATGGAGTACTGCGAAGGCGAAACGCTTTCGCAGCGGATGCGGCGGCGGCCGATCGAAGCCGGCGAGTTTTTGAGCATCGCGCGGCAGATCGCGGCCGGCGCCGCGGCGGCGCATGAAGGCGGCATCGTTCATCGCGATCTGAAGTCGGCCAACATCATGATCGAGCCGACCGGACTGGTGAAGATTCTCGATTTCGGTCTGGCCAAGTCGCTGCCGACGGAGCTCACCACGCGTTCGCGCGAATCGTCGGCCAGCCGGATGTTCGGAACGCTGCACTACCTCGCGCCGGAGCAGATTCGCGGCATTCCTGCCGACGCGCGCACGGACCTCTTCTCCATCGGCGTGATCTTTTTTCAGATGGCCACCGGCCAGTTGCCGTTCAACGCCGACGCGCCGCTGATGGTCCTGGAAAAAATTCGCGACGCCGAGCCGGAGCCGTTCGTCGCACGCGATCCGGCGTTTCCCGCGGCGGCGACAAAGATCATCGGCAAGCTGCTGAAGAAAGATCCCGAAAATCGCTACCAGACCGCGCGCGATCTGCTCGCCGATCTCGACGAGCTCGATACGCCCACCGCGCGTTTCCCGACCTCGGCCAGCCGCTCGCACTCCACGCTCGGCCGCACACGCCCGCGGCCGCGCTGGATGCGGTTAGTCGTGACGATCCTCGCATTCGTCATCGGCGCGGGCGCGATCGTCTACTTCAATCGGCACACGAAGCCGCCCGAAACGCCGCCGTCCGCGGCGCCGCCTCCGATTCGTTCGATGGCGGTCATGCCGCTCGACAACATCTCGAACAACACGAAGGACGATTTCCTGTCGGTCGGTTTAGCGGACGCGCTCGTGACCAAGCTGCAGCAGATTCCATCGCTGCAGGTGCGGCCGACGTCCGCGATCGCTGAGTTCCACAACAAGAAGGTCGACACGAAAACCGCCGCCGACCAACTGCACGTCGACAGCGTTCTCGAAGGACACTTCCTCGCCGCCGGCGATCTCGTGCGCGTAAATCTGCAGCTCACCGATTCGCGCACCGGCTACAACGTTTGGGCCGACACGATCGACGGAAAGCGCGCCGATCTCATCAAGCTGATCGACGACGTTTCCTCGCGCACCGTGGCCGGCCTCAATCAGAAACTCGGCGTGCAGAAATCGGGCAACGCCTCGGAGCCGCGGTCGTCGAATCCGCGCGCGTACGAGGAGTATCTCCGTGCCCGCGCGCTCAGCGGCAGTCTCGTGCCGGCCGAACATCAAGCCGAAGAGGCCGCGCTGCGCCGCGCCATCGCACTCGACTCCAACTTCGCCGCGGCGTACGCCGACCTCGCCATCGCCATGTCCCTCGGCCAGGCGCGCGGACTCGACACCGGCGCCGACGTCACCGAACGCGCGGAGTTCTACGCGCGATCGGCCGTCCGCCTCGATCCGAATCTCGCCGCCGCGCACCTCGCGCTCGGCCGCGTCTTCGTCCGCTTGCCCGACCGATTCCGCGAAGCCGTCCGCGAAAATCTCGCCGCGCTTCGTCTCAATCCGAACGACACGACCGCGCTCAACAACGTCGCCAATTACTACGTCTCGGTCGGCGACACGCAGCGCGTGCGTTGCGTCGGCGACCGCCTGATCAGTCTCGATCCGAATTCGAACGAGTCGAAAATCCGCGGCTACTGGTACGTCAACGCCGTCGATCCCGACGGCGCGCTGTCGAACGCGCCGTCCGCTCTGGCGAGTAAAGAGACCGAGCTGGCCGGACGCGATATCCGCGCGAACGCGTTCATCCTCCTCGGCAATCTTCCCGCCGCGGAAGCAGAAGCGGCGCGCATCACGAAACTCGTCCCGCAGCATTACCTCGGCAAGAGTCTTCGGGCCATGATCGCCGCGGCGAAAGGCGACAACGCGACCGCCGAGGCTGCGCTGAAGTCGTTCGAGCCGGACGCCAATCGTCTGCATTGGGCCGCCATGCGCCAGGCCTTCGTCTATGCGAAGCTCGGAAACCGCGACGCGGCCATTCACTGGGTCAACCGCGCCGCCGAGCTCGGAAACCACAGTTGGTTCGCGTGGGTGAAACATCCGTGGACGCAATCGCTGCAGACCGATCCGGAGTTCCAGACCATCCTCGGCAAGATCAAAGCGGACCTCGATGACGTCGGCGGCGACGTGGTCGGCGTGTACCAGCTCATCTGCCGTCCGAGCGGCCCCGCGGTCTGATCGGAGCGCTGTCCTCGTTGGAACGCGCCGTGAAACAAACGACGTTCGTGGCAAAGCGCAAATCGCGACACATCCGATTCGACTGGCGGGATCTCATCATCGCCGTCCTCTGGCTTCTGCTCTGGACCACGAACCGGCGGCGGCGGAAGGCCACGTTCGACATGGAGGATCGTGGCGACGTCGAAGGGATGGTGCCGACGTTCGTCGGCATCACCGAGGGCGCGCTCGACAAAGGGAACCGCGTCGAAATCCTGCAGAACGGCCAGTATTTTGATCGGCTGCTCGAAGACATCGCCAACGCAAAGTCGACGATCCACCTCGAGACGTTCGTCTGGTGGAACGGCGACATCTGCGATCGCCTGGCCGACGCGCTGACGCAGCGCGCGCGGGCGGGAATCGAAGTCCGTTTGCTGCTCGACTTCTCCGGCTCCTCGCGCGCGAAGCACCGTCACGAAATGATCATGTCGATGCGCGAGGCCGGCTGCGAAGCGCATCTCTTCCATCCGCTGCGCATCAGCAACATCGGCCGGATGAACAACCGCACGCATCGCAAGATCGCGGTCTTCGACGGCCGCATCGCCTACATCGGCGGCCACGGCATCGCCGAGGAGTGGACTGGGCGCGCGCAGGATCGCGAGCATTGGCGCGACACGCACGTGCGCATGGAAGGGCCGGTTGCCGGAACGGTGCAGGGAGTTTTCTGCGAGAACTGGATCGAAGAGACCGGCCATGTTCCGTCCGGCGAAAAGTTTTTCCCGAAACTCGATCCGATCGGCGACACCGACGCGCACGTCGCGTTCGCCTCGCCGCGCGACAGCATCTCCACCGTGCAACTTCTCTACTACCTCGCCATCGGCGCCGCGCAGAAAGAACTGCTCATCCAGAATCCGTACTTTCTGCCGCACGCCGACGCCATCGAGGAATTGAAGGAAGCGGTGCGCCGCGGCGTCGACGTTCGCATCATGCTGCCCGCCGCGGAGGTGATCGACTCGCCGCTCGTGCAGCACGCCAGCCATCATCACTTCGGCGATCTGCTCGAGTGCGGCGTGCGCGTCTTCGAATATCGCAAGACGCTGCTGCATCAGAAAGTGATGATCGTCGATCAGGAGTGGTCGTGCGTCGGCTCGACGAATTTCGACGACCGCTCGTTTCTGCTCAACGACGAAGTCAGCGTCGGCTTCACCAATCCGAAGATCGCCGCGCAACTGCGCGAGACGTTTTTCGAAGATGCGAAGTCATGCACCGAGGTGCATTTCGATGAATGGCGCAAGCGTCCCTGGTCGCACAAAGTGCTCGACGGAACGGCGTTTTTGTCGCGCCGTGAGCTGTGAACCTTACTGATCGATTTTCGCAGCGAGCACGAAATCAGAGCGCGTCAAACCGTCCGCTTTGTGCGTCCAGATCGTCACGCGCACCTTGCCCCAGGCCAGGTAAATGTCGGGATGGTGTCCCTGCGATTCCGCGATCGCTCCGACGCGGTTCGTGAACGCCAGCGCTTCCGCGAAATCGGGAAACGTGAACTCCTTCTCCAGATGATGCTCGTCGACGATCTGCCAGTCGCCGCCAAGCTCCTTCGCCAGCGCCGTGAGCTCCTTCCCTTTCAGCGGCGGCACACCGCCGCGGCAGGGAACGCACGTCTCCTGGGCCAGCGATCGCCGCGGCTCGCGCTTGGCGATCCACGCCGCGAGCTCGTCGGCGGTCACGCGATGGCGAAACGCTTCGACGCCGTCGACGTAGATCACCGGCACGTCATCCGTGAATTTCGCCTGCAGCACCGGATCGTCGTCGACGTCGACGAGCGTGATCGACAGCGGCAGCTGATGCAGCACCGTGGCCGCGCGCACGGCCGCCTCGGCGGCATCGCACAGCGAACAATCGCGGCGCGTATAAAACGTCACTTCATGGGTCATCGCATAAACTCCGTCGCCGTCGAGGATACCTGATGGATGCGAATGCGATGACGACACTCGATCTGACCGGCAAGGTGGTGGTGATCACCGGCGCCTCACGCGGCATCGGCGCGGAGACGGCGCGGCGCATGGCCGCTGCCGGCGCGAGAGTGATCGTCAACTATCACAGCAGCGACGCGGCCGCTGAGTCGGTCGTGCGCGAGATCGGCGAGCGCGCCGTCGCGATCCGCGCCGATGTTGCCGATACCGACGCGGTGAAAAAACTGATCGACGACGTCATGGAGCGCTTCGGAACGATCGACGTTCTGGTCAACAACGCCGCCGTCTTCGAATACAACCCGTTCGATGGCGACGACTACGACGCCTGGCAGCGCGGCTGGAAACGGACCTTCGACCTCAACGTCTTCGCCGCCGCGAACGCCGCATGGCTGGCCATGCGCGCCATGCGTCGAAGCGGCGGTGGCAAGATCATCAACGTCGCCTCGCGTGCGGCCTGGCGCGGCGAAACAGAATTCGCCGACTACGGCGCCTCGAAAGCGGCCCTGGTCAACCTCACCCGCTCGATCGCTCGCGCCTGCGCGAAGGACAAGATTGTGGCCAGTTGTGTCGCGCCCGGCTTCATCGAAACGGAGATGGCCAAGCCGGAGCTGGTCAAGCACTACGACGACATCGTCAGCCAGATCCCTCTGCGCCGCGTCGGCAGCGTCGGCGACGTGGCCGGCGTGATCCTGTTTCTGGCGTCGCCCATGGGCGATTACCTCAACGGCGTCACCATCGACATCAACGGCGGCTCCTGGTTCCAGTGACCGCGCGAACGGCGCGAAGTTTGCTACTTAGACGGCGAACATGTCCTTGATTGTCGTTCTCGTGATCGCCGCCCTGGCGGTGATCCTTGCCCTCGGCCTCGCCTACCTGCCGCTGCGGCTGCTGGTCGGCCACATCGCCAAAAACGTGCGCGAATTCATCCAGCGCCAGCGCGAGCGCCGCTCCGTCGAGCGCGCCACGCCCGACCGCAGAAAAATCGTGCCGTAGCCGGCCTACTTTTCTGCTACGGCCTTTTCCAACGCGGCCTTCAACTTCGCGTCGTTCGGCATGATCGCGCCGATTTGCCGCCAGACGATTTTGCCGCTGCGATCGAGCAGCAGCGACGTCGGAAGCACCGTGGTTTGCAGCAGATTGGCGATGCGTCCCTCGGGATCGACCGCGATCGGATAGGTGATCTTCTGTTCACTGACGAACGTCTTCACCGCCTCCGTCTCCCCCTCATCCACGCTCACGCCGATGACTTTCATCCCCTTCGCGGCGTACTGATTGTGCAGCGCCTGCAGTTCCGGCGTTTCGAAACGGCACGGTCCGCACCACGTGGCCCAGACGTTGAGGAAGATGACGTTGCCCTTTTCGCCGGCGAGGTTGAGCGGCTTGCCGTCGAGATACTTCGCCGTGTACGCCGGCATCGGATCGCCCACGTCCGTGCGCGCGGACGCCAACTCCGCGGGCGGCTCGTGCGAAGTCTTAGACACGGGCGGCGTGGACGACGTCGTAGTCGCCGCCGGCTTGGCAGGATTCACAGGTTGCGGTTCTTGTTTCGCGCACGCCGCCGCAAGGACGACGGCGCAGAGCGTGGCCAGAGTCGATTTCATATGCATAGTCACCGTATTCGAGGTTTGATTATTGCCAGATGAACGCCATCGTCGCCATTCCATGCGGCGAGGATTTTTTCGTTGGAGAAGGCGATGCGGGGAAATCCGATCGATGCTTTCGACGCGCCGACGGTTTGCACGGGATCGAGAACGCCACTTTCGGTCACACGCCGCGCCACGATCTGCGAGGCATTCTCGACCCACGTCGCGACTGCCGAGTTGTCGCCGAGGAGGACGACGTCGACGCGTCCGGCTGGATGTCCGGCGTCGACACGGATCGGACTACCGAACGTCGCGCCGCCGTCGTGCGAAAACGCCACGAGCACCTCCGGCTTGCCGTTCGCGGCCGTGTACCAGGCCACAGCCGCGTGCGCACCGTTCGCCACGATGCGCGGACCGTTGACCGGACATCCGGTGAGATGCCACCGATCGCTGTGAACCAGCGCGCTGTGCGCATTCGCAACCGGCGGGGCGATGGCGATGTCGCGCATCTCGTCCGCCGACCGATCGCGGTACACGACGACCGCTCCCTGCGGCGTCATCGCCATCGCCGTCTGGCAGCAATCGCACACGCGCGCATCAACCACTGCCTCGGCACTCAACGTCCCGGGCATCGACATCGTCGCCGCGCGCAGCTCCGTCTCTTTCTCGCGTCCGTCGAGCCAGGCGATCCGCGCCGTGCCGTCGGCGAGCGGCAGCATCGAAACGAATCCGAACTCGCGATCCATCACCGGATGCGGCGTGACCGGCTTGCTCCACGTCTCGCCGCCATCATTCGAACGCGACAGCCGAATGCGCCGCCCCTTCCCCGCCTTCTCGCGCCACTGCGCGAAGATGTTTCGCCCCGAGGCCGCAATCGAGGGATAGTCGGCGCGATTCTCGAGCATTTCGCCATGCGCTATCCGAGTCCACCGCGACCACTTCACGCCGTCGAAATGAGCGAACTCCAGCGTCCTCCCGTCGACCCACGACAAGTCGAAGCCGTCGCCGTCCGCGACGACATACGGGTTCACGGTCGACTGCCCGTACGGAAACGCGACCGGCGTAATCGACACCGTCGCGGGCGGTTTCGCAACGCCCGCAAACAGCAACACCGTGAGAAGAGTCAGCCGCTTCACAGCCCCTCGCCCGGTTTCGTCGGTTGCATCTGCAGCGCGTCGTTCACGCGGTTGAAGTAGTTGAACAATCCTGCCATTGCCGAGATCTCCACGACCTCGCCCTCGTCGTAGTGCTGGCGCAGCCGCGCGAACAATGCGTCGTCGACCCGGTTCGCATCGATGGTGAGTTGCTGCGCGTACGCCAGCGCCGCCTTCTCCCGCTCGTCGAACGGCCCGTTTTCGAAATCAAGCAACGCCTGCATCTGCTCTTCCGTGGCTCCGTGCCGCGCAGCCTGCGCGGTGTGCGAGCGGTTTCAATACTCGCAACTGTTGATGCGCGAGACGAGCGTCGCCACCAACTCTTTCGTCCGCACCGGAACCGTGCCGGTGTTCGTGACGGCGTCCATGTGCGCCATCATCGTTTTCAAAATCTCGGGACGGTGCGCATAGACGCGGAACATGTTCGGCACGTTGCCGCGCACCGCGCCGATCTGCTCGAATTTCTCGCGCACGTCGGCAGTAACCTGGTCCTTCGTGAGCCTCGTCAGGCGGGACATCGCATTCCTCCGGACAACAAAACGCCCCGCGTTTCCGCGGGGCGCAATCGTAAGCGAATTGATGGGGATCGAGCGTTACTCTTCCGTCTCGGTCTTGCCCTTCTTGACCACTTCCGGCTCGGCTGCTCCCGGCTCGACCGCCGCCACTTCCGCGACCACCTCGGCACGTGCCGTGGTGACGCCGACGATGACGCGATGCGGATCCTCGTCGACCTTCACGCCCTCCGGCAGCTTCAGATCCGAAATGCGGACCTGCTGGTGCGCGCCGAGGTTGGTAATGTCCACTTCGATCGTATCGGGGATGGCGTTGGGGAGACACTCGACATGAAGTTCGCGCATCTGCCAGTCGAGGATGCCGCCTTCCTTGACGCCGATCGAGTTCCCGCTGAGGTGAACGGGAATGGTCAGGCGGACCACCTCATCCATCACCACGCGCACGAAATCGATGTGCGTCATCCGGCGGGAGATCGGGTCCATCTGCGTGTCCTTGATCATGGCGTGGCGCTGCTGATCGCTGTCCGCCATCTTCAGCAGGAAGATCGAGCGGACGCCGTGCTCGCTCTTCTGGATCAGATCGACGACCGCCTTGCGATCGACGGTGATCGCCACCGGGTCCTTATGACCGCCGTAGACGACCGCCGGGATCTTGTTCTCCTGACGCAACTTCTTCGCGTACTCTTTTCCCGAGCGCTCGCGACGGGTAACTTCGAGGGTGACCTCAGCCATGATGCAGAAACTCCTTTAGCAGTTTGAACCGCGAAACGATGTTAAGTCGTTGATGCGGCGGTGTATTCCTACATCGCAAACAGCGAGCTCACCGAATCCTCGTCGTGGATCCGCTTGATGGCCTCGGCCAGCAGGTCGCCGACCGACAGCGTGGTCAGCTTCGGACATTCCGCCTGTTTGTCGGCCATCGACATGCTGTTGGTGGCGATGACGTGCTTCAACTGCGAGTTGTTGATGCGCTGGATGGCAGGGCCGGAGAGCACCGCGTGCGTGCACGACGCCGAGATCGAGCGCGCCCCTTTCGCCAGCAACGCGTCGGTCGAATGGATCAGCGTCCCGCCAGTGTCGATGATGTCGTCGACCACGAACACGTTCCGATCCTCGACATCGCCGATGATGTTCATGACCTCGGTCTGATTCGCGCCGGTGCGCCGCTTGTCGATGATGGCCAGCGTCGCGCCAAGGCGCTTCGCATAGGCCCGCGCGCGCTCGACGCCGCCGGCATCAGGCGAAACGATCGTCAGATCTTCCAGGCCGAGGTCGCGCAGGTGGCGCACGATCACGGGAGCGGCGAACAGGTGATCGACCGGGATGTTGAAAAAGCCCTGAATCTGGGACGCATGCAGGTCGAGCGTCAGCACGCGGTCGGCGCCGGCGGCGGTGATCAGGTCGGCCACGAGCTTCGACGTGATCGGCACGCGCGGCTTGTCTTTGCGATCCTGCCGCGCGTAGCCGTAGTACGGCAGCACCGCCGTCACGCGGCTGGCCGAGGAGCGCTTGAACGCATCGAGCATGATCAAGAGCTCCATCAGATTGTCGTTCACCGGCGGCGCCGTGGGCTGGATGACGAAGACGTCCGCCCCTCGGACGTTCTCATCGATCTGCACATAGTTCTCGCCATCCGAGAAGCTGTACAGCGAGACGTGCCCGAGCTCTATCTGCAGCAGCGCGCAGATCTCCTGCGCGAGCGCTGGATGGGATCGGCCGGTGAAGACCTTGAGCGGACCGTACAAGCGGGCGCGATTATAGGTGAAGCAGTGGATCAGTAGATCAGTGACCAGTGGATCAGGAAGACTCCTCGTGTTCCTCTGATCTACCGATCCACTGATCACTGACCTACTACGCCCGCGGAATGCTCCGAAAGAGCGTCCCGTTAGCGCACACGATCATGAGAGGAACTCACGGGTGGGCCGAAGTTTCGCGCGAGCGCAAGCGCGAGATCATCGATGCCATCGTCGCCAACAGGCCGACGACGGGACCGGTGCACGCCGAGCTCGACCTCACCGACCGCTGCAATGTGGCCTGCTACTTCTGCAACCAGCAGGACCTGCGCACCAAGGAACAGATCCCGCTCCAGAAGACGACGGAGCTGATCGACGAGCTGGCCTCGACCGGCCTCCGTTCCGTGCGCCTTTCCGGCGGCGGCGATCCGCTCTTTCACCGCGAAATCAACGACGTCCTCGCGCATCTCGCGAAGCGCAACATCGTCGTCGACAACGTGACGACGAACGGCGTCGCGCTGAGCCGCGAGATCGCCGAGTACCTCGTCGCGAACAAGGCCCGCGAGGTCATCTTCTCGCTCAACGCCGTCGATGCCGCCGACTACGGCCGCATGATGAAGGTGAAGCCGGCGCTGTTCGACAAGGTCATCACGGCCATCAAAACGCTCGTCGAAGTCCGCGGCGATTCGATCTACCCGTCGATCGTGACGCAGTTTCTCCTCGACCGCTCGAACATCACGCGCATGGTCGAGATGTACGACCTCGGCCGCTCGCTTGGCGTCGACCGCATCGCCATGAACGCGGTCCTCGAAATCCCGCGCGAGCGCATCGATCGCGAACTGCTTCTGCGCCCCGAGGATGCCGAGCTGGCCGAGCCGTACGTGGAGGAAGTGCTGCGCAAGGACGCCGACGCCGGCCTGCTCCAGATCGACTTCGCCGTCTACGGCTGGAACAAGATGATGAAGGCCGTGCGCGACCGCGTCGGCGTCGTGCCGACGAACATGTACCCGGTCGCGCCGTCGTTCAAGGATCGCAACGACGGCTGCTTCTTCGCCTGGTACACCGCCGCCGTCACCGGCAACGGCGACATCCGCCCCTGCTGCCTCCTCCTCAATCCCGACGTCCCGCCCCTCGGCAACGTCCACGAGAAGTCGATCTCCGAACACTGGCGCGGACCGATGTTCGAGAAGATGCGCGACGAGATGCGCGAAGTCCTGCTGCGCGGCGGCAAAGTCACTTACGACCCGAAACGCTTCCAGATTCTGAAAGAGGTTTGCGTCAAACCCGGCCTCTGCTGGCTGAAGAACATGTACTTCATGGTCGACGAGGAGTTCTACGCGGAGCTTGACGCGAAGCTGGAAGCAGTCCGCAAAAAAGAGGTTCGCTGGATCGGCACGCCGAAGCAGGTCAAGCGCCGCGCCGACGTCTTCCTCTACGATCACCCGAAGCTGAAAGAGTTCATCGACAAGGACCACTGGCGGAAAACCTACGATTGGCTGCGCGACTCCTCGCGCCCCCTGCGCGTAGCGCTGAAGAAAACGCTGCGAATCAACCTCACCGATGCCGCGTAGTACACTCCGCATCCCACCCGATCGCGCCCATAGCTCAGCTGGATAGAGCGTCAGCCTCCGGAGCTGAAGGTCGTAGGTTCGAATCCTACTGGGCGCACCAAACTCCTAAAACAAGCCGGTGACCACGTATAGATCGGACAGGAACCGGCGATATGAATATGCGTACGTCTGACCGTCGGGCGTGATGTAGAGCGGCATGACGTAACCGGGCATGATGTCGTTGATGCCGGCGGGATCCGCGGGGCGGATCGTGTGCCAGTGAGTGCGCTCGCCGGTAATGATGTCGACGCGCTCGATTGACAGACTCGTACGCCCGCGGCGATAGACGTAGAGTGCACGGTCATCAGGCGTCCAGCCGATCGGGAGGTCGCCGGTCATACAGCCCGGCACAGGCCGTGCCTCGCCATCCGACACCGTCAGAACCAACACCGTTTCGTTCTCCCCCATCGCCGCGACACGTCGGCCGTCGTTCGACAGGCGAGTAGGTCGGCCGACGGAAACCTGCGAGATCTGCCGCATCACGCCGTCGGCCAACGACATCTCGAACAAGTGCGGTGGCTCTCCGCGCACGTTGCCGTGGAGCAGAAGGCGCTCACCATCGGCGAATGGATGCCAGGCGAGGATGGTCTCCAAGCCCAGAGCCGGCAGCGGGCGCGGCACGCCGGCGCCGACCGGCAGCATCTCCAGACGCGGCGGCGTTCCTCCCGTATGGACGATGATCCATTTGCCGTCAGGCGTGAACAGCCTTCCGCACGCATGCCCTTCGCCGATGCGAACCGGCGGCCCGCCGTCCACCGGCCGCACATAGACGGTACTTTGCGCACGGACGGCTCCCGCCCGCTCGACGATCACGATGAATTTCCCGTCGTCGCTGACGTCGGCCAGCCACGACCAGTCGAACAACGTGAGATTCCGCTCCTGCAGTGCGTCAATTCGGCCCGCGACCGCTTCACGCCGTGCGTTTTCAGAGGCCAACAGGATGTCCCCGGCCGGCGAGATGTCGTGCAGTGACACTCTTCCGGGAATGGCCAGAACGATTCGCTCGCCTCCCGACATGTCGATGCCGCGAAGGTCATGGCCACTCCCCTCCCACTCGGCAGATGCCGACACCCAAACCTCGTCGCCTTTCGGGGTCCAGGCGATACCGCCGGTACTGCTCCACGTCGACGAGCGGACAAGCTGCTGTCCGGCGCGATCGATCACCACCACCGCGCCGTTGTCGTCTCCCCACACGGGATGTTCCAGAAACGCGATGCGATTCCCGAGCGGCGATTGGCGCACGTGACTGATCCACAGCGGGCTCTCGTACAGGACACTTCCAATCGGTCCCTCGATTCGATGCAGACCGCCGACGCGCCTGATGATCAGCAGGTTCTTTCCGTCAGGCATCCATTCCGCTTCCTGCACATCCTCGCAAACGATGCGCAACGCGCCGCCGCTGATGGGACGGCGAGCGAGCGAGCCGATGGTGACAAAGCCGCTGACATAGCGACGTCCAAGAGAGACCGCCAGTTCGCCCTTCTGAGAAACGGAGAGAACATCCGCGCCCGCAAGTCCGAGTTGGCGAGCCTCGGGATCGGGCGAATGCGCGGAGAAAATCTCCAGCGGCCCGTCTTCCCATGTCGCGCCGTAGATGATGGAGCCGTCGGGCGCGAAGCGCGCCGTCATGATCGTTCCGCGCCGGAACGTGATGCGGCGGTATCGCGGCTGCGCCGGCCTCTCGGACCCTTTCGTTTTTCGCGTGCGCGCCTTTTTCGGCGCCACCGACGGCGCGCTGCTGCCCGTCAGGGACTCCAGCGCGAAGGCAATATCTTTCATCGATTCAAAGCGCCGTTCGCAATTTTTCTCCAGCGCATGTTCGAGCAGGCGCAGGATTTCCCTCGGCGGCGCCGCGGTGCCGGCGATCGGTGGCGGATCGTCGTTGAGAATGGCGTTCATCGTTTCGATGCCGCCGCCGCGAAACGGCTGAACGCCGCTGATCATCTCGTACAGCACGACGCCAAAGGAGAAGACATCGGAGCGATGATCGATGGCCGTGCCCCGCACCTGCTCCGGCGACATGTAGCCGACCGTGCCGAGGACGACGCCCGGCGTGGTGGCCATCCGCGGGGTGGCGGCAGTGGCGGAAACCGCCCCGTCGTCCTGCTGCATCAGCTTGGCCAGGCCGAAGTCCAGAATCTTCACGCGTTCGTGCGTAGTGATGAAGATGTTCTCCGGCTTCAGATCGCGATGAACGATGCCTTTATCGTGCGCCGCTCCGAGTCCGCGCGCGATCTGCACAGCGTAATCGATCGCCTTTTTCACCGGTAGCCGCCCCTCGGCCAGGCGATCTCGCAAGGTAGCACCGTCGAGCAGCTCCGAAACGATGAACGGCGCGCCATCATGAGTACCGAAGTCGAAGATCACCAGAAGGTTGGGATGATTGAGCGCGCCCGTTGCGCGCGCTTCCTGCTCAAACCGCTGTAGATGATCGCGATTGTTAGAAGTTGCCGCAGGAAGGACTTTGATCGCCACATCGCGCCCGATGCGCGGATCGTGCGCCCGGTAAACCTCCCCCATGCCTCCCGCTCCAAGCGCGCTGACAATCTCGTAAGGACCAAGGCGAGAACCGGATGCAAGAGCCATGGTCAAAGGATAGTGGTGGTCATCTTTCCGTCAGATTCCGGCCATCGCACTTCTGTGCTTGAAGCATGATGGCGATACACACTAAGCCATCATTCCTGCCCAACACTCGATCGTTCCTTACGCTGCCGAAACAGCTTCACGTAAAGCGTACGGTTCACGTAGAGGGCAATCTGGCTGTGCGTTTGCCATCGCTCGGCGCCGCTTCTCATGGCCAGCGGACTCCAGATGAGGTGGAGATTGATGTCCGTTCCCGCATGGTGCCAGAAGGCTTCGAAGGCTGGGTTGACGACATTGAGGCCTGACGCGCCGCGGCCGGTAACGCCGGCAAGTGTCAGCGTCGCCCGCACAAGGACTGGCCCAAGCGCCCGCCCCGGAAAACGGCTCGTGTAACCCAACTCGTTCTGCGAGCGGTTGTCGGTCGTTCCTCCGCTTGCCGCTGTGGCGTAAAAGAGCGAGCCCCATACGGGATAACCGAGGACATGAAAGTATGTGTCGGCATCGATGCCGAAAGATCGCTCGCGGCCGGAGAGATGGGAGACCTCTCCCGTGGCGATGGAGGTGAGGTCGGTGTCAATCGGTTGCCAGCTTGCCGTAAGCCGATAGCGCAACATGACCGTCGGCTCCGCCGGCGTGCCCGCAGCGGCGTGGTACCAGGCAGCCTGCACGGTCTCTTTTCGGCCCGGCGGCGGAGCGGCCGGTAGCGAGTCACGAGACGGAGGTGTCGGAAAATAGATCCGTTTGCCATTGCACACGCAAAAGGCGACCGGCCTGTCATTCCCGAGCACTTCACTGTGCTTGTAATCGAACTGGAACTTCCCCCAGTAAAGGCTGTTCGCCAGATGAAGAACACCGGCGCTCTGATGGAGCGGCCGGTAATCGGCAACGTAACCGCTCGCGCCGCCAACCACGAGACGGGAGATGAACACCGTTTCGTCATGCTGGTGAGGATCGACGGAATCGTCCGGATCGAAGAGCGGCCGTGGCTGTGCCGCCGCGGATGCAGCAATGATCAATCCGATCACAAAGCACACCCAGCGTTGCATCAATTCACCCTCACCGTCAATTTCGTTTCGGGCTTGATTTTCGCGGTCACGTTCGCGGTCGTGTATGCATTATCGGAAAACCCCTCGCCTCGAGTAGATCTGACGATCGCCTGGGCCACCTGTGCGTGATCGAGAGTGATGGCACTGCCCTTCTTCGGGTTGCCGATGACCGCGAGCTCGTTCAGGCGCATCCAAAGAACATCGTGAGGGCATTCCAGTCCGAGATGAACAACCTCCATCGGCGCGCGCACGTCAAAAATCGTCTGCGTGCCTTGATAGCCGCTTGCCTCTTCACCGCAATCACAGTAGCGCGGTTTGCGTCGGCTCCTCTTCAGGAAGCGCACGTAACTGAAACGAAAGGGCTCGGCGTGAATCGTCACATCCCATGTCGGATTTCCATCGCACTCGAATTCAAATACCGCCTCAATCCGGTCATCCTGTTTCTTCTTGGATGAGCGCTGGCAGTCGGTCCGCATCCCCTGAAGGCGCAGGCTTCCGCAAGAACCATCCGAGGGCAATTGCTGTTTCACGTCATCAGGATCCTGCCATTCGCCGCTCCATTCAAACGGCGAGTCTGTTTTCTTCAGACGCGCAGGAATCCGCTCTTTGCCGTTCACCACGAGTACAGGGTGTTTCTTCTCGAGATCACGACACTGGTCACTCAGCTTGACCCTGACGGCGTTTGTTGGCTGGGACAGTGCCGGGGCCGCGGCAAAGATCGGCAGGAAAATGATCTTCCACAGGCACGGCAGCAGTCGTCGATTGCGATGTTTCCTCATTTTTCAGCCGCCCTCCATGTGCCGGTGATGAATTTAGAAATGCGGACGGCTGGAAATCGATCCGACCGCGTGTGATGGGTTCTCCATGGAATGCCGAAACAGCAGGGATCATCCGATTCCTCTACGTCGACCTCCAGCGTAAGAGGGCGGTCGATCCATGGTGAAGTCAGCAATCCAAAGCGCTCCTTATCCGTGTACTGTTTCCCTCGCTGCGCCGCCGGGATCGATTCCGTGAGGGGAATGCTCAGACCGATTTTCACCGGCGTTCCCGATGCGATCACATTCGTCGCGTCCGGCTGGTCCTTGTCGCTGAGCTCCAACGCCGCTTCTTTGTCTGGCATGTCGTCGAAGATCAACCGAAATCCGACAAGGGTTGACGGCTTCCGTCCCGTGTTCCAGACTCGAAGGTAGACGCGCCGGTCGTCGGAGCTCGTCACTTTGAATTTTGTATACGAGTTTCGGTCGTTGAGATAGGAAAAGCCGGAACACCCGCCAGAGATGAGTCCGTAAAGTGAAGAGAGGAGCAATGCAAACGCCGCGATAAATGGAAGATGTCTGCGCCGACCTTGGTAGGTAGAGCATCCGTTGCAGCGGTCCGCATCTGCCGGCATTGCCTTCTTACAGGTGTCGCACCACTTTGTCAGTTGACTGGAATGGCAAATCGGACATGTCGTGGCATCGCGATCGATATCGTTCGTGCAGGCTATGCATTTCTTTTTGGCCACAGACTCATTACGCCCTGGTTCAGTCATGGAATGCCCCCTTGGAAATCATTAGCCACGCCACTCCCATCAGCAGAATCGACAGCACCACGATCCCCCACCCTGTAAGCGTGGGGCCGCCGGCGGCGATGCAGATTGAGCAGGTGCTGCTGGTGGAGCAGCCATTGGCATCGGTCACGGTTATGGTGATCGGGAAACAGCCCGGCGTCGTCGGCGTGCCGGAGATCGTTCCGGTGGTCGGGGTCGTTTGCATAAATATCAGGCCGGGAGGGAGTGGCCCGTTGAGGACGAACGTATAGGGCGCCGCTCCGCCGCTGGCTGTGAGTACCTCGTTGTATGGCACGCCCGGTGAGGCGCCCGGCGGGCAGGGTGGGGTGATCGTCAGGCCTGCGGTCACTGCGAGCGTGTAGGGCACGCTTCCGGTGCAGCGGGATACGGAGTCAAGGAAGGTTACGGTCCACGCATAGTTGCCTGCGGCGGAGGGCGTTCCGGAAAGCAAGCCGTCGTCGGAAACGGAAACTCCGGGCGGCAATGCTCCCGAGGTCACGCTGAACAGAGTCGTACCGATTGCGCAGCTCGGCGTCAGCTTCACGCGGAACTGCTGGCAGGTCGAAGCTGGAGGAAGAACAGGCGGATCGATCGTAATCTTCGGACACGTGATGACGATGGTGTAGGGCTGACTGGAGGTGGAACCTTGAGAATTGGTGACCTTGACTGTAAAGCTGAAGCTGCCCGCCTCGGTCGGCGTCCCGGATATCACGCAGGCCGTCAGCGCCAGGCCCGGAGGAAGTGCGCCTACGACGATGCATGACGACGGCGGTGTTCCGCAACTGGAAGTGATCGGCTCGTTGAAAAGAGCACACGCCACGCCATTCGACATGACCGGCGGAGGCTGCGGATTCACGACGACCGTGTACGTCCGGCTGCCGGTGCAGCCCTTCGCGTCCGTAGCGGTCACAGTGAATGTATTACTGCCCGTCACCCTGGGTGCTCCGCAGAGCATGCCGTCAGCGGAGAGCGTCATCCCGGCTGGCGGAGTCCCCGTGAACGTATACGGCGCGGTCCCACAACTGGCGGTCAGGGTCTGACAGCCAAAAACGCACTCGGTTCTGCTGGGAAGAGTCTCCGGAGAAATCGTGACGTTGCAAACGACCTGTAGGGAGTAACGCCTCGGGCATCCCGAGGCGCTGTCGGTGATGGTGAACGAGTAGTCGCCAGGCGTAGTTGGTGTCCCGCAGAGCATGCCGTCGGGCGACAGCGTCAACCCGGCAGGCAGCGCTCCGGAGAGCACGCTGAACACACGGGTTCCTATCGCGCAAATGGGCGCGATCTGGCGGCAGTTGTAGTCGACACACGCCTTTGCCGGCGGGAGAGCGATCGGAGGATCGATAGGCGGGCAATCGATCTCGATCACGTAGAGCCGGCTGCCCGAACAACCGTGAGCGTCAGTCGCAGTGACCGTAACCGGGAAAGTGCCTTTCGTCGCCGGGGTACCCGAGAGGATTCCGTCGGTAAGCGTCAAGCCAGGGGGCAGATCGCTGGAAGGCGCACTGAACGAATACGGCGCGATTCCTCCCGTGGCAGTGAACGTCGTCTTGCTGTAAAGCGTGCATACCATTCCATTCGGAAGAGTTTCCGGGAAGACGGTGATTTGCGCGCAACAGAGCGAGACGTTGTTCCCGTCCAGCGACACCGCGCCCTGCGCGAGCAGCCGGCCGGAGACGTTTGCGCCGCTGTGGAGGGTGATGTCTTTGTGAGCAAAGACGTTTCCGAGGAATGCTGTTTCCGAGCCGAGGGTGATTGAGTCGCCGATCTGCCAGAAGATGTTGTTTTCGTAGCCGCCGTTGATTACGCGCACAGACGAATTGGAAGCAGTGGTGAACGTACTATCGATGCGAAAAATCCAGACGGCGTTGGGATCGTTGGCGGCGTCGAGGATCAGGGTGCCGGTCAATTGCGCGGTCGATGAAAAACAGTAGACGCCGGCGGCGAGAGTCAATCCACCTGGGCCGGTCGTTAAAGTCGTCGTACACGTTCGGGCGGCGAGGTCGTTGTAGGCGGACGTGGCGTCGCGTTGAGCTTGACGGGCTACCGAATCATTGCGATAGGTCGCACCGATCTTCACCGTTGGCGAGCCGCTGATTGTATTTCCCGGGCTGACGCCGAGGTTGCCGGTGACGACGGTCGAGCCGGTGCTGTTGACTGACGAGCCGCCCAGGACGGCGAAACTGTCGGCGGCGCCGAGGGATGGCGATTGGGCGCGGAGAAGGGTCGCAGATCCCGCGATCGCAAGGCACCACAGTCCGAGGCCGAGCCTCGAATGAACCCGCATGACGGATTTCCCGCCTTACAATCTGACGACGGTTCGTTGGTTGACCGTGAACGCATAAACGCCAGAGACGGTTACGAAACCAGCTCTCGCGCACCTGGACCCGGTAAGTAGTGTATTCCGGCATGATACCGTTTCATGACTTCCTGCAAAATTTTTTCTGTAGCCTACCGCGCGGCCCTTCCCTGCCGGGCACGACCTCAGCATTGACGGTCATCGATGGCTGTCGCAGAACCCGGGACTGAATCGCGGCCGCTGAAGTTCCGCATTCTTCGTGCTGTCCCGATCCTGATCGTCCTCGGGTTGCTGGTTCACTTCCTGCTGCCGCGGCTGGACACGATCGAGGATTCGTTCGCGACGCTGCGGACGCTGAAGCCGTGGGCGATCGGACTGAGCCTGGTCATGGAGGCACTCTGCTACGTCGCGAATGGAGCGCTGCTGCAGTCGGTCCTTCAACTGGCTGGCGAGCGGATGTCGCTGCGGCGGGCGGCGGCGATCGAGATCGGAGCGGGAACGGTGGCGCTGGTGGCGGCGGGGGCGCTCGGGTTCGGGGCGGCGATCTTCAAGTGGACGCGCAAGCGCGGCGTCTCCGCGGATGCGGCGCTGCTGGCGAGCTGGCTGCCGTCGATCTTCGACGCGGCCGCGCTGATGTTGTTCGCGCTGGTCGGCGCCATCGAGTTGCTACTTCTTCATCAACTCTCGCGCGTCACCGTGATCGCTCTGTCACTCGTCATCTCGGTGTTGACTATCGTCATCGGCGGCGCGATCGCGCTGCTGGCGCGGAATGACTGGCTGCGCGCGATTTCGAATCGCGCCGCGCGGCTGATGAAGCGGCTCCGCCCGAAGTGGGACTCATCGGCGATGCTCGAGGCGGTCGAGACCGCGTCGGAAATCTGGCAGAAGATGCGCGGCGGTGGATGGATGCTGCCGGCGTCGTGCTCGCTGATGGTGCTGACGTTCGACCTTCTCTGTCTGCGCTACGCCTTCCTCGCGGCTGGCCGCTCGCTTCACCTCTCGTTACTCCTCGCCGGCTATGGCGTTCCGCTACTCCTCGGGCGCGCCAGTTTTCTGCCCGGCGGAATCGCCGTCGTGGAAGTGGCCATGACCGCGCTTTACGGCGGCCTTGGCGTGCCGGCCAGCGTGGCGGTGGTGGCGGTCCTCACCTACCGGCTGATTTCGTTCTGGTTGCCGGCGATCGTCGGAATCCCGATCGCAATCACGCTTCAGTCGCCGCGGCGTTGACTCTTACTCCTTCGAACCCTCGGCCGCGGTGACATCCGGAACCGTGTGGCCGCGGTGGCAGGTGTTACAGGTGACCATCTGTCCGTGAGGATTGACGGCCTTCGCGATCTGGTCGTTGGCGCCTCGGGTCATGCGCATCATGGCGCGGGCGATGTTCTTTTCGGGTTTGGCATCCGAGGCGAAGTCGAGTTGCTCTTTGGAACCGGGAGGATTGGAGACGTGGCAATGGTCGCAGCGGGTGCCGAGGGCCTTGGCGAATCCGCGCATGTTCGCGATCAGTTCATCGTGGCTGATGTTCTGCGGGAAGACCTGGAGATTGTGAAACTCGCCGGTATCGGCGGCGCGTGAGGCCTGCGCTTTCTGCTGCTGCATGGCCGCGCACGCGGCGAGAGAAAGTCCGACTCCGAGGGCGAGAATGCGTACGACGTTTGACATACAGCGTGCTCCTCCGGCTGGCGATTCTGCAAAAGGCGCGCTCGAATGGCAAGGGACGGTTTGGTTAACGGATGGGAGTGGGGTGTGGGGTGTAGGAGATGAGACCGTCATGCAGTTCCCACACCCTACTCCCCACATCCCACACCCCACGAAGCTACCACCCGATCCCGTAATCCTCGCCGTGGTTGCTCGATCCGCCCCAGAGTGTGCCGTGGGGGCGGTCGATCATGATGGCGTTGATCGGTCCCGAGGTACGGTCTTCGAACGTCATCGTGTAGCCCATGCGGCGCAGTTCGCCGCGCACCCAGGGCGGCTCGGCAGAGTTGAGCAGGATGTTGCCCGGCTTGATGTCGTGCGCGCCGAAGGAACTGTGCATCTGGAAGCTGTTGATGTTCGGAGCCTCGGTCGCTTCCTGGATGGTCATCTCGAATTCGACGACGTCGAGGAAAAACTGCAGCAGGTTCTGATCCTGACTGTCGCCGCCCTGGACGGAGAAGACCAGCCACGGCGCGGCGTCTTTGAGGGCGAGCGTTGGGGTGAGCGTGACGCGCGGATGCTTGCCCGGCGCGACGACGTTGAACGGACCTTCGGCCGGATCGAGGACGAAGCTCTGCATCCGTTCGCTGAGTCCCACGCCGGTGTTGCCGGCCACGACGGCCGGCAGCCAGCCGCCGCTTGGTGTGACGGATACTGCCCACCCTTCCGCGTCGGCTGCTTCGACCGAGGTCGTGCCGGCGTAGAAAGCAAAAAGGTAGTCGTTCGATAGCGATGTCGTCGGGTGGAGAAATTCGTTCGATCGCAACGCGCCCGATTCCGGCACACCCGGCGGCTTCGGCGCGGGAGGTTTCGGCGCGTCCCAGTTCTTGAGCAGATCGGGATACGGATTCACCGTGCGCTGATACGGATACGGATCGCCCGGCTTGATCTTCGGATCGTTGTGCTCGGGATTGATCAGCTTCGCGCGCTCCTTCGCGTAATCCTTGGAGAGAAGCCCGAGGACCGGCTTGGGCGGATCGACGTAGATGTCGCCGTAGTAAAAATCGCGGTCGGCCCAGGCCAGGCTCATGGCCTGATAGATCGTGTTGATGTAGCGCGGCGAGTTGTAGCCCATCGACTTGAGGTCGAAGTTCTCGAGGATGTTGAGCGCCTGCAGCATGGCCGCGCCCTGCGTCCAGACGTTGAGTTTGTAGACGTCGATCCCTTTGTAGTTTGTCGAGATCGGCTCTTCGATGTGCACTTTCCAGTTCGCGAGATCCTCCTCGGTGAAGAGGCCGCCCTGCTCGCGCGTGCCGCGGACGATCTCCCTGGCGATGTCGCCTTTGTAGAAGCGATCGTACGCGGCGTAGATCGCTTCCTTGCGCGACTTCCCCTTCTTCAGCGCCTGCTGCTCGGTGTCGACGAGCTTGCGCAGCGTGGCGGCGAGATCGGGCTGGCGGAACATTTCGCCAGCATACGGCCCGGGATGTTTGGCGTCATCGGCGTGGACGAAGAAGACTTTTTTCGAGTACGGCCAGTTTTTGAGCTTGTCCTTGTTGCGGTCGATGGTGCCCGCCGACTGCGCTTCGATGGCGTAGCCGTCGGCCATCTCGATGGCGGGCCCGAGGACCTCTTTCAGCGACAACTTTCCGTACTCGGCGACCATGGTCATGATGCCGCCGGGCGTTCCGGGAGTAACGGCGGCGAGGACGCCTTCGTCGGGCGGATGCGTCATCCCTTTTCCTTTGTAATACTCCGGCGTGGCGCCGGTCGGCGCGACGCCTAGGGCGTTGATGCCGATAACCTTTTTCGTGTGGGGGTTGTAGATGAGCGCCTGCGTCTCGCCACCCCAGGAGAGCGTGTCCCACATGGTGCAGTCGGCGGCGATCATGGCCGCGGCGGCATCGACGGCGTTGCCGCCCTTCTGAAAAATGATGGCGCCGGCGGTGGCGCCGAGCGGCTTGCCGGTGACGGCCATCCAGTGCGAGCCGTGGAGGGGCGGCTTCTGCGTGCGCATGAGCGGCTGCTGTGCGGAAAGCGTGGCGGCGAAAAGCGTGAGGAGCAATGCGGCGCGTTTCATGGCCGCGTATCGTACTTCGGCAAGCTCGGAGTTGCGCGCGCGAAGGCGCAACAGTGCTGCGGAGCGGCGTCGCCGCAGTGCTGCGCGGGGGGGACACACGTGCGGCGCGGTATCGCCGCAATGCGGCGCAGGGGTGTCGCACGTGCGGCTACGTATAGCCGCAGTGCGGCGCGGGGGTGTCACACGTGCGGCGCGGTATCGCCGCAGTGCGGCGCAGGGGTGTCACACGTGCGGCGCGGTATCACCGCAATGCGGCGCGGGGGTGTCACACGTGCGGCGCGGTATCGCCGCAATGCGGCGCGGGGGTGTCGCACGTGCGGCGCGGCATCGCCGCAGTGCGGCGCGGGGGTGTCGCACGTGCGGCGCGGCATCGCCGCAATGCGGCGTGGGGTGTCACACGTGCGGCGCGGTATCGCCGCAGTGCGGCGTAGGCTTGTCGCAGTGCGGCGCGACGTAGCCACAACCAAACAATCTTCTGGTCGAACGTCCCTCTCCTCACGTCTCCTTGCGGCGAGAGGGAGATAGGAGTGCGACGCGCGACGCCTACGGAGCGACTTCGAGCAGCTCGAAACTTCCCGGAACCACGGGCGGACGCGGGTGCGGGTTCTTCTCCGTCGGCGCGGCGGCGTCGCCGAACTTCGCGGCGGGGAGGAAGATGTGATGCGTCTTGGTGTCGAGGGCCATCGTGCGCGCGCTGCGCTGCGTGGCGACGTTGTCGACGACGTCGTATTTGTCGGGAGTCGACTCGTGAACCACCGTCAGCGTTCCGCTCTGGCCGTTCGAGGCGAAGGCGAGCTGGCGCTCGTCGTCGAATGCGGCGGCGTCGGTTCCCTTCCCTGTCGGCACGGTGGTGACGACATGTCCGTTCGTTGA
>Ga0068868_100000426_pt1 | contig 28337 bp, 31 predicted proteins | sample KBSMisM42_FD_64660 | JGI IMG/M metagenome (GOLD analysis project Ga0068868, IMG submission 64660) | Miscanthus rhizosphere microbial communities from Kellogg Biological Station, Michigan, USA - KBS Miscanthus M4-2 | ecosystem: Host-associated > Plants > Roots > Rhizosphere > Soil ...
GGGGGGGGGCGAATACGTCGGCGTGGACGGCTTACCGGTCGTCGGATGTGGCGACTTGAACAAGCTTCTGACGTTCGCCGCGCTGTCGAGAGCGAGCGATTTTCATGCAGAGCACAGAGGGCTATACGAGGGACGCATTCTGCGTCTAGAGTTCCGCCGTTTTTAGTTAAGTCGCGGTGTGGCCCGCATTCAGCATGAGCCATCCGGGATTCGTGCACTACTTTGTAGTGCTGGAAACGGAAACGTGCGAGGTCCGATATTTGGGCGCTAATGGGCAATTGACTGAAAGCGCAAACACGGCGGCATTACACACCTTCGACTCGCTTGCTGACGCATATCGGTTCTTTGAAAGTATGGGCGGACGTTATGCCGGCGGTCGCCTGAAGCTGCGATGGCACGCGAGGAACTTGCCCTCAGACGAGGCCTGACCACTCGCACGGCGAGAACTTCTTTTTGCCCGCGGATGATTAGCGTTCGTAACGAGCGACAACCGGAGTGATGGCTCTCCTAGGCCCGGAAGCGACCACGGGCCGCCGTGATATTTGATCAGTCTGCCGCGAGTCACTAACACTCGAAGTGGCCCTCTCTTGCAAGCGCCGCCCGTACGCGGGTAACCTTACGAGAGCCTTCCGACACCAAGAACAACACGCGGAGTGATTATGGAAATGGCTGCAATTTTGCTCGTCATCGTCGTGGCGTTCGGAGCCGGATGTTTCGCCTGTCGCGCCGTGCACAAACGTGTTCCGACGCGTCGCGCGACCGACTTGATGTCAGTATCCGACGAACTGCAAACGATAAAGCGCTTGGTCGCCAGTGTCGTTAACATAACAGACCGGACCGCCCATGAGCATCAGCAACGCGCTTTGCGTCTCAGCTTTGAAGCCGTTGAACGAACACGCTTACGGCATCGTGCCCAGGAACGCCGGTCACAGCAAAAAAGCCATTTAGAAATTGCGCAGCCGGCAGACCGCGAGGTGGCATGAGGCCGCGACACGAATTGTCAGGCGCGTCTCTGCGATAATTGGTACGCGTTGCCCCTCTAACTGAACAGTTCTCTATTGTGAGTCCGGATAAGGCGCACGGCAGGCCTTAGCGTTCGAATCACATTTGCGGCTTTCACTGCCTCTTTTCTCGCCAGGTCTGCTGCGGCGCGAAGCTGGCGCTGTTCTAGCGCGTTCTCGTTTGCCGACACTCGCACTTTAGCAGCGTATGCCTTCAGTGTGCCGACATCACGCAGGAGGTCCCGGACGTGACTCCTCATTCGCGTTTGCTTAGCGGACGTGACACGTACGCCACAAAGCCAACCCATGACACAGCCAGCCGCCAGTGCGCTCACTGCTACTCAGAAAACGATAGTAAACATTACTTCCGCGCGTCTAGTGTAGACGAACGCGGTTGAGCGACGAAAGTAGCTCACGGCCGCTCGGGGAAACATCAAGGCCCGTAGTCGTGCTGCCGGTAGCCCACCCTCGTGCAAGCAGATATTCGCCTAGCCGCCACGTTTCATAGGCGTAAGGAAGTGTCGGTTTCGGACCGCAATACAATAGTTGTAACAAGTCAATTGCCGCGACGACTTCGGCATCATCTTCTTCTTTTGAGACTGTGGGCTGTTGCTGCATCGCTGGTCCTCCCCGACCGGATTGTGCATTACAAGCAGTTAACCAGAAGCTAAGACTCGCATCGGATTGATGGTTGTTTTCCCGTGCGGCCGTGCTTACTGCGCTCTCGTTGCATCTCAGTGATGCATATTGTTCGGACGACTTTGTATTAATCGTTGTCGTACTGTCTATTGCAAATAATAGTTTCAACTCTTTACTTTGTCATGTCAGCGTCTGTCGCATTCGATGCCGCTGGCATGGTATCTCGCGGTAAAAATCTAACAAAATGTCAGGTTTCACTATGATGAATTAGCCGAGCACCGCTGCGCGAAGATGTGCAGACATGGCCGCGAGTCGCTTTGGATTTATACAAGGAGTGTGCTCCGCCGTGCTCGATGTCCGAACGCAGCATTATCCCGCTCAGCTCGTACATTTGCAGGGCGAAACCTACGGATGCGCCAGGTATCCGCATGCTGCGCCAAGACCTGTCCCGGACTGTGCGTCTCGCGACGCGTGACCCGCTACTGAATCAAAAAGAACGCGTCAGTAAGCGCGGCGGGCGCGACACCTGCAACGGTGAGCAGCGGGACAAAGGAATTTCCGCCGCCGTTCGAGTCAACCCAAATTACCGCATCCGCGGGCGTGTTGCCCGTGGTCACCGTGAGCCAGCCATCAGCGCGCGCCGTCGTGCCCGTATAGCCAAGCGCATCGAACAACGGCCGCAGGTCAATGCCATCCGTGTTGCCCGCGCGTGTGTCGAACCCGTAGATCGTGTCGCCGGCATCGGCCATCGCCGCATATATGAAAACATCGTTGCCGGTGGTGGCTGCCGGCCCACCGACATTCGTGCTGTCGCCCGAGCCGACCATGATGTCAGCACCCGGACCGCCTGTGATGGAATCGTTTCCGGCGCCGCCGTCGATAATGTCATTGCCGTTGCCACCGAAAATCGAATCGTCTCCAGCTCCGCCATAAATTACATCGTTCCCGTCATCGCCATACATTTCATCAGATCCGCCCGGCGCGTTGTGGTCGCCCGACTCGCCCATGAGCATGTCGTCACCGTTATCACCGTGGATAGTGTCGCTGCCGAATCCTAAGACGGTCGTCAGGCCATCACCGAATATGATGTCGTTGCCATCGCCGCCGAGGAGCTGATCGTTGCCTTGCCGGCCGTCGACGTAGTCAATACCTGCCTGGCCGAAGATGACATCGTTGCCGCCTTCGCCCACCAGCACGTCGATCCCATCGCCGCCGGCTATCTGGTCGTCCCCATCACCGCCCAGCACAGTGTCGTCGCCGCTGCCGCTCTCAATACTGTCGTTGCCGGCCGTTTGCCCCAAAGCCAATGGATCATTGCCATTCTCTCCGTTGATCCAGTCATTGCCATCACCGCCATACAAGCGGTCATCGCCGCCGCTGCCGTTCAAGACATCATCGCCGACCAGACCCGCGATTCCATTCGCGCCGCCATTGCCGGTGATCGTGTTATTCGAATCGTTGCCGACGCCGTCGAGATTGCTGCTGCCCGACATGATCAAGTCCTCTACGTTCGTCGGCAATGTATAGCTGACACTGCTATTTACGCTGTCGTGACCGCCGGTCCCCGTTGGAAATTCGCCGGTATGGCGAATTACATATGAGTAGTTCGGCTCGACGATCTGGTCGTTGCTGGAATCGACATAGTACGTCTCATCACCGCCGCCGCCATACATGGTGTCGTCGCCCGGTCCTCCATCCAGCAGATTTCCTACAGGGACATACGCACCACTCAGCGAGTCCTGGAAACCGAGAACATTGTTGTCCCCGTACAGTATGTCGTTGCCCGCGTCGCCATACAGCGAGTCATACGCGAAGAACACGAGCGCTGGCACAGGGCCCGTCGTATCAAGGGTGAGTTTGTCGCCGCCACTCAATACATCGTCCCCCGCAGCGCCGTGTATGTCGTCTGGAAGGTAGTTGCCTTCCAGGACGTCTGCAGCGCTCGTTCCGTTGATTGTCGGCATGTTGCTCCTGTTGCTTTGCGCAAATGTTCAGGGCGAGCGCAGTGTAGCACGCGGTCTCTATGACGTTAACATGTCAAAATTATCGTATAGAACGGGTCCTTACCTATACCAACGTGAATGAGAGCCTGACATTGATCATTTCGACTCATCGACAGTGGCAATGGCAAAGCCTATCTTGGCTGTGCGAAGCGTCGGCCGACACTCAAAGTGATGTTACCTGCAGAACACGTGTATCAGCTGATGTGCATGAGGCAGTGACGGCCAATTTATTGAGCAGACTACTTGATGAAATCCATTCTTGACCCCGCGTTTGAATACACACCAAGCGTCGCGACGGACCTGCGCAAAACATTTGCCAAGCTCCGACGTCGACAAGATGTTCTACGGCAGAAGCTCCTTCGTAGCATGCGCCCGCAGGCCGGCGGTATGAACACTGCGGCCGTCATATTCATTACAAAGCGTCAGCCCAAGAACCCTTGAGCGACGCGAGAGCGCCGGAACGGGCCCGCGTGAATTCTCGCTTGCACGTGCTCGATTCGCACGTTGAGGCCTGTGAGGGGGCACCTTGCTAATAGTATCCGCATCGTCCGCAGTAAACGCCTAGGACGCTTTCACACTCGAACCAAGGCTTCTGATCACTCGCTCGCGTAGGCCCACTCGATGCAACAACTTAAGTAACTTGCGGCCTGTCGAGGAGACATCAAGGCCGGTGGTCGTGGTGCCGATAGCCCAGCCTCGCGCAAGCAGATATTCGCCGAGCCGCCACGTTTCATAATCGTAGGGAAGTGTTGGTTTCGGACCGCAAAGCAGTCCGCGCAGCAACTCGATTGCCGCGAGCACTTCCGAATGATGTTCTTTGTTGCTCACTGTGCGGGGGTGCTGCATCGTTGCTCCTCCGGAACCTAATTCTGCATTTGCCTGCAGTTAATGATAGGTAATACTCGCAACCGATCGGTTGTGGTTTCTCCTTGCGGTGGTTCTCTTGCTCGGTCCACCTTGCACAATCAGTGCTGCATCTTTTTCTCGCCTCCCTCTTCAGTTTGTCGTATGCATCTCTGCAAATATACTTTGTAACTTTTGCGCTCGTCATGTCAGCGCCTTTCGTATTCGATGCTACTGGCATGGACCTGCACGTGTTGAATCTAACAAACTGTTAGGTTTTACTGTCACGAACCATCGAAGCGCCGGGTCGGGTTCGGTTCAAAGACACAAGTGAGAGACGGCCGAAGCAGCGGACCTGACAATAAAAAGGCGACAGAAGGCGGCTTGAGCTCTTGCTTTCGGCGAGAGTTGATCGCAGGTATTGGAACGGCGAACACGCGGCAACCGGACACCGGTGCCACCGCCAAAATAAGAATGCGGTGAGCAATGTCGGCGCGCTTGTAACGCTTACAAAACACGCGCTCTGTCAATCCGGCATCTCAAGACAAGCGAACAGCTTAGTTGACGGGGGGAAAAGAAATCCATAGCATTTCAGCATCGGGGGTCCAGCAGCCTCCCCATTAGACGCTCGCGTCCAAGGCCTGCTCTACAAATGGTTTAATCGCCAGTTGCGGGCAGCGTTTTGAGCGAATTGAGCACTACGTCAAAGGCGAGAGAGCCGCAGCGGCAAGTCGTTCCAACGACAGAATTCCGCATTGCGTTGAAATGTCGCGGCTCGCGCGAACTTATGCTTTCGCATATCCGGCATGCACCGTCTACCGATGGCCAGGCGGCCAGAGGAGAACAGTCCGAGCTCGAGCTGGAGTCACTCGCGTTATTACACCGAACAGATGGTGGACGCCTTCATTGCATCGCATTCGGTACACGAGCGTTGCGATAATAGTAAAGGTTAAGTCGATGTGCATCAGCGATCACCGTTCATTTTTTATAGGAGGTAATGATGGGAACTATGCGTGCTGGCTGCGCCCTGTTTGCGGCGCTGTGGATATCTGCCGTTCATGCGCAGGGGATCGACTGGAAAAAGGTTGATAGTGCGATAGGCCGAAGTGCGGCTGTATCCGGAGACGTCCATCGCTATGGCTTTCCGCGTTCCGACCTTCAAGTAACGCTTGACGGCGTAACGATCAAGCCGCCGCTCGCGCTGGGCGGGTGGGTCGCTTTCATGCCGATGCACGACACGGCGATGGTGATGGGCGATCTCGTGCTGCTCGAAACTGAAATCAATCCGGTGATGGCGAAGCTCATCGAAGGCGGGCTCGACATCACGGCGATCCACAATCATCTGCTGCGCGCTACGCCCGCGACTTTTTATATGCACGTCGGCGGCACCGGCGATCCAGTCAAGATGGCCGAAGTAATCAAGACAGCGCTGGCTCAAAGCAAGACTCCACCGCCTGCAGCGCCGCCCGCAACACCGCCGGCAGTCGATCTCGATACGGCGCAACTTGATCAGATCATCGGCGCTAAAGGCCAGGCGAACGGCGGGGTGTACCAATTCAATGTGCCGCGACGCGATGCAGTCACTGAAGGCGGCATGACGATCCCGACTCCGATGGGTTCAGCGCATGTGATCAACTTTCAGCCGACCGGCGGCGGCAAGGCCGCGATTACCGGCGATTTCGTGCTTACCGCTAACGAAGTGATGCCAATGGTTCGCACGCTGCGCTCCAACGGCATCGATGTCACCGCAATGCACAGTCATATGTTGACCGAGCAGCCGCGGCTCATTTTCATGCATTACTGGGCAGTCGATGATGCGGTCAAGCTTGCCAGAAGCTTGCGCGCGGGCCTCGACAAAACGGCAAGCGTGAAAAACTAATGTGTTTAAGCATCTGTCGCGAATTCTGCCGAGTAAGAATTGGAAGACCGCGAACTGCAGCTCTGCGTATACACGGACACGAAGGGAGGGTCAGCAAGCGTCTTCGGACTTCGATAAATCCAACGACCTTCGACCTGCCGGCTAAATCCCGGTGGGTTGAACGGCGTTTAGCCGTTGATACGTTCGTGCCCCGCGTTGCCGCGAATACAAGCGTTGCGCCTGCACAGAGCAGAAAGACGATGACCGCGCGCGATGTTTTGTACCTCAATGATATCTCTTCAGGCCCTATACGTACTCGGCTGACCGGCCTCACCAGAAGGCAATCGACTTGACGTAGAAAGTCGCGCAGTAGTAATGTGCTCGCGTGGGGGCGTTAGCAGATTCCCCGCTGCCTGGAAGACGCTTCTGGCGTCCAAATCTGCTTCTACTCGTTTCTACGCGGTTAGAAGCTATGGATGCGCCTGTTAGAGCCCGTGAGCTGTCGAGTACGCTTCAGTCATGGGCACTCCCTTCGTGTCAACGTACGGCAACCGTCTATGCCGCACGGTATCGGGCGTCTGCGAGCGGCGCCTATGTGCGAGCGACGGTTGCCTAAGCGACATTTCCGTATCGCACCCTCGACATGGCGCGAGACCTTTAGGCGCGCTGCCTCTCTTTTAGCACTGCAGCGTTCTTTTGTTCCGGTCGCGCCAACGCGCACGGACCGTTCGACGGCACAGACACAGGCGTAGCGGCGCCCAACGAATTTGAACTCGAATGCGTGAAGCGCCGCTCGAACGGACCCGACATCACCGAAGTGAGTTTGGGGTTTACATGGGCATTTTACTGCGCAGCAAAATATGAAGAGGATTTTTATGCTCAACTCCGCCGTCCCGCGACTATCGTTGCTGCATTACCTGCTGCTTATCGTTCTCGCATATGCCCTCGAGTTTGCTTCTTGCCAGGCCGCGGAGATGAATCAGCCTAAAGAGATTGCGCTAGCACAGACAATTGCGCTACCGAATGTAAGAGGCAGGATTGATCACATGTCGTTCGACCCCAAGAGCGGGCGCCTGTACGTCGCCGCATTGGGGAACAACACTGTTGAAGTGTTGGATACGCGTGCTGGAAAACACATAAAAAGCATCTCCGGGCTCGATGAACCACAAGGCGTTGCCTTCGTACCGGCCGGAGACCTTTTATTCGTCGCAAACGGAAACGGCGGACGTGTAGACATATTCGAAACAAGCACATTTTCACTTGTGCAAAGCCTGAACGGGCTGCCCGATGCCGACAACCTGCGATACGACGCATCGAGCGGTCGAATGTTAGTTGGTTACGGCAAGGGCGCGATCCGCATCCTGGATGCCAGGACCACCAAAACGTTAGATGACATCAAACTGGCCGCGCACCCGGAATCGTTTCGCTTGGAACGTTCGCGGCCCCGTTTGTATGTCAATGTCCCCACGGCACGCCATGTAGCGTTCATTGATTTATCCGACCGCAGTGTAAGCACCTGGCCTCTTAAAGATGCACGCGCTAATTTTCCGATGGCTCTCGACGAGGTGCATCATCGGCTATTCATAGCAACCCGGGAGCCGCCCCAGATGATCGTGTACGACACTGAGGCGGGGAAGCCCCTCGGAGCGGTAGCAATCTCGGGTGACGCCGACGACCTCTTTGTCGATGATAAGAGCGGGCGCGTCTATATCTCGTGTGGCGCAGGCTTCATCGACGTCGTGTCGGGCCTTGATGCAGAGCGCTACAAGCTCATCGACCGTATTGCAACTCGCTCAGGTGCACGCACCAGCCTATGGGTGCCCGAGACGCGCCGGTTGTACCTCGCGCTGCCCATGCGCGACGGACAGTCAGCGGAAGTGCGCGCGTATGAAATGCAATAGGAACGAATCGTGCAGGCAGACGTTGTAGCGTGGAAGCAGTAGCTGCCAGCACAACGAGGACGACTTACACCAACGCAACGCTCCTAAACGCTGTACTACGGGGAGATAGGAGAAAACTAAAAATGGATGCCATTAAACTACTGCTCGAACGTGCGTCCGCCATAAAAGTGCGGGATCCGGGCCCAACGCAGGAAGAACTCGACATAATCCTCGCGAGCTCGTTACGTGCGCCGGATCACGGTCGCCTTCGGCCATGGCACTTCATCGTCATCTCGGGTGAGGGTCGCGCGCGCTTCGGCACGCTACTCGCCGATGCGCTCAAGGTTCGGGCGCCGACGCGACGCGTGAGATGCTCGATCGTGAAGAGCGCAAAGCGCTGCGTGCGCCGGTGATCATTGTCGTCGTCGCCCGCATAAGAGCGAACGCCAACATCCCCAACGTGGAACAGATTGTTTCCGCGGGTGCCGCGGCGGAGCACATCATGCTCGCGGTACAAGCGCTTGGCTACGGCGCGATGTGGCGCACCGGTGCGCCGGCCTATGACGACCGCGTCAAAGAAGGTCTGGGCATCGGTACTCGCGACGCCATCATCGGCATGATCTACATCGGCACGCCGGCCGCGGCTCAGCAGGAATCATCCGCCCTTCATCTTGGCGACTTCGTGACGCGCTGGCAGGGCGAGTACTAATGGATAGAACCGGCACGCAGCGAAGAGACGAGTGTTTGCTGTCTGTTTGTGCCGGAGACGATTCGACGCGAGCAACGGACGAATGCCCCTGAAGCGCGACAGCCCGGCTGTAACCACTCGACGGCTAGCGGTGTCGCGAAAGCATACCGGCCTTGTTGACGGCGGTTACCGAATGAGGCTCTTATGAATTATCTCTGGAAGTTGCGCCCTTACTTCCGCCAGACAGCGGGTGAGCTCGTCTTGGGTTCGCTGGCTGGAATTGTCATGAATACTGCCGTGGTTCTTCCCGCGATCCTTCTGGGTAGAGCCATCGACAAGGCGCTTGCGCTGGACAGGGGCGAGGCAACGCCAGACGACGTGACGTTGGCAGCGTTATTCCTGGTAGGCGGCACGCTTCTCACCGAGGGTCCGCGTGTGCTTAAGCGCTGGTGGCTGATAACCGCGAACGCACGTATTCGTGCCAACCTGCGCGCCGACGCACTTCGCGGGGCGCTTTCGCGGCCGATGGCAGACCTTCATAAGACGTCCATCGGTGACCACCTGGCGCGCATCGTTGGAGATGTGGAGGTCCTTGGTATCGGCGTGCGGGAATTCACCATCGAGACGTGGGATACGGTTCTCTTCTCGTGTTCGTTCGTCATTGCACTATTCATGATCGACGCACATCTCTCGCTGCTGGCGCTGGCACCAGTGCCGATCGCCATGGTCATTGCCCGCGTTTCCGGACGCTGGGTTACATCGCGAACGACGCGGGCGAGGGAAGCCAACGCGACGCTCACAGCGAGCATTCAGGAATTGCTCGCAGGCTTTCGCGTGCTACGGTTTTTCGGCCGCGGCACGGCAGCAACCGCCGTCATCGAGAAACTATCGCGCGCATTCGCTGAACGAAACCTGAACGCACTCCGCTTGCGTTTAGGCCTGCCACCGCTATACAGCACCCTCATGATGTCAGGTGTGCTGTTCGTGATCTGGAAGGGCGGCGAACGCGTGTTTGATGGCGCGATGACCATCGGCGTCTTTGTTGCCTACATGGCATTGTTCGTTCGCTTCGTTGAGCGCGGATTTCGCATTCCTCAGCTTATCAATTCAATGCAGAGCGGGGGCGCTGCGTACGCGCGACTGGAATCCATGTTGATGCCTCCTTTAAGCGTTGCCGGCGAGCCGCGGTTCGCGTCTTTCAAAGCGGACTACGTTGCCAGTCTCGACCGTAACGCAACGGCCGAAAAGCGCAAAGGTTCCGGCCCCGTTGGCGTCTCATTCAAAAACGTCACCTTCAAGTTCCCGGGTGCGATGCAGCCGTCACTCATCGACCTTTCCTTGGAGATCACGCCAGGCAGTCTGGTGGCCGTGACGGGTCCCGTTGGATCGGGGAAGAGCGCGCTCGCGCGCGCTCTGCTAGACATTTATCCGATCGACTCGGGTGACGTACGGCTCAGTGCTTCGGACGGATCCACGCTCGACCGCCGTGCTGGTCTCGTCGGTTATCTGCCGCAGGATGCGCATCTTTTCTCGGGGTCGCTGCAGGAAAATATTCTTATGGCGGCGCCAGCCGATTCCACAAAGCTCGCTCTCGAGGCAGTGCGGGTTGCGGCACTCGACGCCGATGTTGCCGCATTTGCTGACGGTATCAATACCCAGATCGGTGAATTGGGGGTGCGTATTTCAGGCGGTCAGAGACAACGGGTCGGTTTGGCACGCGCGCTTGCCGCGTACGGCACCGACAGTCCGGGTCTACTGGTATTGGACGACCCGTTCTCAGCGGTCGACGTCGAAACCGAGGCACGCATCATCGGCGCTCTTCGCAAGGAATTCGGCTATGAGCGAGCTCAGGCAAAGCGCGCCACCATAGTTCTTTGCTCTCAGCGTCTTGCCGCCTTCCCGCAAGCGGATTGCGTCATAGTGCTTGAAAAAGGTCGGATTGCCGAGCAGGGGACGCATGCTGAACTCCTTGCGCGGCGCGGCGTCTATGCGCGGATCTACGGCGCACAGACGCGGACCGAACTGCGCCAGGAGCGCAGCAACGCATGAACGTTAGCGCGACGAATATTTTGGTCGTACAACCCAGCTTTGGCAGCCGGCTCGCGCAGCTGGTTCGGCCCTGGCAGAGCACGCTCGTCATCATTGCTCTGCTTGTGCTGGCGAGCGCGGTGTGCGAGCTCGTACCTCCGGTTGTCATCCGCTGGCTTGTCGACGATCACTTGTCGGTTGGCAATCGGGAAGGCTTGCTAACGTTGGCCATGTTGTATCTGGCCGCGACCTCACTTGGCCAGGCTCTCGCATTTGTGTATGGGTATCTGGCGGCGACCGTGTCGCAGGGTGTATTGAGCCGCCTGCGTGTGCGCCTGTTCGCCCATCTGCAGCAGTTGCCGGCAGGTTATTTCGACCGCACCCCGCTTGGCGAGATCATTAGCCGCTGCACCGCAGACATCGACACGCTTGATACGGTGTTCACAAGCGGTGTCGCGACTCTCGTCGCAAATCTGTTCCGACTCGTGACGATCGCGGTCGCCATGATCATCCTTAGTCCAATGTTATCGCTGATTGCGGCGTTGACATTGCCGCCACTTTTTTTGCTCACGCGATTCTTTCAACGACGTATACGCGATGCCGAGCGGGCCAACCGAAGGGCGGTGGCCGAGATGAATACGCATTTGCAGGAAACACTGCGCGGCGTCGAGGTAATCCAGGCGTTCAAGCGTGAGTCGAGCTTCGTTGCGCGTTTCCAGCGAGTACTCCAACGAGTATTGCGGGCTTCAAACCGTTCGACCATTTACGCGTCGTTCTATCCTCCGATAACCGCCATGATGACTTATGGCGCGATTGCGCTCCTGCTATGGGCGGGCACCCGAGATACGGTTGGCTCATCCGCTGTATCCATTGGCACGCTGACCGCGTTCGCGCTACTTCTGCAGCGCTTCTTTACGCCGGTGACCGCCTTGGGCGATGAATGGCAAACAGTGCAAGGAGCGTTATCAGGTGCCGAGCGCATCTTCGACGTGCTCGCGATGCCTGCTAATGAGCAAGCGCCGCGAACACCGCCAACGCGAGCAAAAAATGGCGTCGTCTGCGACGATGTCGTCTTTGGTTATACAGCCGGCGTCCCGATACTGCACGGCGTCACTCTACATGTTGCCGCCGGTGAACACGTTGCACTCGTCGGGCGCACTGGCGCCGGAAAGACCAGCATCATCCATCTGCTTGCCGGCCTGTATGCGCCGTGGCAGGGCCAACTGAGTGTCGCGGGCCGCAGCCCACGCGCGCTATCAGACGCAGATAAACGCCAAACACTCGGTATCGTGCCTCAGACGTCTCAACTCTTCAGCGGCACTGTGTTCGAGAATCTTACGCTCGAGGATGACACCGTCGCGGAATCGGCTGTGATTGAAGCGGCCAGACTGACTGGCGCTGATGCGTTCATCCGTAGCTTGCCGAACGGCTATGGGACGGTGCTGCGCGGTTCGGGCCGCGGGCTGGGGCTGCAGCTCTCAGCCGGGCAGGAGCAACTCCTGGCGCTGACGCGAGCTCTGGTATGGAAACCTTCGGTACTTCTCTTTGATGAGGCGACGTCGTTCGTTGACGATGCCACCGAGGCGTCGTTACGCGAGGCGCTGCGCGCGACTATGCTTGCGCGCGGTACCGCGATACTGACGGTTGCTCATAGGCTGTCAACCGCGAGAGAGGCGGACCGAGTGGTAGTTCTTGATCACGGCCGCGTCGTCGAGAATGGCGCACCGTCAGAACTCATCACACTTGGCGGCTACTTCGCGGCGCTAGTCGAGCTGGAAGCTGCCGGCTGGGACTGGCAGGGCGTGAATTGAAATTGTCTGATCTACCAGGACTGGCAAGCCGCTGCAGATCGTCGCTGCTTGACCGGTGCATGCCATTTCAAGAGTGGGACATCATGGACAGTGCGACCTGGCGCGATCCGGACCTCGTGCACGAATGCTATCAAACACATGGCGGCAGAATTTCGATAAATCGAGGCGCAGGCACGCCGCCGTATGCGGCAATGAAAGGGGAGTCTGCATGAGTATGCTGAAGGAATATTATCTACAGCCGAATGCGCCCGACCCGGTTCTGCCCGAAGGCGAGGTGCTGCGCTGCGTGCGCCGTTTCGTGCCAACAGCAAAAGCGATGACGTGCGTTGATGAATCGGGCGGCGAAGCGCGGACCTACATCGTAGATGAGGCAGTCGTGCTCAAGGTACAGCGGCCACAACAGCTGCGTGTCGGCACCAGCCTCGCGCGCGAAGTTTTTTTTCTCAACCAGCTGGCGGCGGCCGCGCCCGACCTGCCCGTGCCGCGCGTCCTTGGCTACCGTCGCGAAACGAACGCATTGGAATACAACATCCAGACGCGGATGCCGGGGGTGGCCTACGCGGACGCGAACCTTAGGCCGGACGCGCAGCACGACGTCATCTTCAACGTGGGGCGGTTACTGCGTCGCCTGCATGCCATTCCGCAGCAGCCGTTCCACGACAGCGCTCACTTCCCCACCGACCGTACGGCGGCCGAATTCAAACGGCGGCTGTTCGAATATTTCGACGTAGTCGCCAGGCGACTTGAAGCGAAAGGGCGGACGTGGCCGCTGGAGATTCCATTCGAAACGGTGCGCGGACGCACATTGGCGGCGCTGCCCGAATCGCAAGAGTTCGTGGCATTGCACTCCAACCCCGGTCCGCCTCACACCTTCGTTGACCGGGCCACCGGGCGCTTGCAGGGCCTGATTGATTTTGGCGACGCTTACATCAGTCATCCTGCTTTAGATTTGTGGCGCTGGCGCTGGCCCGCCGAACGCGCCGCCGCGCTGGCCGGTTATACCGCCGACGCGCCCGTGAGCGATGACTTCATGCGAACATGGAAAGCCGTCGCGGTTGTCGCATCCGCGATCTTGATAGCATTTTTCCCTGACCGCCAGGACGAAGCGACAAGGGATTTGCGACAGTCTTTAAGCGACTTGTGATGCAAATGAAAGCCAGTTCAATGCCGCTTTTCATTGATGTCCGCCGCGATCAAACTGTGCGAACGTGAGCGCATCATGGCCGTCCCGTACAGTTTCAGCGTTTCTTTCTAACTGCCCGCCCACCGCATGCATCCGCCGAGCGTTAGCACCGGACGACTGGCTCATCTGCCGGTGAGCCTGTTCGGGTCTGTCATGGGCTACTCCGGGCTCGCGCTCGCGTGGCGGCTCGCGGCGTCTGAGTTTGGCCTGCCTGGATGGATTGGCGAGGCGCTTGCTTTCGTCGCGGTCAGCGTTTTTCTTTTGCCGACACTGTGCTATGCGATCAAATGCATCGAGTCGCCGGAGGCAGTAAGGGCCGAGTTCGCGCATCCGGTAGCGGTCAACTTTTTCGGCACGCCGATCATTTCACTCTTGCTGCTGCCTGCGGTAGTTGCACCGTATTCAGCTGCGCTGACCAAAGCCCTCTGGTTGATCGGAACCGTGTCGATGCTGAGCTTCGCGTGGCTGGTCGTGAGCCGGTGGATGAGCGTTCGACAAAAGATCGTGCACGCGACGCCTGCCTGGATGATTCCCATCGTCGGAACACTCAACATCTCGATTGTGGGCGTTACGCTGGATGTTCCAGGAGCACAGGCCGTTAGCGCTTTCGGGTTGGCAGTCGGCTTGTTCTTCGCGGTCCCGCTTTTCACGCTGGTTCTTTCGCGGCTGATCTTCGAGGAGCCCATGCTCAAGGCGCAGTGGCCTTCACTGTTGATCTTCGTGGCGACCTTCGCAGTTAGCTTCTCGGCGTATCTCAGCGTCGTAGGGCGAGTAGATCTTTTCGCGAGCTCGCTTTTCTATCTGGCCGTATTCATGTTCGCAGTCCTGGTGCCGAAGTTGCTGTTGCTGCGCAGCACTACGCCTTTCCATACTTCGTGGTGGGCGGTGAGCTTTCCGCTCGCGGCCATGTCGAACGCCGCGTTGAAGTTCAACCTGTACCAACAGTCGTGGCTGGCGCAGGCCTTCGCACTTGCAGTGCTGGCTTTCACAACTTTCGTCATTATGTCGATGAGCGTGCGCACGATCGCAGGTATCGCCCGCGGCGAACTGCGTACCTTGATGCTATGACGACTGGCCTTCGCCAACGTTTGGCGACAACGCACGCTGCATACGAACGAATGCCGTAGGTCGGCGAAGTGGACGTGAATCGCTGGTGATGTGGGTACGCCTGTCCCTATAGACGAGTGTCTGCTTCAGCTACGCCCTCATTCGCGCATGTTGTCATCGCTTGGAAGAGGGGCGCCTCGTGACTATGCTGTTTTTTGGGGCAAGCGTCGTTCACAAACGCACAGGGTCGCGCCAGCATTACAATGCATAGATAGCGTCGTACAGGGCGCCAGTGTGGCTGAAAGTCTGAAAGAAACGCTCGTGATCAAGCTGCTCGACAGTAAGACGAAGTTCCGTGCCTCGTTCGGGGCTGACGTGGACGCAGACGAGGGCGCGGCAGGCGTCAAGGCGATCACGGCCTGACTCAAGCCGGAGCTTGCGGGCCGTCATCCGAACTTATTACTCACAAGGAAATCATCATGCCTAATAGTACTTCCCGTCCCAAACTGAGCGAAAAAGGACTGCTCACGCCCGATAACTGTGTCGTCGCAATTATCGACCTTCAGCCGCAAATGCTTTTCGGCGTCGCCAACTTTGACCGCCAGACGATCATCAATAACAATCTTGCCCTTACCAAAGCGGCGCGCGTATTTGACGTGCCAGTCGTCTTGTCCACGGTCGAAACCAAGGCATTCAGCGGCAACATGTGGCCGCAAATTCAGGCGGTCTTTCCGCGGCAGGAGCCAATCGAGCGCTCGAGCATGAATTCCTGGGACGATGCAAACTTCGTCAACGCTATCGAGCGCAGCGGACGCAAGAAAATCGTGCTGGCAGGGTTGTGGACGGAAACGTGTATTGCATTGCCGACCGTTCAAGCCATCCACGATGGATACGAGGTTTACGTCGTCGAAGATTGCTGCGGCGACGTGACTCAGCTCGCGCACGACAATGCGATGAAGCGCGTCATTCAGGCCGGTGCGAAACCGGTCACTGCACTTTCGGTGATGCTCGAGTGGCAACGCGACTGGGCGCACAAAGGTACTTATAACGCTGTAATGGACATTGTGAAAAACCATTGCGGAGCGTACGGCGTCGGCGTCGAATACGCGTATACGATGGTACATGGCGCCCCTGCTACGAAATACCCGGACTGGGCCATGGCGGGCGCAGCAGAGACGCGCGCGTGAGAATTCCTAAGAGGTTTACCGAGCACACGGCGAAAGTCAACGGGGTACGTATCCACCATTACCTCGGTGGCAAAGGCAGCGCGGTTATTCTGTTGCATGGATTCGCACAAACCAGCCGCATGTGGTTTCCAATTATGGGCAAGCTTGCGCAAAGGCATACGGTACTCGTGCCGGATCTGCGCGGCGCGGGCGGCTCAGCCAAGCCCGAGGGTGGTTACGACAAAAAGACAATGGCACAGGATATACGCGCGCTGGCGTCGTCCCTTGGGCTCGAGCACGCAACCATCGTTGGCCATGATATCGGGCTGATGGTTACCTACGCGTATGCCGCGCAGTATCCGAACAACACCGACAGAGTCGTCTTAATGGACGCGTTTCTGCCAGGCATTGGCAATTGGAAAGACGTATGGTTGCTGCGGGACCTGTGGCATTTCCACTTCCACGGAAAGACGCCGTTGGCGCTCGTCACCGGCCGGGAGCGCACGTACCTCGAGCACTTCTGGAACGATTTTGCGGCGAACCCCAAACGCTCAGTTTCGGAAGCTGACCGCCGCGCGTATGCCAGAGCTTTTGCGCAACCGGGCGGTATTCGCGCGGGATTTGAATATTTCAAGAACTTCGAGAGAGATGCCGAGGAGTTCCGTGAGCTCGGCAAGACCAAGCTCACCATGCCGATGCTGGTGCTGGGCGGTGAAAAGTCAGGCGGCAACTTTCTTATCGAGCAGGCGAAACTCATCGCGACGGATGTCCGCGGTGTGATCGTGGCCGGCTCGGGCCATTGGTTGATCGACGAAGCCTCTAAGCAAGTTATTCCTGCGCTGGTTGACTTCATCAATTAAGGGGTCCAGCTATGCAACATTCGAATCGGAGAAGTTTTATCAAGGCAGGTGCTGCCATCGGCGCGTACGGCCTGTTGGGAGGATGCATGACCGCAAATACTTCGTCGCCGACCTCCGGATCGGCGGACACCATACTCGCAAACGGCAGAATCGCGACGCAGAACGAACGCCGTACTATCGTCCAGTCCCTGGCAATCAAGGATGGTCGCGTGCTCGCGACCGGCGATACATCGACTGTAATGTCATATCGCACCAGCGCAACGCGGGTGATCGAGCTCAACGGCCGTACCGTGATTCCGGGCCTCATCGATTCGCATTCCCATCCGATTCGGGGCGGACTTTATTACAACCTCGAACTGCGCTGGGACGGCGTGCCGTCACTTGCGGATGCGTTGCGCATGCTGCGCGAACAGGCACAGTGGACACCGCCAAATCACTGGGTGCGCGTTGTCGGCGGCTGGTCCGAGTTTCAGTTTGCCGAGAGACGCATGCCTACGCTCGCCGAACTCAATGCCGCAGCGCCGGACACGCCGGTGTTCGTATTGAACCTGTATGCGACAGCGCTATTGAATCGCGCGGCATTGCGAGCGGCCGGCTACACGAGAGACACACCGAATCCGCCCGGCGGTGAAATTGAACGCGATAAAGCCGGCGATCCGACCGGGCTGCTCGTCGCCAAGCCGAACGCCTTCATACTGTATTCCACGCTCGCCAAAGGCCCCAAGCTGCCGTTCGAGCAGCAGGTCAATTCATCCCGCCAGTTCATGCGCGAATTGAACCGGCTTGGGGTGACCAGCGTGATCGACGCGGGCGGCGGCTTCCAGAATTATCCTCAGGATTACGAAGTTATCACGGCGTTGCATAAGGACCGGCAGATGACCGTGCGGATCGCTGCCAGCCTATTCACCCAGCGCCCCAAGCAAGAACTCGAGGATTTCTCGAACTGGACGAGTACCGTCAAAGCGGGGCAGGGCGACGACATGTATCGCATCAACGGCGCGGGCGAGATGCTCGCCTATTCAGCTGCGGACTTCGAAGATTTTCTCGAGCCGCGTCCAGACATGCCGTCGAACATGGAAAGCGATTTGAAAAGCGTCGTCACGCTGCTCGCGCGAAACCGCTGGCCGTTCCGTATGCATGCAACGTACGATGAGACCATTAGCCGCGCCCTCGACGTTTACGAAGCGGTCAATCGCGAAGTGCCGCTGAGCGGGTTGCATTGGTTCATCGACCATGCCGAGACGATAACGCCGCGCAATATCCACCGCATCCGTGCGCTGGGCGGCGGCATAGCAGTGCAGCATCGCATGGCGTTTCAGGGCGAGTATTTCATTAAGCGCTATGGCAATGCAGATGCCAAACCGCCTATCAAGCGAATGCTCGCGACCGGCGTGCCGGTAGGCGCCGGTACCGACGCGACACGCGTGGCGAGCTATAACCCCTTCGTCTCGCTCTACTGGCTCGTGAGCGGCAAAACGGTAGGCGGCACGTCGATGTATTCGGACGCTAACCGGTTCGATCGCATGGAAGCACTGCGTTTGTGGACTGTAGGGTCGAGCTGGTTTTCGAGCGACGAGGGCAAGAAGGGTGCGCTCGTACCCGGCCAGCTCGCCGATATTGCGGTGCTCTCGGCGGACTACTTTTCCATTCCCGAGGAAGAAATCAAGAAGCTGCAATCGGTGTTGACATTGGTCGGCGGCAACGTCGTGCACGCTGCCGGCGAATTCGGCGGAATCGCGCCGCCGCCGCTGCCTGTTAGCCCCGAATGGTCACCGGTCGCCGCATATGGCGGTTACGGCGCTCCGCTTCGCAGACCGTCAGTTGCGCAAGCGCGTGTTGCGGCGGCGACAGGCTGCTGCAGTTTGTTCGACGGCTGGAGTCTCGACGCGGGATTCGCGGGTTGCAGTTGCGCCATGTTCTAGCGAGAGCGAGATGGAAGCCAGCTTGGCGGGACTGGCATTAGGATTCGCCATTGGCGCCGGTTGCAGATTCTTTGATATCCCGTCGCCGGCACCACCGCGCCTGATTGGCGCCGGTTTGTTGCTTGCCATGACTTTAGGTTTCGTCATCGCCGATCAGTCGTTAGACCCGCGACCCGCACCCGTATCGGAACGCACACCGTGAAAGCTGTTATCGGCTTGGCCCTCGCGTTTGCTCTCGGCTTTGCGTGCCGGGCATTCGGGATACCGTCGCCGGCACCCCCTGTAATCATGGGAGCGCTGTTTGTTGTCGCGATGACCGCCGGCTATATCCTGGTCGATCGCATCATGACGCGACCGGCCCGACACGCAGTTGATTGCGGCGGCCCGAGCGGCGCAACTGCGGCTGAAATTATCGGCACATTGCACATAAACGTTGAGCGCCGGGAGCCGCTGCGGCTGCAAACTCGACTCTTTCCATTTCTCGGCAGGCTTCTGAAATCGCCTGCAATCCGCTTTATCGCCTTGGTAGGGCTGTGCGCGGCGTATCTTCAGGGCGGCCTCGAGAAAGCAGCGGACTTCGATGCTGCAATTCGGGAAGCGCAACACTTTGGTTTTCCCTTCGCTGCTTGGGTCGCCGCGGCAACCACCGTTACAGAACTTGCCGGATCAGCGTTAATCATAACCGGGTATTATCGATGGCTCGGTGCCCTCTGGCTCGCCGCATTTACGCTCGCGGCAACATTTGTCGCGAACCGTTTCTGGGAGTTAGATCCCGCGGCAAGATTTATGGTCGAAAATTCTTTTTTCGAGCATCTCGGTCTCGTTGGCGGTTTTCTCCTCGTTGCGTGGCTTGACTTACGTGAAAAGTCTTCGGCGACGGCAAACGATAGCAGACGGTGATGACTGCAAAAACAAGAACTCTATGGCACCGCAATGTCGCCCGCAACACCGATGGTTCGCGATGCAACACCGACCCGCGATGTAACTGAATATGGAAAACAAAACCGTGACGAATGTTTCGAATGGCGAACAAAACGCGACCGTAGTAATAACTCATCGCGTCAAGGAAGGTTGCGAAGAGCTGTATCAAAAATGGCTCGATGAAATAGTGCCTCGCAGCAAAACATATCCCGGCCATCTAGGCGTGATGATCATACGTCCTGTTCCAGGTGCCACTTCCACATTCACGGTAGTAATTCGGTTCGACACCCAGGACCACCTTCACGCGTGGATGGGATCGAACGAACGCAAGCGCCTTATCGAAAAGGTAAAGCCATATCTTGCTGATGACGACCAATTCCTGGTACGAAGCGGCCTTGATTTCTGGTTTACGCCGGAAGCCGCCAAGGCGAAGCTGCCGAAGCGCTGGAAGCAGTTTCTTGTGACTTGGTCTGCCATTTATCCTTTGGTATTGCTGGCATTTCCGACCGTCGAGTTGGCGTTTCAAAAACTGGCAATCCCCGACAACCGCTATTTTCGAACGCTGATCGTTACGTGCGTCGTCGTACTGCTCATGGTGTACGTCGTTATGCCGCGGTACACGAAAGCGGTTCATCGATGGTTGTTTAATTGACGACCTATCTTTCCGCGGCTGCAGTGAGGACGATAAAGTCACCGCTGGTATTCGTGAAAGCCGGATTCTTCAACCTCGAAATGATTGCAAACAAATCCCGCCCGAAGAAAGTCATCGACGGGCGTTATGCTGAAACCGCGATTACCTAAGGTTGCGGTAGTTGGCGGCTCCATTGCCGGACTGGCAACCGGGATCGCTTTGCGCTGCCTCGGTTGCGATGTGCAGATTTATGAGCAGTCGCCGACGAGCCTGCGTGGCAGACGCGGTGGCTTTCGGCGGCGTTCTTCTTGACATGTGTGCCGCGCGGGCCCTGGCAAAAGCATAAGCTCAGCAACGCGACGCGCACCGCGGTCTTCGTTCGGACACCGTTGTCGGAACGCTTTCGGCCCTGGTGCTCGGTGTGATGATGTCGGCGGCACACTTCGTTCTCAACATGGTCGGGCGAAGTGACCGCAATCTCCGTTGACCTCATCATCAGCCGCATGGTGTAGCGCTATGGACCACAGGGGCAGGAGGTGCGCGCGAAGCTGCGCACGTTGTTATGCGGCAGCGAAAATGCAGGAGTTGTTCCGAGGACGTCCGAGCGTGTCCGGGCGCGATGACCCCTCGACATTTATCCCGCTTCCGGAGACTTCCGCCTAAGGTCCAAAAAAGATCTGTCAGGGGCGGACGGACGATCATCACTATCAATCATCCTGTTGGAACCGAGGCAACGCCGTTCAACGTTTTGTGCGCCTATCGTTATCAAAAGGAACGCCTGGATCGGCGTCGGAGCGTCAGTTAACAAAGCCGTCAAGTTGCCCGCTGGTTACTCGGTGTCGTGGTCGGGGCAGTTCGAATACCTCGAGCGCGCCAGCGCCAGGCTCAAGCTAGTGGTGCCCGCGACGCTGTTAATTATATTCGTGCTGCTCTATCTCACTTTCCAACGCTTCGATGAAGCGCTGCTGATCATGGCCACTTTGCCGTTCGCGCTTGTCGGCGGCTTCTGGCTGCTCTTCTTGCTTAACCACAATGTTTCAGTGGCGAGCGTGGTTGGCTTCATCGCCTTGGCAGGTGTTTCGGCGGAATTTGGCGTGATCATGCTTCTTTATCTAAGGCATGCCTGGGATGCACGTTTGGCTTCTGGTCAGCCGCCGTCGTTCGATTTGCTCAACGACGCCATCCGCGAAGGAGCGGTGCTGCGCGTACGGCCGAAGGCAATGACTGTGGCAGTAATCATCTCAGGTCTGCTGCCGATCATGTTCGGTACAGGAACCGGCTCTGAAGTCATGCAGCGCATTGCAGCGCCTATGGTAGGCGGGATGGTCACCGCTCCTTTGTTATCGATGTTTGTAATTCCGGCCGCTTACCTCTTAATGCGCCGTCCGAGAGTTGTCCGTACTGGCACTCGTGCGCGTTTTTTTAATCGCGTTGCTCTAAAAGGAGGATCGAGATGAAGGCCAGCACATCGTTAGCTGTTGCCGCACTTATGCTTGCGACTGGTTCCGCATCAGCACAATCCGGTGACATGAAAGGCATGGACATGAAGGGCATGGATACGAAATCCATGCCGATGGACAAGAAGGGACAGGGAACACCGTATAAGACACAAGGCACCGTTAAGAGTGTTGAACCGGCTAAGGGCACGGTTACGTTTGCTCACGATCCAGTGAAGGAGCTGAACTGGCCCGCCATGACGATGACTTTCAAAGTCGAAGACAAGGCGCTCTTCAAGAAGCTTGCCGCCGATAAGAAAGTCGAGTTCGACTTTGTAAAACGAGGTTCAGACTACATAGTGACGGGCGTTAAGTAAGCACGATTAGAGGGCTTGCTTAATGGGTCGCTAGATGCCGTCTGCATTCGCCGACACGTGCGCAGCGGTCGTTTGGAGTACCGGTTGAGATACTGCAACGGGGCGAAAACACTCAGCGTGCTACTACACGGCCAATCGGCTCTAAGTAATTGATTCATTGGCTCGCCAGTAATGCACCGGTGCTCACACCGCCGACCATATCAAACACGGGCCGTTGACCGCTTTCGCGCCAACCGGTCAGCAGGCCGGCACCGAAGGCGCCGTTCTGGCCGCCGCCCGAGAGGGACAGGAGATTCAGCGCACGCCCTTTCTTGCGCTCCATTTGACGGATAAGATTTCCGCCTGCAGCCACAACCTCTGCGTAAATAGGCGAAACCTGGCCCGGATTCAGCGGATCGTAACCATTCTGCAGCGAGGCATAGTCCGACGCCTTTTGCGACAGCGCTCGTTCCGGAGGCGACGCACATCCCGCGAGCAGCAGCGCCGCGACCACCCCTGCGAAAGCGATCAACTTTTTGTGTCTCAAGGTCTTTCTCCCTTCTGTCAGAACTGCAGAAACTCTCAACAGGGTTCCGCCATGCAATCGCACTACGCTTCTATGCCACTATTATCCTATTTACGACGGTGGCGGACTTACATATCACAGTAAGATTTATGCCCGTTGAGGACGAAATTCAAACGTAACAGTGGACGTTAACTCCTGGCCGATTGCCGCGCGTCGGCGAACTACGCTTTCGTCGCTGTGCGGCCATACAAGCACGACTTGGTGAACGGCCAGTCCTCGGCCATTGCGGCCGTTGGCAAGCCCACCCAAAATAGGTCGGCAATGGGTTACTGAACAGTCATAGGGCAGAAAGTCGCCGCGAATGACTGCTTGCTACTTCGCGCTATGGCCCGATCCGACCCACTATAGTTAGTCCGGTCAGTCAGTCTTCCCGAAGCAGCCGTTCATCGCCGAAGAGCCCGGTCCGTGATTCCGCAACGCCAAATGCCAGTGGCCAAAGGGGTGCGCGTAATAGGTTTACTTATACCGGTATAAGCTTAATTTTTCATGTCTGCCCTGTTCCCCTATTAGAATCGCTGAATAACGACGGGGGAGTTCCGATGTTTAGCAACAATCCATTCGCCGGCATTTCGCCGCCCATTTCTCCTGGGATAATGCAGGCCTTTGTTATCGTGATGGTCGTACTAGTCGTGGCGGGAACCCTGTCCGAGCTCCTGCACAAGGGCAGCGCACGCTATTTCTTCGACAACTGGCGCAGGTCGAAGAGTCGCAGCACCAAAGAAATCTCGAGCGGGGAGATGGTCTCGATCGCGATTAAGACCGGCGTCGTGGATGTGCTCACCTCAGGCGAGTTTTGCAGCCAGCGGCGCCGTATCGCGCACCTGCTCACGATGTATGGCTTCGTGCTCTACGTCGTCACCACCGCGATTCTGGTGTTCGGCTATCCGACGCTAGCGACGCCAGCACCCGCGATCCTGCCGCAGCTGTGGTGGCTCGGCGGGCTGATGGTCTGCACCGGCGGCTACTGGTTCTGGTTTTTCATCCGTGTCGATGTCGCGACGGAGGGCGGCTCGCCGTTCCGGTTGATGAAGGCGGATCTGTTCATCCTCTCGTTGCTGGCGAGCGTCACGCTGGGGCTGATCTGGGCGTGGATGAAGGCAAAAGGCATCCCGAGCGCTAACGTAGCATTCGGGCTCTACATCCTGGCCACGGTGGTGCTGTTCGGTGGGGTGCCTTGGTCCAAGTTCGCGCACATGTTCTTCAAGCCGGCTGCGGCCTTTGAGAAAAGGCTGTCCGAAGCCAACGGTACGGTCCAGAACTTGCCGACGCTGACCCGCGACGACCCCGAGCAGCAGAAAAGGCATTCCATGGAGCTGCTGCGCGATGCCCCCATGGACATGGGGCTCGGTATCAAGCGCGAAGCACCCCGTCACTACTGATCAACAGCAGCCTCAGGCTGCCGGAACCAATCAAGGAGCGATGATTCATGCCTACCTTCGTCTATATGACACGGTGTGACGGATGCGGACACTGCGTCGACATTTGTCCCTCGGACATCATGCACATCGATAAGACCTATCGACGTGCCTACAACATCGAGCCGAACATGTGCTGGGAGTGCTATTCCTGCGTCAAGGCCTGTCCGCAGCATGCAATCGACGTGCGCGGATACGCAGACTTCGCCCCGCTCGGCCATAGCGTCCGTGTCGACCGCGATGAGGAGAAGGGGACGATCGCGTGGCGGATCAAGTTCCGCAACGGCACGGAAAAGAATTTCCTGTCGCCGATCACCACCAAGCCTTGGGGGACGGCGATCCCCCAGCTCGCGGAGGTTCCCGGCCCGAGCAAGGAGATGCGCGACGGCCAGCTACTGTACAACGAGCCGAAATGGATCCGCATGGATGACGGCGGTCTGCATACGCTCGAGGCCGCAGGTCTCAAGATGAAGACGGGCGTGTACTACTGATGGCCTACCAAACGATCGTCGAAGACGGCATCGACGTTCTAGTCGTCGGCGCCGGCCTTGGCGGCACGGGCGCCGCGTGGGAAGCGCGATTCTGGGGACAGACCAAGAAGATCGTCATTGCCGAGAAGGCTAACATCGATCGCTCGGGTGCGGTGGCGCAGGGCTTATATGCCATCAACTGCTACATGGGCACGCGCTGGGGGGAGAACAAGCCAGAAGATCATGTCCGCTACGCCCGCATCGATCTAATGGGGTTGGTGCGCGAAGACCTGCTGTTCGACATGGCCCGCCACGTCGACTCCACGGTGCATCAGTTCGAGGAGTGGGGCCTGCCCATCATGAAGGACCCGAAGACCGGGCGCTATGTGCGTGAAGGGCGATGGCAGATCATGATCCACGGCGAGTCGTACAAGCCGATCGTGGCCGAAGCCGCGAAGAAATCGGCAGACAAGGTTTTCAATCGCATCTGCGTCACCCATCTGCTTATGGACGATAGCCGGGAGAACCGGGTCGCCGGTGCCGTCGGCTTCAACGTGCGCACCGGCAACTACCACGTCTTCAAGTCCAAGACAGTGATCTGCGGCGCCGGCGGCGCCTCGAACATTTTCAAGCCGCGCTCGGTGGGCGAAGGCTCCGGCCGCACCTGGTATGCGCCGTGGTCCTCCGCGTCGGCCTACGGGCTGATGATCAATGCCGGCGCCAAGATGACGCAGATGGAGAACCGCATCGTGCTGGCGCGTTTCAAGGACGGGTATGGGCCGGTCGGCGCCTACTTCCTGCACCTGAAGACCTATACGCAAAATTGCCTGGGCGAGGAGTACGAATCCAAGTGGTTTCCTGACCTTCAGAAAATGGTCGGAAAGGAATATCTGGATCCGGAAGCATCGCACCTGACCCACAGGCCGATCCCGACCTGTCTGCGCAACCATTGCATCATCAGTGAAGTGAATGCCGGCCGCGGACCCATTCATATGGTAACCATGCGCGCCTTCCAGGATCCTCATCTCGAGGAGGTCGGCTGGGAAAACTTTCTGGGCATGACCGTCGGCCAGGCGGTGCTGTGGGCCGCCACCGACGTGGACCCCAAGAACGAAAATCCCGAGCTCACTACCTCCGAGCCTTACGTCATGGGCTCCCACGCGACCTGCTCGGGCGCCTGGTGCTCGGGCCCCGAGGACGTTTCCCCGCCCGAGTATTTCTGGGGCTACAACCGCATGACCACGATCGAAGGGCTTTTCGGCGCCGGCGACGCGGTCGGCGGCACGCCGCACGCCTTCTCGTCGGGATCGTTCACCGAAGGGCGGCTAGCGGCGAAGGCCGCCTGCAAATACATCGACGAAGGAAAGGCCGAGGGCATTGTCGTGTCCGAAGAGCAGATCGACCGCCGCAAGCGGGAGATTTACAAGCCGTTGGAGCATTACCGGATCTACCGAAACGCCATCGTCGGCGGCGACGTCAATCCTCACTACATCAATCCCAAGCAGGGCCTAGATCGCCTGCAGAAGCTGATGGACGAGTATTGCGGCGGTGTGACTGTTAGCTACATGACCAACGAGAAGCTCCTGCATATCGGGCTGAAGAAGCTCAAGATCATGGAAGAAGACCTCGAGAACCTGGCCGCCGAGAATATTCACGAGTTGCTGCGGGCATGGGAGCTGATGCACCGTCATCGCGCGGCCGAGTGCGTGACGCAGCATACGCTGTTCCGCAAGGAGACCCGCTGGCCGGGCTACTACTACCGGGGCGATGCGATGAAAGTCGACGACGAAAACTGGCACGTGCTGACGGTTTCGCGCCGCGATCCGACGACGGGAGAATACACGATGGAGAAGGCGCCGTGTTATCACATGGTTTCGGAAAGCGAGTGACCTCCGGATCGGAGAAACGCGGCGTGGCTCTTGACATGGCTGGCCTCACGCGAGCCGCCGAGCCCGTGCCTTCCGGGCGCCCGCAGGCTCGTGTGAACATTATTGACAAGACGGACGAGGAGATCTGGGCCGCGGCCGATCCGTTGTGGCGTGATCTCCTCAAGAATTCCAACGAAGGCAAGTACGGGGAATTCGTCAGCAGTTTCGCAAAGTCCCTGGCGCTGGCCATGAACCAGGTGGTGGTGAACCATCAGTTCGCGAATAGCGAGCTCGCCAGAAGCCTGTCCGACAATTTCGACCGTCTGGCCATCATTCGCCGGGGCGAACACATCACAGTTCTGTACCGGCAGCGCAGCACCAAGAAGCAGGGCGAGTGGCTGGGCCGTCTGGTCCTCGGTTACGAGAACGGAGAAGTAAGGATTTTCGCTGCCTCAATTTTTTGAGCGGTTGGTTTGGATTCGGCATGAGTGAAGCTATCTGCGAAGGCAAGTTCGTCGAGCTGACCTACAAGGTGACCGACAGGGAATCGGGGCACGTCCTAACGCGCGTCGAGTTTCCGCTGGGCTATGTGCACGGGCATAACGAAATACTGGCTCCGTCCGTCCACATGGCGCTGGAAGGCAAGCTCATCGGGGACGTCATCGAAGTTCCGATCGACGCCAGCAAGGTTTTTGGCCCCAGGGACGAAGCGCTGGTGTTCACCGATCGTATCGAGAATGTTCCCGAGGAGTATCGGCAGGTCGGCAAGTCCATTCTCATGGAGAATGATAGGGGCCAGACCCGCAGCTTTCTGGTGACGCGGATCGACGATGAGACATTAACCGTCGACGGCAACAATCTGCTGTGCGGCCGGAATATCGTCTTTACGCTCGAGGTGCTGACTGTGCGCGATGCGACGGACGAGGAAACGCGGGCCGGGCAGACGGTCATGGCGGGCGCGAATGTCCCTCCGTCGCTATTGAGGCCGGTCTGAGCGTTGGTGGCGGATAGCATCGGACAGACTCCCTTTGAAACTGCAATTGCGAATTTACGGCAAGAGAGGTGACTTATGAGCGAGGAAAAGAAGGTTTCCACCAAGGTGCCCGATGGTCATGCGCGATTTGTGACCACGCGCCAAATGGCCCCTAACGATCAAGGGTTTGTGGGTTACGAAACCGTCTGGGAGCCGTTTCAGAAAGAAGCCGAATACAAGACACCGAAACAACCGTAGGCGCCGTGTGACCGGGCGAATCCGCCGGTCATCTCGTTGCCCGATTGGCTGGCATTGCAATCGCAGGGCCACCTGAGGTGCGCCTAGAAGCCAGCCTCAAACTCTCGAATGACCGCTTCTTTACCCGTTACCAGACGTTGACGTATCAACGGCTCACCGGCCGCAATGGCCGATCACTTGCCATAGTGTATTCGTTCAAGAGCGTCGGCTTTCGTGGGTGAACCGGACGTCCGTGTTAGCAGTGCTAACACGTTTTTGCCGGGTTCCGCTGTCTCCATTCGGGACAGTTTGCTAACTCAGCCGTAAACTGCGCCAAGCGTCGTAACGTTAGCTCACGCATACGGGGATCTTCATGACGCATGATCTGCCGGACCAAGTCATGACGCCCCTCGCGCCCACAGTCTCCGCATTTCTGCGCCCGCGCGCATCGTTACTACCGCTGTGCAACCGGTAGTGACGATGCGCTGAAACGCATATAAGCATTGAACTTTTGG
>Ga0068868_100000427_pt1 | contig 28309 bp, 30 predicted proteins | sample KBSMisM42_FD_64660 | JGI IMG/M metagenome (GOLD analysis project Ga0068868, IMG submission 64660) | Miscanthus rhizosphere microbial communities from Kellogg Biological Station, Michigan, USA - KBS Miscanthus M4-2 | ecosystem: Host-associated > Plants > Roots > Rhizosphere > Soil ...
CTTCCTCGAAGGCTACACCATCATCCTTCCAAATGAATACAAAAAACGATCATCCTGGAAGTGATCCGGTCAAGCACATTGGAATATTTCAAATTCTCGTCGCGGCTATGAATGTTTTTAAGACCATTGCTGATCTTGATCTCGGGAGATAAAATAAAACTGGGGAAATAAAAATTGAAACCGATTCCGGCTTCAATACCGTAATCATATTTCTGGATCTTCACAAGTTCCTCGGCCCTTTTTGCCCTCGCATTACTGGCCAGGTCAATATCTGCTTTTACACCTGCCAGCATATACACCCGGAAGTTACCTATGCGGTCAGAGAAAAATTTTATTTGCAAGGGAAAGGTGGTGATAACGGATTCAATCTTTTTCGTTACCGAATCAGATTGTTCAAAAAGATCCGTGTATTTGAGTTTGTAGGTTAAGCCCCGATCAGTAAATAATAACATCGGGTTAAAGCGGACCTCAAAACGATTGGACAATCTTGCCGTGGCCAATAAGCCTAACTGAAATCCCGCCGTGTATTCCGGGTTAACAGTATACACACTGTCGTATTGCAAAAATCGTGGATGGTGTTCAATGTGAAAACTCGCCACATTCGCACCCAGCGTGATCCCGAAATAGTAAGGTTTGCTGTCGTGATCAGTTAAATAAAGTTCTCTTTCCTGTGCAAATGTTAGTGAAGCAACCAATGAAAGAATAATAAAAACAAAACAAATCCTTAGCGAACCAATTTCTCTCCGATGTATATGCAACATATTCCTGCGCTTAACGGTTTAAATGAGGTATTGGAAAAACCCGTACGATTTAAAATGTCCACAAAATTTTGGCGTTCCGGAAACAATCTGGCCGATTGATTAAGATATTGATATGCCTTCTTATTTTGGGAAAACCAGCCGGCCACTTCGGGAGCCACGATACTCATGTATAAATTGTACAGGCTACGGAAAATTTTTTTGCGGGGTCTTGAAAACTCAAGAACTACCAATTTACCGCCGGGCCGTAATACACGAAGCATTTCCTTAAGACCATTCTCAAGATTCTCAAAATTCCTTACCCCGAATGCCACCGTCACCGCATCAAACGAATTTTCAGCAAAATTTATTGTCTCGCTGTCGCCCGTTTGTAGCTCAATAACTGAAGTAAGTCCTTCTTTTTCAACCTTTTCTCTTCCAAGCTTTAACATCTGTTCAGAAATATCGATCCCGGTTATTTTTTCAGGTCTTAAAAGTTTATAAGAAATAATTGCCATGTCGCACGTACCGGTGGCTACATCCAAAATTTCTCTTGGTTTATCTTTTTTCAATTGAAGGATGGCTTTCTTTCGCCATTTTATGTCAATTCCGGCAGACAATACCCGGTTTGTTAAATCATAGCGACGGGCGATCCGGTCAAACATTTCAGCCATTTGTTGCCTTTTGGATTTGTCCGGATCGTTGAACGGCGTAATGCTATCGTGAGGTAACTCGGTTGTCATGGGCTGCGAAGGTAGGTGATGGAGATGAGTGATGAATGGTGAATGATGAATGGAAAAAGTAATTTTTTTGCCAGCTTCAGTTAGCCTGATCAACGTTCCTTGCGTCGCTTGATGGAGTCGCTCGGGGTAATCCTTAAAGGCAGCGCATCTGCTGGGGCAAAATCCTTAATTGAAACTCTTTGTGCATCTTTGCGCCTTCGCCAGGAATATAAATGGAAATAAAAGAAGCCAAATATTTAATCAGCAGCCCTTCGTTCGATCAATGTCCCAAACCCGACAGACCTGAATTTGCCTTTATCGGAAGAAGCAACGTAGGCAAATCTTCACTGATCAATATGCTTTGCAACAACAGCAAACTGGCAAAAATCTCTTCCACTCCCGGCAAAACACAATTGATAAATCATTTCGACATAAAAAGCATTTCTGACAACGGCAAGGAAAAACAATGGTATTTGGTCGATCTTCCCGGATACGGTTTTGCTAAAGTATCACAGCGCAGCCGGCGCAGGTGGGAGCAAATGATCGAAAATTATATCCGGAAGAGAGAAAACCTTGTTCATCTTTTTGTACTCATCGACAGCAGGCATTCTCCCCAAAAAGTTGATCTTGATTTTGTCAACAAATTAGGCGAATGGCAAAAATCGTTTAGCCTTGTATTTACAAAATCGGACAAAAACAAACCACAGGCTACCATAAGGAATGTGAATTTATTTATGCAAACCCTCGAGCGTCACTGGACAGCACCACCTCCTTTTTTCATAACCTCTGCCTTAACAAAGGAGGGACGAAATGAGATTCTAAAATATATCAACATGATATGAACATGTTGGAAACAGGTGGATTAACTGACTGCACACGCAATCATTTATAAATTATATTGCGCGATAATCATCACTAATTCTTAGCTATGAGAGGACTTCTAACCGAAAAAAATATAGCAGTTCTATTATTTGTCCTGGTATTTATTGTCTTCTCCATGGCAGAAAACGAAACCAAAAAGATTGAACAACTTTACAACGGTGGCCATACTTCACTAAAAAACTTGCCGGTTGTTTTGCCTCAGGCAAAGGCAAAAGTTCCGACTGCACTGAAACCTTCCGATATCGCTAAATAAAAGAGAGACGTTTTCCCGGTGCGCCATGTATTGGCGCAGGACCATTGCAGTGCTAACTCAGTTAACAATCTTATTAGCGCAGCTGCTGCTGGCAAAGGCTTCCGGCTTGGCTTTGAAAGCAAAGCCCATTCCCAATATGTAGCCCATTGCTTCTTTTAAAGCATCATTGCTCTTGAAGTGAGGATTCGTGTTAATGTCGGCATGTACTTCCATCTCCACATTGTAGATGGTAAACAGGTTGCACAATTCATAAGCGATCTCAATACTCTTTGCTACTTCCAACAACATCCTTTCTTTGATGGTAAATTTCTGCCGGGTCTTCTCATTGTGAATGAACATAAAGCCACCATGACCTTCACGCAGAAAAACAATGACAGTAGCAAATTCAGTGTCCTGACCTTTTACCTGGGAATCGGTCCCAATGCAGACCTTTAATCTGAAGCCTTTTGCGGTTTCCCGTTTGATAGCGTTTTCAACGGCTTGATAAATGGGTAATTCAATCGGGTCGCCATTAAATTTTCTCCATTTCATAAAAAAAGAGGTTTTTCTAAGTTATAGAAAAACCCCGGTTCAGCAAATAGTGCACGGATTAATGTTCTGTTATGACGAATAAAAACCTATTGTTTAACTAATTTTTCAGTCCATTGATCATCCCCATTAGAAAAACGGATGAGGTACATTCCACTGATCATACTGCCAGCCGCAATGCTATTCATCCCGTTCGACAACTTTCCCTTTCTCAAGATTTTTCCATTCATATCCAATATTGCATAGTCGAAGACTGCAGGACTCGTTACCGAAATAACTCCATTTAATACCAAACTGTTTACAAGTTTCGGTTTGTAGTGAGCACTTACTTCTTTAATCGCTACAAGATTTGAATAGTGATTGCTGTTGTTACCAAATCTTATTTGCAGACGATAGATAAGATTATCGGAATGGGGCGGGTTATAAGAATATGAACGGTCTTTATTGGCTGGTTTCACAAGAGGTGTAAAGTTTTTGCCATCGGTCGATACTTCAAGGGTTTGTTCGGTAATGAGTCCATTGGGCTCAATAGTCCATGTAAGAATGTTTTTCCCCTGCTCGGTTGTCGCTGTGAGATGAGATTTGTATATGGGCAGGGTGGCATCAATAATGCTTCCTTGTACCGAATAAGAACCGAGGATGGCATAATCCGGTGCATAGTTATTGCCCACTCCCTGTACCTTCAAATAATAAATTCCCGCTCGCAGGCTCGTGTCCACAATGACACTTAAAGAAGAGCTCGAACTGTAGGTGTTCAGTAAAGCTTCAGAACTGTTATAGAGTGTCACCTTCAGATCGAGATTTGCACCTTCATTACCAGCCCCTACATTAAATGGAATCGCGCTCAATTGGAAAAGCTTTAGCGAGGGCACGGAAAATTTAAACATGTCCTCGTCAGTGTTTCTTACAATAATACTGCTTGCAGTAAACTGGTTATTGGCGAACAGCTGTCCGGGCGCAGTAGCAAAACTGGTGGGCTGATAGTCTGTGCGGTAAGTTACACCGTTCACTGCGCTTGTTATTATATCAAGATCGTTTTGAAATTCCGTACAACCCAGGCTGCTTGGACCATTGTACCATGTTGTAAGGTTTCTTGAATAAGCGATTCCCATAATCGGAGCCCAGCTTAATTCGCCAGTACCTGCACCTGCATTGTAGTCTGATAGTTTAACACAGTTGGAATCATAAGAACTTTGATGTCGTAACCCTAAGGTATGGCCGGCTTCATGTGATGTGGCTTCAGCAATACTTTTTGGTAGGTAAGACAACAACTCTGAAAACACAAAACAAGGCGTGTTATCACCCCAGCTGAATGAATTGACAAATGAGACACCACCGGCAGATCCATACCAGTCGGACGTTACGGTGATAACCACTCTCATTCGCTGATTGACGGGCGCACTTAGATATTTTGTCGAGTCGGTTGTAATGTTGATCGTAAATGGCCGGTAATCTTCAGCCACCCGGTTAAAGATTTCGGTTATTTGAGTAGAGTTGAGACCAGAACCACCACAATAAATGGGTCCATCGGAATTCCAGCTTGTCCCTGAAACAGTATATCCATCAAAATCAAGGAAGATAACGGGAGCTGCGGATGGATAACTGTCGTAAATCGGAACTTGTGACACAGAGGACAAACTGCCGAGACAACTGGCTAAAAGCATCAGGGATAGCGGGAGCTGATTTTTCACCACAAGGATGGTTTTGGATTTTAGAGGGTACGGATAAAAACGGGCACATGTTATTCAGTCACCAGCTCATTGATCGCTTTCTTTTTTAAATAATATTGATCATTCTCAGACACGATCTCGTAACTATCTCCGTGCTTCAGGCTTATAATGCGTCCCAAATATTTTATTGAATTGTTTGCACCAGTCAGTTTGGTAAATATCAATCTTGCGCCCGGGCGATTGGCCAATCTTACCACCACACTGGCCGAATTTTGACCATCTGCTTTCGAAACTACCTGGCCTGAAATGGTAAACCCCGGAATATCCGATAGAGTTACGGACTGACCTACTTGTGTATTAAATAAAGCAGAGAAATAGGTGGGATCAAAATTGATACTGTCAGGAAGATCGCCAAAAAGTTTGGGCTTGTTGTAATCCGGTTCATTGACCGATACCGATCTGTTCTGGACGCTTTGCGCAACGGAGCAAAGGCTGCAAAAAGTCATGCATACGCTGAATGCGGCTAGCATTAGGTTTTTCATTAAGAGGATTTTAATTAAAACGGGATATTGGGTGCATTTGAAAACTTCACTTCACCTGGGTACGGGTGAACAAAAATTGAGATTAAGTTTTCAGCCTGCAAATTTTTTTTTCAAAAAAATGAAATATCAAGTGCTATCCCTCGAAGGCGGTTTCGTAAACTTTCTATTTACTGCTAGCTTTTTACGAGAATAATGGCTAATACTGGTTGGTCGCGAGCATTACAAGTGTGCAGGCCTCGACAGGTTGTATACCGTTATTGCTTGCCAGCTTAGCCAACTCCTCGTTTTCAGCGCCGGGATTAAAAATGATCCGGTGAGGTTTTAAAGAAAGAATGTAGTTATAATATTCTCTTTGATTAACGGGGTTGAGATAGAGAGTAACAGTGTCGACATCTTTCCACTCTTTTTTTTCTGTTTCAATAATTGCCTTGCCCACCATTCCCTTGTGCTTTCCAATAGCCACTACGGGATGGTGATGAGATTGTAACCGTTGCAAAGCGAGATGACTGTACCGCGAAGGATTTTCCGAGGCGCCTAAGACCAACGTTTTCTTCTTTTTACTCATAATGCAAAACTATCCAATAAACAAAATGGCTCAAAACAAATGATAATGCTTACGTGGCAAGAGGGAAATGATATTTTTCAAAGCCTCGTCAAGAGATTTGTATTTAAATTCAAAACCTTCACGCATTGCTCTCGCTGGCAATACCCATCGACTCTTTAATATCAATTCAGTTTCAGTACCTATCAGGAAAGCACCCGCCTCAAGCAAACATACGGGTGATGGAAGGCCAATTTTATGTCCGGTTCTTTGTCTTAGGGTTTTCATGAATGAGATATTCGAAACCGCATTCGGCGCTACACAATTGTAAATTCCTGCAGCACCCTCCTGTTCAAACATCCATTCGATCATTCTTGCCACATCTTCAATATGGACCCAGCTAAACATTTGCTTTCCGCTACCGTGTTTGCCACCCAAGCCAAATTTGCACAAGTTAAGGTACGGCCTAATCACTCCTCCTTCCCCTAACACAATGGCTGTTCGCAAAGTGATCTTTCTTGTCAGTGGCGTTCTTTCTTCGAAAAAAGTTTTCTCCCAAAGTTTACAAACCTGTACCGAAAAGTCAAGATCCAATTCTTTGTAAGCAACAGAATCTTTGCCCTGAACCAATCTGGCAAATAGTTTATTTTTCCTGTGCCGCGCCTGGTCAATAAAATTATAAGGCATGTTATCGCTCTTCCCGTCCCGAATAATACCGGTAGCCTCATCGTTTGGTCGATCAAGAGTGTTCTTGTATATTGTTGTCGAGGCGAAATTGATCCATACTTTTGGCGCATGAACCGCCTTCCTGATCGCATTTCCGATCGCCTTTGTCGGATTTGTCCTGCTTTCGAATATTTGCTGTTTTTGTTTCCGATGATATCTGCAATTAACTGATCTACCGGACAGGTTGATCACGAGGTCAGCTCCGTCAATTTCTTTTGTCCAGCTCTCCTCCATTATTTCCCCATTCCACTTAACATACCGGACATTAAAGTCTTCTTTTTCGGAAATCAATTTTTCTGAATACAAGTTTTTGTGAGCATTGCCCGACTGACGGGTCAGGACAACCATCTCATTGTCTCTTCCAAAATATTTTATGATTCCCTGCCCTATGAACCCCGTCCCGCCTGCAATAATGATCTTTTTGTGTTTCATAAAGGTTATTTAATGAAATACATAAACGAGAAAAGCCACCAGGCAAATCAAATTTGCCACGATAACATTTTTCAGAGCGATATTGGCATACCTCATTCGCCGCAAATATTCTTTAATGATAAAGGCCGTTGAGAAAAGCATGTAGATAATAATAATGAGCTGGCTTATACCTGCCAGGATATGTATGATAACTACCGGTATTAATAACAAGATCGCGATGAGAGCCAGCATATTTATCTGGCCAAGATATTCGACCGATTGTCTCTTAACCCAAAAGATGGCTATTGCACAATTAATGGTCACAAAACTCAAATGTGCCGCCTGCAACTGAATGAACGATAAATGATAGATTGAAAGATGGCTCAACAGGCAGACGTGAAGTGGCCACAACATTGTTGAATTAAAGAACAGACAAGTCATCATAAAAGCTATTCTGTAAAAAACATTAAAAGCAGGGCTGCAATCAAACATGCCGGTTCCGCATTTCCGGGCAACAATCACTTTCCGATTATATGAAATGAGCTTGTACAACCTTTGAAGGAACCATTTTACCGGTGTGAAATTTCCGATGGATCTGATGAAAGGCGCTTTTTGACCAAGTAATTCCAGAAGGGTATCGATCCCGTACAGAGTGATTCCGGTTTGTCTATCAAAGTACGGAATCTCATCCTTTCCCTTTTCAACATCGATCGATGTAAGAATTTCGATATCAGCCCTTGAAAACGGTATTCTGTTTTCAGCGCTCAACATACCGAATTTTACAAATAGGTTGGAGTACCAGCTGCACAGCGGGCAGTAGTCGTCATAAAGCAAAACCCTGTTGCTATTCATATCAATAGTTTTCAAATTTTCAGAAAATATTGAAACAATAGTTTCAAATAAAACCCCGTTTAACGGGGTCTCGCATAGCCTTATTTAAAAAACTTCACCAGGCTGCCAACAAACCAATTCTCCTCTGCCCTGATCATGACATCGAGCGTCTTATCAGCCTGTTTACCCAGGCGTTTGATACCGCTAATAGTCTCCACAAAGGTTTTAATATTCTTGTCCCTTTTATCGCCTTCCACCTCCTCCAACTGATCCAGCAATTTCAGCATCGGATCGAGCTCACGCTTTTTTCTTTCCTTCACGATTTGCCTCACCACTTTCCAGATATCCTTTTCAGCTGAAAAAAATTCTTTTCTTTCGCCCGATAGGATCACCCTTTCCACAAGGCCCCAATTGATGAGTTCACGGATGTTCATATTTGTATTACCTCGACTGATGGTGAGCTCTTCCATGATATCATCCTGTGTCATCGGATCCGCGCTTACCAGTAAAAGAGCGTGTATCTGCGCCATCGTCCGGTTGATGCCCCAATGGGTGCCAAAGGCACCCCAGCTGCTGATGAATTGCTGCTTAGCTTCCGAGAGTTTCATACAGCTAAACTAAAACAATGTTTTCGAATTTTCAAAACTTTTTGAAAATTTATTAGAATGGCTGACCATGGGTCTGGCTGATCAATTTATCAGTCAGTGAAGGGAGGGGTTTTAGCAGTGAGATGAGAACATCGGATAAAACAACGCTACCAAAGAAACGCTGAACCATTCTTCCTGTTCGTAATCGTCCTGAAAACTGTTTCTTCCAGGTATGAACATAATTCTGTTCCATTTGCGAGCGGGAAATTTTGTTTTGAAGAAAAAGACGGACCTGCTCAAATGCAATTTTACTTCCATGGAGGGCCATGCTCATGCCATTGCCGCAGAGCGGGGCGATCATGCCTGCCGCATCGCCGATCAATAACAGGTGATTGTATACTTGTTCTTTTTTTTCAAAACTGATCTGCGAAATTGTGACAGGCGCTTGCGATATCATCTCGGCGCTGCCAAAAATTTTCTTGAGATGACGATTGCGGCAAAGTATCTGCTTTTCCATTTGCGAAATGGAATTACCGCATCGTTCAAGATTTTTTGCCGTGGTGAGGTAGCAAAGACAATATTTATGTCCCTCAATTTGTGAAATACCACAGTACCCGTTTTCAAAATTGTGCAGGGCTATCAGGTCTTCCGGCCAATTGGTTTTAACATGGTATTTGACACCAATATAATTGTTCAGTTTGTTGTGTTTTTGCAGAATAAATTTCCGTTTCCATTTTACATCCAGGTTACTTCTTTTGCCAAAGCTGCCCACCGCAACCTTACATTGAACATTGCCCGCTGAAGAGTGAAGATCGAACATTTCATTTTTAAACACTATATCATCCACCTTCGTGCCTTCCATCACATCAACCCCATTTTGTTTTGCAATTTCTGCAAGAATAGCATCGAGCTTATACCTGCTAATCCCAAAGCCACCAAGAGGGAGGCTCTTGACAAGTTTTTTTCCATTGGGTGCAGTAACCAATACCCGTCTTATTACAGGTAAATTCATTTGACTCAGCGGAACGCCCAGCTCTTCTAAAAAATTCCAGCTTTCAAAACTGATATATTCACCACAAACTTTATGAAAGGGATATTTTTCCTTTTCAAACAAAACAGTCCTATACCCTGCTTGCGCGCATTGGATACTCAATGCAAGACCGGCAAGACCGCCTCCTGCTATAGCAACATCGTATTGTTTGTTTTCATTCATGTGTATAGATCAATAACCATCGGAATGCCCATTTCCATCTCAATTGCGCATTCACTATAGAGCATTGAGCATTGAACATTTCCAATTCTCTTCTCTTAAATCCCCGCAATACACTTAGCGGTGCATCATTTTTTACCAAATAGCTTTTCGAAAATAGCCTCGTAAGCCATTTAATAGAATAGTAAGCAACTGGATGACGATGTAGATCGTTAATAAAGAACCCGATGCGGGAATGTTCTTTCATCCATATCAGAATATTCCTCATCTCATCATCTGCAAAGTGATGACAGAATAATGAATTAAAAATAATATCCGGTTTTGGAAACGGATTAGCCAGTTTATAATCAGAGCTTATAAATTCGATCCCTTCATTCTCCTTTCTCGATCGTGCGAATGCAATGCAATGAGGATTGATATCAAGCCCCGATAACTGAACTGCAATGTTTTTCTTTGCGCAATAATTCTTTATTACCCTTAAGTTATCACCGCCTCCGCAGCCAATTTCGAGGACTGAAAGTTTTTCATGCTTCCCTTTTTGCCTTTCTCCCATCCTTGTTATCATTGTTTCTATTCCCTCGAGGGTAATCTTATGTCCTCCCAGCTTTGCATTAATAAGATCAAGCTCCTGCATATTCTTCTTAATGTCTGCAAACGGAATGTCATCCCTGTCCAATAATTCTTTTGTGTATGATCTTTTTCTGAAGTTCATTAAATTTTATTCTTTATCCTTTTTATAGCTGAACAGTGGACGAAGTGTATATAACGAAAGTTTAACAGTGCCGATATCTATCGATATGCTTAAGCTGTTTAAAATTCTAATCAGCCCGGGCCACAAAAGTCTCCATCGTAAGTCCTGGACCAAACGCTGCACCAAAAATCCTTTGACCGGTTGTCAAGCCGGAGTTCATCATTTTTTTCAACACAAATAATATTGTCGCTGATGAAAGATTGCCAACTTCTTTCAGCGTATCATAAGCATATATTAAGTCGCCATTTGCAAATGACAAGCTGCGATGGATCGCATCGAGAATTCTCCTGCCTCCCGGATGTATGCACCAGTGGCTAATTTCCCTTTTGTCGATATTTGCCTTTTCTAAAGCTCTTGTTACAAGGGGGTTGAAATCCTCTTCGAGTAGCTCGGGAACAAAACCGCTCAGGGTCATTAAGAAACCCGATGATGATAATTCCCATGCCATGTCCTTTTTCCCTTTGGTGATCACTTCAGAATAGAATTGATCGAGCCTTAACCCTTTTTTATTGTATTCATCACTGGTGACCAGAACGGCAGCAGCGCCATCACCAAATAATAAGGAAGAAGCAATACTGTCGATGGTCGGTTCTTTTTGAAAATGAAGAGTGCAAAGCTCGGTGCAAACGATCATCACTTTCGCATTTTTTTCTGAGCGACAAATAGCGTCTGCCATTTTCAGTCCATGAATGGCCGCATAGCAACCCATAAAATTTACCGACGTACGATAAATATTTTTGGGAAGATCCATAAGTTCCATGACCTGCAGATCAAGTCCTGGGGCACTCATGCCTGTACAGCTAACTGTAATAAGATGAGTTATCTCCTTATCACCAATGACTCCTTTGATACAGTCCTCTATGGCGTTGACAGACAAAGGACCGGCGGCCTTATTGAACAATGCGATACGCTGTTCAAGCGAAGGAAAAGGTTCCAGGTTCTCAGTCTGCGGATAAAATTCCCAGTCGTTTACTTCACGGCTGTAATCAGGAATGACAGAATAGCGATAATCGATTCCGCTGTGATGATAGAGATATTTTAGTTTGCGGTTGTCTGCATTGTTCATGGCATACACCAACTGCATGAACTTCAAAATGTCATCCTGCTTGTGTTTAAATGGTGGTAAAGCTAATCCTATAGAAATAATCTTACTCAAATCCTTTCAATATTATCAATATCAAGAAACAAATCGTTGTGCAACCGGAGGCCAGCAAATTCATCCGTAAGCTGTTTTTAAAATCGGCTTTTGACTGATCCTTCCACGTTTTTGCCATCCATTGCATGAAAAAAAATACCATTGGTAACATGCATGCTGCAAATATGAAAAAGAACTGCAACTGACCTCGCTCCTCAAACGTAAAAAACATTGCTGCCGTTGCCAATACAAAAACAATTCCACAAAAAACAAACGTTCCTTTCTTACCTAATTTATAACTAATTGTCACTACGCCATCTTTCAGATCTTCTTCATGCTGATATATCTGCGTTAACGGGTAATAGCCACCTATCAATAAAGATGACGCCAGCGAAGGCCAGAATGGGATCTGTAAAGTTTTATCAACACTACTCCCATGATACGATAAAAAGAAGGTGAGTGCCCCCTGGAAAATAATGACAATGAGATATCCCGTGAAAGGAAATTTTTTCAACCGGATTCCGCGATAGCTGTAAGCTCTCGAAGCAAGTATATACAACAATACGCCTGTAGCAAAATAAATACTGATGACCAGTGAGAACCCCACAGCAATAATATCCATAACAATTGTTACATAAAATAATTGTCGTGTTGGTTGCAATGGTTTTGATAATCCACCAATGGGAGTTTCATCACGATCCATATATGAATTGTACCCGTTGCTTGATGGGTAAACCAATACATGAAGAATAACAAAAACAACAACAGCATCGATCCAATCTATTTTATATAACAGGCTTAGGGCAAATAAATAAACAGGGAGAAGAAATAACGAAAAATGAAAACGAAGTAACTGTATTGTAGAACGCATGAGCATAATGAAGTTAATTATTTTTTCATTTAGCATTAAGTTAAAAACCTTAATTTTCCAAATATGAAAAATTCAAGACACGCAGCATTGGGATTCATCCTGATTACAGTGTTTGTTGATGTCATTGGCTGGGGCCTTATCATTCCTGTAATGCCCACCCTGATCGCGGGTATGAAAAAAATTCCTGTCAACGAAGCCAGCTCATACGGCGGATGGTTATTATCTGCTTATGCGATCATGCAATTTGTTTGCGCACCGATATTGGGCAACCTAAGTGACAAATATGGACGGAGACCCGTGCTTTTATCTTCATTGCTTGGTTTTGGAATTGATTACTTGTTCCTCGCTCTTGCTCCCTCGTATGGATGGTTATTTGTGGGAAGGATCATTGCAGGAATCACCGGAGCAAGTTTTACAACTGCTACCGCCTATATTGCTGATATAAGTACCCATGAAAACAGGGCAAAAAATTTTGGAATGATCGGCGCAGCGTTTGGTTTTGGTTTTATCATTGGACCAGCGATAGGAGGGTTATTAAGCGGGCTTGGTATCAGGGCGCCGTTTTATGCTGCAGCTATTCTATGCCTTCTGAATTTTTTATACGGGTATTTTATTTTGCCAGAGTCTTTGGATAAAGAGCACCGTCGTGAATTTGAATGGAAGAGGGCAAATCCGTTGGGTTCATTAATACAGCTAAAAAAATACCCTGCGCTTGGCGGATTGATGTTTTCTTTGTTCCTGGTTTATCTTGCTGCACAGGCTGTACAGGGAAACTGGAATTACTTTACCATGTATCGCTTCCACTGGAATGAAAAAATGGTAGGTGTCTCTCTCGCCGCTGTCGGATTACTAATTGCCCTGGTGCAGGCAGTCCTGACACGAATCATCAATCCGAAGATAGGCAACGAACGAAGTGTTTATTTAGGTCTTGTCTTTTATGCTATAGGATTATTCTTATTCGCTTTCGCTACGAAAGGATGGATGATGTTTGCTTTTTTAGTTCCTTATTGCCTCGGAGGAATAGCAGGGCCTTCATTACAATCGATCATGTCGGCGAATGTGCCAAAGAATGAGCAGGGTGAATTACAGGGAGCATTGACCAGTCTGATGAATCTTACAACGATCATCGGTCCTGCGATAATGACCAACCTGTTTAGATATTTCACAGAGCCGGTAGCCCCGTTTTATTTTCCGGGCTCATCTTTTTTCCTCGGAGCAATTCTGATCTTAGTAGGTGTTTATGTGGCTTACCTGGCGCTGAGAAAAGGACATCACCTCGTCGTGCCTTCGGTACAACCTGAACCAGCGGAACGGGCTTAGCTATTATGTGAGTCGTCAATCGGCAGACGTGAATCGTCAAGTGTGAATTGAGTTGCCAGTCACCTGTTTCCATGAGATAGTTTCAATGATCATGATAGTCACGATTCACATTTCACACGATCATTACACCAGCATTCTCAATGGTTCTTCTAACAAGGCTTTCAATGTTTGTAAAAATGCGGAACCGGTCGCTCCGTCAACCACACGATGATCGCAACTCATTGTCACCTTCATGACATTACCCACCTTTATTTGCCCATCCTTGACTACAGGCACTTGTGTAATTCCACCAATGGCGAGTATGCATGCATCAGGCGGATTGATGATGGCAGTAAATTCTTCAATACCAAACATTCCAAGATTGGAAATCGTGAAAGTGTTTCCTTCCCAGTCTTTTGGTTGTAATTTTTTATTCTTTGCTTTCTGTGCAGATTCTTTTACTTCTGCCGCTATTTGCGAAAGTGATTTTGTGTCAGCAAATCTCACAACAGGAACGAGCAGGCCATCTTCTACCGCCACAGCCACGCCAATATGCACATGATGATTGCGCCGGATTGTGTCGCCCATCCAGCTGCTGTTTACGGCAGAATGTTGTTTCAATGCGACCGCACAGGCTTTCAATACAATATCATTGAAAGAGATCTTTACAGGACTGGTTTCATTTAGTTTAGCACGACCTTCAACTGCCTTGTCCATGTCAATTGACATAGTCAGATAAAAATGCGGCGAAGTAAATTTGCTCTCGGCCAAACGTTTTGCAATGACCTTTCGCATTTGCGAAACAGGTATCTCCTCAAAACTTTCTTCACCGGCAGGCGCTGAGGGGATATATTTAGGAGTCTCTGCTCCTTCTCCCGGTTTCCGGCTTTCAACTTCTGGTTTATAATTGTCAATGTCCTCTTTTGTAATTCTTCCACCATCGCCGGTACCATGCACATGGCGAAGATCGATTCCCTTTTCTGCTGCCAATTTCTTTGCAAGTGGTGAAGCTTTTATTCTTCCATTTGAAGAAGCACTTATCTGTCCGTTATTACTTGCCTGTTGCTCCGAAGGGGTCCGTTCAGACGGGTTACTCCGAAGGTCCGAAAGGACTCCCTTGGAGAGTTCTTGCGGACTGGCTGCCGGTTGCTTGCCTGTTTGTCCGGTAGGCAGGTCACTTGTCTCTTGTGCCTTTTCACTGGTGTTTTGCTCGCCTTGTCCCCTGGCAGCATTTACAATCGCGTCGACATCTACCTTGCCTTTTTCACCAATAATGCAAAGCAGCTCATTCACAGCTATCTTCTCCCCCTGCTTTGCTCCTATATATAATAATGTACCACTCTTATAACTTTCCAATTCCATGGTTGCCTTGTCCGTTTCAATCTCGGCCAGTATGTCTCCTTTCTTGACCGTGTCACCCACATTTTTTTGCCAGCTTGCGATCACCCCTTCTGTCATGGTATCACTCAGGCGTGGCATTAATACCACCTCTTCCATTTTTGTAATGTCAATTTTGTTTGTTGCTGGTTGGGTGCTGGTTCCTCCGAGTGAGTCCTTGCGGGCTGGTTGCTCCGAAGAAGTCTTTGGGGACTGGTTGCTGGCACCTGTTTTCGTTTCTTTCTTGCCACTTGTAGCTTGCGCCTTTGCTTGTGCCTTGTCGCTTGTTGCTTGTGCCTTGTCACTTGTACCCTGTGCTTTCTCACTTCCGCCCTTTCCTTTTAATATTCCGGAGATGTCTTCACCAGGTTGTCCAATGACTGCAAGCAGATCGTTCACCTGTAATTTTCCGCCCTGGTCACTACCTATGTGAAGTAAAGTGCCATCTTTATAGCTTTCCAGTTCCATCGTAGCCTTATCCGTTTCAATTTCAGCCAGTAGCTCGCCCTTTTTCACAGAGTCACCCACCTTTTTATGCCATGCTGCGATCACTCCTTCTGTCATTGTATCGCTCAAGCGAGGCATCAGTATTGCTTCAGCCATAATCAGAGAGAATTTTCGCCGAAATTAAGGCAATTTGGTGAATGGGGAATTGATAAGAACCGGGAAGGTTTCGGATGTCGATTTAAATTCCAAAATACCATACCCATTCAATAAAGAACATTTGAAGCGGTATGCGAAACCATAAATATTTTAGACCAGTACCTGAATAGCTGCCCTTTTCATAATCCACTTTATTGATAGTGGCATAAACATTGGCCGGCAATATCACTATAAAAAATATGATCAGCAGAATAGAAGTTATGTGCCGGTATGGTTTTATCAGTAACCCGATGCCTGCAAGGATCTCTATTAAGCCCGTCATAAATACAACCAGTTGCTTAGCGGGAATAAAGGGCGGCAACATCATAGCCATACCCTGATTAAATGCAAAATGAGCCACGGCGGTAAAGAAGAGCATAATACTCATGGCAAGATTTCCGCAAAAGTTAAGATTCCATTGATGAAAAAAAATTTTTGAGATGATCGTTGCAAGTCCAAAGACGATCAATAAAACAAGTAAAGGTTTCATTATTTGGCGTGAAACTAATAATCAAGTTCTAATCTCAACCGGTCTTTTAATTCTTTGATCAAAGGGTATTGCTCTGCGATCTTCTGAAATTGTTCTCTTGACGTGAGCGGGGTTTCGGCCAAAGAATTTGATCCCGTGTTTTCCTGCATCACAATATAGAATTGAAGCTGGCTGTTGCACAATCTTTCCCGAAGGAACTGAGAAACTTTCAATCCCTGCTGTTCGATGAATCGCAACTGGATATTGTTGCTGACAAGCGCGATAAAACTGTTTGCATCCTGAACCTGCAATTCGGCCATTTCAAAATTTTGACCGGCAGGGTTTTTCTCTTTTTTTAATTGCGCGGCATATTCATCCCAAGCCTGCTGCAATTCTTCAAATTGAATAGGCTTTACAGCATTTCCATTTTCACCGCTTCCATTTCCACGCATCTGGCTTCTTATCTTATCAAGAGCGGCAAGTTTGGGAGCTCCGGAGGAGTCCTTTTGGGCCGGTTGCTCAGAAGGTCCGAAAGGACTCCCTGGGAGAGTCCTTGCAGACGGGTTGCCGGTTGTTTGTGTCTTGTTACTCGTGCCGTTCGTGTTGTCACTGGTTTCTCGTTCCTTGTCCCTTGTGCCCTCTTCCGTGTTTGCCGTTTCAATGACAAGCCTGGCTTCAGTGGTCTGCCGTTTGCGATCTGCTGCCGGCGGGACTTCTATTGGCTCGATTTTCCTGAATGCAACGGGTTTAGCTTTTTCAGCTACTTTTTTTTTAGATATTCCGTGGTCTTCATTGACCAACTCAAGGGCCTGTTGCAGGTAACAAAGTTTGATCAATGCAAGTTCTACATGAAGGCGTTTATTTCTGGCAGCTTTGTAATTAATTTCGGTTTCGTTTAAGATATTGAGTGCACTAACCAGGTAGGCAGCAGGGATATTCTTTGCTGTGCTCATGTATTTTTCCCGAAAGCCTTCCACGGCTTCCAACAGTTCCGCGCTTTTTTCATCTTGACACACAAGAAGATTGCGAATGAACTCGGAAAATCCATTCAATACCATATCACCTTCAAAGCCCTTTCTATTAATGTCATCGTATAACAACATAGCGCCGGAGAGGTCCTGCTCCTGCATGCACTCTATCAGCTTAAAATAATAGTCAGCATCTAAAATATTGAGATGTACTAAAGTGTTCTGGTAGTTCACTTCACCATTTGTAAAACTTACGATCTTGTCCAGGATACTTAATGCGTCACGCATGCAGCCCTCGCTTTTCTGGGCTATCAATTGAAGAGAGGTTTTATCGACTTTTATATCTTCTTTCTCACAGATCTCCTGTAGGTGTGCGATCGTATCGTTCAATGTAATTCGCTTAAAATCGAAGATCTGGCAACGGCTCAAAATAGTAGGAAGGATTTTATGTTTTTCAGTTGTTGCCAAAATGAAGATCGCGTAAGGTGGGGGTTCTTCCAGTGTTTTTAAAAATGCATTAAAAGCCGAAGAACTAAGCATGTGAACTTCATCAATGATATAGACTTTGTATCTACCGGCTTGCGGCGCAAAACGTACCTGGTCAACCAATGTTCTTATGTCATCCACCGAATTGTTACTCGCAGCATCGAGCTCATGGATGTTTAAAGAAGTACCCTCATTAAAAGAAATGCAGGAGTTGCATTTATTGCAGGCCTCACCATCAGAGGTCCTGTTTTCACAATTAATTGTCTTTGCCAAAATTCTCGCGCAGGTTGTTTTACCGACACCTCTTGGTCCGCAAAATAAAAATGCATGAGCCAGCTGGTTATTTTTGATCGCATTTTTTAAAGTGGTCGTAATATGTGCCTGGCCAATAACTGTATCAAAGGTTTGCGGCCGGTATTTTCTTGCTGAAACGACGAATTTATCCATGAATCCCCATCCTCCGGAAAGAAATTTTGAGGCCCGCAATATAAACAGATATTCATTAATTTCTTGGCTTCTTTTTGCACCAATCAAAAAGAGAATTGTGTACCAGAATTCCCATAGAAACGATATTTTTTTCCTTTATGTAAATGCTTCCGGCATTCTTTTTCGAAATCCATATTTTTGGCGATGACCAAAACGCTTTTGTTTGTTTTTCTTCTTCTGTCAATTCGTACGTTTTCCCAGGATGCTGAAATTTTTAAACCCGACTCAATAAAAAAACAAATCATTGCGACAAAGATCAGTTCTTCTTTGCGCATTGATGGTATGTTGAATGAGCATGAATGGATTCAGGCGGCTGGTTCTCCCCGCTTCACACAAATAGAACCCCTGCAAGGTTCGGCACCGAATTTTGAAACTTCTGTAAAAGTTTTATACAATAAGCAGTTTGTATACTTTGGAATTTTTTCCCAAGATTCTTCAGGCAAAAAAGCCATCCGCGCAACAGATTTTAAAAGGGATTTTAACTACATGGCTCACGACCTTGTCACGCTTACTTTTGATGGATTCAACGACAAAAGAAATGCGATGTGTTTTGCGTCGAATGCCTATGGCGTGCAGCGTGACTACCTGAGTTTTGATGATCTTTACTATGATGTGGATTGGGATGGACTTTGGAAGGTTCGAACAACAAGAACTGATTCGGGCTGGTACGCCGAAATAGCAATACCCTGGCAAACCTTACGCTACAAAAAAACTTCCGACTCCTTGCAAAACTGGGGTTTTAACATGTACCGGAATCGTCGGCTGACAAACGAAATATCTTCTCTTTCTCCGTTTCCAAGAGTTTTCAGCGCTTCAAGAATGGAGTATGCAGGTGTTTTAAAAAATCTGCAGCCGCCACCCCCCAAGCCAAATATTCGCGTACAACCTTACATTCTCACTTCTTATGATAGCTATAAAAATTTCGACTCAACAGCGAAGCATACTTTAAGTAATACAAAAATTGGCGGTGAAATAAAATGGGCCATTAATCCAAACATGGTTTTGGATCTTACGGCTAACACTGATTTTGCCCAAGCTGACGCAGACCTGCAGGTAAATAACGTTACAAGATTCTCTGTGTTCTTTCCGGAAAAAAGGCAGTTCTTTCTGGAAAATGCTTCGCTGTTCAGTCCTTCCATTCAAATAGCTGCTGATGGCTCTGGCGGTTTTATGCACGTTCAGCCATTTTTTAGCCGTAGCATTGGGTTGGATAGTAGTGGAAATCCAATTCCCATTCTTGCAGGCGCAAGGTTGGTAAACAGATCTCTCAAAAGAAATTATGGCGCCATAGTCATGCGACAAGAAGAAACGGACAATAGCCCGGCCACTAATTTTTTTGTCGGCAGATATTCTGAAAATTTTGGCCGGCAGAATCGCATTGGTGGCTTGATGACCATAAAAAATACTCCTTTGGGCTCCAACATCGGAAGCACGATCGATGGTTTTTTTCGTATCAATCAAGCACAATCAATCAACACAATTCTTACTCACACCGTCACGACCAACACAAACAAGCAAGGTTTTGCCGGTTTTGCTCAATATTACAATTCAACCAACCATTATAAGATCTGGTGGACACAATCCGTCGTTACAAAAGACTTCGATCCTCAAATGGGGTTTATTTCACGCACGGATGTGATTGGAACTACACCGGGCATGAACTGGTATTACCGTGGAAATAAATTGCCATTTAAAAAGATACTTCGTGCTTTTGAGCCCGGAATTCTTCCCGAATTGTATTGGCAGGCTTCTACCGGGAAATTTATTGAATCAAGCCTTTACTTCTTCCCGATTTGGTTAAACTTTCAAAGTGGTGCTTATTTCGGTTATGCCGCCACACCTACTTTTCAACGTCTAACAGAGCCTTTCCAACCATTGGGCATCACAATACCGGCAGGGGAATACCACTTTCTTCAACATTGGATATTATTCACCACAGACCCGTCAAAATTTTTGAGTCTCGCGATCGATTATAAATGGGGAGACTATTTTAATGGTAAATTAAAATCAGCTGATTGGAAACTGCAATTTGCTCCTATCCCTCATATTTCGCTGCTGGCAGAATTTAATCGCAACCATTTCAGCGAAGTGGGTGAACCTAAAACAACCTCGACTGTCGACCTTTACATTTTGCAGGGAAGATTTGCCTTGAATCCGCGTATTCAGCTTATTGGTTTCTATCAGAAAAATTCATTTGACAAATCGCAGAGTTATAATATTCGTTTTGCATGGGAGTACCAGCCTCTGTCATATATCTATTTTATATATAACCACGGAAGCTTTGACAACTCCCCGCAGGTAAAACAAACGGAAGAACATATCATCGCTAAGATCAGTTACCTCAAACAGTTTTAAATTACCCGCCAAAAGCCGAAAATTTTTTTTCATGCTGTCCAATTTCAGCAAGATGGCTTGTTATGATTGTATAAATCTTACATTCAATAACAATTAAAACGTTAAAATCATGGAAGAATATGCATTGATCATGAGACACGAAGACGGCAAAAAGATCGCGTCACCGGAACAAATGGAAGTATGGATGAAACAAACAATGGATTGGATTGGCGGCATTGCAGCTCAAAACAAATTTGTGAGTGGCACTGGCTTGCCCTTTGATGACGCCAGGGTCGTGAAAACAAAAAATTCAAAGGCCGTTGTTACCAATGGCCCCTTCGGTGAAATAAAAGAAACGATAGGCGGATTTATTGTCGTCAAAGCAGATTCAATGGACGAAGCGGTCGAGTTTGCCAAGGGTTGCCCGGTATTGCAGGGAGAAGGAAATAGTATGGAAATAAGAAAGATCGCCAGGAATGACGGAACGCACCAATAGCTCAGAGTCGGGAGTTAAGAGTCATTGACTCCCGACTCCTAACTGCCGACTTATTATTCATAACCGACTTATGCATCACCAGGAACTCATACCGCATTTGTTCAGAACAGAGTTTAGGAAGATAGCGGCCGTTCTTTCTAAACTTTTTGGTGTTGAAAACCTGGAGCTTGCTGAAGACATAGCCAGTGAAACTTTCTTATCAGCGCTTGAAAACTGGCCCTACAAGGGAATTCCTGAAAACCCGGTAGCCTGGCTTTACAAGGTCGCTAAGAACAAAGCGAAGAACCATCTCCAGCGCAACCAGGTTTTTGCTGAAAAAGTTGCAAGGCAGATAAAATACAGTTCACCACAAAAAGAAGAAGTGGAAATCGACCTTTCAGAAAAAAATATCAGTGATAGCCAATTGCAAATGCTCTTCGCCCTCTGTCATCCATCCATTCCGACAGAAGCACAAATCGGTTTATCGCTTCGCATTCTTTGCGGGTTTGGAATTGAAGAAATCGCCAATGCTTTTCTGACCAACAAAGAGACCATTAATAAACGTCTTTTCAGAGCTAAAGAAAAATTGAGAACAGAAAAGGTGAAGATCGTTCCAATAACTATCGGGATCATATCCCAAGAAGAAATCAATAGTCGTTTGGAAACGGTCCTTACAACATTGTATTTACTTTTTAATGAAGGGTACTATTCCGAAAGCCAGGATACGATATTGCGTGAAGATCTTTGCGCAGAAGCTCTGCGCCTGGCCGATCTTCTCATCGGGAATGAACAAACCGATCAGCCCAATGTAAGAGCTTTGTTTGCCCTGATGTGTTTCCATTCTTCCAGGTTTAAGGCAAGAAAAAATGAAAAAGAGGAAATGATCTTATATCAAGACCAGGATGAAACATTATGGGACCAGGAATTGATCGCCAGGGGCACTTATCATCTTCACCGGGCATCGCAGGGAACTAAAATTTCAAAATATCATCTTGAAGCAACGATTGCTTATTGGAATACTCAGAAAGCGGACACAAAGGAAAAATGGGAAAGTATTCTGCAACTGTACAACAGGCTTTTGCAATTGGAATATTCGCCCGTGGCAGCATTGAACAGGACCTATGCGCTCGCAAAAGCAAGGGGAAAACGGGAAGCGATCATCGAAGCGGAGAAATTAAATTTGACCACTAATCATTTTTATTATACCCTGCTTGGCGAATTATATACAGAAATAGACAATAAGAAAGCGCAGGAAAATTTTCAAAAGGCAATTTCGCTTGCAAAAACGCAAACGGACAAACAAACGATCCAAAAGAAAATTGATATACTAACAGTCACTTAGTGGAACGTGTTTAAATACCGTTTGTGCCTTCTGTCAGGCTACAGCTAGCTCCCGATTGTATTTTTTCCGGTATTCTATCGGTGATAAACCCGTGATTTTTTTAAAGGTTGTTCTGAATGCTTTTGTGTCAAGGTATCCCACATCATACATGACCTCATTGATATTTTTACGGCTGGTTTCGAAATTCTTCTTCGCTGCTTCTATCTTCACTCGTTGTATGTATTCTGTTACCGTATTGCAAGTAGCTTTTTTAAACCTCCGTTCAAGATTTCTGCGACTCAGCGCATACAGAGAGGCCAGTTGCTCAACCGTTATTTTGTCCTGGAAATTTTTCTCAATGAATTCCTGCGCTTTTCGTATGGGTTCATCTTCATGCGTCTTTTGTCCCTGGAAAATAATAAAGGGTGATTGGCTGACACGATCAATGTCGATCATGAACGCTTTTGAAATAAGGATCGCAATTTCGCGACCCGCATATTTTTCGATCAGGTAAATAAGCAGGTTCAAATAGGAATAAGCGCCGCCACTTGTATAAATGCCACTGTCTTCTGTCATGATCTTATCGTCGACTACGTCCGCGTCCGGAAACATTGCCCTGAATTCGTTCACAAATCTCCAGTGAGTAGTACATTGCTTTCCTTCTAATAAACCGGTCGCGCCAAGGAAAAATGTACCGATGCAAAAACTTACCAGCTCTGTTCCTCCATGATATTGATCTACGATCCATGGAATAAATTCCTTATTCGCTTCGGCTGCTTTGCCCTGGTCTCCGTGTACAGCTGGAATAATAATGAGATCGGTCTTTTTCACATCATGAACAAGGACCTGCGGATTAACCGTAAACAATCCACTCGGCTGACTTGTTTCATTTGACAAACCAACCAACTTGATGTTGAACAATGGAGTGTTTCCCCTTTCGACACGAAGATTATTTACTTCGGAAAGAATTTGATGCGTCCCCTCGATATTGACCAGGCTTGTATGGCCGCGGGGAATAAGAATTGATACATGTTTCATCTTATGACAGGTTTAGTTGCAGAGTAAGTTCCCTTTTGCATAAAGGTAAAGAAAGGCCATGTCGCAACCAACCCCCGACATTGCCGTATATGCACCCCGTCATTTTTTTTAAACGGTCTTAGGTTTGTATTCAAATGAATAAATCAAGACTATGGAAACATATAATTTAAAAACCGATCTGAATGTTTTTGGAAAAGAAGTCACAACGTTTCCTCTTGGCATCAATGAAGCATTCAGCGCTTTATTGGAGAGGATCCCTGACGGGTTTAAACGCACTTATTACGGCCTAAGCTATATGGATGAAATGGGAAAAATAATTTACATGGCAACCGCCGAAGAAAAATATCTGGGAGAAGCCGAAAAATATAATTGCGATCGATACATCATTGAAAAAGGCGAATACCTGGCTGTGACGATCATCGACTGGCTTAAAAAAACGGATTGTATAAAAGACGTTTTTCAGGATATGATGGAAGATGATCGTGCAGACAACACCAAACCCGTTGTTGAATGGTATAAAACAGAAACAGAAATGCTTTGTCTCGTAAAGATGAAGAAACACGCGGCTGTTCATTAAACTTAAAAAATGTGCTGGTTAAAATGATAACAAGCGGTTCCATGATGACAGAGAATATAAATACAGAGGAATTGTTTACCTCCTTAGATAAGACAACTTCAGAATTGATCGAACTGATCTCATCGTTTACAGAAACGCAGATCAATGAAATTCCTGCCGTGGCAAGCTGGACAGCAGCACAAGTTGCTGAACATGTAACCAAATCAAACAATGGAATTATTAACTCATTGAAAAAAGAAGGCAAACTGCCCGGTAGAGCGCCGGATGCAGGTGTAGAACAGTTGAAAAAAACGTTTTTGGATTTTGACAAAAAACTTCAATCACCTGAATTCATTCTACCGACACAGGACATCTATCAGAAAAAAATGGTTATCGATAATCTGGAGATATCCATTGCACAATTAAAAGAATTGGGCCATAATGTCAACCTCCTTGAAATGATAAGCCACCCCATATTTGGCGAGATTACAAAACTTGAGCTTTTACATTTTGTGGTTTATCATACTCGACGCCACATCCATCAGTTGAAAAATATTTTTGGCCTCACACATACGAAGGTTACATCAAAAATGAGAACCCTGGTCGCTTTTATGCATATGTCACTGGACGGCTTTGTAGTTAACTCAAGAGGAGAAATGGATTGGATCACGATCGACGACGAGGTATTTAAGGATGCGATCATGCTGGCAGACGATGCAGATACCGCATTGTTTGGAAGAGTCACATATCAAATGATGGAAAGCTATTGGCCTACCGTTCTTTTAAGTGATTCAAGTACCGAGCTTGAACTTCAGCATGCCAAATGGATGGAAAACACAAATAAAATTGTATTTTCAGAAACACTGGAAAAGGTAGAATGGAAAAATACAAGATTGATAAACAAAAATATTCCGCAGGAAATAATAAGATTAAAGGAGCGTCCCGGCAAAAAACTCATGATATTTGGAAGTCCTCGTCTCACTCACAGTTTCATGCAGTGGGGGCTGATCGATGAATACCGCATTAATATAAATCCGGTTGTCCTGGGAGGAGGAATGCCGCTGTTCAATATACTTAGCAGGATCAATCTAAAACTTATTGCAACGAAAATATTCAGATCAGGAGTTACCGGACTGCACTATAAGGTTAATTAAAATTTACACAAATAAAGAAATGATGAAATTGGTATTTTAATTTCAAAAAGGCCGACTCCGTTAAGTATTTTATTGACAATGATCGAAGTTTTCAAAACAAATGTGAAAAAGACAGTCCAGGCAACCAGGATCGTTACTATTTTGCTTGAGCATTTTCCCGGCAATAAAATAAATTTTGACCTTACCGATTGCGACAAAATTCTAAGAGTGGAAGGAAAAAGTTTTTGCGCTGAGAAAATAATGACACTTGTTGCTGAAAATGGATTTCGTTGCAACATTTTAGAATAGTTCTTTGCAACCTTGGGAGCATTATCTTTTGTGTTTCTCCGGATTCTTTCTCTTAAAGAGAAGAAAAGAATTTATTTGGAGGCCGGAAGCGATCCGGGAGATTCACCACGGAAGCACTTAAAACTGAAGCGATGGTGGTTAGTTTTGATACAACAAACACAAAGTCTGACGGGACACTATGTTCACGACAAATAAAAGGTGTATTTTAATATAGAGGTGCGACACTTAAAAACATTTTTATGCGAAGTAATTCTAAAACTGCAGCGAATGTCGATGAATACATTGAACAATTCCCAGCCAATGTCCAGGCAATCCTGCAAAAACTGAGGGACACTATAAAAAAAACGGCGCCCGCGGCAGAAGAATTGATCAGCTATCAAATGCCTGCATTCAAATACCATGGAATGCTGGTGTATTTTGCAGGATACAAAAATCACATAGGGTTCTATCCCACTTCTTCACCCATGAAAGTTTTCAAGGACAGGCTGACAAATTACAAAACATCAAAGGGAGCCATTCAATTTCCGATCAACGAAGCGATCCCGCTAACGCTGGTAAAGGATATAGTCAAGTTTAGAATAAAGGAGAATTTGGAAAAAGAAAATGCAAAACTGAAAAAGAAAAAATGAATTCTCGGCGATTGTGACACTACTCGGAATTTTAATGCTTTTCCACAAACTCAAGAATATCGCCGGGTTGACAATCCAACGCTTTACAAATAGCTTCTAAAGTGCTGAATCGAACAGCTTTTGCTTTACCCGTTTTCAGGATCGAAAGATTGGCCAGCGTTAAATTTACTTTTTCTGAAAGCTCATTCAACGACATCTTGCGTTTGGCCATCATCACATCAAGGTTTACAATGATCGGCATAGTTTATACAGTTAATTCATTTTCAGTTTGGATTTCAATACCTCTTTTGAAGACCTGCGATATAATGAAGATGACCGCGCCCAAGAGCAAAAATTCACCCCCTCCACCAAGGACAGATTGCAGGTCAGGCAAAGCAACTCCTTGCTTGGCCAGCCAATCACAGTTCTTATTGACGATCTCTTCCAATATTCCGATGCCCAGGGCAACATACCCGATGCCAGAAATCAAACGGGATACATCTTCACTAAAGGGCTTGACCAAATTGATCTTAAGAAAGATCTTCACAACAAAATAAAAGAGAAGAGCTTTTAAAGAAGAAACAACAATTATAGAAGATACCAGGACAATATAATAGCCTTTGTCGAAATTGTAAAGGTTTGATAAGTTAAGTTCCATGTAGAGATTTTTTGCACCTTCGGGATTTATCGCAAGAGTTACAAAAAACGAATACAGGATGGCCCCGGTTTTAACGCACAGGCCAAGAAATATTATCCAGGATATAACATGTAGTATCGTCAGGATAACTTTTGTTGTTGGTTTCATTAATTTTAATTTTTATTGACATGACAAATATAGATAAATATTTATCGAAAAACAATAAAAATTTATTAAAAGATATAAAATATTTATTAATTACTTGGGTGTGAAACGTTTAGTAAACTTGGCTAAAATATTCAGTGTCACTTTAGATTTAAACTGAGCAATGATGCATGCACCGGTATAACCTTTACATTCGATATGGAACAGTTAACAATTATTCGGAAATGACCAATGTCGTTAGAAGCGATCTCAAAGAAATTTTGCCTTTGCGACGATCTATTCTGTTAGTCGTCATGAAATGATATGGGGATGTTGTTCGCCAACCTAAATTCATCGATGGAGACTAGTCGGAAGGAATTTAATGGACGGTTGGCTATCATCATTGACCGCTCACAGCTTCCGCAAACCTTTAATTTGCGTTTTATCTGCTTCAACAAAACTGATGGCATACCCGCCGCCTGGAGCACAGAACTGTGCAAGTTTTGATTTGCTGGTCACTACCACTTTACGAATGGTATATGCCTGTGGTTTCGTTTTATAATCGGCATCGTTCGCATCAGCATAGATGGTAGCGATATATGTTTTGCCGTTTTCTAAAAAATTAAAATTAATATTTGAAGTTCTCCCATTATATCCATTCACGCTTCCCAAAAACCATTTGCCCGTTGTCTTTGCTTTGCGCGCAACAGTAAGATAATAACCTGGCTCTGCTTCAAGATATTTACTATCCTGCCAGTCGATCGCAACATCTTTTATAAACTGGAAGGCATCGGGAAAGCGGTTATAATTTTCAGGCAGATCAGCCGCCATCTGCAAAGGACTGTACATCGTAACATACAAAGCCAGTTGATTGGCAATGGTTGTATTGGCATGTGAGGAATTCGAAGGATTGATTTTACTGATATCCATTTCAAAAATGCCTGGCGTATAATCCATCGGCCCTCCCAATAATCTTGTGAACGGAAGAATAGTTACATGATTTGCATGTGAACCTCCAAATGCCTGGAATTCTGTCCCACGTGCTGATTCGTTGCCGATAAGATTCGGGTAAGTGCGCGCAATACCAGTAGGGCGCACCGCTTCGTGGCCATTCAGCATAAGTTGATATTGTGCAGCTTTTTCAACAGTATACTGGTAATGGTTCACTGTCCATTGACTGTAATGATGTTCACCTGCCGGGAGAATGTTACCCACATAACCTGTCTTCACCGCATCATAACCATATTGCTTCATCAGCTTGAACGCTGTATCAATATATCGTTCATAGTTTCTTACTGAGCTGGAAGTTTCATGATGCATAATGAGCTTTATACCTTTCGAGTGTGCATAGTCATTCAGCTCCTGTAGATGAAAATCCGGGTAAGGAGTAACAAAATCGAACACATGATCTTTACTGTGCCCGAACCAATCTTCCCAACCGATGTTCCATCCCTCTACCAACACCGCATCAAAACCATTTTGCGCGGCAAAATCGATATATTTTTTTACGTTGGTGGTAGTAGCGCCATGTGTGCCGTTTGGTTTTGCCTTTGAGTAATCCGTAACGCCAAGTTGAACAGCAGGATAATCATTTGTATATGACCATGTGCTTTTACCTGTGATCATTTCC
>Ga0068868_100000452_pt1 | contig 27354 bp, 23 predicted proteins | sample KBSMisM42_FD_64660 | JGI IMG/M metagenome (GOLD analysis project Ga0068868, IMG submission 64660) | Miscanthus rhizosphere microbial communities from Kellogg Biological Station, Michigan, USA - KBS Miscanthus M4-2 | ecosystem: Host-associated > Plants > Roots > Rhizosphere > Soil ...
CGATCACGATCGCCGGCCTTTTCCGGTTGCTCATCTCTCTCCCTTTGCTCTTGCCGCCGTGGCGGCATTTGACTGGAAGAGAACGACTATAATCAAGACTTCTTGAGCTCGAAGACCACCGGGACGCGAAGTTTCTGCTGCCCTCCGGTCAGTGGCTTCCAGGTGAGCCTGATCCCGACGCGCAGCTTGTGCCTGCGCTCGAGGATCGCCAGCCCCTTGGCGCTGGGGCGGAGTCGGAGCAGGACGGCGCCTGCCCGCGCCGGTTTTGCGGCGGCGGGCCGGGCTTTGTGGTTGAGGCTGGCGGCGGCCAACCGGCCGGCCTCGGGTACCCGCACCGGCAGGACCACGGTTCCGTTCTTCGGGTTGATCCGCGGCTTGCCGGGGTGGATGCGACGTCTTGGCGAGACCGGGAAGGACCCGTCGGGCGCCGAGAGGGTCACCGCGTCCACGCCCGCGTTGAGGACTTCCTCCGTCGCCGCGGCCGCGATCCGGATCCGCACCGTCTGCCCGGCGAAGGGAGCGAGGTCGGCGACGAACTGCGTCGGACCCATTTTGCGCGCCCCGCCACTGCGGGTCCGGAAAAGGTCGAGGAGGATGTCCTGCGGCTGCACCGAGTCGGGGGCGGCATCCGGCTTCATCACGTCGATCCGGAACTGCTGGTTCGACTTCGGTCCGAGGACTTCTTCGTCCACCGAGAGGGTGTCGGGAGAGGGCGTCGTCAGCGCCGAATAGGAGTCGTAGTAAGCGAGCAGGCTGAGCTTGTAGGCGGTGCCCGGCTCCAAGCGGAGGTCCTGGTAGAGCAGCAGCGTCTCCGGGTTGATCTCGTCGGTGATCGCCGCGAACTCCCCCTGCGGCGGAGGCTGGACCGCGGTGGCGCCGCGTTCGTGCGGGATCAACGGCTCCGTGCCTTTGTAGGCGTACCACTTGCCGGCGCCGGTCGACTGGCGCACCTCCCAGCCGGCGAACGTCCCCGACTCGAAGCCGCCGTTGACGACCTGCGCCGCCGAGGCGCCCGAGGGCACCAGCGCCGTCAAGGCCAGGGTCAGGATGAGCGCCCATCTAGCCAAGGACCTCGAACCTCCTTCTCACCGGGGTGTGGTCGACGTTGCCGGCCCTGTCGATCGCGCGCACCCGGAACAGGTGCGTGCCGGGCCGCGAGGGCCGGTACTTCTTCGGCGACTTGCAGGGCTTGAACTTTGCGTGGTCGAGGCTGCACTGGAAGCTGGAGCCGGCCTCGTTCGAGGTGAATGCGAAATGGGCGGCCTGCCCCTTCTCGACCCGCCGCGATTGCTTGAGCATCCGCGTCCGCGGCGGCTTGCGATCCCGAGGCGGTTTTGAGGCCGACGTCGAGGAGCCCGATCCGGTGTCAGGTAGTGGGATCGCCGCGAACGCCAGCTCCGAGGTTCCCGCTTCGAGCGTCTGCGTCGCGGCCAGGTTCGTGCCGGACGGGAGCGGCGCCCCGAAGCCGAGACTCCAGTTCCCCGATGCGTCGGCGGTCGCCCGGCCGAGGAAGGAAGTGAGCTCGCCGGGGGAGGCGGTCGCCTTGCGGAAGACCCGCACCACCGCACCCGGTTCGGCGAACCCCGCCACGCCGCTCTCCGAGATCACGGCGATGGCCGGCGGCTGGATCGCGTTGTTCGGGTCGCCTGGTTCGATTTCGGAAGGGTCGGGGGGCGCGGCGACCAGATCGATGAACAGTTCACCGTTGCCGGAGCCTCGGTTGCGGCCGACTTCGTTCCGGCTGGGTTTGATGTTGAAGATTTCGATCGCGGCTTTGGCGCTGCCGTCGATCACGTTTTCCGAGGCTGCGGTGTCGCCTCCGACGACGGTCCCGTTGAGGGTGAAGGGCCCGCCCCCGCGGACGCTGATCCCCGGTCCGCCGCTGCCGGAGACCTGGTTGCCGAAGAGCGTGTTGAACCCGCTCAGGACCAGGATTCCCACTTCCGCCGGTCCTTCGATCAGGTTGGATTCCACCAGCGCTTCCGACCCGGCGAGTTCGATGCCGGTGGTGGCGCCGTCGACGACGTTGCCCGCCACTTCCCCGGCGACGCCGCGCTGGACGATGCCCGTGCCGCCGTCGAGCCCGACCTGGTTATCGAGGATCTGTGCCTCTTCGGGCGCCAGCGTGATGCCTTCGGTGTCGACTTCGATGCCGTCGTCGGACGGGGTCGCGGAGCCTGACGCCGTGGCGGCAGAGCCGATCAGGTTGCCGCGGACGACGAGATAGGGGACGGCGGGCCCGGCTTCGACGGCGACCTCGCCACCGGCGATCAGGTTCGCGTCTTCCGGCCGCGGGCCGCCGATGGTGGTGTGGGGCGCGGCGCCGGTCAGAACCCCGGCTTTGGCGTTGGGGATCACGCCCGTCCCGGCGCCGTCGAAACCGATCTGGTTGCCGACGACGACGGTCCCGATCGGCGGGCCCGAGCCGCCGCTGCCGGTCAGGTCGACGCCGTTGGACTCGGCGCCGGAGATGAGGTTGCAGCCGCCGTCGCAGGCCGCGGTCGCGGCGGCGGCGGAACTGACCCGGGTGCCGACGATGTTGTCCAGCGCCGGTGAGCCTTCGTCCGAGCTGATCGCCAGGTCGGTCCCGTTCGCGGCTGCCGCGCCGCCGGAGAGATCGACCCCGAAGCGGTTGCCGAGGATCCTGGCCCTGCTCGCGCCGACGATGTTGAGGCCGATTTCGTCGCTGCTGGCGAAGAGGTTGCCGACGTCGGAGCCTTCGCCACCGATCCGGCTGTCGTCGGAGCCGGCGCCCAGTTCGACCCCGGTCCCGTTGCCGGCGGCGCTGCCGTCGAGGGCGACGCCGAACCAGTTGGCGCGGATTCGCAGCCTGGTCGCCCCCTCCGTCGCCACCCCGACTTCCGCCCCGGTGACGGCGACGCTTTCGAATTCCACCCCTTCGGTTTCTCCGATGCGGAGGGCGGGCGCGCCGGATTCCCCGTTTATCTCCGCGCAGGGACCCCTCACCCCGGCCGCGGTGGTTTCGCATTCGCGGCCGAAGAGCCGAATCGGGTCGACGATTTCCGGCAGCGGGCTGGTCAGTTCGACCACGTCGGAGGCCCTGCCTTCGAAGGCTTCTTCCGCGAAGATGATTTCGTCGAATGCTCCGCTGGAGCTGTTCGCCTCTTCGATCGCTGCCCGCAGGCTGCATTTGGCAGTCCCGGTTTCGCAGAATTCGTTGCCGAGGACGACGTCGGTTTCGTCGGCCGTGGTGTTGACGAAGAACTGTTCGGCGGCGGCGGAGGAGGGGCCGGCAAGGGCGCAGCCGACGACCAGAGCCGCGATTGCGAGCGCGCGGCGTCCAAGCAGCTTCCCTGCCCCCTCGACTGGCACGGGGGCGACTCTAGCCGTCGTCGTTCCTATGGGCAAGGGCACTCGTTTATTACGCCGGGGCTGATCTCTCAGCTATCGATCCTGCGGCGCCGGGGTCGCCGCCGATCGCAGCGCGCCCGCCGAGGCGAGGACGACCAGGCCGATCGCCACGACTTCCTGGCCTCCCAGGCCCTGGGAGAGGGCGACGAACCCGATCGCCGCCGCGACCGCCGGCTCGAGGCTCATGAGGACGCCGAAGACGGACTGCGGCAGTCGCCGCAGCGCCTCGATCTCGAAGGTGTAGGGGATCGCGGTGCTGAGGACGCCGACCGCGGCGCCGGCGGCGAGGACCGCGGGGTCGAGGAAATCCCCGGCTCCCTGGACGAGCCCGAACGGGGCCACGATCACGGCTGAGATCACCGCCGCCATCGTCGCCCCGCCGATCCCCGGTTCGAGCGATCCGACCCGGGCGCTCTGGAGGATGTAGGCGGCCCAGAAGAGCCCGGCGGTGAGCGCCAGCGCCACTCCCAGGGGGTCGATGCTCTCACCGCCGCTGCCGTCGGAGAGGAGGATGATGCCGGCGCCTGCGAGCAGCGCCCAGAGCACGTCCTGCCGCCGCCGCGAGCCGAACAGGGCGACGCCGAGGGGGCCGACGAACTCGAGCGTGACCGTGATCCCGAGCGGCAGCCGGTCGAGCGCGGCGTAGAAGAAGAGGTTGACGGCGGCGACCGCCACGCCGAGCAGGACGACGTCGCGGTGGGGCCTGCCGGAGCGCAGCGGCGCCCCCTTCGTCAGCGCCAGCAGCGCCAGCGCCCCGAAGGTCGCCCGCAGGAAGACGGCGCCCGCCGGCCCGACCGAGTCGAAGAGGCTGGTCGCGAGAGCGGCCCCGCACTGGACCGAGACGATCGAGGCCAGCACCAATAGCGCTGCACCCCTGGCTCTTGCCTGCATCGGCGGATTTTGATCCACCTTGCGCCCGGTCCCCGTAGAGGTGGGCAGGCAAACGACCAGGAGGCATCTCCCGATGGCTGACATCAAGCAGCTCAAAGACCCCGTCTCACGGAGGCGGTTCCTCGCGGTGGGTGGGGGCTCGACGGCGCTGGCTGCCTTCCTCGCCGCCTGCGGCGACGACAGCGGCACCACCACGATGACCACCGGGTCGATGGGCTCCGGCGGCGCGAGCGAAACGGCCGAATTCGGCAAGGGCGACGTCGGCATCCTCAACTACGCCCTCACGCTCGAGTACCTGGAGACGGCGTTCTACGCGGACGTCGTCAAGAGCGGGCTCTTCAAGGGCGCCGACCTGGAGACGATCCGCAAATTCGGTGCCGAGGAGGCCGAACACGTGCAGGCGCTGACCGCCGCCGTGAAGCAGCTGGGCGGCAAGCCGGCACCGGAACCGAAAGCCAAATTTCCGCTCGAAAGCGCAAAGTCGGTGCTGGAACTGGCGAGCACGGTCGAGAACCTCGGCGCCGCGGCCTACCTCGGCCAGGCGGCGAACATCCAGAGCCCGGAAGTGCTGGCCTCGGCCCTCGCCATCCACAGCGTCGAGGGGCGCCACGCCGCCGTCCTCAACACCCTGCTGGGCGAATCGATCACCCCGGACGGCGCCTTCGCCAAGCCGGCCGACGTCCAGACCGTCCTCAAGTCCGTCGAACCGTTCCTGGTCGGCTGACCCCCCGAGACAAAGGAGATAGAGCGATGAAAGAACAGCTGAAGACTCCCGAGCTCGCGGCGGTCGAGGTCGACGTCGAGGGCGGCGACCTCTCCCGCAGCGACGTGATCCTCAAGGGCGCGCTGGCGGCCGGAGCCATCTACGGCTCGGCGATGGTCAGCCCCTTCGTCCGCAAGGCCCTGGCGATGTCGGAATCCGGCGACGTCGGGATCCTCAACTTCGCCCTCACCCTGGAGTACCTGGAGGCGAAGTTCTACGAAGAAGCGAAGAGCCGCGCCAAGGCGAAGGGCGAACTGAAGAGCCTCGTCAACCTGCTGGCCGAAGACGAGCAGCAGCACGTCGAAGCGCTGGCCGCGACGGTGAAGAAACTGGGCGGCAAGCCGGTGGCGGAGCCGAAGTTCAACTTCGAATACAGCGACACCGCCGGCTTCCTCAAACTGGCCCAGACCTTCGAGGACACCGGAGTCAGCGCCTACAACGGCGCCGGCCCGATGATCAAGTCCAAAGAAGTGCTGGCGGCGGCCGGCGGCATCGTCCAGGTCGAGGCCCGCCACGCGGCGGCGATCCGGCTCCAGAACAAGGAAGAACCGGCTCCGGCCGCGTTCGACAGCCCGCTCAGCGAAAAGCAGGTTTTGAAGGCCGTCGAACCGTTCATCGTGTAGTCGATGGCGGTACGGCGAGAGAAGGCGGAGCGACTGGCCGACGAGGAGCTGATGCCCCTCGTCGGCCGCAAGGACCCGGAGGCGTTCGCGGTCCTCTACGACCGCCACGGCGGCGCCGCCTACTCGCTCTCCTACCGGATCGTCGGCGACCGCGCCGCCGCCGAGGAAGTCACCCAGGAGGCCTTCATCTCGGTCTGGCGCAGCGGCGCCCGCTTCGACGCCGCCCGCGGCAGCGTCCGCTCCTGGCTGCTCAGCGTCGTCCGCAACCGGGCGATCGACTTCCTTCGCAGCCGCGCCGGCAAGGCGCCGAAGCTGACCTTCGACGACGATTCGGTGCTGGAGCAGCGGCCGGCGGAGGAGCGGACCGACGAGGAGGCGCTGCGTCGTGAGACCGCCGCCGAGCTGCGCGGGGCGATCGGCAAGCTCCCCGGCGAGCAGTCGAAGGTGATCGAGCTCGCCTACTTCGGCGGTTTCAGCCACTCGGAGATCTCCCGGATCCTCGGCTTGCCGATGGGGACCGTGAAGGGGAGGATGCGGCTCGGATTGGAGAAGATCCGCGGCGAGCTGGCGGAGGGCTTGGCATGAACGTTTCCGATCACAAACGCTGGAGCGAGGACCTCGCCGCCTACATGCTGGGGGCGCTGGACGCCGACGAGGTGGCGGGCTTCGAGCGCCACCTCGAAGGCTGTGAGCGCTGCCAGGAGGAGATGCGCTGGCTGGAGCCGGCGGTGGCGACGCTGCCGGAAGTGGTCGAGCGACAGGAGGCTCCGCCGCAGCTGCGCGAGACCCTGATGGCGGAGGTGCGGGAGGACGTGCGCGAGGCCGAGAGCCGCGCCGCCCCGGCTCGCTCGTGGCGGCAGTGGCTGCTGAAGCCGGCGATGGGTCTAGCGGTCGTCGCCCTCCTCGTCGCCGGCGTCGTCGGCTACGAGGTCGGCAAGGATGGTGGCGGCGAGGGCGGCGCGCCCAGCACGATCGAACGTCAGGAAGGCCCGCTGACGGTGAAGATGGTCTCCGAAGGCGACGGCGGCACCCTGCACCTCTCCGGGGTCGAACAGCTGCCGCCGGACAAGGTCCTCGAGGCCTGGGTCGAACGCGAAGGCGAGGTCGAAGCCGTGCCCGCCCTCTTCGTCCCCGACCGCAACGGCCAGGCGGAGACGCGGATAACCGACATGAGCGGCGTCGCCACGGTGATGGTCACCGAAGAGCCACGCGGCGGCAGCGATCAGCCGACGGGTGAGCCGATCATGACGATGTCAGTACCGCAGTAGCTGAGTTAGTCCCGCCTATAGCCGGGTTAACTCAGCGACCGTAGCGGTCGCTGGAAAGCACGAGCTGCTCGGGGATCGCCGCCCGTGGCGGTGGCGCCGGGTCGGCGCGGACCGAGACCGTCTCGGCGACGCTGCGGCTGACCTCGTGGTCGCCATCGGCGGAGGCGATGACGACGCGCTCGTCGTCGGAGGTCGCGACCTTGCCCTCCAGGCCCGGGTCGAGCCCCGCCGCCTTCAAGTAGTGCAGCAGCTCCTCGGCCTCGTTCTCGAAGCGCAGGACGACGACGTCGGCGCCGACCTCGACGTCGGCCAGCAGCGAGCCCTGCTCGCGGATGCCCTCGACGATTGGGTGGCCGTGCGGGCAGGTGGTGGCGTCGCCGATCGCCGCCCGCATCCGCTCCTCCAGTACCGGGCTCATCGCGTGCTCGATCCGCTCGGCCTCCTCGTGGACCTCGTCCCAGGGGATGCCGAGGACGTCGGTGAGGAAGCGCTCGATCATCCGGTGGCGGCGGACGATGTAGCTGGCGTGCTCGCGGCCTGACTCGGTGAAGGCGAGGGACTTGTCCTCGTTGCGCTCGACGTAGCCGTCGTCGCTCAGCCGGCCGATCATCTCGTGCACGGTCGGCGGCGAGAGCTGCATCGCCCGGGCGATGTTGGCGCCCGTCATCGGCAGCCCGGCCTCCTCCAGCCAGAACATGATCTCCAGGTACTCCTGCTCCGCGACCGTCGCGTTCTCAGACGACACAAGCTCTCCTTAGGGCCGGCGTTCCATCAGCGAGGAAACGACCGCCTCGTAGAAGCCGTCGCCCATGCTGCCTTCAGTGACCGTTGCATTGTCCCAATTCGGCAGCTCGGCCCGCAGGCCCGGGTCGTGCTCGGGGCCGTTGGCGACGACGAAGAAGCGCCCGACCGCCGCGGCGACCTCGAGGTCCTCGACCGAGTCGCCGACGGCGATGCACTCGGCGGGGTCGTAGCCGCGGGCGCGGGCGTGGCCGGCGACCGCCGCCGCCTTGCTGACCTGCCTGGGGACCAGGTGGTAGGCGTGGGTGCGGCCCTCGACGGTCGGCATCGGCCGGCCGATCGCGCCGTTGTCGAGCAGGCGCAGGTCGTCGTCGCCGCGCTCGTGCAGGAGGGCGTTGGCCTCCTCGACGTCGACCTTGCCGCGGAAGAGGTGGGAGAGGACACGGCCGTGGTGCCAGGGCGCGTGGTACTCGAGCCGGCCTTCGAAGTGCTCGAAGAGCAGCTTCGGGATCCCGCGCTGCTCGATCTGCTCGTAGATCGTGCCGTCCTCGTTCGGCGCCATCGCGCCGGTCATCAGCGTCGTCTCACCCTCGATCGCAAAGGCGCAGCCGGCCTCGTATATGTAGGAGGCCTGGCCCATCAGCCGCGCCGCCTCGTGCACCTGCGGCTCGCGGCGGCCGGACATGATCACGACCTCGGCACCGGTCCGGTGGCAGGCCTCGAGCGCCCGCGCCTGCGCCAGGCTGAAGCCGCCCTCGGGGTCGCGGAAGAGGGAGCTGCGGTGCCCGAGCAGGGTCCCGTCGAGATCGGTGTAGACGCAGCGGAGCGGCATCGGCGCGGTCGCTACGGTAGCGGGCATGGCATGGCGGCTCGCTGACCGGACCCTCGACCTGGCGCAGCCGATCGGCGCCGGGATCGTCAACGTCACCATCGACTCGATGTTCGAGGGCGCCCGCAGCGGCACCCCCGAGCAGGCGGTCGCCGACGGCCTGGCGCTGGCCGAGGCCGGCTTCGAGATGCTTGACGTCGGCGCCGTGGCGGCGAAGGCGGGTCCGCCCGTCCCGCCCGAGAACGAGGCCGCAGCCCTGGTCCCGGCCATAGAGGGCCTGGCCCGCCAACTCGTCCGTTCCTTTTCGTTGCCAGGGACCGAAAAGGAACAGACGAATGGCGAGGGAGCGGCAATCTCTGCCGACACGTTCTCGCCCGAGGTCGCCCGGCGGGCGCTTGCGGCGGGGGCGTCGGTCGTTAACGACATCTCCGGCGGCTCGGAGGAAATGTTCGAGCTGATCGCCGAGAGCGGCTGCGGCTACGTGCTGATGCACATCGAGGGGCCGCCGCGGGTTGATCGCCCGTGGCGCGGCTTCGATGACGTGGTCGATCACCTGAAGTCCTGGTTCGAGGGGAGAGTCGAGCTGGCCCGGGAGCTTGGGGTATCGGAGGAGCAGATCGCCATCGACCCCGGACTTGACTTCGACCTCAGCCCCGAGCAGGACCTGGAGATCCTGCGGCGCCTCGGCGAGCTGCGCACGCTCGGGCTGCCGCTCTACGTCTCGCTCTCGCGCAAGGACTTCATCGGCGCCGTCCTCGCCGGCTCCTGGGAGGAGCGGCTGCCGCCGCGCGAGCGCGAGTGGGGGACGGTGGCGGCAGTGACCCTCGCCGTCCGCGAGGGCGCCGACGTCCTTCGCATCCATGACCGCTCCTCGCTGCAGGCGATGCGCGTCGCCGCCGAGATCGTGAGCCCGGCCTGATGGCACGCGGGGGATCGCTTCTCTCCTCGGAGTGGGCGGTGGCGATCGATCCCGCCCGCCGCGACGGGCGGATCGTCGCTGAGAGCTCCGAAGCGGAGCGCCGCTCGCGGCCGGCGCCGCTGCCGGCGGAGCTCGACCCGGGGCTCGTCGAGGCGCTCGGTCGCTTCGGGGTCGACTCCCTCTACACTCACCAGCTCGAAGCCTTCGAGGCGGCCGCCGGCTCCAACCTCGTGATCACCAGCGGCACCGCCTCGGGCAAGAGCCTCGCCTTCAACCTGCCGGTCCTGAACGGGATCGCCGCCCGTCCCAAAGACCGGGCGCTCTACCTCTACCCGACCAAGGCGCTGGCCCAGGACCAGGCGCGCAAGCTCGCCCAGCTGCGGCCGCCGAACCTGCGCGAGGCGATTTACGATGGCGACACGCCACGCGAGGAGCGCCCGGCGATCCGCCGCCGCTCCAACCTCGTCCTCACCAACCCCGACATGCTCCACATGGGGGTGCTGCCGAACCACAAGGTCTGGGGGGACTTCCTCGCCAATCTCGAGTGGGTCGTGGTCGACGAGGCCCACACCTACCGCGGCGTCTTCGGCTCCCACGTCGCCAACGTCCTGCGGCGGCTGCGGCGGCTGGCCCGCGCCTACGGCTCCGAGCCGCGCTTCCTGCTCGCATCGGCGACGATCGCCAACCCCGTCGAGCTGGCCGAGCGGCTGGTCGGGACCCCGTTCGAGCTGATCGACGACGACGGCGCCCCGCGCGCCGGGCGCGAGATCGCGATGTGGAACCCGCCGCTGCTCGACGAGCGCAGCGGCGCCCGCCGCTCGGCGCTCTCGGAGGCCGCCGACCTCCTCGCCGAGCTGGTCACCCACAACGTGCGCACGATCTGCTTCCTCAAAAGCCGCCGCGGGATCGAGCTGATCCAGCGCTTCGCCCGCGAAAACCTCGAGCGCCGCGGCAAGCCGGAGCTGGCGAAGCGGATCGCCCCCTACCGCGGCGGCTACACGCCCCAGCAGCGGCGTGAGATCGAGGCGCGGCTCAGCAGCGGTGAGCTGCTCGCGGTCGTCGCCACCGACGCGCTCGAGCTGGGGATCGACGTCGGCGAGCTCGACGCGGCGATCTGCGTCACCTTCCCCGGCACCGTCGCCAGCCTGCGGCAGATGTGGGGGCGGGCCGGGCGCCGCCGCCGCGGCCTCGCCGTCTACGTCGCCGGCCAGGACGCCCTCGACCAGTTCTTCTGCCGCCACCCGGAGGAGTTCATCGGGCGCCCCGTCGAGGCGGCGATCCTCGACCACGACAACGAGCAGATCGCCTCCCGGCACCTGATCGCCGCCGCCTACGAGCTGCCGCTGAGCGCCGAGGACGGCGAGATCTTCGGCAAGGGCTGGGCGGAGCGGACCGAACGGCTGCTGGCCGCGGGGGAGCTGCGCGCCGCCGGCGGCAAGCTGCTGCCGCGGCGCAGCGAGTTCGTCGCCGACCGGATCGCCCTGCGCTCAGCCTCGGCCGACTCGGTCGCGGTGATCGAGGCCGCCTCCGGCGAGATGCTGGGCCTGGTCGAGGCCGAGCGCGCCTTCACGACGATCCACCCCGGCGCCGTCTACCTCCACCTCGGCCGCTCCTACGAGGTCGACCGCCTCGACATCGAGGAGCGCCGCGCCGTCGTCTCCGCCTTTGACGGCGACTGGTACACGCGGCCGAAAAAGGAGACCGAGATCTACATCGAGCGCGTCCACGAGCAGCGCGAGGTCGCCGGCGTGCAGCTGAACTTCGGCGAGGTCTCGGTGACCGAGCAGGTGATCGCCTTCCAGCGCGTCTCGGTCTCCGACCAGGAACCGATCGACATCGTCGCCCTCGAGCTGCCGGAGCAGAACTTCGTCACCCAGGCGCTCTGGTACGTGCTGCCGGACCCCTTGGCCCGCAAGCTGCCGTCCGAGGCGCTGCTCGGCTCGCTGCACGCGACCGAGCACAGCCAGATCGCCGTCCTGCCTCTGATCGCGATGTGCGACCGCTGGGACATCGGCGGCCTCTCGACCAACGTCCACTTCCAGACCGGCCGCTCGACGATCTTTATCTACGATGGCCACCCCGGCGGCGTCGGGATCACCAAGCGCGGCTACGAGGAGTTCGAGCGCCTGCTGGGCGACGCCGAGCGGCTGATCGCCGAGTGCCCCTGCGAAGCCGGCTGTCCCTCCTGCGTCCAGAGCCCGAAGTGCGGCAACCTCAACGAACCGCTGCACAAGGCGGGGGCGTTGGAGCTGATGGGGCTGATGCGCGGGGACCTTTAGCCGCTCGGCCAGAGCTCCCGCAGTGCCAGGATCGCGAAGGCGTGGGACCAGGCGAGCGGGGTGGTCGAGCGGGGCACGCCGGTCTCGGCGTCGACCCGCTCGGGCAGGGCGCCGGTGGGGGTGGCGGCTCGGCGGAGATCGTTCATCAGCCGCAGTGCTTCCCGTCGCTCGCCGAGGGCAGCAAGGGACCAGGCGGTCCAGGCCGTCGGGGCCGACCAGGGGTCGTCACCTCCCGGCCACGCTTCGCCCGGTGTGATGCCGAAGCGGGTTCCCTCTGCGACCAGCCGCTTCATGGTGGCGCGGGCGGCGGGGTAGAGGCGAGGTGCGGAGAAGGGTTGAACCGCCCAGGCTGCTGCCGAGTCGAGGCCGGACTCGGGATCCCCCGGTTGCCGCACCAATCGAGCCGGCACTTTCCCTCCATATAGATGGATAACTGCCGCCTCGTTCGCAGCGAGGGCGTTGCCGAGGTAGTCGCCGGCCTCGCCCTCCCAGTAGTCGGCGCGGTCGCGCCACGGGATCGGCTCCCCGTCTGCGAGGATCCGCGCCGCGTGCCTGGCGCTGCCGATGACCCCGGCCGCCTGCGCGGCGGCGGCGACCCAGCCGATCGCGTCGCCCTGGGCCTCGCGACCGGGAACGGGGCTACCGTCGCCGTTGAAGCGGGCCGCCTGCTCGATCCCGGCGCCGAGGAGGAAGCGGGTGACCAGCTCGGCTTCGGGCTGGTAGCCGGCTGCGGCGAAGGCGATCGCCACGGCGGAGGCGTCGCGCGGCCAGACGTAGGCCCAGCCGTCGCGGGCACCGGCGGCGACGGCGCCGTTCCCGTGGTCGGTGAGGGCGTGGAGGACGAGCAGCGAGCGCTCGTACATCCGGGTCGCCCACGGGGGCGCGTCGGCGCCGAGTGGCCTCGCGCCGCGCAGCCACCGGCGGTCCGCCGATGCCGCTTCTGCGATGAGCCGGGGAGAGCGCATCGGAGGCGCGCCCTCCGCGTTCACCCGCAGCCCTACGCGGGAAGCACCAGGACCGAGCGGGACGATCGCCAGCTTGCCGCGGTGGGCCGCCTGCTCGATACGGATCCATTCCGCGCCGAAGCGGGCTTCCGTCCGCAGCACGTTGGTCCCGGGCAGGTAACGCTGCCGAACCGCGTCCGCCCGCCACATCGGCAGCAACTCTCCGTCGACCCGCACCCAGACCTGGATTCCGGTGTCGGCCGGCACCGTCCCCGCCGCCTGGCGCTCTGCCGGGTTCTCGATCAGCGCCCGGCCCGCCGGCCCCGGTGCCCGCAGGTCGACCACGTTCCCGTAGGCGTCGACCGCGGCCGTCAGCCCGCCGTCCCCGACCACGGCGACCCCGAGGAACGGCGCCGCCAGTCCAGGCAGCCCGGCCGGCGTCTGCGGATCGGTCCCCGACCCGCCCGAGAGCAGCAGTGCCCCGGCCGCGAGGACCGCGACCAGACCCATCCCCGCCCTTGCCCAGCTCATCGCCCCATGCAATCAGCCGCAGCCCTCCAAGGCCCGCTAGCCTTCCCGCTGCGCGAGCGATCCGCGCCCCAGGCCAGGTAGCTCAGTTGGTAGAGCACACGACTGAAAATCGTGGTGTCGCCGGTTCGAATCCGGCCCTGGCCATCCACCATCACGGTGGAGATCACCCCCGCTCCTGGTGAAACAGGAGAGTACGTGTAATCAGATAGCCTCGCGTGCGCCCGATGCGTCACCGCAGGCGCACATTCCCAGTCCTCGTGCTGCTGACCCTCTTGGTCGCTGCTCCGTCGGCGACGGCGGAAAGCAACAGCACCGAAGCGAACTGCACCCTGGTCAACGCCGCCGGGTCGGCCACTGACAGGGCGGCGCTGCGAAGCGCCGACAGCGGCAGGAAGAAATCGAAGAAGAAAAAGAAGAAGCCGGCGAAGCCGGGGAAGGTCACCCTGCAAGCGGAATCGACCTCGGCCGCCAAGGTCGTGAACCTCGGCGATGACCGGGAAGCCGAGGAAGTGACCCTGCACGTGAGCGTCTCGCCCAAAGCCCCGTCGAGCCTCGCAAACAAGCTCGGGATCGTCGCTGAACCGTTCACCAACACCAGTGAAACCGGCGAGACCGTCACCTTCGCCGAACCGACATTCACGAAACCGAAGCTTTCGGGCAACGGCAAGCGGGTCACCTTCACGATGTGCGTCGACCCGCCGAACGACCTGCCGGCCGGCAAGTACACGACGACGGTTCTGCTGGAAGGTCCGCCGGCGACCGAACCGGCGGTGATGACCGTGACCCTCAACGCCAAGGACGGTCACGGCTTCATCCTCGCCGCCGGCCTGACGGCGCTGATCTCCTTCCTGATCCTGCTCTACAAAGCTGCCGGCGAAAGGCGGGCCCTGCTGCTGGCGAAAGCACAGGAAGAACCCGCGGACAAGCGCGATGCTGCGGTCGCCAAGGCCCAGAGCTGGATGGAGCAGAGCAAGGCCTGTCTCGGGGACGTCGGCTGGTGGGTGCCGACGGTGGCCTCCGTCGTCTCCGCCTTTGCGCTCCTTTATGCGGCCTATGCGGCCAATCCGGCCTGGGGTGAAGGCGGGCTCGTCACCAGCGCCATCGCCCTCATCGGCACCGGGCTGGCGGCAATCGGAGCGCGGACCGTCTTCACCCAGAGCTCTCCCAACAACTGAAGCCGCCGCGGCACGGGGTACGACTCAACCCCCGTCCGCCGAGAAGTGCTGGTAGTCCTTCGGCCAGGACCAGTTGCCGCCCCACTCCCAGCCGTTGTTCCGGAATGCGGCGACCACCGGGCCGCGACGGTGGATCAGCCCCTTCGCCCGTTGCGAGCGGTCCTCATAAGGAGCGCCTGCTGGAGGCGAGACGTAGCCGTCTGCGGTGGCGTAGGGATTCTCGATCGGGTTGACGTCGATCGCGTGGCCGTAGGCGTGTTCGGACCAGCGGCTGGTGCCGGCGACGGTGCGGCAGTTGAAGGCCGAGGTGTTGTCGGCGTCCATGCTGCGGTGGTCGTCGGCCCCGTAGGCGTCGACGAGGCGCATGCGGCGGATCGGGAAGTGGAGGCGGTAGAGCTCCCGCATGGTGCGGAGGATCGGCTGGGCGGAGTCGCGGTGGACGACGAGGCGGCCGCGGTGGACCTCGCCGTCGAAGCCCCGGTGGGTGACGCGCAAGAGGCGCAACCGATCAAAGTCGACGGGGCAGCCGCGGTGCTAGGAGACGCCGGTCATCCGCTGGCGCAAGTGGGGTCCGATCGGCTCGGCGCTGCCCTCGAAGGGCTGCTGCCCCCCATGTAATACGGGAGCCGCAAAGGCGAGAAGGGCGAAGCTCGCCAGCGTGCGCTGCAGGGACAGGCGGCCGATCCTCATCGACCTGCATTCTCCGCCAACAGCGACGGCTAAGGGGTCGTCAGCAGCTGGTCCGCCGGCGCGTAGTCGTCCCGGAGGACATCCGCGTCGGCGGCGAAGTATTCGAGCGAGGCCTCGTCCAGGCCGACCGATTCTTCCTTTTCGAGCAGCGCCCGGTCCGGGATCGGTCGTTCGGAGGCGAGGAGCACTGCGTTGCCGCCGAACGCTTCTTCGCCCCTGCCGAAGGTGACCATGCGGACGTGCTCGAAGGTGTCCATCAGCGTCGCCGCCTCGGCCTGCAGCAGTTCGAGCTTCCCGAGGTCGATCACGTTCAGGGCATAGAGGCCCCCGGGAGCGAGGACGCGCTTGACTTCCTCCGCCCACTCCGTGGTCGCCAGGTGCCAGGGGACGGAAAGGTTCCCGAAGGCGTCGGTGACGACGACTTCGGCGCTGTCGTCAGGGATGTCCAGCATCCCGATCCGGCCGTCCCCCAGGCTGATGTCGAGACCCTCGGTCGGTTCCAGCCCGAGGTGTTCTTCGTCGAATTCGACGAGTTCGTCGTCGACCTCGAGCACCTTGGCCTGCGAGCCCGGATGCGTTGCCAGGAGCCAGCGCGGAAGCGTGAAGCCGCCGCCGCCGATGAAGACGGCGTCGACCGGCTTCGAGGGCCCGTTGACCGCGTTGATGGCATGGGCGATCCATTTGACGTAGGCGAACTCCAGGAAGGTGGGGTCGTCGAGGTCGACGTAGGAGTGGTGCAGGTCGTCGAGGACGAGGACGTAGCCGTTCGGCCGCGGCGGTTCGGATTCGAGCTGGATGCAGTGGTATTTCGTTTCCGCATCGCAGGGCGAATCGATGCCGTTCGACCAAGCGCCCAGGGCGAGCAGGAGGACGACTGCCCCGGCCGCTACCAGCACCGAGAAGTACTGGATCCAGAGACCGACGGCGAGCCCGATCAGCACCAGCAGCCCCCCGATCAGAAGGACCGCGGTGGTCACCGGCAGCAGCGGCACGAGGACGAACCCGGTCCCGAAGGTGCCGAGCAACGCGCCCGCCGTCGCCCACCCGGACAGGGAGCCGACCACCGTCCCGCTTGCGCGCAGATCGTGAAGCTGGAGGTGGGCGACGGCTGGGGAAATGGCGCTCAGGACGGTCGCCGCCGGCACCAGCGCCACCACCGTTACTCCCAGGGCGGCCAGGGTGCCCTCACCGCGAGCACCCGGGCCGAGCCAGTGGACGAAGGGGACGATCAGCAGCGCCAGGACACCCCCTCCGATCAGCAGGAGGACGATCAGGCGGCGGGTGTCGGTGCGGTCGGCGAGGCGCCCTCCGACCGCCGCCCCGATGGCGATCCCGGCCAGCGCCGCGCCGATGATCGAGGTGGTCGTCTCCAGCGTCAGCCCCACGTAGGGGGCGAGGAGGCGAACCGCCAGGATCTCCAGCATCAGCACCGCGCCGGCCGCGAAGAAGACCAGCGCCGCCGCGATCACGGGGTGAAGGGCGCGCGGGATCAGCTCCTCTTCCTCGAGTTCTCCCATGGGCGCTGAGCCTACATCAAAGTTCTTTGATCGTTCAAATCAGCCGGTCGCGATGAGCAGCGGGCGAAAATCGGCTCTGCCGAGAGCGCGGGGGTTCACCGCTTTTCTCAGCGGCGAACCCGAGACCTGAGGCCGAGCACGATCAGGGCGATGAGAGCCGGGCCGAGGACCCGAGCGGCGACGTTCAGGTAGGCGCCGGCCGTAGTCATGTCCAGCCGTTCGACGGAGCGAGTCAGGGAAATGGAGGCGGTGAAGGTCCAGGCGAAGGTGTGGGAAAAGCTCGGCGGGTCCTCCAGGCCGATCGCCTGGAAGCCGAGCGCCAGCAGTAGGACCATGAGGATGAACGCGATCGCCGTACGGCCTGCGCGCAGGCCGTATCCGCTGACCAGCCAGTAGACCGTGAGGATCGCTCGCTCGATCCAGGTGGCGGCGCCTTCCCGCCGCATCTCCATCTCTCCGTAGTAGAAGTCGCTGGCCCCCGGATAGTCGTTCGAGTCTTCGCGGCTCTTACGCATCGCCCGGTACATCTCGGCGATCTCCTGGGCGCCCAGGCGGGATGTGCCTTCGAGGGCCGCGGGCCTGCGCCAGGGGACGGGGGCCCAGCCCAGCATCCCGCCCGGCTCGTTCGCGCGCCTCGCCGCCTCGTCGGCCAGTACCTCGCGACGGTAGGAACCCTCGATGACCGGCGGGGCCAACCCGAGCTGGCCCCGGCCGGCGATCAGCACGTCATCGAGCCGGTGCAGCTGTGCGAAGCTGCACTCGCTCAGGTCCAGCTCCTTCAGGGTGAGATGGTCGACACGTGAGCGGTCGAGGGTGACCACTTTGGCCCTGGGGCGATCTCCCGCGTCCAGCGTCGTGATCAAGGTGGGCCCGAAGAACGAGGTCCCCTGGAACCGTCCGCAACTTTCCGGCGCGAGCATCAGATCCACTCCTCGCTCGAAGCAGGCGCCGTCGGCGTCGAACTTCTCGCTTCCCACCGAAAGCACGACCGATTGAGCGAAGCTGGCCTCTCGAAGACTGACGCTCTCCTTCGCATCCAAGGTCAGGAACCGCGTGTCCTCGAATCGGGAGCCGACGAAGTGAAGACCTTTCTCCGCGCTGAGTTCATCGCTCTGCAGCGGTCCTTCGAAGCGACAGCCAGGACAGGAGAGATGCTGCACGGTTGAGGCATGGAAGCTCGCGGGCCCGCCGAAGCGGACAGAGCGCATCGTGATCGGCCCGCTGCATTGGACCTGCCGGAAACGGGCCTCGGCGGCAAAGGTTACGTCCCGAAACGTAGCCTGCCGGAGAGCCGCCTCGTCGAAGCTCGCGTAGCGCTCGAAGCAGGTGTCCCGAAGGACCAGGTTCACGACCTTGATGCCCCTGAGGGCGGACAATCCCTTGAAGGTGCCATCGCGGAAAGAGAGTTCGGAACCGCGCGCCCGATCGAAGATTGCGTCCTCCTTGAATTCGACTCGCTCGAATCGAGCCCCTCGCTCGAAGACGGCCCCGCTGAAGTTCGCTCCCACCAGGGTGGCGTCTGAGATTTCGAACGCGGCTACGAAGGTGGCGCCGGTGCAGTCGAGGACGACCTCGCTGTCGGCGGCAGCTTGGCGCAGCGCCCTCAGATGGCGTTTTCCCACATGCTTGCCCCTGAAGTCGAAAACGGTCACGCATCTCTCCGGAGCGTCGCAGCGGCTCTATAATGCCGGTGGGCGCCTGGGTCGGCCAGGCAAGCCGGTTCGAACCCGGCGGCGTCTTTCAGCCTGGGGTGTCCGGGGTTCAAGTCCCCGGTCTCGCGGCGCAAATGGCATCTAACGAGGCCAAGCAGTACGTGACCGTCGAGGTATATCAACGGCAGAACCCCAAGCCTTCGGCCCCTCGCGAACCCTCGCGAGGGGCTTTTTTCATCGGCTGGTTTGCCATGCGCCCCACGGCTCCTCCTCTGCGGGTTGGCCTAGGGGCAACTCCGCTTCGGCGATCGAGCGACCCGAGCGCTGGAGTTCCAGCCGCTTTCCGATCATCAGCACGTCGCGTAGGCCGATCCGCGTGAATCCATCGCCGTGGCGCAGCTCCGCCCGTTTGGCGAAGCGGCGGCGGCCTGAGTCCCACCTGCGCACCCACACTCGATGTCCATCGTCAACGGGTCGGACCGCCACGCGCTTACCGACCAGACGCAGGTCCAGGTGCTCCCTTCCCACGTCCGCCAGCTTCCCTCTTCGGCCGGCCAGGACGAGCTTGGGCGTATGTGGCATCAGGGTCCGCCCGAAGGAGATCGTTTCTCCCTGGGTGAGGGTGAAGCGCGCAACCTCGACCTCGTCCACGACGAGCTTCAGCTCTGCCTGACTCGGCCTGATCCCGCGGTCTAGTAGCGGATGGCCGCAACCGGGGCAGACGACGACGCCTGCTTCCAGCGCCGGCAGCGCCTGCAGGAAATCGGGGGTGGCTTGGCGCGTCTCACAATCGAGCGTTGAGACGCAGGACCAGCGTCGCCGCAGCGCGGGATGGCGAAGGTCGAGTATTCCGCGGGAGCGGGCAAGCGCCTGCTCCTCCTTCCGGGAGATGTCGTAGGGCTGGGTGTTCTGCGGAGGACGCCGCCTGACTCGGATCATGCTCTCCTCGACCGTCCAGTCGTAGAACCTGGCGGGATCCCACCGGCGACCGCGGCGCTTGTCGAGAAAACGGTCCCTCGAGAGGACGCAGGCGTTTTTGTCCTCCGCCAAATTCAGCAGCAGATCATCGGCGTCACGGCGACGGATCCACAATTCGCCCTGCCGGCGCAGAAGCTTGATCCGTTTGCATTCCGTGCGGGAAAGCTCCCGCATCAGGGACTTGTCGACCACCATAAGAACCTCGACGTAGCGGCAGATCTGCGAGCGCCAGGCATCCAGCACCAGATCCAGACGAGAGAGAGCCACTGCTCCTGGGAGGGAGCCGTCACGGCACACGTTGGCGACGTCTACCGCCAAGACCCCCACCTCGGTTTCGCGACCATCAGACTGATCACCTGTGAGCTTTTCTCGCGGGGGTCGGGATAGCATTGCTGTGAAAATGCTCTCTAAAGCGAAAATCGCTGCGCATCTTGTCACGTTCGCTGCGCTGTGTTGTGGACTCCAGCCGGCGGCAGCCTCAGCCGCCGACTCGATGAACTCAGCGGAGCCGATCCTGATTGGCTCGCGGCACTCTGGATCGACCGAAGGACTCAGCACTCAGCCGGAAGAGCCCTTGACGGAAGGCTCGAAAACCTCCTGCTTGAACCAATGGGGTGAAGGCTGGACAATGAGCTCGACCTCCTGGTACGTCTTCGTCGGCACGGGCGAGCGGGTCGTAGTCAGGTTGGACGGAGCCACGATGGGCACGGGGCTCGCCGTTTACCTGGGAGCGTCGCCTGCTGAAGGCTCGAGGCTGTCTTGCGTCCACTACAAGCCGCAGCGCACCGAAATAGAAACCGAAGCAGGGCGGCTCTACTGGATCCAGGTTGGTGCGTCGAGCGAAGATGTGAGCCCGTACTGGCTCAGCCTCTTCCCCAAAACCGTTTATGGCGAACGCATTCATCCGTTCGACGCTCAGCTCGGGACCACCTTCGAAATAGGAAGCTGGGGCGCCCCTCCGGAGAATCCGCCGCCATGGTGTCCGGCGGATACATACGGTGAAAGCGGTGATCGTCGCAGTGCCTGGGCCCGGGTCGACATACCGGCCCCAGGCACCTTGCACGTGAACATGCGCCCGGTTCAAGAGGAATTGAACTCGTGGAACTGGTGGATGATCATCCTCCACTCCGCGGACGAGGATTTCAGTCGTTGCGCGTTCGGGGGATCCTCACCGGGGGTTGAACTGTCCGAATATGTGAGCCCGGGGCCATACTGGATCCAGTTGACTCGAGCCTTCAACGTCCGTATGGACGAAGAGGTCAGCATCGAGGAAAGCTGGAAGGTACACACTGACTTCGAGGCGGATCTCGACGTTGACCGGGATGGGTACAACAGGCCGAGCGACTGCGACGACAGCCAGGCCTCGATCCATCCAAAGGCCGATGAGGCGTTGGACAACGGGATCGATGAGGACTGCAACGGGGCAGACGCGAAGTTCGACACCGACCAGGACCTGGTTCCTGACTTTCGGGATAAATGCCCGGATCAGCCGAGCCAGGGGATCGACTCGAATTACGACGGGTGTCGAGACCCCGGCTCCCTGCAACTCGTGGCACAGGTCCGTCTCACTCTGAACGGAGAGAACCTCCACGTCGCCTCGCTGTTCGTGCGCACCGCACCCGGAGCCACCGTGGTTTTGACCTGTGACCACGGGGCGTGCGAGAAGCTCGCGAAGAAGGTTCACCGCCGCCGGACGCGTTTCGACGCCACCTTTGACCACGCCATCTCCGAGGGAACGGTGGTGACGATCACTGCTGCCAAACCCATGCACCTCACCCTCAGCAAGCGGTACCGCCTTTCGCGGCAGGGCGTCCGCCTGCTCCGCGAACGGTGCATGGAGCCCGGTGGGCCCATAGTGCCATGCGGCTGAAACGACGCACTCGCCGGTTATTGGCGACGGCAGCTGCAGTCATCTATGTCGCCGCGATCCTGTGGGCGCTCTCGCCGCTCATCGCGTCAGCTCCACGCGAGCGGGACGCCTCCACCTCGGTACGAAACGTCTCAGGGGCATCGTCTCTCGGGGCGTTGAGCGTGGCCCCTGCCCCAGAGGTGCCCGAACGTTTGCCGGGCTCGACCGTCGTCGAAGCCAACGGCTCCTTTGAAGAACCCGCTTCCGAAGCGACTGCTTCGGAAGCGGAATACACCGAACCCGCTTCCGAATCTGCAGCCCCGACCGAAGCCGGGGGATCGACGCAATCCTCCTCGTCCTCCTCCGGAAGCGGCGGTGAAGGTTCGGGCGAAACGGTAATCGGCTTCGAAGGATGAACGTCAGGCCGACGGGGCTGCACCGCCGAACTTTGGCCGGCAGGTGGTCCTACGACACTCACGACGTGCTTGGACGCGGAAGCAATGCGGTCACCTACGGCGGCGTCGACCTGAAAAGCGGTGACGAGGTCGTGGTCAAGGTCTTCCTCGATTCTGAGGACGAGCGCGGCCGAGAGAGGTTCCAGCGGGAGGCGCGGCTCCATCGCGACTTGAAACACGAGGCGATCCTCGAGCTCCTCGGCCACGGCACCGAAACGGAAGTCGACTACATCGTCACGCGCCGGCTCCGACCTGGATCGCTGGCAACCGTGCTGACCCGGCGCCATGTCCTTCCCACCGGTCAGGTGCGGGCGATAGGCATCCGCATCGCCGGTGCTCTCGCCTATATGCACAACCGGAAAGAGGTCCACGGGGATATCAGTCCCGGCAACATCCTCTTGGATCCGGAGGAACTGGCATATCTGGCGGATTTCGGCTTCAGCAAGAAGGTTCGCTCGCTGCCCGTCGCGACGAGCGGCGACGCTTTCGGGACCCCGGGCTTCAGCGCCCCGCGGGGGTCGAAGAGCGCTCGAACCAAGGAGGACGACGTCTACAGCCTCGCTGCCGTGCTGTGGTGCTGTCTGACGGGTGAGCCCCCGGCTTCTTCCAGTCGGGAGCGGCGGCGGATGCTGCCGAACCGCCGCCTGCGTGCGCCACTGGAGCGGGCGCTGCGTTGGGAGGACGAACGGGTCCCTTCAGCTGCGGACCTGGCTTCCAGCCTTGAACGAGGGTGGCGAAAGGTCGAGCAGGATTGGAGTGCGACGCCGTCGCGGCCCCGGCGCTCCCGATGGAAGCCAGCGGTGGCGTCGGCGATCGCGGTGCTGGCGGTGGCGATTCCAGTCGGGCAGGTGTTCAGGCCGAAGCCCGCTGGCGCGGCGCAGTCCGTCTTCGTTCGGCAAGGGCTGACGCTGCACCTGTCGGGCGAGTGGCGCCGGAAGCAGGCTCCTGGTCTTCCCGCCCTAGCCCTGCGCTCGCCGCTTGCCGCGGGAAAGGGCCGGACCACGGTGGTTGCCGGTACGACCTCTCCCGGGCGCACCACCCTGATCGGAGCAAGGGCGTTGAGGTCGTTGCCGCGGGCTGCGCGGGACGGAAAAGCCGTCGTGGTGGGTGGGCGAACGGCACTCAGCTATGGGCCTGTCAGTCAGTTCGGAGGCGCCGTGCAGATCCTGGCGGTACCGCTTGAAAGGTCGGTGTTGGTCATCCGCTGCGGCGGGCCGGTGGTAACTCTTCGCCGTGTCTGCTCACAGGCTGCAGCTGGTCTCGAGCTAAGCCGGGGCTCGCCGCAGCCGCTGGCGCCCGACCCGCAGGTCGCGCGGAAGATTCGCGCAGCGGTGCAGGAGATGAGCGAAGGGCGCAGGCGCCAGAGAGCCCGGCTCGCCGACGGCGGCAGCACCAGCGAAGCTTCCCGCGTCGCGCTTCGTCTCGCCGCGGTCGAGCGCCGTTTCGCCAATCAACTCGAGCGGCTTCCCACCACCGCGCAGGACCTCGTGGCGATCGGCGAGGCGGGGCGCCGCGCTCGCGAAGTCGCCGCTGGATACGAAGAGCTGGCCAAGGCAGAGACTCCGGCAAGCTGGGACGGGGCCCGGAAAACGGTGGCGGAGCGGGAGCGGCGCTTGGAGGGCTCCGTGGGGAGGCTCAGCCGCCTGACCGTCTATCCACAGCTCGTGAGTGGCTAGGGAGTTGTCCGGGTCGACGGCGAAGCGATAATCGAGTCGTGGCCGCATCGCTTCCAGCCGTCGCTCGTGCCCGCCTCCCCGGGCTGCTCGCCCGCGAGGAGGCGGCCTTCGCCGAGCGCACGCCGGGCTCGCGGCGGCTCTTCGAGGCGGCGCGGACGGAGCTGCTGGCCGGGGTGCCGATGAGCTGGATGGCGCGCTGGGCCGGGCCGCACCCGATCTACCTCGACCGCGCCGAAGGGGCCGAGCTGACCGACGTCGACGGCAACTCCTACGCCGACCTCTGCCTCGGCGACACCGGGGCGATGGCCGGGCACGCGCCTCCGGCCGTCGGCGAGGCGGTCGCCGGGCGCTACGGCGCCGGGGCGACGACGATGCTGCCGACCGAGGACGCGGCCTGGGTCGCCGCCGAGCTCTCCCGCCGCTTCGGCTCCATGCGCTGGCAGTTCACCCTCAGCGCCACGGACGCCAATCGCTTCGCGATCCGGATCGCCCGCCACCTGACCCGGCGCTCGAAGGTCCTGGTCTTCGACTACTGCTACCACGGCACCGTCGATGAGTCCTTCGCCACCCTGTCAGGGGGCGAGGTGACCGCCCGTGCCGGCAACGTCGGGGCGCCGGTGCCGCTCGGGGAGACGACCCGCGTCGCCCAGTTCAACGACCTCGCCGGGCTCGAGCGCGAGCTCGCCGCCGGCGACGTCGCCTGCGTGCTCACCGAGCCGGCCCTGACCAACATCGGCATCGTCCTCCCCGAGCCGGGCTTCCACGAGGGCCTGCGCGAGCTGACCGAGCGGGCCGGTGCCCTGCTGATCATCGATGAGACCCACACGCTCAGCGCCGGCCCCGGCGGCTGCACCCGGCGCTGGGGCCTGCGCCCCGACGTCGTCACCCTGGGCAAGGCGATCGGCGGCGGCGTCCCGGTCGGCGCCTTCGGGATGGACCCCGAGGTCGGCGAGCGGATCCTCGCCGCCGCCGACGCCGATCTCGAGGACACCGGCGGCGTCGGCGGCACCCTCGCCGGCAACGCGCTCTCGCTCGCCGCCGCCCGCGCCACCCTCTCGCAGGTTCTGCGCGACGAGGTCTGGGAGGGGACCGAGGCGCTCGCCACCCGCTTCGCCGAGGGCGCCCGCGGCGCGATCGAGCGCCACGGCGCTCCCTGGCACGTCGTCCAGCTCGGCTGCCGCGCCGAGTACCGCTTCTCCCCCGAGCCGCCCCGCGACGGCGCCGCCGCCGCGACCCTCGGCGACCCCGACCTCGAGCGCTACCTGCACCTCCACGCCCTCAACCGCGGCGTCCTCATCACCCCCTTCCACAACATGGCGCTGATCTGCCCGGCGACCACGGCGGAGCAGGTCGACCGCCACACCGAGGTCTTCGACACCGCCTTGCGCGAGCTGTTCGAAGCCTGAGACGATCTCCCGGATGGAAGCCGAGACGCACTACGCCGACTCCGACGGCGTCAAGATCGCCTACCAGGTGATCGGCGACGGCCCGCGGGACCTCGTCCTCGTCCCCGGCTTCGTCTCCCAGGTCGAGCTGCTCTGGGACGAGCCCGAGGTCGCCCGCTTCCTCCGCCGCCTCACCTCCTTCGCCCGGCTGCTCGTCTTCGACAAGCGCGGCCAGGGCCTGTCCGACCGGACCGGGCGACCGCCGACCCTGGAGGAGTCGATGGACGACCTGCAGGCGGTGATCGAGGCGGCCGGCTTCGACCGCCCCGCCCTCTTCGGCGTCTCCGAGGGCGGCCCGATGTCGACCCTCTACGCGGCGACCTACCCCGGCAAGGTCTCCAGCCTGATCCTCTTCGGGACCTTCGCGCGGATGCTGGAAGCGCCGGACTTCACGCCCGGGATCACCGACGAGGCGCTGGACCGCTGGGGCGAGGTCGTCAAACGGGACTGGGGCAAGGCGGTCGCGCTCAACGTCTGGGCGCCGAGCCGGGTGGGCGACCACGAGTTCGAACGCTGGTGGGCGCGGCTGCTGCGCCAGGGGACCAGCCCGTCCGGCGCGATCTCCCTGATGAACCTCTACCGGGAGATGGACGTGCGGGCGATCCTGCCGGCGATCGACGTCCCCACCCTCGTCATCCACCGGGCGGGGGACCGGATGATCGCCGCCGCCCAGGGCCGCTACCTGGCGGCCGAGATCCCCGGCGCCGGCTACGTCGAGCTGCCAGGCGAGGACCACCTGCCGTTCGCCGGCGACCTCGACGCGCTGCTCGACGAGGTCGAGGAGTTCCTCGTCGGCAGCCGCAACGCCAGCGAATCCGAACGGGCGCTGGCGACGATCCTCTTCACCGACATCGTCGGCTCGACCGAAAAGGCGGCCGAGCTCGGCGACCGCCGCTGGCGGGCGCTGCTCGAGCGCCACGACGCCGCGGTCCGCCACCAGCTCTCCCTCCACCGCGGCCGCGAGGTGAAGACGATGGGGGACGGCTTCCTCGCCACCTTCGACGGGCCGGCACGGGCGATCCGCTGCGCCAGCGCCGTCCGCGAAGACGTCGCCGGCCTGGGGATCGACGTCCGCGCCGGCATCCACACGGGAGAGGTCGAGCTGATCGGCGACGACGTCGGCGGCATGGCGGTCAACATCGGCGCCCGGATCGGCGCCCTCGCCGGCCCCGGTGAGGTGCTCGTCTCCAGCACTGTCCGCGAGCTGGTCGTCGGCTCCGGCCTCGAGTTCGAGGAGCGCGGGGTCGAGAAGCTCAAGGGCGCCCCCGGCGAATGGCGCCTCTTCGCAATCGACTCGCCCCCGGCTTAACCGCGAATTGCGTTTCGACTCTGTTTCGTTACAGACAATGAGTTACACTTGCCATCATGGAGGCGATGGCAAGAGAACAGTGGACCGACGAGCGGCTCGACGATCTGAAGGAGCAGATGGTCCACGGCTTTCAGCGAGTCGATGCAGACATCCGTGATCTGCGCCGGATGATGTTCCAGGGCTTTGTTGCCTCGGTGACCATCACCGTCACTTGCTTCGTCGGCGTTGCCGGGCTGATCGTTCTCTAGTTAACCCACCGCAACCTCGTAGGCCTCCTCGGCCTCGAGGAACGGGGCCAGGGTGACGTAGACCAGCGTCGGGACGAGGTCCGGCAGGGTCTCCGGGCCTTTCTTGTTGACGTGGTCGTAGAGGAGGGAGTAGAGGGCGCCGCCGATTGCCTCGGCGGCGATCGGCGGGGTCTCGGGTTTCAGCTCGTAGCCGGGGGCGAGCAGGCCCTCCATGCCTTCGGTGACGATCTCGCGCTGGTCGAGGGCGCGCTTGCCCGCCGCGTACATCTCGACCCCGCCGAGGCGCGCGTACTCGGGCTCTTCGGCGCCGAAGCAGAACATCGCCTCCTGGGTGTCGTGGACCGCGTGCGGCCAGTCGGGGGCGCGGCGGAATGCCGGCAGGGCGGCGGCGAGCATGTGGGCGGAGCCGCTGTCGAGGGCGGCGACGATCGCGTCCTCCTTGTTCTTGAAGTGTTCGTAGAAGGTCCGCTGCGAGGTCGAGGCGCGTTCGACGATCTCGGCCACGGTGGTGTCGGGATACCCCTTCTCGGCGACCACTGCGGCCAGCGCCCGCAGCAGCCGCTCAGGCGGGCTCGACTGCGCCTGGCGCTCCGCGAACGGCACCGCCTTCACCGTCCGCCGCCGCGTCGCCTTCAGCGGCCCCGGCGGCACCGGGTAGGAGAAGAGCCACTCCCACAGCTGCGGCGCCAGGTCCGGCAGCTCCTCCACCTGGCCGCGGTAGAGACGCTTGTGGATCACCTTCTGGATGCCGCCGACGATCGCCCGCACCAGCTCCCGCGGCAGGCCGTCGCGCTCGGGCACCTGGGCCAGCATCTGGACCGCAAGCTCCGTCGCCTGGTCCATCGAGCGGTCGACCAGGTCTGCCCCCTCCGGGCCCGCCGCGTAGACCTCGACGATGCACATCTTCGCCGCCGCCGGCTGCTCGACGATCAGCCGGATCAATCCTTCGAACGCCTGCCGCGCTCGTTCGACGCCGGGGGGTACCGTCTCGTCGCCACCGAGTTTCTCCAGGGTCGGTCCGACCAGCTCTTCGACAGCGGCGAGGAAGCAGGCCTGCTTATCCTCGAAGTGCTTGTAGAAAGCGCTGCGCGAGACCCCGGATAGCTTGACCAGGTCGGCCACGGTGGTCGCCTCGTAGCCCTTCTGGGCCACCGTCGCCACCATCGCGGCGAAGAGGCGCTCGCGCTGGTTTTTCCCGGC
>Ga0068868_100000457_pt1 | contig 27178 bp, 22 predicted proteins | sample KBSMisM42_FD_64660 | JGI IMG/M metagenome (GOLD analysis project Ga0068868, IMG submission 64660) | Miscanthus rhizosphere microbial communities from Kellogg Biological Station, Michigan, USA - KBS Miscanthus M4-2 | ecosystem: Host-associated > Plants > Roots > Rhizosphere > Soil ...
CGCGTCTTCAACTCGGACTACTTCGGCGAGTCGAAGAAGGGCGGGCTGCGGATGTGGAACAAGCTCGTGTACGAGCGCGGCGGTCTCGCGCTGCACTCGGGATGCAAGGTGATTCCGGTCGGCGACAAGAACCGCGTCGGTCTGATCGTCGGACTCTCCGGCACCGGAAAGACGACGACGACGTTCACGAAGCAGAACAACTCGCAGCCGGTGCAGGACGACTTCTGCGCGCTGATGCCGGGCGGAAAGGTCTACGCGACGGAGAACGGCTGCTTCGCCAAGACCTTCGGACTGAATCCGAAGGACGAGCCGACCATCTTCGACGCCTGCGCCTCGCCCTACGCCTATCTCGAAAACGTTTCGCAGTCAGACGACGGCAAGATCGATTACTTCGACACCTCGTACACGCCCAACGGCCGCGCCGTGATCCGCATGGACGACGTCGCCGGCGCGTTCGACGCACGCGAAGTGAAGAACGTCGACTTCCTGCTCATCCTCAATCGCAACGAGAACATCATCCCGGCCGTGGCCAAGCTGGAAGGGCCGCTGGCCGCCGCCTACTTCATGCTCGGCGAGACGAAGGGCACGAGCGCGGGCGGCGCCGCCGAGGCGGGCAAATCGCTGCGCGTGCCGGGAACGAATCCGTTCTTCCCGCTGCTGCACGCCTTCCAGGGCAACCGCATGCTGGAACTGATGAAGCAGAGTCCGATGGATGTCTACCTGATGAACACGGGCCGCATCGGCGGCGACGACAAGGACGATCGCTCGAAGAAGGTGAAGATCCAGCACTCGTCGGCCGTCGTCAAGGCGATCGCCGAGGGGGCGATCAAGTGGGAGAAGGATCCCGACTTCGGCTACCTCGTGGCCACAGAAGTTCCGGGCATCGACGACGCCGACTACCTGCAGCCGAAGAAGATGTACGAACGGCAGGGGAGAGGCGAGGAGTACCAGCAACTCGTCGAAAAGTACAACACCGATCGCCGCGCATACCTCCGCAAGTGGAAGGGATTGAGCGAGGAGATCGTCAACGCGATCTAGGCGGGCAAACGTAGCCCCGCTCGACAAATTTCGCTTCCCGACTTACCCTATCCACTGTTTCGACACAGCGGAGGACAAGGGATGCGACTCCGGGCACTCGTTCCGGCAATGATCCTGGTCAGTACCCTCGCGGCGCCTACCCGCGCCGATCGCTCCTCGGCTGTCCCCACACCCACCGCAAATCCTTCTGCTGTTGAGACCGAACATCGTCCGCTGCTCGGCAAACTTCGCGTGCGCACGCCGCGTGGCCGCCGCACCGTTTCCGACTTCGACTCGCGGGTCCTGGCGTCGCTGCTGGCGATGGAAGCGCCGAGCGATTTCGATTTCGAAGTCCGCGCCGGCGACGTCAGTTGCGACGGCCGCACCTGCACCGTCGCGCTCGCGGTCAAGCTGCCCGAATCGCTGCCGCCGATGCGCTTGGCCATCGCGGTCGCGAATTCGCGCGGCGAGCTGTCCGAAGTGAAGCACGCTGATTGCCTGGCCTCGACCTGCAACGTGGCCCTGGTCCTCGAACGCGGCCGCAACACGATCTCCGTCGGCGCCGCGGACGGCCTGCTGCAAACGTCGGCATTCGTGTTGACGAGCGTGGTCGCGACGCCGCACCTCGAAGCGAGCAACCGCGGCCGCAGTGAGTGGTTCTGAGGCAGTACATCTGCGTTACATCTGCGAAATCTGCGGATGAAAGCTTTATCCGCAGATTACGCAGATGAACGCAGATCTCACGTTTCCACGTTCAGAAACAAATACACCGCTGCGATTGCGAACAAAATGTTCGCGCTCCAGGCGGACAGCATCGCCGGCAGGTTGCCGACTTCGCCAAATTTCGTGAAGACCGCGAAAATCATCCAGTAAAGGATGCCGAGGACGAGGCCGATGCCGACGCCGTAAAGGGCGCCGCGCTTGCCGATGCGGAAGGCGAAGGGGAGCGCGATCAGCGCCATGACCGTGCTGATGAACGGCCACGACGTTTTCGTGTACAGCTTCACCGACAGCTCCTCGGCCGCGTAGCCCGATTTGCGGATGGCTTCGATGTATCGCCGCAACTGCGCGAACGTCATCTGATCCGGCGCCCGTGCCTCGGTGGCGAAATCCTCGGGACGCTCGCTGTAGTACAGCCGCAACGGCCGTGTGATCGGCGCGAACGTCGAGTTGCTGCCGTCGTCACCGAAGGAACGCATCCAGCCGTTCGAGAAAACCCACCCCACGCCGTCCCATTTCGCGTGCTCGGCATAGACGCGCCGCGTCAGGCGGAACTTCGTCGGATGAAGCTCGAATACCTGAACCTGCGACAACTCCTTTTCGTCGCGGTCGTACGCCAGGAAGTTGATGATGTAGCGCCCCTTGCCGAGAAACCACAGCTTCTGCTGATGCGGCGTCACAACGACGCGCGTGGTGTTGCGCTTCGCCTTGATGCGATTGCGCAGCTCTTCCACGCGCTGATTCGAATACGGCAGCACGTAATCGAGCTGGAGGTAGGCGAGGAAACTGATCGCCAGCGCGATGCCGACGATCGGCAGTGCCGCGCGATACAGCGACATGCCGCCCGACTTGAACGCCGTCACCTCGTTGTTCTTCGAGAAGATGCCGAACGTGACGAGCGTCGAGACCAACACCGAAATCGGCAGCGTGTAGTTGAGGATCTGGAAAATCGTGAAGCGGTAGTACGCGCCGACGACGTGCAGTGGGATGTGGTTCGCGCGGATGTCGCCGCTGATGTCGGTGTAGTCGACGATGATGAAGAGCGTGGCGGTCGATACGAGCACCAGCGTCAGAATCTTCAGAAACTCCCGCAGGATGTAGCGGTCCAGCGTGTTCGGAAAGGTGATGTCGAAGCGGCTGAGAAGCGAAGAGCCGCCGTCCTCGGCGCCGGCGACGCCGCCGCTCCGCTTCCGCGCCTTGAACGCCTGCACGATGCGCTTGATGATGCCGCCCTCGGAACGCTGCGCGCCGGTGTCGCGGTTGGCGCGGATCAGCAGGTAAATCCCGAGCAGCAGCAGGACCACGTTCGGCGTCCACATCGCCACGGCAGCGCCGATTTTTCCCGTGTCGGCGAGGTGCTCGCCGTTGTTGATCATCACGTAGTAGATGAGGATGATCGCGATACTTAACGAGAAACCTGAGCTTTTGCCGCCGCGACGATTCGTGATTCCGAGCGGCAATCCGAGGATGCCGAAGACGATGCACGCGAACGGGATCGCGAACATCTTGTTCATCTCGACCTTCGCCGCCCAGTACGTTTCGCGCGCGTCGAGGTCGTGCGAGTACTGCGACCAGCGGGCCTGTTCCATCAGCTCGCGGAAGCTCATCTCGCGAAGCGACCGCTGGTAGCCGCCGTTGTTGTCGCCGTATTTGTCCGGCAAACGCATTCGCTGCGCCGCGTTGCTGTTCAGATCGTAGCGGTCGGGTTTCTTCTGATCCCATAGATGCGTTTCGGCATTTTTGAGATTCAGCCAGACCTGGTTGTGCGGCTTGATGATCGAGAGGTTGCCGCTTTCGGCGACGATGATCTTGTTGCTCGATCGCTGCGGCAATATCGGCGGCGCCTGCGCGGCGTCGGCTTTCGCGCCCTGAATCTGCTGCGCGATCGTGACCGGTCCGCTGCTCGTGCCGGTGCGCGTTTCGTCGGCGGTCCGGCTGTCGGCCACGAACACGCCTTTCCACTGCAGCGTCTTCGGATCGACGTCGTTCACGTAGATCGTGAGGTTTTCATACTCATCGTAGAAAACGCGCGGCCGGAGCTCCTTTTCGATCTGCGACGTGAAGATCTCCGACCGCAGCGCCGAGAATTCGGCGTTGCCGCGCGGCAGCACGAAATTCATCAGGTAAAGGTTGATCAGGAACACCAGGAAGCTGAAGAGAAAGACCGGCCGGTAAATCGTGCGTGTGGAGATGCCGAGGGCGCGCATGGCGATGATCTCGGAGTCGGACGAGAGCCGGCCGATGGCGATCAGGATTCCGAACAGCAGCGACATCGGCACGGTCAGAACGATGATGTGCGGCAGCGAGAGGTACAGCAGCCGGCCGACGGTTGCCGCGGGCAGCGAGCGCTTGATGATCATGCCGGCGAAGTCGAAGAGGTTCTTCATCAGAATGATGAAGGTGTAGAAGGCGAAGCCGAGGGCGGTCGGCCCGAGCATCTCCTTGAAGATGTAGCGAGTGAGGATCTTCATCGGCGTCGCGATTGTAACCGTCTGACTGAATAGGAGATTCGGGAGCCTGAGAAAGGTTTCCGCAGAGTCTGTTAAGATAGATTATGTTAAATCACGTGTATGGTTCGGGAGGCTGGCGATCTCGATGACGTCCGACAACACTGCCGCAGCCGTCGGCAATGAACCTGCTCCTTTTCCCTGAAACATCAGCTCTCCGACCGCTCTCCCGCGAATGACTACGGCGTTGTTCTCGTCGCGGATTGCGGCCAGCGGATGAAACTCCGGCAGTTCGCGCCGCTCCACGCGCATCTCGACGCCGCCCGCGACACGCCGCGCGGTCGCCACGTGACGCACGACGCATCGCCGCGCCCGCGCCTGCTCAACCTCGGCGTGCGTGACGTCCGCAATCCCATGCACGCGCAGGTTCACGTGATGCGGTCCGAACGCCAGCTCGCCGAGGATTTGCAGCTTCTGCGCGGCGTCCTGGCCGCCGACGTCGAGCGACGGATCGGCCTCGGCGAACCCGCGCTCCTGCGCCAGGCGCAGCGCCGCGTCGAATTCGAGATCGTCCTGCTCCATGCGCGTCAGGATGTAGTTGCAAGTTCCGTTGAGGATTCCACTGATCGATTCGATGCGGTCGCCGGCCAGCCCGTGCCGCAGCGCGCGAACGATCGGAATCCCGCCGCAGACGCTGGCCTCGAATCCGATCCGGACACGATTGCGCTCCGCGGCCGCGAACAGCTCGCGTCCCGAATCCGCCAGCAGCGCTTTGTTCGCGGTTACGACGTGTTTCCCGTTCGCCAGCGCGCGCCGCACAAACGCGCCGGCCGAGTGAACGCCGCCGACGAGCTCCACGATGATGTCGCAGCCATCGTCGAGGATGTCGATCGCCGAGGTGCTGAAGAGCGACGGATTGATGCCGGGACGCGGTTTGTCCGCGTCCCGAACCAGAATGCGCCGTACGGCGATGTCGACGCCGTCGCGTCCGCGGATGCGCTCGCGTTCGCGCGCGAGCAGATCGACGAAGCCGCGGCCGACGGTGCCGCATCCGAGAAGGCCGATATTTATCCTGCGCATGCGGTCCTCCGCGGCGCGATCGCTTCGAGCGCCTGATCGAGATCGTCGATGAGATCGCGAACGTCTTCCAGTCCCACCGAAAGCCGGATCAATCCATCTGCGATCCCGACTTTCCTTCGGACCTCGGGTTCGACCGAGGCATGCGTCATCGTCGGCGGATGACAGAAAAGACTCTTCACGCCGCCGAGGCTTTCAGCCAGCGTCCATAACCTCAAGCGTTTGGTGAAGTCGATCGTGTCGTCGACCGAGGCGTCGATCTCGAACGAAACGATCGCGCCGAAGCCGGGATAGTGAACGCGCGCGATCTGAGCATGATCGGTTAAATACTCGACCACTGCCCTTGCGTTTTCACAATGCCGGATCATCCGCAGCGGCAGCGTTTTGAGACCGCGCAGGATGAGAAAGCAGTCCTGCGGTCCCGGCACCGCGCCGATCGCGTTCTGGAAAAACTTCAACTCGGCGAAGAGCGACTCGTCGTCGGTGATCACCGCGCCGCCGAGCGCGTCGCAGTGTCCGTTGATGTACTTGGTCGTCGAATGCACCACGATGTCCGCGCCGAGCGCGATCGGCTGCTGCAGCACCGGCGTGGCAAACGTGTTGTCGACAACGGTGCGGATTCCGGCCCGCCGTGCGATCGCGCTGCAAGCGGCGATGTCGGTGACCTTCAGCAGCGGATTCGACGGCGTCTCCAGCCAGAGCAGCTTCGTCTCGGGACGAATGGCGCGTTCGACCGCGACGATGTCGCTGCTGTCGATGAAGGTGAAGTCGATGCCGAACTTCGCGAAGTACTTGGTGAAAATTCTCCACGCCCCGCCGTAGAGATCCTGCGTTGAAACAACGTGATCGCCGTGGCGCAGCAGCGACAGCACGTTGTGAATGGCGGCCATGCCGCTGGCAAACGCGAGCCCGTATCGCGCGCCCTCGAGCGAGGCCAGGCATTCTTCGAGCGCGCGCCGCGTCGGATGCTCGGTGCGCGCGTACCCGAAGCCGCGATGCACTCCCGGCTCGAGCTGTTCAAAGGTCGAAGTCTGGTAGATCGGAATGGTGACTGCGCCGGTGGCGGCATCGTTCGGCTGCCCGGCGTGGATTGCGAGTGTGTCGAAGCGGTACATGTTTCCCCTCCTGCCGCGAATGCGGCGGACCTCACGCTGCTGACATGTCGGGGAGAAAAGCTAAGGAGGGACCCGGGTCGAGGAGGCAGTCAGTCTACGCGTCCGCGCCCGGGCGGGGCATCAACATTCGGCGCGTGATGCGGCGTGACATGGCCGCGCAGGATAGAGATTCGATGGCGCGATGTCAATCTGCGTGAATCTGCGTCATCTGCGGATCACTCGCTCTCGACGCGCCGCAGCAGCTCGCGCAACGCGGAGACGATCTCGCTCTTCTCCACATTTGCTTTGCGAAAACTGAGGTTCACGCTGAACGGCAGCGCTTTGTCCTTCACTTGCCAGGTGAAGTTCTTCGGACGTCCCGCTTTCTTCGGCTCCGGCTTCGCCGTCTGTTTGCGGACTTCGTCGCGCGTCAGCTCGCCCGCGGCGTAGCGGCGGACGACGTCCTCCATCGCCTCTTCGTCGCCGGCGCGCGCGATCTGCACGAGGATCGATTTGTTCGCGATGCCCGCCTCGCGGCACATTGCACGAATGCGCTGCGGGATGTCGTTGATCGACAGCGTCTCCGTAATCGTCGTTCGCGACTTCCCGATCACGTGCGAAATCTTCTCGTGCGTGTAACCGAACTTCTGCTGCAGCACGTAGAAGCCTTCCGCTTCTTCGAACGGCGTCAGGTCCTTGCGCTGGATGTTTTCGATCAGCGCGATCTCGAGCTGCTCCTTGTCATCGACGTCGAGCTCGATTGCGGGGATCTCATCCAGTCCCGCCAGCGAGGCGGCGCGGAAACGGCGTTCGCCGGAGATGATCTGGTAGCGATTGGGGCCGATGGCGCGCACCAAGATCGGTTCGAGCACGCCCTTCTCGCGGACCGACGCGGCCAGCTCCTCGATGTTGCCGAGGTTCGTGCGAGGCTGCTCGGAGTTTGGCTCCACGAATTCGAGCGGGATCATCGACCCGATATGCCGTCCGGAACGGCGCGTCAGCTCCTCCACGAAATGCGCGTCATGGCGCATCGACGCTCGCTCCGGTAATCCGCGTTTCATGCTCATCGGGTTCCTCAGACTCGGGACAGGATTTCCTCGCTCAGCGAGTAGTACTCCATCGCGCCGCTCGATTTCGGGGCGAAGGTAAAGATCGATTCCTTGTAGGCCGGACTCTCTTCGAGCCGGATCGACTTGGTGATCACGGTGTTGAACAGCCGCTCGCCGAAGACCTGGCCGATCTGTGTGTGAATATCTTTCGCGAGCGTGGTGCGCTTGTCGTGCATCGTGATGACCACGCCGAGGAGCTGCAGGTTCGGATTCGGACGCGCCTTGATCTTCTCGATCGTTTCGAGGAGATCGTCGGTTCCTTCCAACGCAAAGTACGAAGACTGGATCGGGACGAGCACGTGCGTCGACGCCACCATCGCGTTCACGGTGATCATGCCGAGCGTCGGCGGCGTGTCGATGAAGATGTAGTCATACTCGGTTGCGGCGTCCTTCATCTTGTCTTTGAGACGGAAGGGCCCGTCCATCTCGCCGATCAGTTTCGATTCCAGCTTGGCCAGCGCGATCTTCGACGGCGCCAGAAAAAGATTCGGCAGCGGCGTCGGCACGATGACGTCGTTGAATCCGAGCTCCTCGCTCACCAGCACGTCGAACATCGAGCGCGAGATGCTGCGCGGATCGACGTAGCTCATCGTGCTGTTGGCCTGCGGATCGAGGTCGATCAGCAGCGTCTTGTTGCCTTTGTTGGCGACGGCGGCGGAAAGATTGATGGCGGTGGTGGTCTTGCCGACCCCGCCCTTTTGATTGGCGACGGTGATGATCATCTGGACTGGGGCGGATTGTACCTGCTGCGCAGCGCTACATCTTGTACTTGCCCAAATCCTCGGTATCGAGACTCTCGAACCACTTCTTCGTCTTCTCTTCCGGATCGTCGTCGCTGTCGGGCGTGATGGTCTGGGCCTGGTCGAGAACCGACTGCGCCACGTAAATCGGCGCCTCGGTGCGCAGCGCCAGAGCGATGGCGTCGCTGGGACGCGCGTCGAGATCGAGCATCGTGTCCGAGCCGGCGCGGTTCACCATCATCCGGATCTGCGCGAAGAAGGTGGAGTCGCGCAGGTCGTGGATGACGATGCGCGTGACGCGGCCGTCGAGCTGGGCGATCGCGCTCTTGAGCAGATCGTGCGTCATCGGCCGTGGCGTCTCCACGTTTTCGAGCTGCAGGGCAATGGCGTTGGCTTCGAAGATCCCCACCCAGATCGGGAGGAAAAACTTCTCTTCGTCATCTTTCAAAACCACGATGGGCGAATTGGAAACGGGGTCGAGCATCAACCCTTTGATCGACATCGGTACGAGCTCACTCATGCGACGGCCTCCCCGCGCAGCGTGTGATGCTGCGCCTGATCGATGCGGACGCCCAGCATACTCCCGGGCGGCACTTCGGTTGCCAGCGCGGAAGCGGCGCTGAAATTGACGACGATGTTGTAGTCGGTCCGACCGGTCAGCATCGTTGCGTCGTGCTTGCTCGGACCTTCGACGAGAACGGGCAGGACGCGGCCGCGATACGACTCCAGATGCTCGCGCTTGATCCGTTCGTGCAGGTCGAAAACGCGCGTGAGGCGTTCCGAGGCGATCGCGTCATCGACCGGCACGCCGATCTTCAGCGCCGGTGTTCCGGGCCGCGGCGAGTACTTGAACGCAAACATCGATCCGTAGCGAACTTCCTCGATCAGCGACAGAGTCTGCTCGAAATCGTCGTCGGTCTCGCCGGGGAAGCCGACGATAACGTCGGTCGAGAAGTGAATCTCCGGAATCGCTTCGCGGATGCGCGCAATCGTGTCGAGGTAATGCTCGCGCGTGTACAGCCGCTTCATGCGCCGCAGGATCTTGGACGATCCCGACTGCACGGGCAGGTGGAGATAGCGCGAGATGTTTTCGTGGTCGCGCATTGCGGCAATCATTGAGTCATTGACCTCCGCGGGATGCGAGGTCATGAAGCGCAGCCGCGCTACGTTCTTGATCTCTGCCACTGCGGCCAGCAATGCTCCGAAATCGCGGCCGGAGATTGGACAGCGATACGCATTCACCGTCTGTCCGAGGAGCTCGATCTCGACGCGTCCGCTTTCAACCGCGGCGCGCACTTCGCGCAGCACGTCGTCGAACGGACGCGAAACCTCGCGTCCGCGCGTGGTCGGCACGATGCAGAATGTGCAGTTCTTGTTGCAGCCTTCGATGATCGTCACCTGCGCTTTGGTGGCCGAGGGACGGTCGACGGCGAGGTAGTCATAGTTGCGGTCGTCGGGAAAATCGATGGCCACGCGGCGATCACCGGAGAGGATCTGATCGAGATGGCCGACGTTGCCCGGACCCATCACGAAATCGACCCACGGCGCGCGGTGGAGGATGGCCTCCCCTTCCTGTTGCGCCACGCAGCCGCAGACGCCGATCTGCAGCGCGCGCTCGCTCTTCATCTCGCGGAGCCGCCCGAGGTGCGAAAAAACTTTCTGCTCCGACTTGTCGCGAATGGAGCAGGTGTTGAGGAGGATGAGATCCGCCTCCCCTTCCGTCTCCACGCGCCGGTATCCGCGCAGCTTCAGGCTGCCGGACAGGCGCTGGCTGTCCAGATCGTTCATCTGACAGCCCCACGTTTCGATGAAAAAGGTCTTGGTCATTTAATTAAAAATCGTTAAACCACAGAGACACAGAGGGCACAGAGAGATCACCTCTGTGTCTCTGTGGTTCAACGCTTCTCGCCTTTCAATTTCTCTAATGCTTCTCTCGCTTCCGCGAGATCCATCCGCGCCGACTCGAGTTGTTTTTTCGTCTGTTCGAAACGTTCCGCGATCGTCTTGTCGCGATAGTTCGGATCGTTTTCCGCGTAATACGCCTGCTCCAGGCGATCGAGCTCTTTATCGAGATCGTTGACCTTCGCCTGCGCCGCATCCGTGCGCTTCTGCGCGGCGGCGCGATCGTGAAGGAGCTTGTCCTGATCGGCGACGGTCATCGGCGCCGCAGCCGCCGGTGCGGTCGACGTCGCCGCGACGGGAGTCGTCGACACCTTCCCGGTCGACTTCTTCACGTCCGCGTTCGTGATGACTTTCGACTTCGACTTCTTCGGACCGCCATTCGCCTTCGCTGCTTTCACCAGCGGCGAATCATCCGCGAAGCCCGCAACAGCGATCAGGAAAATGGCGATGGCGAATTTCATGGCGCGTTCGTTCCGGTGCGTCCGTATCGATCTTCCAGTCTGACCACGTCATCGAGCTCCGGCGTGGAGACCTCGGCGACGTCCGTATCTTCGATTGCTTCCATCCGATGAATCATCCGCGGCGCGATGTGAAAGGCCTCGCCGGCGCGCAGCGGCAATTCCCGGCGGTCGCCGTCGACTTCGATCGTCAGCTTCAGTTCCCCGGCCACAACAAACAGCGTCTCTTCTTTGATTTCGTGGTACTGCAGGCTCAGGCTCTCGCCGCGATTGATGTGCAGAATCTTGCCCACGTACCGCGCCGTCTTCGCGAAGATCAGCTCGTAGCCCCACGGCTTCGGAACGCGTTTGATCGGCAGGTTCGCAAACGGATCGGTAGTCATAGTGTCTTGTTGACGAGCCCCTCGGGGAATCGCATCGCAACGCTCTCAATGACGAACTCCTCGATCTCCTGCGCTGTTTTTTTCGTCAGCGCAACCTCGGCTATGCGGCGGCAGTCTTTGTAGCGCACCGAGCGCACGACGTTCTTGATGACCGGAATCGACGACGGATTCATCGAGAAAACTTCCAGCCCGAGTCCGAGCAGGACGACCGCGAAGAGCGGATCGGCGGCCATCTCGCCGCATAACGACACCGGGATTTTCGCCTTGTGTCCCGCGTCGATCACCATCTTCAGCAATCGCAGCAACGCCGGATGCAGCGGCTCGTACAGGTAGCTGACGTTTTCGTTCGAGCGATCGATAGCCAGCGAGTATTGAATGAGGTCGTTCGTTCCGATGGCGAAGAAGTCCGACTCGGTGGCCAGGATGTCCGCGATGATCGCCGCGGACGGCACTTCGATCATGATTCCGATCGGTACGTCGGGATTGGTAGCGATCCCCTCGGCCTCGAGCTCCGCGCGCAGCTCGCGCACGAGCGTCTTCACCTGCCGCAGTTCCTGCACGCTGGTGACGACGGGGAACATGATCTTGATCTTGCCGAAGGCCGAGGCGCGCAGCAGCGCGCGCAACTGCGTGCGGAACATGTCGCGGTGCTTCATGCACAGCCGCAACCCGCGCAAGCCGAGGACCGGATTGTTTTCCTTGCTGCCTATGACTTCCTTGGCCAACTTGCGCCCGCCGAGGTCGAACGTTCGAATTACGCACCACTGCGGCGCGGTCGCTTCGGCCAGCGCTTTGTAAAGCTGGAAGTGCTCTTCCTCGTTCGGCAGCAGCGGACTTTTCGAAATGTAGAGAAACTCGGAGCGATAGAGACCGATGCCCTCGGCGCCGAAGCGGATGGCATCCTTCAACTCTTCGACGAGCTCGATGTTCGCCTGCAGCGTGATGCGGCGCTCATCCTTCGTCACGGCGACGAGGTCGCGATTTTCGAGTAGCCGCCGCTCCGCCTCTTCGTGACGGATGACGCGCGTCTGGTACTCGGCGATCATCGCCTGTGTCGGATTGACGAGCACCGTTCCCTCGTAGCCGTCGAGGATCACCATCTCGTCGTTGTCGACGACCTTGGTGAGGCGCGGGACTCCGATGACGGCCGGCATGAAGAGCGACTTGGCGATGATCGATGTGTGCGACGTCCGTCCGCCGGCTTCTGTCGCGAATCCGACGATCGGCCGGCGATTGAAATGAATCGTGTCGGACGGCGTTAGATCATCGGCCAGGATGATCACGTCGTGTGTGATCTCCGAAACGTCATGATGTGCGATGCCCTGCAAGTTCTTGAGCACGCGGTCTGCAACGTCTTTCACATCCGCGACGCGCTCGCGCAGGTAGACGTCATCGAAACTGAGGAAGCGCGCCTGCAGCTCTTCCTGCACCTCGGACATGGCCCACTCAGCGTTGACCTGCTCGGCCTCGATCTTCTGAATGACTTTGTCCGAGAACGATGGATCGCTGACCATCATCGCGTGCGCCTCGAAAATCTGCGCATATTCGTCGCCCATCGACCGCTTGACGCGCTGTTTCAGATCCTGAAGCTGCGTCTGCGTCTTCTCGACGGCTTCGAGAAATCGATTGACCTCGGACGGCACCTCGTCATCGCGAATCGGAACGCGATAAATGGCCGCCTCGCGCCGCTCGATGATCACCGCGCGCCCAATGGCGATGCCGGGCGAAACGCCGATCCCTTTGTACGTGCGGATGGCGCTTCGCGAAGCGGTAGCGAGTCTGGAAGTGCCTTCGATGAGCATGAAATGCGGCTCAGCGCGAGCCGCAAGTCATTCTACTTCATCGAATTTCGCGTCGATGAGCTTCTCGATCGCGGCGACGGCATCGGCTTCGTCTTCGCCATTCGCTTTGATGGTGATGACCGTGCCGCGCGCGGCGGCGAGAAGCAGGATGCCGAGGATCGACTTGCCGTCGACCTCTTCGTCGCCCTTCCGGATCTTGATGTCGGAGCGAAACTTCGCAGCGCAGTGGACGAGTTTCGCGGCGGCGCGGGCGTGCAGACCGAGCTTGTTCTTGATCTCGATGTCGTGCTCGATCACGACGCGGCCCGCCGTTCCGCCGTGAGCAGTTCCGAGGCCACGCGGATCGCTTTCGACCCCTTTTCGCTGATCGCGTGCGCGACCGAGGTGAGGTCCTTGCCGTCCTGCTGCAGCGTGGCGAATTTCACCACCATCGGCAGGTTGACGCCGGTGATGATCTCGACGCGATCCTTTTCCAGAAACGAGAGGCTGATGTTGCTCGGCGTGCCGCCGAACATGTCGGTGAAGATGATGACGCCGCCGTCGGTGCCGACGCGGTCCAGCGCCACGCGGATTTTTTCGCGCGCCTCATCGACGCTGTCCGTCCACTCCAGCGGCACGGCCTCGATGACCACATCCGTCGATTCAATCTTGCGGGCAGCGCTGAGCAGCTCATTCGCCAGATTCCCGTGCGTCACGATCAGGGCACCGATCAATCAACTCTCCTCTCGCAGCGCGCGAATGATAACCGCTGTTGCGGGGTCAATCTCTGCGCGCATCTGCGTCATCTGCGGATGAATCAGCGCTTGCAATCGCGGTGAACGATCTCGATCGCGTAGCCGCGGTCTTCGAGATCGTCGGCCAGGCGCTGTCCGATAGCGACGGAGCGGTGTTTTCCGCCGGTGCAGCCGATGCCGATCGTGAGATAGCTCTTCATCTCTTTCTGGTACTCGGGCAGCAGGTAGGTCACGAAGTCGAGCAGCTTGCCGTAGAAAACGTCATATCCCGGTTGCGCTTTCAGATACGCGACGACCTCGGGATCGAGCCCCGTTTTCGGCCGCAGCGATTCGACGAAATGCGGGTTCGGCAGGAAGCGGACGTCGAACAGCAGGTCGACGTTGTACGGCATCGCGTACTTGAATCCGAAGGTGACGATCGTGACCAGCATAGTCACTTTCTCGTCCTTCAACTCGAACCGCCGCATGACCTCGGCTTTCAGTTCGTGCACCGAGAACTGCGACGTATCGAGCACCATATTCGCCAGCGACTTGACCTCGGTGAGTGCCGCGCGTTCAGCGGCAATCGCCTCGATCAGCGGCTGATCCTTCGCCAGCGGATGCGGACGCCGCGTCTCCGAGTAGCGCCGCGCCAGAACTTCGTCGCTCGCCTCGAGAAAAATCAGGACGGTGTGCGGCACGAGTTTCTGAATCCGCTCGCGATAGAACGTCGGGAAGACGTTCGCGAAGTCGTGCGTGCGCACGTCGACGACGATGCCGACGCGCTCAGCGTTTTCGTGCTCGCCAACTTCTTCGAGAAACGGCTCGATCAGCGCGATCGGCAGGTTGTCCGAGCAGTAGAAGCCGACGTCTTCCAGCGTCGACTGCACGTAGCTTTTCCCCGAGCCTGAAAGGCCGGTAATGATGACGAGATATTCGGGACGCGGCATGTTGGCGTCGAAGTTTATCGCGGCCACGCGGCCGGCATCTCGATGAACGATGGGTCGAGATCGCCGACGGACGCGCAGCCGAGGAGCTTCATCGTGCGGACGATGTCGGAGCGGAGGATGTCGATCGCGCGCGCTACTCCCGCCGCTCCGCCCGCGCCGAGGCCGTAAGCGTAAGCGCGGCCGATGAGGACGGCGCGTGCGCCGATGCAGAGCGCTTTCACGACGTCGCTCCCCTTTCGAATGCCGCCATCGAGCAACACCTCGGCTTCATCCTTCACCGCGGCGAGAACTTCCGGCAGAACGCGCAACGTCGGCGCAACGCCGTCGAGCTGACGGCCGCCGTGATTGGAAACGACCACCGCCTTCGCACCGTGATCGATTGCCTGGCGGGCGTCGTCGGCCGTGTGAACGCCTTTGACGACGATCGGACCTTGCCAGGCGTCGCGAATCCATCGAAAGTCATCCCACGACACCATCGACTGCTCGAGCGCCGCACCGACGTCGGCATACGCCATGGGACCGTCTGCCAGCACGACATTCGCGAAGCGCATCAAGCCGCCGTCGAGGAGAAACGCCGCAAGCCAGCGCGGGCGCGCGAGAAACTGCCCGATGAACGGCAACATCGTGAACGGCGCGCCCGAGACCAGCTCCTTCGTGCCGTTGCGCACATCGCGCTCGCGCATGCCGGCCACCGGCGTATCGACGGTGACGACCAGCGCGGAACAGCCGGCCGCTTTGGCGCGCTCGATCCCAGCCAGCGCGACGTCACGCCCTCCGACGAGGTAGAGCTGATACCAAACCGGTCCTCGCGTGGCCGCCTTCACGTCCCGAACCGCGCAGCCCGACAGCGTCGAGAGCGTGTATATCGTTCCCGCCTCCCCCGCCGCACGCGCCGCCACTTCTTCGCCGCGCGGCCAGAAAAGCCGCGAGCTGCCCACCGGCGCGAGGAGCAATGGAACGTCGATCCTCTCGCCGAGAACCGTCGTCCGCAGATCGACGCTGGCCGTGGCGACGGCGGAACGCGGACGAAACATCACGTCATCGAACACGCGCGCGTTCTCGCGCATCGTCCATTCCGTGCCCGCGCCGCCATCGATGTAGTCGAAGACCACGCGCGGCAGCCGCCTCTTCGCGATCGCACGAAGATCGGCAATGTTGACGACGGATGGAGGATCGATGCGCGGCATGAGTGGATTCGTAGGTTAGTAGATTAGTCGATCAGTAGATCAGTGGATCAGAGGGGCTGAGCGAGCTGATAACCCTCTGATCTACTGATCTACCGATCACTGATCTACTGACAGGCGTACATTGTCCGCATGCAATCGATCCAACTCGCGCCAAACGAATATCTGCTCGTCTTCACGTACCCGGACCCGGACGAGGTGATCGCCGCGATCAACGAATTCGCCGCGGAGCGCTACATCGCGTCGGGACGGCTGCAGGCTGTTGGCTCGGTGCAATCGGCGACGCTGGCCTGGTGGAACAACGAAACGAATGAGGTGGAGAAGTACACCGCCGAAGGCCAGTTCGAAGTGGTGTCGTTCCTCGGCAACCTGGCCACGCCGGCCGACAATTGCCAGCGTGTGCACGCACACGCCGTGCTCGCCGGCCCGGGCGGGGCGCTGATCGGCGGACACGTCGTGTCGATGACGGTCCGGGCGTCACTCGAAGTGTCGCTGACGGTCTTCGACGTTCCGGTCACGCGCGCTTTCAACAGCGCCTTCAACCTCTGCACGATCGAGCTGCCGTAACACGCCTTCGGGGTTTGATCTTCGGCATAGGCTTCTGCGCAGACTGAACGTCAACGCCATCGGCTACCATTAAGGACTTATACATCCATTAAAGCGTCTTCAAGGAGTGTGCGGCCATGCCCGGCTTGTGGGACCAGGAGGCATTCTGGGACAACCTTCTGGACTACATCCAGGACGGCACCGTCATTCCGGTGATCGGTCCAGAGCTCGTCACGGTTCGGCAAGACGACCGCGATGTGCCTCTCCATCGCTGGATCGCGCAGAAGCTGGCGGACGATTTGAAGCTGTCCGCCGGGGATCTTCCCGAGGACTTCGGCCTCAACGACGTCGTTTCCCTGCACTTGCGAAGGCGGGGAGAGCGCGAGGAGCTCTACGCCCAGATCCACAGAATGCTGCGCAACGCCGCGCTGAGACCATCGGAATCGTTGCAGACGCTCGCCGGAATCCCTGGTTTCAACCTCTTCATCTCGCTGACTTTCGACTCGCTGCTCGCGGACGCGATTGGCGGCGCACAACAGATCGCCTATTCGCCGAACACCGTCCGCGACCTCGCTTGTCCCAAGGCCGAGATCCGGCAGCCGGTGGTGTTTCATCTGCTGGGGCGTGCCTCGGCTTCTCCCGACTACGCGATCTGTGACGACGACCTGCTCGAGTTCCTGCATGCCATGCAGGACAAGCAACGGCAACCGAAGACGCTGTTCGACGAGTTGCGAGGCAACCATCTCCTCATCCTCGGATGCAGCTTCGGCGACTGGCTTGCCCGCTTCTTCCTGCGTACGGCCAGGAATCTCGAGCTGTCGCAGAAGCGCCGTCGTTGGGATGTGCTGGTGGGCGACCAGATCGCCAGTGATCACAATCTCGCACTGTTCCTCGAAAGCTTCAGCCCTGATGCCCGTATGGTCCCGTTGAACGCGGCGCAGTTCGTCACGGAGCTGGCGAGGCGCTGGCACGCCGCACATCCGGTCGCAACGCCGAGCGCGGAGGCTGCGGTACGGGAGGCAGGAACGGGCGGAAGGAGCATCCCAAATGGTGCGGTCTTCGTCAGCTACGCCAGCGACGACCTGGCAGCCGCCAGCCGATTGGCCGACGGCCTGCGCGCGGCGGGCCTGGAGGTGTGGTTCGACAAGAATGCCCTGCAGATGGGAGATGACTGGGCGCGCAGCATCCGGCGAGGCCTCGAGCAATGCTCGCTGTTTCTGCCCGTCATTTCACGCCAGACCCTGAGCGAAGAGAACCGCCGCCGATACTTCTGGCGGGAGTGGAACGACGCGGACGACTTCGCCCGAGGGATGGCTCCGGGCGAGGCGTACATCGTGCCCGTGGTGATCGACGACACGCGCATCGATCACGCTCCCCTTCCGGACTCCTTCAAACGGGCGCAGGGCACGAGCCTGCCGGACGGAGAGGTCACGCCTGACGCCGCCCAGTTGCTCGTAGAGCTCGTGCGCGCCTTCCATCGCCGGCAGCGGGCGGCGTGACGGACTTCGAATGGCAGAGATACAACGCCAGGTTCTGAGCCCCGATAACCCCTGGCCGGGACTCGATTCCTTCAATGAGGCCGATCGTGCGTACTTCCACGGCCGTGACGCGGAATCCGGCGAGTTGCTGCGCCTGGTCCGGCGCGAGCCGCTGACTGTGGTCTTTGGCCGCTCCGGACTGGGCAAAACGTCACTGCTCAAAGCCGGGTTGTTCCCCGTGCTGCGTGGCGAGGATTGCCTGCCGGTCTATGTCCGGCTCGATCATGCCGAGGGAGCGCCGGAGCTGCGGGAGCAGATTTTCGGCGAGCTGCAGACGGCATGCAATGCCGATCGGATCCATGCCACGCAACCTGGGGGAGACGAAAGCCTGTGGTCGTTCTTCCACCGTCGCGACGCGGAGTTCTGGAGCGATCGCAATCGTCCTGTCACTCCCGTGATCGTGTTCGATCAGTTCGAGGAGATCTTCACGCTCGGACAGGAGACGGAAGCGTCCCGATCTCGTTCGGCCGCTTTCCTCGCCGAGCTGGGCGACCTGGTGGAGAACCGGCCTCCCGAAGCTGTGAGAGATGCGCTCGATGCCGAGTCGGCATTGGCCCGATGCTTCGACTTCAAGCGCTCCACGGTCAAGCTCGTGCTGAGTCTTCGCGAAGACTTCCTGGCCGAAATGGAAGGGCTGAAGGAACGGATGCCCTCGCTCATGTACAACCGCTTTCGACTGCTGGCGATGAGCGGAGCCCAAGCCTTCGAGGTGATCACCCGCGCGGGCGGGCGCTTGGTTGATGATGACGTCGCGCGGCGGATCATCCGGCTGGCCTGGAAGAACGAGCCCAGTCCGCCAGTCGATCCGTCGGATTTCCCAAGGATCGAGATCGATCCTGCGCTGCTCAGCGTGGTATGCAGTGAGCTGAACCACAAACGCAAGGAGGCGATGCTCAACCGCATCACCCCCGCTCTTTTGGAAGGCGCCGACCGCGAGATTCTCTCTAGCTTCTACGAGCGCGGCATGGCCGGCCTCGATCCGCGCGTGCGGGCCTTCGTGGAAGACGAGCTCATCACCGACCGCGGATACCGCGACAGCCACGACTTGGAAGACGCGCAGGCCCTGCCCGGAGTCACTGCCGAGGCGCTCAACGCACTGATCCGCTGGCGCCTGCTGCGCGTCGACGAGCGGCAGAGCATGCGCCGAATCGAGCTAACCCATGACGTGCTGGCCCGAGTGGTCAAAGAAAGCCGTGAGAACCGACGCGCCCGTGAGGCAGAGGAGGCGGCAAAGGCCAGAGAGCAGGCGGCACTCGATCAGCAGCGGCGCAATCGGCGCAATGCTGCGCTCGTGCTGGCGGGAGCGTTCGTCGTGGTCGTTCTCGCAGGGCTCGCAGGGCTTGGCTGGTGGTCCATGTTGAAAGCCGCGAAGCTGCGGCACGAGGCGGCAGTCACGCGCCTGATGGCCAATGCCGATCTGCTTCAGGATACCAACTACGCGGCATCCCTTCTAGTCAATGCGGAAGCAGTTCGGGTCTCTCCGACTCTTGATGCCCAGGCTGGGCTGCTGCGCCGCTTCTTGAGCCACCCTCGGTTATCCGCATTTCTTCCGGGGCACGATGGCGCGGTTCTAGGCGTCGCGTTCAGCCCGGACGGGAAGCTGGCGGTCTCGGCGAGCGCGGACAAGAGCGTGAGCCTATGGGACATGGACAACCTCAAGCTGCTGGCTGTGCTGGAGGGTCATCAGGACGAGGTATTTGACGTTGCCTTCAGCCCGGACGGCAAGCGTCTGGCCTCGGCGAGTTTGGACCAAACCGTGATCCTGTGGGACTTGGACAGCCGCAAGGTGCTGGTAAAGCTGAACGGACACAAGGACGCGGTCACGGGCGTCGCCTTCAGCCCGGACGGCAAGCGGCTGGCCTCGGCCAGTCGAGACAAGACCGTGATCCTGTGGGACGTGGACAACCGCGAGCCGTTGGCCACGTTCGATGGGCACAAGGACGCGGTCACTGGCGTCGCCTTCAGCCCGGACGGGAAGTTGCTGGCCTCGGCGAGTTTGGACAAGACAGTGATTCTGTGGGACGTGGAGAGCCGCATGCCGTTGACCTCGCTGGTGGGCCACAAGGACAGGGTCTTTGGTGTCGCCTTCAGCAAGGACGGGAAGCGGCTAGCCTCGGCGAGTGCGGACAAGTCCGTAATCCTCTGGGATGTGGACAGCCGCCAACCGCTGGCCACGCTGGTGGGCCACAAGGGCGCGGTCACTGCGGTCGCCTTCAGCCTGGATGGAAACCGGCTCGTTTCCGCGAGTTTGGACAAGATGGTGATCCTGTGGGACGTGGGCAACCGCCAACCGCTGGCCACGCTGGAGGGGCACAAACGTGAGGTCTATGACGTCGCACTCAGCCCGGACGGCAAGCGGCTGTTATCGGCGAGTAAAGACACGACCATGATCCTTTGGAGCGTGGAGAGCCGCAAGCTGGCGGCCACCCTGGGGGAACACAAGGACTCGGTCACTGCTGTCGCCTTCAGCCCGGACGGGAAGCAGTTGGCCTCGGCGAGTTTGGACGGGATCGTGTTCCTGTGGGACGTCGTCAGCCGCAAGATGCTGGCCACACTCAAAGGCGACCTTGGAGGGGGCATTGGCGTGGCATTCAGCCCGGACGGCAAGCGGCTGGCCTCAGCGAGTTTGTACCGCACCATAATGCTGTGGGACGTGGACAGCCGCAAGCCGCTGGCCCCGCTGGAGGGGGGCCAGGACTTCATGGGCGTCGCCTTCAGCCCGGACGGCAAGTGGCTAGCCTCGCCCTTGAGCGAGACTGTGATCCTGTGGGACGTGAAAAGCCACAAGTGGCTGGACACATTCGTGGGTCACAAGGGCGCGGTCAATGGCGCCGCCTTCAGTCCGGATGGTAAGCGGCTGGCCTCGGCGGGTACGGACCAGACCGTGATCCTGTGGGACGCGCACAGCCGCAAGCCGCTGGCCACGCTGGAGGGGCACAAGAGCCTGGTCTCTTGTGTCGCCTTCAGCCCGGACGGAAAGCGGCTCGCCTCGGCGAGTGCGGATCAGACCGTGATCCTGTGGGACTTGGATAGCCGCAAGCCGCTGGCCACGCTGGAAGGGCACAGGGACTCGGTCTCTTCCGTCGCTTTCAGCCCGGACGGGAAGCGTCTGGCCTCGGCGAGTTGGGACCAGACCGTAATCCTGTGGGACATGGACAGCCACAAGCCGCTGGCCACTCTGGAAGGGCACAAGGGTCAGGTCTATGGCGTCGCCTTCAGCCCGGACGGGAGGTGGCTGGCCTCGGCAAGTGCGGACAAGACAATCATCCTTTGGGACCTGGACCTGGATCATCTTGAGGCGCAGGCTTGCCGCACGGCCAATCGGAACCTGACCTGCGAGGAATGGCACAACTACATCGGCGCCGATACGCCCTACCGCAAGACCTGCGACGCGCTGCCCAGACCACCCGAGAAGTGCAATTGACTTCGGCGGGTAAGCGATTCTCGTTCCCTACTCCCTCCGCTTTGCTACCCACACGGAACATTGACCAACGTTCGCGTTGAGTCGGCTGGCGGTGATCCACCGCGCACGCGGTAATTCGGTCCGATCACGCGGTGAATGGGCCCGATCACACGGTGAACGGCCTCGATCACGCGGTGAACGGCCTCGCGCACGCGGTAAACGGGCCCGATCACGCCGTGAACAGGCCCGATCACGCCGTGAATAGCCCCGATCACGCCGTGAATGGCCCCGATCACGCCGTGAATAGGCCCGATCACGCGGTGAACAGGCCCGATCACACGGTGAATCGACCCGATCACACGGTGATTCGGCCTGATCACACGGTGAATCGTCCCGCTCACACGGTGAATCGTCCCGCTCACACGGTGAATCGTCCCGCTCACACCGTGAATCGACCCGCTCACACGGTGAATCGACCCGCTCACACGGTGAATCGTCCCGCTCACACGGTGAATCGTCCCGCTCACACGGTGAATCGTCCCGATCACACGGTGAATCGTCCCGATCACACGGTGAATCGTCCCGATCACACGGTGAATCGACCCGCTCACACGGTGAATCGTCCCGCTCACACGGTGAATCGTCCCGATCACACGGTGAATCGTCAAGGAAGGACCGCGCGGACTCTGCATCGACTGCGGAGACCTTCGGTGGGATTTTCGCCGCTTCGTTGGGAGATGTCGAGAATACGCCTTCAACCCGTCGGCGAAGCTGGAGTAAGAAACCGTAGCCCATGAAGGGCGCAACCGGAGCGCTGGCGTCCTCGCCGGCTGGCTCGGCTGCGTCCTCGCTGCCGAACCGCCAAACCCTCGAATGTTGCTGGTAACACAAGACTTGCGCAAGCCTCCCATTCGGCGGCGAGGACGCCGCCGAGCCAGCCGGCGAGACGCCAGCGTTCCGTCCGCGAACGCCGCGCGACCCTTAAGCTCAGGTCATTGCTGGCTTCGAGCCGTGCGTCCGAGGGATCGCGCAATTTGGGAGCGCGCCTTGGCGCGCGAGAGAAAGCTTTCTTTCGCCCGTTAAAACGGGCTCACAAGATGAACCGCACCGCAGTTCCCCCAGTTGAAACTGGGGGCTACGGTCCTTACGCCGGCTTCGCCGACGGAGGTGAAAACCACATCTCATAATTTAATGGTCGCTCGCCTCGCTGAGCCTACTCCTTCCGCTTCCCCACCCAAGTTCCGTCAGAGCGCCCTTCCACGCGCATCTTCCCTTTGCCCGTATCGCCGTCGATCCACCCGGCGAGGAACGTACGGACGGGGCCGGGGGCGCCCTGGCGGCTGCCTTGCGGCCAGCCGCCGGTGAAGGAGAGCTCGACGTAGCCGTTGCGCCAGGTGCCGGCGATCGGGAGGTTCGTGCCGAGGGGGCCGGACCAGGTGCCGGAGATCTTGTTGCCGTCGCGGTGCAGGTCCATCGTCGCGGGAAAGCTGCCGGCATCGCTCGCGTAGCGCATCTCCCAGGAACCGGCGACGTCGGAGCCGTTCTTGATCGGCTGCGGCGCGGACGGCGTGATGCGCACGTTGGAAAAATGCGCTTCTTCGTTCGTGTAGCCCCAGAGGCCGATGGCGCCGTGGAGGTCTTCGCCTTTCAGGCCGTCGACGATCAGGCTTGGTTTTGACGATCCGTTCAGGTAGAGCTTCGCTCCGCGGCCGGAGACTTCGATGCGAAGTTTTATCCACGTCTCGAACGCCAGCGACTCGTGCGTCTCGTAGACCGCCGGCCATTCGCGGCGGAGGCGATACCAGCCGAAGTCGGGTTCCGAGGAGTATTGGACGGAGTGATTCCGCTGCACCTGATCGGAGGAATCGGAGTTTCCCGGCCTCACGTAGAACAACTCATAGTGCGATGCATCGGGGCGGGCGCGGAAGGCGATGCCGATGAAGCCGGGGTAGCGGACGCCGGGCGGCGTGGTGATCTTCAGCGCGACGTCCGCCTCGATCACACCGTCCTGAAAGTCGGTGCCCGGAAGCAGCACGACGCCGGCGTTGTCCTCCCCTTCCACGGTCAGGCGCACGCATTTGCGTCCGAGGTAGGTCACCGCTTCCGGCTTCACTTTCGGAGCGCTCAGGCCGGCCGCATCGCGAAGTGGAAACGTTTGCGCTGGTTTCTGGGCGATGAGGGAACTGGTCAACAACACCGTTGCTGCCGCAAGTCTCAGCATGCTCATGCGGTGCTCAACGGAGGGTGTTGATCAAGGTTTCGTCGGAACGGTTACGCCTGCGCCGCGATCGGTAGCGTGACCGTAAGCGTCGTTCCGGCGTCCGAGGAGCGGATATTCATTTCGCCGCGCAGTTCGTGGACTCGCTCGTTGATGCCGGCGATGCCGACGCCTGCGGCGAGGAGAGCGTTCGGGTCGTCGCGGAGCGCGGGCGGCAGGCCGTGGCCCTCGTCGGCGATCTCGATCGACAACCGATCGCCGTCGCGCTGCACCGCGACGCGTGCGGTCGCGCTGCCGGAGTGGCGCTGCACGTTGGTCAGGCTCTCCTGCACGATCCGGAAAACGCTTGTTTCGAGACTTCGCGATAATCGGCCGAGGTCGTCCGGCGCGTTGAGCGTCGTGATGATGCCGCTTCGCTGTTGAAATCCTTCCAGATACCAGCGCAGTGCGGTGATCAGTCCCGCCTGATCAATCATCGGCGGATGCAGCAGGTACGACATCGTGCGGACCTCGTTCATCGCGCTGTCGACGATCTCGATGCTGTCGGCGACGATTTCGGTGCGTGGCATCATGCCGAGGTTCATGCGCAGGCCGGCAAGGCTCTGGGCGACGGTTTCGTGCAATTCGCGCGCGATTCGCCGCTGCGTCTCGTCCTGAACGCGCAGCACTCGCGCGGACAGATGATGCACCGCCTCCTCGGCCGCGCGCATCTGGTGGACGCGCCGCGACCTGAGGATCGCGAACGCCGTCATGGCCAGCATCAACGAGCCGAATGCGAACATTTGTCCGAGGCGCATGCTCTCCTCGACCGCACCTTCGACCGCCTCGGCTTCATCGATCTTCGCGAAGACGACCCACGGCGTGCGCGGGATCACCTTGACCACACCGATGATCGGCATTCCGCGGCGGTCCACCATGCGGATGCTTTGCTCGCCGCGGGCGAGTTGCTGCGCCGCGAGCCCCGGAGGAATGCGTGCGCGCACGGTCATCGGGGGCGCAGAGCCGAATCGATACGGGCTGAGTGCGACGCCCCACTCGCCGTACAGCCCGATCAGAACGGTCTCGCCCGTTCTGGAAGCGACGGTCACCGTGTTGAAGAGCGGATAAATGTAGTCGTAGGGATCGAAAACGAAAACGACTGCCGCGGGACGCGATCCTGTCAGCCTGCAGGAGGTGAGAATTTTCGGCTCGCCTGTCACCGAGCGCCGGAAGTCGATCGATGCGCGCTTTGCGGGCGCCTGTCGAGCGAACGCTGCGATGGTGGCGAGGTCGGTCTTGTCGCTGCCGCGGCGGAGTAGCAGCGTTCCGTCCTCAGCGAGGATGGCGGCCGACTCGTATCGATACGAGCGCACGTAGTGATCGAGCAGATCGGGCGCGCGCGTATCGACGCCGTTTGCGCTCAGGAGCGACGCCGTCAGCTCCGCGTCGGCGAGTCGTTCGGTGACCCATCCCTCGATTTCGTTCTGACGATCTCTCGCCAGAAGCGCGAGTTGCCCACGGGCTCTCGCCAGCGCCTCTTCGCGCCGCGGCGGGTAATAGACGTAGATGAGCAAGAGCGCCGCGACCGCATCGATGACGATGAGGATCAGAGCGACGAGCAGCAAATCTCTGCGTGCAGGTGGTACGCCGTCTCTGCGCGCGACGACCGTTCGTTGCGGCACGTGGAAACGATACTGCGAATCATTGGCTGCAGATGGCGCTTCTCCTCAGATTGGCGCATCCTCTTGCGCATGACGCGGATCGTGATTGCCGACGATCATGCCGTCGTCCGCAAGGGGCTTCGTCTGATCCTCGCGGACGCCGAGGGGATCGAAATCGCAGGCGAGGCAGCGTCCGCGGACGAACTGCTGACGTTCCTCCGCAGCGGGCGCGCCGACGCGGTCATCCTCGACCTCGTTCTCGGTGAGCGCGACGGGATCGAGGTGCTGAAACATATTCGATCGGAGTTCCCGGCGATGCCGGTGCTCATGATCAGCATGCATGCGGAGGAGATCTTCGCCATTCGCGCGTTGCGGGCCGGTGCCGACGGCTACATCCAGAAGTCCGCTCCGCCGGAGACGCTGATCGAGGCAGTGCGACGCGTTGCGGCACACGGCACGTACCTGAGCCCCTCCATCGCCGGGCGATTGAAGCTTGGCCTGACGCGCGGCGAGAGCAGTTCCCTGCCGCACGAACGCCTTTCCGATCGGGAGTTCGAGATCTTCCGCCTCCTCGGCTCGGGAAAGTCGGTGACCGAGATCGCGCGAACGCTGAACCTCAGCGTGAAGACGGTGAGCACGCACCGCACGCACATCCTCGCGAAAACCGGCTTCGCCACGAACGCCGAAATCGTCGATTACGTCACGCTCAACGGTCTGCGCTGAGCTTCCGCTCGCCATTCGGAGTTTGTCCGACGATTCGATCGGACAGCGACCCCTTTCCCAGCCCTTCGACCGGTGTGCCGGCTGCGTATCTTCCGTCCAGTACCGGAGGACGCCATGCCACTGACTTTATTGCTACTTGTCGAAGACGATGCCCGGCAGAGCGACGCGTTGCGATCTCTGTTCGAGGAGTCCTCCTCGGACATCAAAGTGCATGTCGCGAAGACGCTGGAGGAGGCGCAAAAACACGAGAAGAACGTCGACGCCGTTTTGTTGGACCTCGACCTGCCAGACAGCCACGGTCTGTCGACGCTCACCTCGGTCCTCGGCCGATTTGCGCCGGTGCCGGTCATCGTTCTGACCGCAGCAACTGACCAGTCGACCGCGGAACAGGCCATCAGCCTCGGCGCTGACGATTACCTCCAGAAGGCTCTCATCCCTCCCGCGGCCATTCATCGCGTGGTGCGCTACGCGATGCGCCATTCGAGAGAACGAGTCGAAGCCGCCGATCGCGACGCGCAGAAGAGCGCGGTTGCGGAATTCGGCCAGCTCGCACTCGGCAACATTTCCACCGAGGAACTTCGCAGCCACCTCTGCGACGTGATTGCGAACGTACTGCACCCCGACGGAGTGATGTTCATGGAGCGCACCGGCGACGACGTTCTGCTGGCAAGACACACCATCGGCTGTACGACCGGGCAGTGGTTGCCGATCGGGATTGGTGAAGCGGGTCCGATCGCCGAGGCGGTCCGCACGAATCGAACGGTGCGCATCGACGACGTCCGCGAATTCACGGAGCCCGCGACGGCGAAACGTTTTCGCGACGTTGCCGCGGTCAGCGTCGCCGCCGTGCCAGTGCGCACCAGGCTTACGGAGCCCGAGGGCGCGCTCGTGGTCTGGAGACGCGAACTGCACCCGTTCGGCGAGCACGAAACCGCGTTTCTCAACGCCATGGCGAACATCGTCGCGGCGGCCATGCAACGAAACGTGATGCAGGAAGCGCTGCGCCGCAGCCAGCAGGAGATCGAGCGGATTCTCGAGGCGGTGCCGGACCGCATTCTCCGATTCGATCACAACCTGCGTGTGCAGTATCTGAATCACGCCGCCAGACGCGACATGCCGATGGTTCGGATCGGGATGCACGTGGACGAACTGGCGGTTCCGGCCGTTCACCGCCCGCAATGGCGCGCCATGCTCGAACGTGCGCTGACCGCGGGAGTGGCTGAGCGTTTTGATACCGCCGGGATGATTCACGCGTCGTTTCGCTTCGACGTCTCGGTCGTGCCGCTAGTCGACACGGAGAGCCGCTCGGTGGTGGTCGTTTTGCGCAACATCACCGACCGCGTTCGCGCGCAGACGCGGTACGAGACGTTGTTCGCGTCCAACGTGGTCGGCGTCTTCTTCTGCGACTCCGAGGGCGTGATCACGCAAGCGAACCGCGCATTCCTCGACATGGTCGACCACGACGAGGCCGCGATCTCCAGGCGGCGGCTCAAGCTGAGCGACGTCATGGGGCT
>Ga0068868_100000473_pt1 | contig 26704 bp, 29 predicted proteins | sample KBSMisM42_FD_64660 | JGI IMG/M metagenome (GOLD analysis project Ga0068868, IMG submission 64660) | Miscanthus rhizosphere microbial communities from Kellogg Biological Station, Michigan, USA - KBS Miscanthus M4-2 | ecosystem: Host-associated > Plants > Roots > Rhizosphere > Soil ...
ACGGGTTTCTCTTCGTATGAAGCGATGGCTGTATCGCCGTCATAGTCCCATCCCATTCCCTTGGTGGGTCTGAATCTAAATTCCCTAAGGATCTGTCTTGTCGATTGATCGAATTCATAAACGCTCATTCCTTCGAGATTCATGGCATATAATTTTGTGCCGCTTGTATTGAACAACACCGACTTGGTACCGGGAGCGGAGTTTAAAGATTCCTTTTTCTCGAAAATGATGTTTGAATAAGTTGGAGAGACATTGACGGGAGGTGCATTTTTATCGGAAATAAACAGTTGAGCCAATTTTTTTTGCGCGAGAGAGTCTTTGTTTTCAGCGATGTTATCAGATATGATCCTGCTTTCCGGATAACGGCATCCGAATAAAAAAATCAAGACGGTTATTGAGAATAATTCCCGCATGGCAATAAGACAATGTTAAAAAAAATAAACCCATAGTGCAATTAAATCCGGCCTTAAGTTTTAAGTAGTTAAATTCCAGTTTTTTCAGCCCATTTTAACGATTCAAGACGTAATTTTTCCGCATATTTTTCGTTTAAAATTGACGGGTTAGGAAAACAATTATACATTTGTGAATTCCGCTCAGGACGGGCTTTCCAGGGGCGGCATCGAAAAAGGGTACCAAATATGTTAAGACTGATTTTCGCTGCATTTGCGGTCACTATTTTTTTAGTGAGTTGTTCCAGTATTAAGCCATTATCAACCACCTCAAATAGTAAACAAACTCCGACCCAAAGTAATTCGGACAATAAGAGACCAGTAAAATTTCTTGATATTTCTTCTTCCGATGACGCGAGCCTGGAATTTAAAGAGGCGAAAAAGGAAGTGCATAGTTCGGGAACGCAAAGCGTGAAATCCGGTGAGATCATTTCCCGTGTTAACAAACCGGTCGAAATTGAAAAAGCTTCTGGCCTTCAAATCAAATATGCTTTGTTGCTGAACACCGAAGTGGAGCAGATCCAAAACATGCCACTTTACCAGAATATTGACGATTGGTATGGCACCCGCTATAAATTGGGAGGTACTACAAAAGACGGTATTGATTGTTCCGCGTTTGTTCAATCTATTTTTCTTTCAGCCTTTGCGGTCACCCTTCCGCGCATGGCCAAAGACCAGTACAAAGTAACCCGTCATATTTCAAGAACAGAATTAAGAGAAGGGGACCTTTTATTTTTTAATACACGCGGCGGTGTTTCTCATGTAGGTATTTATCTTCAGAACAATAAATTTGTTCATGCCTCGGTTTCGGGTGTCATGATCAGCGATATGTTTGAGCCTTATTACGTAAAACATTTTATCGCTGCGGGCAGAGTGACAACTCTTAATAATAACTCTTCGGTCTCGCTCAAGCCCTGAGTCCAAATCTTTTCTTAATGGAATTCCAAACCGGGATGATATCAGGTGAAAGCCTGAGGTAAACAGCACCCGCACCATAAAGAATACAAAAAACGATGCTTCTTAAAAATAATCCGGGAAGTCCATGCATATTTCGGAATAAAGGGTAGCATATACCAAAACACGAACCTGCCAGTAAAATGGTATATAATGATTGGGCAGTGAAAGGAAACAAGTTGAATTTTTTCCAGAGAAAAATGATGCGGATAAAATTGTAGATCATCATACAAATGAGACCGGCGGAGGCTGTACCGACGATGTCATATTGCTTAGTCAATATATAGTTCAGGGGGAGCATGATGAATAAGAGGATGATCCCACTGATGACTTCAAAACGCCAGTATGTGGACGTTCCGATGATCTGTGAGTTGACGCCAGTTCCCATATCCACGATTTTTGTAGCCCCCAATAAAAGAAAAACATAGAACCCATTAAGATAACTTTCCTTCAGATGAAATGTATTTACAGCATCGATGAAATTTATGACAATGAGAACATATAATCCGCAGGCGAAGACTAATTGGTTGATCGACGACCGCTGATATATTTTTTGAATTGTTCCCATGTGTTTATCCTTCCAGGCTTTTGATAAATGCGCGATCGATGCAGAAATGATCCCTCTTTGGGGCGCCTGTATGATGTTGGCAATATTTTGCGCCAGGGAATACACCGCCAATTTGGCCAGTGCATTTTTCAGCACCGCACCGATAACAAGGGAATCGAAAACCAACGAAATAGTAAATATGAGTTGACCCACATAGATAAAGGAAGACAACCGCAATATGCTTTTAAGAAATTTCCTTGTAACCCTGCTTGCCTGGAATGTAAAATGAATTTTTTTTGTAAAAATGAGGTACAAAAAAAGTATTATCGCAATGGCTGGGTATGTGAAGGAAAACAATTTTATAAAAAGATCATAATCACGAATAACGCCAGACACGAAAAGTAAAATGATAATGGTAGTAAACAGGCGCCATTGAACCTCGCGAAGGAAATTCGTAAGAACTGATTTATGAAACTGCCAGGCAAAGGCTTCCAATACCGTATAGATCATCAGTCCATAGCCAAGAACAAAGATCCAGTTGTAATAAGTGACTATTTCTGGAGAATGCTCAATGTATTTCCGGACGACAAAATCCTTAAAAATAATTCCCGCAATCACCACCAGTAAATAGCCGATGCTGCTCACCACCAGTGCCCAGGTGATCATGTCATTCTTTTTGGGAGACAGGTGATCTTTATAATACGGGAAGAATTTGTTGATATATGAAGGCATAGCCAGGCTGGCGAAGGCCATCATGGTCGTGGCGATGGCAATAAAAGCATTGTACAAGCCAAATTGCGGATCAGTAAACAATCCTTGTTTTGTGAACAGGTAAATATTCAACAAGCCGACGGTAAAGCCAATATAGATCACAACAGAAGAAATGATACTTTGCCGGCGAATATTACTCATGCTTCGATTTGCTTATCCCGGTAACTCGGGGGAGGGTTGTGCAAATATGTCCCGATAATTCGGGAAGCACACAAAATTGTTGATAAGGTTTTGCACATTATGTGCTTACTATATTTTTTTTACAGTGATGTAAAAATTATTGTCAATCTTGAAGTCATCTTTCATAGCAGCAGTTAATGGCATCTCTTTCCAATCAGTGCCGGGGTTGATCCATTGATCCGAGTTAGCCAGTTTGACTGGCATATTGAAACCACTGATGCAATTAGCCCAATGATACGAAAGTTTATCACCCTGGATCTTATACTCCAATGCCGGGACCTGTGTTGTTCTCAAATACTGATCGAACAACTTTGATAGATCCTTGCCCGATTTTTTAATGATATAATTTTCTACATCCTTTGAGTCAACCGTTTTATGGTAGAAAGTTTCATTTAAGCCTCTTAATATATTTCTGAATACAGAATCATTGTTAATGACCTGTCGAACCATATGCATGATGTTGTTCCCTTTATTATACATGTCGCCACTTCCTTCCTGGTTCACTCCATAGGGCCCGATGATCGGTTTATCATTCCTTATTGTTCTGCGCAATCCTTGTGTGTAGGCATCAGCAGCCTCTTTGCCTGACTTACATTGAACAAAAAGAGTTTCGGAATAATCTGTTATGCCTTCGTGTATCCACATATCAGCAATGTCATTGCTGGTAATGTTATTGGCAAACCATTCATGGCCGCTTTCATGAACAATAATATAGTCCCAGTTATTACCCCATCCACTACCGGACAGGTCCCTTCCTAAATATCCATTCATAAATTTATTTCCATACGCTACCGCGCTTTGATGTTCCATGCCCAAATGAGGAGTTTCTACCAGCTTGTATCCATCTTCGTAAAAAGGGTAGGGTCCCATCCAGTATTCAAAACATTTCAGCATGTCGTCAACCTGTGTGAATTGTTTTTTTGCTTTTTCCAGGTCATAGTCCAATACCCAATAGTCACAATCCAGGTTTCCTTTTTCTCCATTATAATCTTCATGCCAGGTGACATATTTCCCGATGTACGGAATGATATTATAGTTATTGATCGGATCTTTCACCTCCCAGGTCCACGTCGCAGTTCCATCATTGGATTTTTTCTCCTTCAATCTTCCATTTCCAACGGCCACTAATGAACTGTCAATGGTGATACTCAGACTGGCCCCGTTATCGGGTTCATCACTTTGATGATCTTTGCAGGGATACCACACGCTCGCACCAAGCCCCTGGCAAGCCACCGTCATCCAGGGCCTTCCCTCTGCATCTTTGGTAAATATCCATCCTCCATCCCATGGTGGATTTTTCGCTATGCGCGGGTTACCGTGATAAATTATGCTGATCGAATGAATAGAATTTTTTGGAGCTTTTGGCAAAGGAACGTGCCATACATTGCCTTCATTGTAATAAGGCTTGCGGGGATAGTTGATGTACAATTTACCGTCGTAATAGATGGTATCAATTTTCAGAGGTTGTTGCAGGTCTATTTGTAAATAATCAGAGTATTTGTCTTTAACAACTTTGTACTGGATGGTTGTTTCGCCGGTGATCGATTTGGCATTGTAGTCCGGAGTTACATGTACATCATAGTGCAATACATCCCACCATTCTCTTTCGGGCCCTATGCTTCCACGCAAAGTATCCTGGTGTGTAAATTTTTGTTTTTGGTTGAGAGGCTGTGCGGAGCACTGAACGTTTAACAACGAATAGCTTGTTAGCAGGAAAAACAGTTTCTTCATGTGCATGGAGGTTAAGAATACTTCGCTAAATTAGGCTGGTATATTCTATTTAATGAACCACTTAACAAAAATTTCTCCAACAGTCCGACAAGGCTCTTTCGCAGAGTCCTTAGGGACTGGTTTCCGGTCTTTGCCTGGTTGCTTGTACCGTGTTCGCTGTACCGTGTTCCTTGTTCCTTGTACCTTATTCCTTCTGCCTTGTGCCTTGATCCTTGGATCTTGTTCAGGGAAACATGCAACCGATAAAAATATTTTTCACTACAACGAGCAAACAGGTATTGCATCGCTCGATCCTGCATTTGCCAAAAACCAGTCCATTATGTGGGCCGTGCACCAGCTTTATAACACGCTGGTTGAGGTGGATGATAATTTACATGTTGTTCCATCGCTGGCAAAAAGCTGGGAGATCTCTGGTGACAGGCGTAGTTATACATTTCACCTTCGTAAAGATGTTTTTTTTCACGATGACAATGTTTTTGAAAATGGAAAGGGAAGGAGACTGACGGCGAACGATATTGAATATAGTTTCAGGCGTATCCTTGACAAACGAACAGCAAGTCCGGGGGCCTGGATCTTTAATGGAAAAGTAGATTCGGTAAATGCATTTAAAGCAATCGACGATAGCACTTTTCAGCTTAAGCTTATCAGGCCATATATGCCTATTCTTGGTATTTTGTCCATGCAATATTGTTCCATTGTTCCAAAAGAAGCAATCGAGAAATATGGAAATGATTTCCGGCGACATCCTGTTGGCACAGGCCCGTTTCGTTTTGTTGCCTGGGATGAAGGACAGGCCTTGATCTTCAAAAGGAATGAAAATTATTTTGAAAAAGACAGTGCGGGCAAACGCTTGCCATATCTCAACGGGATAAAGGTGAGTTTTTATGATAGCAAGGCGACAGAATTTTTATTGTTCAGGCAAAAGCAGATCGACTTTATTAATGATATCGAGTCATCGTTTAAAGATGAAGTGCTCACGAAAAAAGGACAGTTGAGAAAAAACTGGGACGGGAAAATTGTTTTGCAGACACATCCCTATTTAAATATTGAGTATCTCGGGATACTGGTGGATACGACAAATCCTATTGTAAAAAATTCACCAATGAGGTTGAAAAAAATCAGGCAGGCGATCAATTATGGTTTTGATCGACGAAAAATGATCTTGTATTTGAGAAACTCATTGGGTATCCCGGCGGAGTCAGGATTTGTTCCCGCGGGGCTTCCTTCTTTTGATTCCGCAAAAGTGAAGGGTTATTATTATGACCCGGTAAAGTCAAAACAATTATTAGAGGAAGCAGGGTTTCCTAATGGAAGCGGCTTGCCTGTTATTAAATTGCTGACTATTCCCAATTATTCAGACCTGGCTGGCTTTATTGCGAAACAATTGGAAGAAGTCGGGATCCCGGTGCAAGTCGAGGTGGTGCAAAAATCTTTACTGCTCGAATTGACATCTAATTCAAGAGCATTATTTTTTCGTGGGAGCTGGATCGCAGATTACCCTGATGCAGAAAATTACCTGTCTGTTTTTTATTCAAAAAATCCTGCACCACCAAATTATACGCGGTACAAAAATTCTGAGTTTGACAGATTATTTGAAAAGGCATTGACAGAAACCGATGATAGTTTGCGCTATGATCTTTACAGGGAGGCAGACAAGGTAATGGTTGAGGATGCACCGGTGGTACCACTTTGGTATGATGAGTGGATCCATTTCACGCAGCCGGAGATAAAAAATTTCAAAATAAATGGCCTGAATTTGCTGGAACTTCGGCGCGTTTACAGGGACAAAAAATGATAGGGAATAGTTTTTGGTTATAAATAACTGATTTGCAGGAGCCTCGTGTTTTTACTTTTGCATAATTAAAAGATGACCATTATTTTAGAGCTAGATTTCTTCTTCACAACCCGTACTCCAAGTCCCTTAAAAAATCTGAAAAAAATTTCCTGTAAAAGCCATTCGTCATTGCTTAAACTAAAAAAGCGTGCTCATGAAAGCGAATGGATTCAGATTAATTATTTACAGAGCGATCTTACTCGTACTTCTTAGCTTGTATTTTATTCTTGTTTTTGGACAAGTGCCTGATAGCAGCAACTATTTTCAGCAGGTCAACTACACTGTCACAAAGCAGCAATCTTTACCAAAACTTCTGAGCTTTGATGGGGTGTCATCTGACAAACAGGTAAAGTTGAACTGGAGATTTGAAACAACTGGAGGTCTTGAAACTTGTATTCTTGAAAGAGCGGATAAGTCAAATGACTTTAAACCGATAGCGTATTTCTTCATCACGGAGGACATTAATATTCCTGCTCTTAAATACACAGATAAAGTTTCTTCTGACACAACTTATTTTTATCGGCTAAAACTAACCGGTAAAGATGGAAGCGCTGATTCCAGTAAGGTGGTCATGATCAAAATCGGTGGTGATCGAAAAAACTCATTAATCCATTAAAAGCTAGCTTACCTTTTTGGCTTTTAATTTTTCGCTGAACACTTTTCGGAATTTTTCCAGTTTAGGCCTCACCACTACCGCGCAGTATGGATTTTTATCTTTGTTGTATTCATAGTAATCGTGGTGATAATTTTCCGCAGGATAAAATTTTTCCATGGGTGCAATTTGGGTAACAATGGGTTTATCATAGGCTCCACTGCGGTTTAATTCTGTTTTGTATTTTTCCGCTAATCTTTTTTGTTCATCGCTGTGGTAAAATATCACACTGCGATATTGGGTACCTACGTCATTACCCTGCCGGTTCAATGAAGTTGGATCGTGAACTTTGAAAAAAACTTCCAGCAATTCATCAAAAGAGATCTTTGAAGGATCATAAATAATTTGCGTGCATTCTGCATGACCTGTTTCTCCGCCACACACTTCTTTATAGGTGGGATTGACAGTGTGCCCGCCAGCATACCCGGGCATAACCGACACCACTCCTTCTAATTCTTTAAATATAGCTTCCGTGCACCAAAAACAACCAGTGCCAAATGTTGCTGTTTCAGTAGAACTCATAAATAAAATTGAGAGTGCAAGTTACGAACTTGTAGTTTTTAATTATCCGATGCTCAAATGATGGCCAATTATTTTCTTCTTTGCTGTCAAGAAAAAAAATGCTACTACTCTTTATGGGTAGTAGCACTTTCGTGAGTGATTTCAGGGATTGAACTGAGGTTCTTCTAAATGGTTAGCAACGGCTACAACCTTATTTCATTTGTATAACCGGGTGAAGTTTGTATGCGCCATTTTCTTCATTTATAGAAAGGGCTGCGTTAAAATCGACGGTGAATGTGTTAAGTGTTTCAGTGAGGGCCTGACCTATTTTGATCTTTAAACCTGACTCTTCGGCACTGGGTGTCGCCAGGGGATAAGAAACGCCATTTACCACTATTGTATTTCCATCACCCAGGATAAAACGTACTTGTTGTAATACGCCTGCCGGTATTGTGTCTTGCGCAATCAAAGTAGTAATGCCATTTTGGAGATCCAATAAATTGTAAATGCTGTCTTTGGTGTGAACGGGGATCCATGATTCATTGTCGTGATTGAGCTGCACCGTAATGCCAACAATGTGAACATTCACTGAATCATAAGCAGCAGGTTTATCAGTCAGTAAAAAACGGACGGGTGCTGTCTTGTTTTCTTTTTTGCAGGACGAAATTGCAATGGTCGCAAGAAGAAAAGAGAAAAATAGAATGCCTTTTGTTTTCATAGCTGTTGATTAAAATTGTTGCAATAAAAGAAAAAATCCTGCCATTTGCAGGATTTTGTTATTCCTTTTTCCATTTTTCTCTGAACCATCGAAAGTTTACCGTGGATAAAGTATACTTTACGTAGCAAGTTTATCACCAGTGGACATATTTGAAAAAAAACTTTTATGAGTTTTCTGCTACTCTTGTAAACTTTAAACTTATGTCAGGTGGTAACCCGATCTTCATGCTTAACCCATTGAACTTATAGTGTGACAAATTCATTCCTTTTTGCAACGCATCTGCCTTTAGCAATGCACGTACGATCAACTTCAGCATTTCTTTTTCTTTGTTCTCTTCCAGTAATTGGTTGATGGTTTCTGCGTCGACGTCTTTTTCTTTGACAAATGAAATCGACATACCAGGAGGGATACCCGCTTCCACACTGACGTCTTTCATATTAAAACCTGTAACTTCTATAAGGGGTGCCAGTCCGAGGATGTCATTTACGAACCCATTGATCTTTTCGACGCCGGCCTCTTTCGCATCTTTCAGAAATGACAAAGAGGCCGTGAGTTTATCACTTGCAAAATTCATCACGTCACTGACGGTGGATGTAAGGTCTGTGGTTGTCATGGATAAAAATTTTTCGTTTAAAAAATATGAGTAAACACGATGCCTTCCAATTCCTGCTCATAGCTATTGCAGGCCGTTCGCGGTAAAACAAGATTTTCTTTTTTTGGTCAGCAGAGCTATTTATTCTGAGTGTAGTGAGAGATCACAGGTGGTCGCCGAATGAGTTTGTCATTCCTTACACGGCAAGTTACCAATTTTGCATTATTTGGCGGCCATGTCGTGATACCCCAGGGTTATCAATACCATGTCTTTGCGTGAGGAATTTAAAAGAAAATTTTGGCTTAAATTGATAAACCTGTCACATGCTTAAATAAGTAGCCTATGTCAATATCAAGGCGCAGTTTTTTGGAGATTGGGTTAAAGGGTGCTTTCGTCATTACCACAGCGAATGTATTGAAGCCCCTGGGCAGGGATTTCTTTAACGATGATGCATGGGGTAGACTGCGATGTCGATTTGCCATTGCCTCGGATGGACATTATGGGCAGCCAGATACACAATATGAAGCGCAACACGACCAGATGATCCAATGGATCAATGCAGAAAAAACTAACCATGGCGTTGATTTTACCGTGATCAATGGCGACCTTTTTCATGACAATGTTTCATTTCTTGGCCCTGTAAAATCAAGGTGGGACAATCTTGCAATGCCTTATTATGTTTCTCACGGCAATCACGATAAAACGGAGGAAGCTCATTGGAAAACCGTATGGAATGTTCCCTGGCATTTTTCGTTTGAATATGGAGATATTGGCATTATTGTTCTCAACACTGCAGACGATAAAGGAAATTATATCTGCCCGGATATTGACTGGACCAAACATGAGCTGCAGAAGCTCTCTTCGAAAAAGCAATTATTCGTTTTCATGCATATTACTCCGTTCAATTGGACAAAGAATGGGATCGCCTGTCCGGCGATCGTTGATCTTTTCGACCAGCAAAAAAATTTAAAAGCTGTATTTCATGGCCATGACCACGACCAGGATGACGTGAAAGAAAACAACGCGAGGTACTATTTTTTTGATTCTCATGTTGCAGGAAGCTGGGGCACCCGTTACAATGGATACAGGATCGTCGAGGTATTTGAAAATGGGCAAATACTTACCTACCAAATGAACCCCAAACCACTGAAAAAAGTGAACAATACGAAAATAGAGTAGGCAGCGAAGGGATTTCAGCAATGTACATGCCCGAGTAAGAAATACACAATTCCAAAAACTACGAGGAAACCGAGACAACCACCGCCCCATTTCCAACCCGCATATCCTGCTATCAATGTCCTTAGCCAGTTATTCATTTTTAATTTTCTTATTGTCAAAGAAAAACTGTGCCAACCATTTTCAAAAGAGAATCACAGGTGAAAGAATTTGTTTCTTCAATTGTTTCCCCAACTTCCATATCCAGCTAATCGGTAGAAAAAATTTTAATAAACGCCGCCATTTTTGTTACAAAAAATTTGCTCGCCGTTATAAAGTATTTCCCAGGTAAGTGGTAGGATCCTCTTTAGCATTTTGCTCACACCACAGATCCTTTCCTGTGAGTCTGTAATGGCATTCAGGACATCGCCCTGTAGATTTTTATCCCCGTTGAGTTGATAAATCAAATGGATATTCGTGTATTCTATCGGTGGCTCCTTGCTGATCTCTCCTTCTACCAGCAGCCTGAAGTCACTGACTTGTTTCCCGGCTTTTTGCAATAAGGCGATCACGTCCATGCCTGTGCATCCTGTTAGCGCAGTCAGAACAAAGGGTTTGGGTATCGGACCATTATTATCGCCCCCAACTTTTTCCGGCCCATCCATAATTAAAGTATGACCATTCACCAGGGCATTGAACTGCATCTTCCCTGTCCATTGCGTTTCCACAAAATGTTTCATAGTTGTTGTTTAGCACGAAGGTGGAGTAAATAAGAAATAGCCTTCTATAACATTCCTTATATAAGATTGAGCCCATGGCAGAGAGTTAGAGTTGATATGTAGAATGGTGGTCGACTTGTTCGATCACATCCAACAACAGTTTTCCACCGAACAAATGAAGCAGATCAGCGGGGTTGGCACTCGTGATCCAATTTAGTGACGAGTTAAACCAGTGGCCACGTTACGACGTATATCTCATCGATGAGTCTCTGCAGACATAATGCAATTACTCGTTATTTAAAAAAATCATTACATTCATAAGCACAACCCACCATCATGAAAAGATTTAAAAAAACCCTGAAGTGGACAGGCATCATTATCGCCAGCCTGCTTATCATTTTTGTTATCCTTGTTTTTAGTTTGCAAAACAGGAAATTCACTGCAACTTATCCCGCTCTTCATGCTTCTACCGACAGTGCCATCATTGCAAGAGGAAGATACCTTGCATTTGGCCCGGCTCATTGCTCCGGTTGTCATTCACCGCGATCAAACCAGGAAAAAATAAACCAGGGGGAAAAGCTGCCTTTGATGGGGGGATTGGATTTTGAGCTACCTATTGGCACAATATATTCTAAAAATATAACTCCCGATGATGAGACTGGGATCGGCAAGCTTCCGGATTCGGTGATCGCCCGCTCCCTTCGTTATGGTGTAGCTCGCGATGGCCGTGCACTTTTTGATTTTATGCCCTTTCATAATCTTAGCGATGAAGATCTTGTTGCTGTCATTTCTTTCTTGAGATCACAACAACCCGTAAAAAATGATGTACCGGATAATCACTTCAATTTTTTGGGAAAGACGGTAAGAGCTTTTTTGGTAAAACCTGTAGGACCTGACGGTGACGTAGCGAAATCGGTGAAGCCCGATACAACAGCCGACTATGGCAAATATCTCGCTCATTATATTACCAATTGCAGGGGATGTCATACCAATCGAAGCCTGATGACCGGTGCTTACATAGGGCCGGAATTCGCCGGCGGTTTAAAGTTTGAATCTTCTACCGAAAAAGGAGCTTACACAGTAACCCCGAATCTTACGCCGGACAAAGAGACCGGGAGGATCACTGGCTGGTCACAGGAGCAATTTATTAATCGGTTCAGGCAAAAAAAGATAATTGCCGCATCCGATATGCCCTGGGATCAATTTAGAACCATGAGCGATGACGACCTGAAAGCGATCTATAAATACCTGGTGAGTCTGAAGCCGATAAAAAATATAACGGGTCCCACTTACGTCAGCGCAATGGAAGCGAAAAAGTGAAGAAGTGGTTTGTATCAGAAAAGTCAGCTGGGGAAAATCAAATAGCCTGTCGTCTTATTTCATATCATCATAGTAATTAAATAGCTTGATGAGATCAGGAATATTTTTGAAACTGATCTTGTTATCAGTAATAAATTTATTCATTTCCTGTTGTCTGGGTTCCTCCCAGAGAGAAGTAACAAAGTTCTTATTAGATCGGAATGGTTGCATGATGCCATAGGCATATACATACAACACGACTACACCGTCGACAAAACTCTTTGAAACATCGCCGGTAAGGTCGTTTCTTTCACTCCTTACGTATTTAAATTTCCTGGCGAGCAATTCTATTTTTCCTTCCGTAAAAACCTGGTAAAAGTAGTTTTCGTTTTGACCATCAATACCAGGATAGCCCGTTTTGAAAATACACCGGATGCTATCTTTTGAATATTTTGAATAATAGTCAAGGCAATCCACTTTTTTAATCAGGCCTTCCGCTGCGATCATTTCCTTACCGGTGCTATCGAGAAAATACATTTCATTGCTTTCGATATTCAATTTTATCTGCAGCGGGCCAATTTCTTTGCCCCGTGAAAGTGTAATTTTTGCAGGTACCCAATCGTCATTGATAAATGGAGAGCCTGTGATCTGTGGGTCATAGTTTTTTAAAAGGGAATGCCCGTTCAGATCGGCAAATTCCATGACCCTTCCAACATTAGAGTTTTTAAAGTCCAATTGTCCGAAGCTCCATGGGCCATAAAGCAAAAGGCCCAGAAGTAAAATTTTTTTCATAATAAGGTCATTTTGTCATTATTGGCGCTTCGCGTGCGTCTAAAGTTAATTACATTTTTCATGTTAATAAATGCGGCCCTCAGTTTTTCGAAATTTCATAAGCGTGTATATTTATGAATATACCAGAGCTATGAATAATATTTCAAACATGGTCGCAAAAAAAATGGGTTATACCAACCTGCTTGATGACCTGAGCAAAAAACTGTCCGCATCGGAGTTAAACACATTATTGCTGGAGTTATTCAGGATAAGATCTAAAAAAATAATGCCTGCTGAGTTGCTCAGGCAGTTTAAAAAAAACAGGTTCGTTGCCCCTTCTGAAGTTGACACCATCCAGTTCAATGAATTTGAAGGACGGTGTTTGAAACTCGCAAAGACCAAGGGCTTCGCACCCATTACGCTGTCTCCGTTGGCCCCGTTCGGCACGTGTTCGGCCATTGCATTTGTTGATCAAAACAATGTTGTGACTGCCTTGAGAGGAACCGAAGTTGTTTCTGACGCAACCAATGTATTTGCAATACTTATAGCCAGAGCGTCAAAAAAGAATGAAAGAATCATAAAATATGCGGCGACCCAAAGACATGTAAGAAGCCAGGCTCTTTCAAACCCTGCATTCACGGCTCATTTCGGTATTTTTTGTTTGGCAACGGGCGGACCTGATGCAGGCAGTTTTTCTTTCGAGTTAGATCAGCTTTTCGATCATATCACTACTCACCTGGCTGTCTATGCAAATGAATTTGATTTGAACAAAGAGGAATTGTTGTTGAAGATCTTTTTAAAAGATGAAAATGAAATATTTCATCAAAAGCTAAAACAGAGAATGAAAAGTATGAATGGCCAGGTTGCTGTCCAAATTGAAAAACAAATAAATCCAGGGGAGTACTATAAACTTGTTCAATTCAAATTTTTTATCGTAAGGAACGGACAAGAGATCAATTTGTCTGACGGTGGATTTGTCGATTGGACACAAAAATTGATTCCAAATAAAAAACACAGGTTAATAATAAGCGGCGTTGGCACGGAACTGATACATAAAATGAATCGTTAGCACCTTTGGCAAACCGCACCGATTTAACCGGTACTAATAACGAACTTTACCATGTTGCCGAAAGTTCAATACAAATGACCGATCCGTTAAAACGAAGAGATTTTATAAAAACGTTGTCGCTTGCCGGCGCTTCCATGGCCCTGGCAGACTCTGTTTCGGCGGAAGCATCTCCTGCCGGGGATCAAGGCAACGAAATTAAAAATGATCACTTCACTGTCTCATTTGACAAAAAGAAAGGAACGATCAATGTATACAGAAAAAATGGAGTTGCTTTCCTGATCGGAGGTACCGCTTGTGTAAACGCGGATAGCAAACGTTTTATTTCCGCCGGCACTTATAAATATTCTGTCGATTCAAAAAGTTTTAATGATCAGAATGGTCCCGGAAAAAGAATGATCATCCTGTGCAAGGACAAAAGCAAAAAATTAGATGCTGAAATCCGCTTGTCGCTATATGACCAGTTGACAGCTGTTACTATCGAGGTGATCTGTAAAAATGTTTCTGCTCATGATCTCGTCATCAACAGCATCGAGACGGTACGGGTCATTAAAAATGAAGGTGGAATGTTGAACGTTCCTGGCATTTCAAAATGTATAACGAATGGTGAAATGTATTATGACGCAGGGACAATACATGAATTTGGAAAAAAAGATGATGCTATTTCGTCCGGAAATTTAAAAGGAGTAAAGCTATTTAATGGTTCAATTTCATCTCAAAGCGAAACAATACATAGTTGGTGGAATGCCGGTTTGTTCAGTGGTTACGATAAAGAAGGTTTGGCGATCGGGTATCTTGAAAACAATTTGTGCCTGGGAAATTTACTGATCGCTAAAACTGGTCCTGATGAAATTTCATTCCTGGCCGAATCCGTCTATGCACCACAGCTGATCTTAAAGCCGGGTAATCAGATTGGCTCAAACCGTTTAATGATCAATGCAGATGTCAATCCATACGCCGCACTGGAAACTTATGCCGGCGCAGTTGGTAAAGTAAATAATGCCAGAACCCCCTCAATAGTGAATGGTTGGTGCAGTTGGTTCTATACGTTATCACAGGTTTCCGAAAAAGAAGTGATGACAAACACAGAATTCGCCGCAAAGCATTTAAAACAATTTGGCCTGGAATATATACAGATCGACGAAGGGTACCAGCGATGGCATGGAGACTGGGAAGGCAACGGTCGGTTTCCTCATGGAATGAAATGGTTGGCCGATGAAATTAAAGAGTATGGCCTCAAACCGGGGATCTGGATCTCACCATACGTTATTTCTGAGCCAACAGACGTTTTTCAGAAACATCCTGACTGGTTATTGAAAAAAGCAGATGGTAGTCTTAAACGCATTGGGAACTGGGAGGAAGGTTCCGAACCGCCGGCAGACGAAAATCCAAAAAGATACGGTCTCGACATTACTCATCCCGGAGCAGCAAAATGGCTGCATGATCTCATCAGCACCATTGCAAATGATTGGGGATATGAAATGATTAAGATTGATTTTGTCGCCTGGTCAATTTTGGCCTCGGAACGTTATTATGATCCGACTCTTTCCTCGGCGCAGGTATATCGCAAGGGAATGGAAATAATGAGAAAAGCAGCAGGTGATAACTGTCACCTACTTGAATGTGGTCCCGGTGCAACGACCGTCGGATTGATTGATAGTATGCGCATAGAGGCTGATGTCAACTATGGTTTTTCGAAGACTGCATGGGAAACATATTTTGTTCACCCCTCGTCCAGTTCGTCAGCGGCTGCAAAGCGTTACTATTTTCATAAAAGAACCTGGATAAACGACGCCGATCATATTTGTATGGATCTTTTGAATAACGAACAATCAGAAGCAGCAGCGACACTCATTGCACTGAGTGGAGGCAATATGATATCGGGTGACAGGCTTACCCAGTTGGATCAATACAAATTAGATATCCTCAAAAAGATAACTCCATCATTTGGTGAGGCAGCCACTCCGATTGATCTTTTTGATGATGAAATGCAATCGGTGTTTGCCCTGAACATAAAAAAGCCTTTTGTCCAGCCCATAGCTAGCGGATGGACCGTTGTTGGTTTTTTCAATCCAGGCCTGGCACAAGCAATTGAAAAGAAATTCTCATTGCAGCGTTTATGGTTAGAACCCGGCAAAACCTATCTCGCCTTTGATTTTTGGAAACAACAATTTATTGGCGAACTAACCGGTGAAATAAAGGTTACGGTTCAACCCGGCAGTGTCGTCTTACTTACGCTGCATGAAAAATCCGGTAAACCTCAATTTATTTCCACTGATCGCCATGTTTTGCAAGGTGCATTAGAAATAGAGAATATAAATTGGAATGAAAACTTGAAAACCATTTCTGGAACTTCGGTTGGCCCACTGAATACTTCACACAATGTATTTATTTATGTTCCCCAGGCACATCCGTGGACATGGAGTGGGTCCGGACTTTTGCAGGATCATGATTCCTACAGTTTGAAATTAGTTGACAATAATATTATTCGGGTACATGTACGCTTTGAAAAAAGTGATCATGTACCCTGGGAAATTAAGCCTGACGAATTTCTTAAATGAAACAGTATCTAAAAGCGCTGTATTTGGTATATCTGTCTTTTAGTGCTTTTTCAATTTGAAGGTACCATTCACGGAGGCTACCATTGTGCCCGGAACACCGCCTTGCGATACAGATTGGGTAAAGCTTGTATTGACTTTCAATAATAATGTATCTGCTGACCAGCTGAGTTTCAGGCCCACTTGGCCGGTAGGGATAGCGCCTGACGGATCTGAAGGAATACCCAGGAATCCCGTAGCCGTGATTGAATCAGCACTATTACGGACATATGGTGAAGAGCCGCTGGTCGGGGGCGCCGATTGGACAAATGGAACATCCGAATCGTCGAACAGAACATTATCCAGGTAGGTCTTTACATTTATAATGGTATCAATTGAGTAGCCGAGGTTAGTGCTAATGAACTGATCGGAAGTGATTTTCATTGTCCCGGTATTGTCCTTCGTTACATAATCGGCCACCGTAACCGCTTTTACTTCGCTTCCTGAGGCATCGACAGTGATTGAACTTTCTGTATGGGCCGCCATCGCTACAAAATCATATTCGCCCTCTATATTATTGGTATTGCCATTGCCCCCGGTTCCGCCGGTATTACCCGGATTATTTCCCGTTGCATAATCCACCTCTTTCTGGCAGGCGGTAAAAGCCATGGCTAAACTCAGCAGTAGTAGTTTGGTAGCAGTTCTCATAAAGATGCTTTGTATTGCAAAATACAAAATCGTCCTCATGGGCGGCACAGTTTGGTATTAATACTAGTGATTGAGATGCGGGTAATGACCGGAACAAAAAAGAAGAACATCGCCGGCAGCCGGGGCGCATTTTTTTTCACTACAGTTAAGTAATTTGTGCTAAACAAAGGAACATGAGCAGTATCATAACACAATCATTTCTGAAGGAATTGAATGCAGAATACAAGGCAACGAGAGCTTGCCTGGAAAGAATCCCTGAAACATTGTTTGAATATAAACCCCATCCAAAATCGATGAACCTGGGTTACTTAACCCTGCTTGTGGCAGAGATCCCGTTATGGGTAAAACATATGGTGACCGATGGCGAGATCGACTTTGTGACGTTCAAACATTTTACACCCAAAACCACAAAAGAACTGGTTGATCATTTCGAAGATAATATGAATGCCGCCAGGAGTGCATTACAGGGCACCAATGATGAAGCGCTGCAGTCGCCGTTCGTATTAAAAGCCAATGGACAGGTTCTATATTCGGCTCCCAAGATCGCTGACATTGGCGCCACGTTAAATCACTGGGTACATCACCGCGGTCAACTGACGGTTTATATGCGATTGAATGATATCCCGGTCCCATCTATTTATGGTCCATCTGCAGATGATAAGAATTTTGCTGCTCCAAAATGAATAAGCATGCACAAGGAGTTAATGTAATATGTGATTGCTATCCTTTAGCAGCAATAACTGTTTATTTTTGGAAATATAAATACAAGGGTTGCCAACCCGGCATTGGAAAAAGTCGTTACTAGCTGGGGAACCCTCTACCAATTACTCATGCAACGACCCGGTGAATATTGCTTTATTCTTTTTGTTCTTTCTGTATCATTTTGCGCTTGTAAAAAAGAATATAGCTACGAAGGAGGGCCCAAATCTTCAGGCTATTGCACGAACATTATCACCCAGGGCAACTACTTCATCGGGAAAGAACTTACTGACAGTAATTTTTTGCTTGTAGAGGTGCATATCACCACGAAAGGGTTTTATAATATCAGTTCGGACACAGTAAATGGTTTTTCATTTTCCGGGTCAGGTAACGTCGCGGATACAGGAACAACTGAACTTCATTTAACCGCTCATGGTAAGCCAGTGAACCCGGATACCATGTTGTTTAATGTGCGATATGATTCTTCCTTTTGCCAGGTGCGGGTAGCGGTTCTTGACACTTTGAGTAATGTCGTACAAACCACCAACACTGATCTTTTTCCTTTAGCGGAAAATAATGCCTGGAGCTATGATGATCTTTCTTATCCTCCGGACTCGGTTGTAAATACGGTAACAGGAGATTCAGTGTTGAATTCAAACTCTCATTATGTCGTAAATAGCTTTATTAGTTTTTTCCCGGCTAACAATAAAAGCTATTATCGCAGGTTGGGAGTTGATTACTTTGGATATGAAGCTGTGAGCACTTTCACCAGCGCGTTGGACTATGCGCCTACTATTTATGACGATATCAATTTTCTCAAAGAAGATTGTCAAACTGGCCAAACCTGGTCTACGCCTGTCTACTCCGGAAGGACCAGCTTAGGAGTGCAGGTGGCACAATTGCGCTACGAATTTCGCTGCATAGATGCGGACGCTATTGCAGTTATTAGTGGTAAAACGTTTTTGCATGTTTACAAAATAGAAATGAGACCCTGGACAGCCGATGCAGGGGCCACTCTTCAACCTACCGGCGAAATACACACCAGCTATTACGCACGGGGAATAGGTCTTATCTACCGCGAGTTCTTCAACGGTATTCGTACACATCCTGAATTACAAATAAAATGGTGGAGGATTAATTGAGATCGCTGAATGCAATTCCCAAGCGAAAGAATACACTTCCCACTGGAATTTTAAAATGCTTGTCAAAAATTGCTTATTTTATTATTGGTTCTTTCTTCGTTTTTATGCTATTTAAATTTATCGTGTCGCAGAAATACAAATAATGAGAAGAGGAATTATCACGTTTGCATGGTTGCTGATGGGCAGCAATGTCAGAGCGCAGAATATCCTGGTGACAAATGTGAATGTCATCTCCATGAAAGATAGCTCCATCGCGTATAAGAGATCAGTACTTGTCGTGGATGGAACAATCGCTTCCGTTAAAGATATGATCAAGACTGACCCAAGGTCTAAAGCAATTGTCATCGATGCGGCAGGCGCTTACATGATACCTGGTTTGTTTGATATGCATATGCATTTTTATCATGACCAGGGGCTCGACAAGAAATATCTCAATGAAGAAGTCAAATTGCCATTGGTGAATGGTGTTACCACGGTGCGCATCATGAATGGAATGCCAGAGTATCTCGAGCTGAAAAAAAATATAGCCAAGGGAGAAATTCCGGGACCTGAAATGTTTGTGGCAAGTCCGCAGCTGGTTGGCAAATGGCCATTCAGAGAGCCATTGGAAGGCAGGATGGTGACCAATGCGAAAGAAGGGGAGGAAGCAGTAAAAGAATTCAAGGCCAAAGGATATGACGCGATCAAGCTGACCGAGTTTGTAAGCGTCGAAGCCTATGATGCAATCATTAAAACCGCAGGCGAACTAAAAATTAACGTCACAGGTCATGTGGGTCCTTACGTAAAACTAGATAAAGCTCTGGCGGCTCACCAGCAGATCGAACATTTTGATGAATTCATCGAAACATTATTGCCGGATACTTCAATAAATCACGGAAGAAGCGTTTCAGACTATGGTATTTGGGACCGCAAAAAGGCATGGCCCACTGTGGAGTATGTGGATGAATCAAAGATCGACGAACTGGCGCAAAAAGTGAAAAAAGCAAATATCTATGTCACGGCTACAAATTATTTCTTCACCAGGTATTTTGGCATCGGCGCCACTAAAGATGAAATAGAACATTTGGACTGTTATGATTATGTGCCTGCTTTCATGAAAACGAAAGGTGATGAAGCCTTCCATTATTATTGGGACAACCCTCCGCCTGAGGCGTTAAGAAAAAAATATGTTCGTATCCGTTACCGGTTTGTAACCTCATTGTATAATGCGGGAGTAAAACTGATGACCGGCTCTGATGGTCCTGAATGGTATTTAGCGCCCGGATTTACGGTGCATGATGAAATTGAGAGCTTTGTAAAAGCGGGGCTCAGCAATTTTGCTGCTCTGCAAACTGCGACGATCAACCCTGCCGGGTATTTAGGAATAAGCAAACGAAAAGGAACGATCGAGCCAGGCAAAGAAGCCGATTTTGTTTTGCTCGAAAAAAATCCTTTGGAAAATATAAAAAATACAAAGACTATAAAAGCTGTTTATACACACAGGAAATTTTTTGACAGGAAACAGCTTGATGAATTATTGAATGAGGTTAAAGTCATCGCTATAGTGGGTAACGAAAACTAAACTGCTGAGCAACATTAGTGGGCCGAGAGATACTGCCAACTTAGTTTCAACTTCATCGCGCTTGTCAAATCCATATAAATTTTAACTTGCGGTCTCTTCAGATTTGGATCTTAATTTCTTAACCATGGCCGAACAAGAAATAATCAAGCATACCAAAATGATATTTGGTATATGGAAAACCAAATATAGTTTTTTGCATAAACTGAGTGAGTTTGTTGCTGAAATTTTCATCATCGTATTTGCTATAACTCTTTCCATTTATTTTCACGATCGTAGCGAATTGAGACACCAGCGTCACGAAGCCAAAGGATTCCTTTTTGGATTAAGGCAGGATCTAAAAATGGACATCGAAGAGATGAAAAGTGATAAAAATTCGTATGAACATAGCGGCGTGATATTCCGGTACATCACCAGCAGAAAAGTAAATGAACCGCTCAACGCGGACACAGTAAAGAGATATAGCAACTGGATTTTTAACACAACTGGCCTGATTCCCAATAGCGGAAGATTTGAAGGCTTTAAATCTTCAGGTAAAATGGGGACAATAGAAAATAAAGAATTGCAGGATTACATCATGGATCTGTACCAGGAAAATATACCCAGCCTGATCATCACCACCAATGATTACACCGCAAAAAAGCAAAGACTGTTTGAATACCTTGAAGCCAACACAAAACGAACAACCGACAGTAGTACCAATCTTGTCACGGCCCTGGCCTCCGACCCGGCGTTTAATATTTGTCGTTCGCTCACGTTTGTAAAGCAAATATTGGGGCGATACGACACTTGTATCAACAAAATGAAACTGATCATTGAAGATATCAATGAAGATTATGGAAAATAGGAAACGCTTTGGGATGAAGGCATGGCCAGCAAAGAAAAAGCAATATCACAACAAATACTTATTCATGGTGGCTCCGTTTGGGTGAGTATGATTTAAACATAATGGGAAAACTCTGCAGATGGCATAAGAGGGGAAAAAATTGCTGTTCCGGGCTTGCGCCAGGACGACTAAAAATCTACACTGAAAGATGCGATCAAAAAATTGTCTGAGGCAAATGGATTGAAATAAAAAACTCCCGCCCTGAATCTTCCAAAATAGTACTCCGCAAAAATCCCCCGCTCGAGTTCGCGCGGTGATTCAAAGAGTCTTGTTCGCTGCGTCATGATACCGGTGCGCAAGGGATCGATCGGCCTTATGGCAAGCTCTGAGTAATTATAAAAGAAATTATTTTCCCGGGAACTGAAATCAAAAACGTATTCATTCTCTGAATAAAAGTCGAATTTTTTATACGTGATTTCCGTTTCCAGACCGGGCGCGATGCCATTTGTATTTCCAAAGACGATAGCGCCCATGGGCACAAACACAAACTTCACTCCTTTGCCAAATTTGAATCTGTGCCCTGCCCAGAGCGATGCGGTGTTCCGGTCCTCGTAATTATAGCGGGCTTCGAGGTGAAGTGATTGGTGGCGGGCATAAAAGGTTGGATTAAAAAAATCTTCTTCGCCTGGAATGATGAACATTTCTGCCCAGGCCGAAAAATTCCATCGGGCACTTGCTGAATCCATTTGATTTTCCTGCGCACACAATTTCAATGACGCAAAACCAATGAAGAGCAATAGATATTTTTTAGTCATGCTTACCCTCCTAAAGTGATCGTTATCACTACGAGCATAATTCCAATTAAAATGATACCTACACTCATCTTCCATTTATTGCAGCCAACATATTTAGCCACTTGCCAGCCACAGAAGAACATCATGACGATGGCTACCAGGTTGGAAATTCTTAACGCAAGTTTGGTGTCATGGATAAATACAAATGGTATCACAACGGGAAATGTCGAAATAGATATCATAAAAAAAATGGCGATGGCTTCTTTAACATCGCGAAGTTTCAATCGTACATCGATCGATGTGTCGGGCATACTGGTTAATTTATTTCTTATTTCTTCGAGCCCTTCAGTTCCGATCGCAGAAGCTACCACCAGCGGTAATGCATCAGAGATATATCTCCGTGCTGTATCTGTTTGTGATGAATTTCGAACAGCGTCAAATATTGTTTTGCTCCGGCTTTTTCGTGCCAACACTCCAATAAGATACATCGTGGCATCAACAATGCCCCACGCGAGGTTGCAACCAATAGCCCCTACCAGTAATTGGCGGATCTCGGTAGGTCCCCGGTTGGCGATCCCAATAGAGCACGTGAAGCTGAGAGCCATGATCAATCCGAATAAGATCTCAGCGACCCTATCCATTGGGTTTAATAGCCATTTTGACTTGGTAGTTTCTTCCATACCAGCATTTAAATTTTAGAAAATTCAAATCATATTGAAGTTAGGTAGTAAAATCATCTGCCGTGTTGTGTTCTGGCATCATGGTGCAGCTCATAAAGATCCTGTATGGTCGTCCGGGCGATATGGATAAAAAATCAGATAAAAAAAGCAGGATCATGTTCGGGGATCCTGCTGTGACTAAGTCGTAGCGAGTTTATTTAAAAGATCTTGTTCTCTTTTTGAACGAATAACCCGTCCACAAGTTGCTGATCGAAATGCCTGGTGACATCACCATTGATGTTATGGTAGACAGCGCTGATAAAGATAGTTTGAGCGGCACTCAATATTGCCATGATGATAAAGATGGCGGCAAACGCGAGGGCCAGGCCGAGGAAACCATTGACTGTATTGCCCAGCAAGAACAAAGGAAGCCCAATGACGAGGAAGGCAAGGACCTGGATCAAGCCGAAACTAAATCCTGCAACGAGACTTTGTCCCCATTTTTCTTTCATCATGTGCGACGAACGTTTGAAGGCTCCGATGGGGCCGAGATTTTCGTAAGCGATGACAGGCACAACAAAAAAAGTAGCAACACTCCATACAATGCCAATAATTCCTGTAATGATCTTTCCTATTATGCCGCTGTTTTCCTGGATGGCTTTTAAAATAAGACCGATCGTTGCGGCGAATACTGCCCACGAAAAAATAGCTCCAATGCGGCTTAAACTGAATCGCAGTCCTGCATTCACACTCACTTCTTCGCCCTTGAAGTAGGAACGTGTGCAATGGACCAGCGCCATGTTGAAAAAGACTACGATAAAATAGTTGACCACATAAAAGAGAAAGATCAACGCATAATATTGCATCGAGCCTCTTAGTTCGCTGGTATTTTCAACATCCCAGCCATTATTGGCGAGCGACGCAACTACGAAAGAACCGATGAGTAGCATTAAACAAATTCCCGATAATACAGGAAAAATAATGAGCTGCTTGTTTGCTTTTAATATTTTGAAACTGCTAATGGTGAGTTTCCAGCCATTTTCCAAACGGTCAAAGAAGTTCATGGGAGATCTCATTTTGGTGTCTCTAAATATAAAAATTAAAATCCTAAGATCATAATCGGGCGTTATTCCTGTTTATTATTAAAGTGTATGACATTGGGATGGTGGCGCGTTCGAAATTTGGTCTTAAGCTCTTTGAAAAAAAATTTCTTTTTTCCAATAACTAATTTATTTGGGTTTTAAAATACTAATATATTTAGTATATTGCAGGGGTTGATCGCAAAAAACTGAAATATGCTAACTTGTAAACCAGCTAGGACAGTTCCGGAGATCATTGGAGAAATTTTCTTCCTGGAATTTAAAGAGGCACGTTATCCTTGTCGCACCATTAAAGCAAATGGACGCTTGTTATACCAAATAAAATTCAGGAGTTCTTATTTATATGTCACGAAAACGGTCAACCAGCACGGGATCTTTTTTTGGACCTCCATCCCACAAGACCTTACCTTGCGAAGACTGGTGGCCGACCTTGGTAAACAGATCGAGGATCACTTAATCAAAACAGCATGTGCTACTACAACAGCGTCAAAGTAACGCAAGAAGAATACAAACAACTCAAAGAGCTTGAAACAGTAGTTGCCTTTTTGAATGAAGAATTTGCAATTCATAAAGGGTTTGATTATGGGGACTACCCCGTTATCAGGCCCATCGGTAATACACGGGATACGGAGCGGGTGAAAATGCAGTGGGGATTTCTTCCGCCTCATCTAAAAAATGGGGAAGATGTGAAACGATTCAGGAATGGGTACAAAGATGAGAGCGGTAGATATTTTAAACCCTATCTTACCCTCAATGCAACGAGCGAGGAGCTATTGAACAAAATGTACAAAGAAGCTGCATTGAAAAGAAGATGTTTAATTCCTTCCATTGGATTTTATGAGTGGATGCATGTACAGGTAGTGGGAAAGAGCGGCAAACTTTTAAAAACGGCGGAAAAATTTCCATACCTGGTTCGATTGAAGGGCCAGGAAGAGTTTTATATGGCAGGAGTGTGGCAACCCTGGTTTGATACTGAATCGCGGACGGTCACCAATACTTTTTCTTTGGTCACTACGGCTGCGAATTCACTCATGAAACAAATCCACAACAGTAAAGAACGAATGCCAACGATCCTGCCGGGTGACCTGGCTGAAGCATGGTTGTACCATGATCTTTCTGACCAGGATATTTTGGATATCGCCAATTACCAGGTTGCATCGGAGGAAATGATCGCCACACCACTTGACAAAGATTTTTTGAAAAAAACCAATCCACACGAGCGGGTTGTCTACAAAGGGGTTCCCGAACTCGTCTATGGTGACGAGCAACCTGGGTCCCATGAAAACCCTGGCTTATTATTTTAAGCAGCGGTCAGTCAGCGCGTCATTCATTGGCCAGCAAGAAATATTTTTTTGACTTGGCAGGCTTGTTGCATTACTGTAACAATAATCAAAATAACGGCATATGAAAAAGATGATTACTTTGCTCGGATTTATTAGTTTCTTTTTTTCCGCTTATTCTGCTACGGAATTAACTTCCACGACAAAAGCACCTTTAAGAGCCGATGAGGTTTATCTACCTGTTGGAACCACCGGTCATTTGATCTCTTTTATGGATCTTTCCCGGATCAGCGTAAAGGATTTTGAGGCATTGCGTGGAAAAAAGATGAAACTTTCAGACAAAATTAATTTTAAGCTGGGGCAAAGAGAATTGAAAAAAAGCATAAATCCCGATGGTACTTTCAATAAAAGAAGCATTGAAAAATATTTAAACAAACCTACAGGACCTGGAGGAGGTTTTAGCGGCCTGGGGCTGTTACTCGGAATATTTCTTTCACTGATCGGAGTATTGATCGCCTATGTTATCGCGGGAGCTGATAAAAGGTCAAGGGTGACCTGGGCATGGATCGGTGCAGCTATTTCGCTGATCATTTGGGGGGTAATCCTACTTTAATTCCCGGCCATAGACCCCGGCATACGGTTTTTTGCATTTGTCTTCTTAGTCGCGAAAAACGGGTTGCGAACGAATCTCTTCCAGTTGTCCTTGATGCCTCTTCAAATGGGAAGCGAAGGAACTCCAACCGCTGGTGCACATTGAGGGGGCCAGATATAGGATGTGGCTGTGTCATTATTTCAAGGTCACGATCCGTTAACTCTTTGGCGAATTCGTCAAGATTATTTTGCAAATCGTGCAGGCTGACGATCCAAAATACGATTGGGCCACCTAACCTGGGCGCTGCTACCGCGGGCACAGTTTCTTTCTCCTTCCATGTTTTGTTAACTATTTCCTCTATGGGCAGACCTTTGTGAGGAGTGTCCCCCTGCCAGTTGGATTTGCCTTCACGGTGTGCGCACAGCGATTTCCACATCCCTAAAACACCGCCCTGCTCTGCCCAAAACAAGTGTTCAGTGATTTCAGTAGCACACCAGGTTTCGGCTGTCACTTTCCACTTGGATGATGATTCTGAAAACATACTTGCGACATCAATAAATGATTTTCTCGCGTCGGCTATTTGCTTGATCAGTTCTGCAACTGTTGTCATAGAGATATTTGTAGTGAAATAAAGATACAAAAGCCGGAACTTGTGAAGAACTTGAAACGAGCAACAATCAACAGGAACATAACAACGCGTTTGCTTATTCCGATTTCGCACTATGTTCCATTTTTATTTCTTTCATCGATATTTAAGTTATAATACAATGACGTGAGGTAAATAATTTCGACGAGAAGAATGACCATCACTGCTATTAAATGATAAATGGTGTCGAGTTTGAGATTGACCAAACTCCACCCAATAAGAAC